>Ga0182741_1000624_pt1 | contig 51633 bp, 49 predicted proteins | sample eDN5th37CBELigOP_FD_128874 | JGI IMG/M metagenome (GOLD analysis project Ga0182741, IMG submission 128874) | Enriched Organic Plus compost microbial communities from Emeryville, California, USA - eDNA 5th pass 37_C BE-Lig OP (version 2) (version 2) ... | reverse complement strand
CGTGTCAAGAACAAACGAGGAACATTGTCCACAGGCTCGCGTCCGTGGGTCTGTCACCACGTCATGGCCGGGCTTGTCCCGGCCATCCCGATCGGACAAGCGCTGCGCCTCACACCATCGGGATCACCGGCACAAGGCCGGTGATGACGTGGGAGAGGCGGCGACGAACGACCGGATGAGCGCCGCGCCTTCACTGATCGAGATCACCGGCACGAGGCCGGTGATGACGCGGGGGAACTGGAGCGCCCCACAGCCCACATCCTGAGAGGCTGTCTCACGGTGTCCCTCACCACGTCATGGCCGGGCCTGTCCCGGCCATCCCGATTGTCTGAAGCGTGGTGCCTCTCTGAAGCGGGCTCACCGGCACAAGGCCGGTGATGACGAGAGGGGAGAGAGCGTGTCAGCCCGGACGGCGTCAGCCGATCCGGGATCGCAAGCCGGACGAGGCGCGTGTTCCCTCTCCACCGATCTCGACTGTTGCCGAGATCAGCTTTTGCCGTTGCAGTTCGGGAACACCCGACTTGCGACGGGAGAGGCGCACGGGGTGAGGGTCGTGTCATCTCTGACAAGACGCATCCCTCACCAGCCCGGGAGAGGTAACCCAGCGCCCAGATGGATGCACCGTTCGCCCGGCCGAACCACCTCCACCCCTACCCCTCCCCTCAAGCGGGAGGGCAAAAGCGGAGCGAATAATGAGCCGGCCCCTCGAAATAAGGGCAGCGGCGCACGAGATGATCGGCGCGCGCCCCGCCCTCCTGCTCGGCGCCGATCCCGGCTGCCTTCACGCAGCGAGGAACATGCTGGACCGGCACAGGCTGCGACGAACGACGCTCGCAACGCACACAATGGCCTAACGCTCAGCTTCTCAAGGGAGTAGAATGGGTCGATCACCAGCCGATCCGAACCCGCAGGCGCTGGTGGCTGAGAGACAATCGCTCCCGCCTGCATGACGGACGAGGGTCGCCATGAACGACCTCCAGCGGGAACGCGAAGAGCTGATCGCGGCGGATCAGCACCTTGTCGAGGGTGAGCAGCGCATTTCCAGGCAGATTGTCCTGATCCAGCGGCTGGCCGAGCAGGGCTGCGACACGGCCTTGGCCAAAGTCCTGCTGGGGCTGCTGGAAGAGACCATGGTGACCTGGCAGGACCACCGCCAGCTCATCCTGGATGCCATTGCCCGGCTCGAACGGAAGACTGTGCTGCCTCGGGTGGATCACGGGCCCGATTCGCCCTAGTTCGCCCGAGCCTGTTCGACGGCTGGCGCCGCGATCCTCGTGGTCGCGACGATGCGGCGAGTTGGGGCAGTCCCGGTCACGTCGTAAATTCAACAGCACCGCGCCTCAGGATGCTTTCGTCAGGCACGGCCACGATCAGGAAGGACCATGACCGACGCGTCGAACCAACCCAACTTCCGAACCGCGGGAACACAGAAGAGCCTCGCCGAGGCCGTCTACCGAGGCATGTTCGAGGAAGCCCCTCACCCGTATCTCGTCCTGGCGCCGAACCTGAGAATCGCCGGGGTCAACAAAGCCTACATGTCAGCGACCATGCGCCAGCGCGATGCGCTCGTCGGCTTGGACATGTTCGATGCGTTCCCGGACAATCCGCTTGATGATCAAGCCGACGGCGTCCGCAACCTCAGCGCTTCGTTCGAGCGCGCCCTGACCGGCCTCCGGCGTGATGTCATGCCGCTTCAGCGCTATGACATCAAAGGCCGGGACGGCGTATGGGAGGTCCGCTACTGGAATCCGGCGAACTGGCCCATCGTCGACGAGGCCGGTTCGGTGATTGCCATCGTGCATCATGTGACGGACGTCACGGGGCAGGTGCAGGCGCCCGGCATGCAGCCGGAGCGCGAGAACCTTCTCTTTCGGGCCGAGCGGGCGTGCCTGGAGGCGCGGAGACTCGTCAGGGAGACGCAGGACAACCTTCGCATGAATCGTGAGACCACACGGGCACTCACACGGGGCACGCGGCGCTGAAACCTGCTTCCTGTTATTCGTCGCTGGAGACGAAGCATTCGCCATTGTAGGTGTTGAAGAAGAAGCGAGGCACGGCACTCAGGCGTTGGAAAAGTGTGTCTGCCAAAATCGATCGTCTCGGCTGCGATTCCATTCTGCGAATGATGAGGCCGCATTTGAACGGAATGGGATCGCATCCGTTGTCCCCGTATCACCAGCCGATTCAGTCCGTGGGCGCTGGTGGCCGAGAGAGACGCGCGCTCCCGCCTGCAGAGCTAGGAGCGCCGCGATGACACAAGCGCCCCCAAGATCCACGCCTCATTCCTACCTTGACCCTTCTGTCACGTGGGTCATCCGAAACACCAGGGAAACGATCAAGCGATCGCGTGAGCTGCTGGACGATACCAAGGAACTCGTCGAGCCTCGGCGGCACAGGCCTGCTCCGGACCATGGGAGAAGCTCGCCCCGAGGCGACGGCGGTGACGAAAGCTCGCGATGAAGGGCTATCGGACATCCGGCCGTGCTCCAGCTTTGACGACGGCGCATCACAGGGCAGCCAAAAAGTTCATTTCGCTTTCCGGACCCATGCCCTAGGGTCCCGGCCCATATCGAGCGGCGGGCGATAGGCCTGGGATCCAGGGCACGCGCGCGGGATTGTCGATCCTGAGAGACGTCGCTCATCGCTCCGCTCTGTTTCAGGAAAGCCGCCATGACATTCGTCAAGCTGTTCAGCATTGCCCTTCTCTCCGGAACGATCGCCGCCGGTTCCGCGGCGGCTCAGGACCGCACGATCAAGATCGCCGTGGAGGGCGCCTACGCCCCGTGGAACATGACCGGAGCGGGCGGCAAGCTCGAAGGGTTCGAGATCGACCTCGCCAACGATCTCTGCGCCCGCATGAAGATGAAATGCGAGATCGTGGCCCAGGACTGGGACGGCATGATCCCGGCGCTGAACGCCAAGAAGTTCGACGCCATCATGGACGCCATGACCATCACGGAAGAGCGCAAGAAGACCATCGACTTCAGCGACCGCTACGCCGATTCCCCGAACGGCTTCCTGGTCCCGGAGGCTTCGCCGCTCGCCAAGATGCCGGGCACGGGAGAGGCCTTCAACCTCAACACCCAGCCGGAGGCGGCCGAGAAGGCCATCGAGGCGATCAAGCCGGTGCTGAAGGGCAAGACCATCGGCGTCCAGACCTCGACGATCCAGTCCGCCTTCGCCGACAAGTACCTGAAGGACGTAGCCGAGATCCGCGAATACAAGACCGTCGAGCAGCACGATCTCGACCTCGCCGCCGGTCGCCTCGACGCGGTCTTCGCGGGCGCGACGCAGATCATCGGCACCCTTGAAAAGCCTGACTTCAAGACCGGTTACAAACTCGTGGGCCCCTCCCTCACTGGCGGCGTGCTCGGCGGGGGCATCGGAATCGGATTGCGCAAGGACGATGCCGAGCTGAAGGCGAAGTTCAACGAGGCCATCAAGGCCGCCATCGCCGACGGCACCGCCAAGACCCTCTCGATGAAGTGGTTCAAGGTCGACGTGACGCCGAAGGGCTAAAAAATCCTCAGCCGAAGATGGCCGGGCTCGTCCCGGCCATCTTCGCACCGTCTCCCCTAAACAGGGGACGCGCCGAGAAACCTCGCACATTACGATCCTCGACTTGCCGGCAGGCGAACACCTGCCTGCCCGGGGAAGCCTAAAGCGAACGAACTGCGCGAGGCCAGGTCATGATCGGCCTGTCGGATTTTCTGTCGGGAATCGTCATCGGCTTGGCCATTACCGTACCGGTTGGGCCGATGAGCGTGCTGTGCATTCAGCGGGCGCTCAGGTGGGGAGCCCTCGCCGGCTTCGCGACGGGACTGGGAGCCGCAACGGTGCTGGTGGGCTACACGACCTGCGTGGCGGTGGGCTTCGGCCCGGCGGTCACCGTGCTGATCGGCGGCAGCCGCACCGTTCTGTGCGCCGTTTCAGCAGGCCTCCTCCTCTGGCTGAGTGCGCGGGTCCTCGCGCGAAGCGTATCGCTGACGGGCTCCGATACGGAAGACCGCGGCGCCTTCTCATCCTATTGCAGCGCCGTCGCTTGCGCCCTGCTCAATCCCCTCACCCCTGCACTGCTTGCGGCATTGCTGCCGGCCATGACGGCATCCACGCCCGCCGCGGCCTCGTCCATGGTGGCCGGTGTCTTCAGCGCCTCGGTCGTCTGGTGGCTTCTGGTGAGCGGCGGAGCGGCCATGCTGCGCTCGCGGCTCAACGCGCAGGCCCTGAACGCCATCAACAAGGCCTCGGGCTACGCGCTGGGAGCGCTCGCGATGGTGATGGCGGCGAACGCCATGAACATTCGTCTCTAAGGCTATTTACGCGGTTGCGCCGCGGGTCTGCCGGAGGGCTCGGCCCGCACCGGCCGCGTCATCTGCATCGCCAGCCTGATCAACTCCGTCTGACGGCCGACTCCGGTCTTTGCGAAGATATGATCGAGATGCGTCTTCGCCGTCGAGGGAGCAATGCCGAGGTGTTCGGCGGTCGCGGCGAGCGAATGGCCGGAGACGAGGCCCTCCAGCACACGGGTCTCGGCGGAGGTGAGATTGAACACCCTCGCCAGAATGTCCACGGTCCCCTGCCCATCCGCAGCACCGATGAACACGGCCGCCGCAGCGCTCGGCTGAAGCTGCGTGCGGAGATTGCCGGATCGCATCGGCAGGACATGCGCGACGTAAGGCGGCTCATCCGCATCCGTGAGGCGCACGGCCACTCCCGCATCACCCAGGCGAACCTCGTCGCGGGCTGCCAGCGTGATCGCTTCGCGCAATTCCCGGTTGGCCGAAGGCGTGCTCGCCGTCAGCATGTTGCGGCTGCTCCTGATCGCCCCGGAGCCGCGCATCATGTCCTCAGCAGAGCGGTTGGCGTGAAGGATCGCGCCGCGTTCGTCGGTGAGGACGACGCCGCAGCTTAAGGCATCCAGCGCCTCGGCCATCCGGGCGCGTTCGATCGCTTGAACCTCGAGGATGCCGCTGATCGTCACCGCCCTTCTCAGATGAGGCAGGATGAGGCGGCCGAGCTCGACCTCCCGCTCCGTGATGATGCCTTGGCCCGCGTGCCTTCCGAGACCGATCTCGGCAAACTGCCTGTGCGTGTACATCAGGAACATATGCATGATGTCCACGATGCCCTGAGGCTTCAGGCACTCTTCGACATAGCGCGAATTCTGAATGTATTCGGGACTTAAGTGAACCGAGGTCACGAACATCTCGTCAGCGGAGGATTGCTGCGCCAGCCATTCCGTCAGGCGCGCGTTGATCTCGGCGACGTGCCGCTCTGACTTCAGCCGCAGCAGATCCGGGTCCCAGCCGGCGGCCTTGTTCAGAAGGAATCGGTTCTGGTGGAGATCGTTGAGCGTGAGCGAAACGACCGCGCAATCGAAGCAGCGCGCGACTTCGGCGAGTGCTGTCTCCCATCGATCGGGATCCAACACGCAGTCGTAGATCGCGCCGATCAGCTCCGAGAACCGTCCATGCGAGAGCTCGCCGCGCATCCGGCACCCTCCGTGTCTGAACCGTGCCCTGGTGGAAAGGGTACGCAACAAAAGGCGCCGGATTTCGAGAATAGAAATATTCCGTCAGGCAGGAAGATAGGCAAGATTCCGATCTGCAGCCTCGCCATTGTGGGTAGAGGCCGCAAGCCGCTGCTTATCGCCGCTCCTTGTCGTACGGGTTCTGCCCCATGCGGAGCGAGACGCGGATCGGCACGCCGGGCAGGTCGAAGGCCTCGCGGATGTTGTTGACGAGGTAGCGCGTATAGCTCTTCGGCAGCGCGTCGAGCTGGTTGCCGAAGATGGCGAAATGCGGCGGGCGCGATTTCACCTGCGTCATGTAGCGGATCTTGATGCGCCGTCCCGACACCGCGGGCGGCGGGTTGGCGTCGATGGCTTCCTGGAGCCACTGGTTGAGCTTCGCGGTCGAGATGCGCCGGTTCCAGGTCTCGTAGACCTGGAACACCGCCTTCATGAGCGGGTCGATGCCGCTGCCGGCGAGGCCCGAGAGCGGCACCACGGGCGCGCCCTTCACCTGCGGCAGCAGGCGGGAGGCCTTCTCCTTGAGTTCCGCTAAGAGGCCGGGCTTGTCGGCCACGAGGTCCCATTTGTTGAGGCCGATCACGAGGGCGCGGCCCTCCTGCTCGACCAGATCGACGATGGAGAGGTCCTGCTTCTCGAAGGGGATCGTGGCGTCGAGCAGCACCACGACGACCTCGGCGAAGCGCACGGCGCGCAGGGCGTCCGCCACGGAGAGCTTCTCGAGCTTGTCCTCCACGCGGGCGCGCTTGCGCAGGCCCGCCGTGTCGAAGAGCTTCACGGCCTTTCCGCGCCATTCCCAGTCGAGCGAGATGGAATCGCGGGTGATGCCGGCCTCGGGCCCCGTCAGCAGGCGCTCCTCGCCCACCATGCGGTTGATGAGCGTGGACTTGCCCGCATTGGGGCGGCCGACGATGGCGACCTGGAGCGGCTTGTTCGGATCCTCTTCCTCGTCCTCGTCGCCGGGCTCGGGGAAGTAGGGCATCAGGGCCTCGAAGAGGTCGGCCATGCCCTCGCCGTGCTCGGCGGAGAGCGGCACCGGCTCGCCGAGCCCGAGGGAATAGGCATCGTAGGCGCCGGCCATGCCGGCTCCGCCCTCGGCCTTGTTGGCGATGAGGATCACCGGCTTGCCGGAGCGGCGCACCATCTCGGCGAAGGGCCGGTCGGCGGGAAGGATGCCGACGCGGGCGTCCACCACGAAGAGGATGACGTCCGCATCCCCGATGGCGGCTTCGGTCTGGGCGCGCATGCGGCCGAGGAGCGACTCCTCGGTCGATTCCTCGAGGCCCGCGGTGTCGATGATGCGGAACTCGAGGTCGCCGAGGCGCGCCTCGCCTTCGCGCCGGTCGCGGGTCACGCCCGGACGGTCGTCGACGAGGGCGAGCTTCTTGCCCACGAGCCGGTTGAAAAGAGTCGACTTGCCGACATTCGGCCGCCCGACAATGGCGACGGTAGGCGTCATGTCCCTGGTGCTCCGCCTTTACTGAGTGACCTGAACGGGCCCGCCCGCCACGAGCGCGGTGTAAACGGCCAGCCGCTGCCGCAGGGCGGGAGGTGTCTCACGGTCGGCCGCGATCTGGTCGAACCAGCGTCCGGCATAATCCATGTCGCCAGCCTTAAGGCCGGACAAGCCTAAGAGTTCCCGCGCCGAGTGGCGCCAAGCCTGCCCGGGAGCCGCCATCGGCTCGAGGGCCTCGCGGAGCTTGGCGGGCTCGGCCGTATCAAGGCGCAGCCATGCGGCCCGCAGGCGGGCGAGATCGCGCCAGACCGGCTGGATGGCGGAATCGTTCGCGAGGGCGTCATAGGCCGCGGCGCCCTGCTCCGCATTCTGCCGGCCGCGCTCGGCGGCGAGGCGGAAGCGGGCGAGCAGGCTGTAGCCGGTGTCGCCTTCCTTCGCGAGGGCCTCGAGGGCGGCGTCGGCCTCCTGCGTCTTGTTCTCGCCGGCGAGCTTCAGGGCGTCCTCGTAGCGCATGGCGGCCGCCTGCGCGCGGGTCTCCTGCACGTGCTCCCAGTAGCGCCATCCGCCGACGCCGACGACGATGAGGGCGACGACGCCGATGATCAGGCCGTTGTAGCGGGCCCAGATCTTCGCCATCTGGTCGCGGCGGTATTCCTCGTCGACTTCGCGAATGAACTCGTCGTTCTGGTTCGTGGCCATCGTCCCTCATGCGGCCATCGGGGGGCCGCCTCCTTCCATCGAAGTGGGTCGCCTAGCATACACCCCCGCGCAAGGCGAGAGGTTTCCTTTCGTGAGCGGTTTCACGCCCTTGTGGGCAGCACGGGCACCCCGATCAGGAGCGGATGGAGCCAGAGCACGAAGACGACATAGATCGCGGTGCCGATGACGATGGCGAGAATATCGTTGCGCCAGCCGGCCGGGGCGGCCGTCCCCCCGTGCTGGGTCGCCACGTCCCGGCGCTTCACGCTGATGCGGGCCACCACCGCCCAGGCCAGGAAAGAGCCGAAGAGCAGGATCGAGCCGAGATCCCCGTTCGCGAGGAGATGCGCGAAGGCCCAGATCTTCACGCCCGCCAGCATGGGATGCTTGAGGCGGTGCTTGATGTGTCCGGGCAGATAGGCCGCCGGAATGCAGATGAAGGCGATGAGCACGAGAAGAAGCGCGAGATGCCGCGTCCAGACCGGAGGGTCCCAGACCGGAATGTAGCCGCTCGCCCGATACTGCCCGTAGCCGATGGCGATCAGCACGATCCCGGCGAGCGACAGGAGCGAGTAGATTCCCTTGTAGCCTCCCTCGCCCACCCGGTCGATCAGCGCGGAGCGGCTCTTGCGGGCCATGCTGAAGGAGTGAGTGCCGATAAACAGGATCAGGCCCAAAACAAGCAAAGTCACGATCGCTCTCCTAAGGGAATAGGAAAGAATAGCCGCGCTTGACGCTGCTGGCCAGTTTCTCTGCTCCTCTTCCTAGGTCAAAGAGCCCAATAACACCTCTGCGGCAAGTTTCCGTCTGTCGACAAAGCCCTGCAACGCCTAAACTTTTAACATCAGAGACCTTGCAGCACGAAAATTTCCCGGCTACTGACCCGGGCGACCTTCACTATAGACTAAGGCGGGATGGTGTGCCGCGTGCAAACCCGGTAGCTAGGCCGTCAATCTCAACCATAAACTGCTCAAAGGGGGAGGCACACGGTGACCGCGCTCATCAAGCTTTCTCGTGCCATCGATGCGATCAACGAACGCGTCGGAAAAATTGCGGCCTGGGCCATCGTCGTGGCCATCCTGGTTTCCGCCGTCAACGCGATCATCCGCCGGTTCTTCGGCGTCTCGTCCAATGCCTGGCTCGAGCTGCAATGGTACCTGTTCGGCGCCGTGTTCATGCTCTGCGCCGCCTGGACCCTGATCTGCAACGAGCACATCCGGATCGACATCGTCTCCAGCCGCCTGTCCAAGCGCTCCCGCGACTGGATCGACATCATCGGGCACCTCTTCTTCCTCCTTCCCTTCGTCGGGCTGCTGCTGTGGCTTTCGGTTCCCTATTTCCTGAAGTCCTACGAATCCGGCGAGGTCTCCTCCAATGCCGGCGGCCTCCTGATCTGGCCGGCGAAGGGCCTGATCCTGCTCGGCTTCATCTCCATGGCCTTCCAGTGGCTGAGCGAGCTCATCAAGCGCATCGCCATCATGCAGGGCAAAATCGAGGACGTGCACGACCACACGTCGCACGACTCGGCCGAAGCCGAGGCCGCGCGACTGATGTCCGGCATCGCGGCCGAGAACGAACCTCCGGGAACCAGCAGCCGCTGACCCTCGCCCTGACCTGATTTTCGGAGTTTTCGTCCCATGGCTGTCTTCATTGCCCAGAACCTCGCGCCGATCATGTTCGCGGCGCTGGTAGTGTTCCTTCTCCTCGGTTACCCGGTCGCGTTCTCGCTCGCTGCGAACGGCCTCCTGTTCTTCTTCGTCGCGGTGGAGCTCGCGCCCCTCGCGCCTGAAACCATCAACCTCTCCTGGCCCCTGCTGCAGGCCCTGCCCGACCGCGTCTTCGGCACGATGTCGAACGAGGTGCTGCTCGCGGTCCCGTTCTTCACGTTCATGGGCTACATCCTCGAACGCTCGGGAATGGCGGAGGACCTGCTCGACACGATCGGCCAGCTCTTCGGCCCCGTGCGCGGCGGCCTCGCCTACGCGGTCGTCTTCGTGGGCGCGCTGCTCGCCGCCACCACGGGCGTCGTCGCCGCTTCCGTGATCTCGATGGGCCTGATCTCGCTGCCGATCATGCTGCGCTATGGCTACGACCGCCGCCTCGCGACCGGCGTCATCGCGGCCTCCGGCACGCTCGCCCAGATCATCCCGCCCTCCCTCGTCCTCATCGTCATGGCCGACCAGCTCGGCCGCTCCGTGGGCGACATGTACGAGGGCGCGTTCCTGCCCGGCCTCATCCTGACGGGCCTCTATGCCAGCTACATCATGCTGATGGCGCTCCTCTTCCCGAAATCGGCACCCGGCCTTCCGCCGGAAGCGATCGGCTTCCGGGAGCCGAACGGCGCGCGCGGCGTGTGGCAGCTCGGCATCCTCGTCGTCTTCTCCGGCCTCGTCGGTTACTACGTGCTGTCGCAGACCGACACCAAGGCCGGCGCCGACTTCGTGATCCTCACGATCTGCGTCGCTACCGTGGTCGCGCTCATCTGCGCCCTCATGAACAGGATGCTCGGCGCCAAGCGCATCGCGATATCGGCCGTTCTCGTCGCCCTTCTCGTGGGCGTCTACGTGGTGCTGCACCAGCAGGGCCACGAGAACTTCGCGCTCACCATGGAGATGGTGCTCGCGGGCGCGGTCTATGCCCTCGTCGTCGGCATCATCGAGCGCTTCACCGGCCTTCGCCTCATGTCGAACATGGCCCAGCAGGTCACCTTCGTCATGGTGCCGCCGCTGCTGCTTATCTTCCTCGTGCTCGGCACCATCTTCATCGGTCTTGCCACGCCGACGGAAGGCGGCGCCATGGGCGCTCTCGGCGCGGTCATCCTGGCAGCCGTCAAGCGCTACCTCGACAACAACCCGGCCCGCTTCAACTGGAGCCTGGTCCGTCAGGCGACGGAGGCGACCGCGAAGCTCTCGGCCTTCGTGCTGTTCATCCTGATCGGCGCGCGCGTGTTCTCGCTCACCTTCTACGGCGTGAACGGGCACCTCTGGGTCGAGCACCTGCTGACGTCGCTTCCCGGCGGACAGGTCGGCTTCCTGATCGTCGTGAACCTCCTGGTCTTCTTCCTGGCGTTCTTCCTCGACTACTTCGAGCTGGCCTTCATCATCATCCCGCTCCTCGGCCCCGCCGCGGACAAGATGGGCATCGACCTGATCTGGTTCGGCGTGATCCTCGCGGTGAACATGCAGACCTCGTTCATGCACCCGCCCTTCGGCTTCGCCCTGTTCTTCCTGCGCTCGGTGGCGCCCAAGCAGGCCTATACCGACCGCATCACGGGCAAGCGCATGGAGCCGGTGACCACGGGCCAGATCTACTGGGGCGCGGTTCCCTTCGTGATCATCCAGCTCATCATGGTGGCCATCGTGATCACCTTCCCGCAGATCGTCACGCACTATAAATCCGCGGGTCCCGCCGTCGATCCGGCCGCGGTGCAGAAGAAGCTCGACGAGCTGCTCGTGCCCGGCCTCGGCGCCCCCGGCGATCCGGGCGGCCTCCCCGGCCTGAACTTCGACGAACCGCCGAAGATTCAGTAAGGCGGACAGACTCAAGAAAGGCGGGCATTGCGGCCCGCCTTTTTTATTGCCCCTCACGGCGTGGTTCGGGATGACGCAGAGCGCGCCCCCTCTCACGTCATCACCGGTCTTGTGCCGGTGATCCCAATCCTCTGTAGCGCGGCACCAATCGCAATCGGGATGGCCGGGACAGGCCCGGCCATGACGTGGAGGGGCGAGCGCCGCTCTCGTGCCATCCGAACTGCTGTCCCCGCCCTTCGGAACGCTGCACTCCTCAGGGCGAGGGCTGTGGGTTAAGAAAAATGGCCGGGACAAGCCCGGCCATGACGAAACGATACCTACCAGGTTTAGAAGGGCCGTTACCCGACCGCCTCTTCATAGATCTCGGGCTTGAACCCGACGAGGATGCGTCCCCCGAGATCGAGCACCGGGCGCTTGATCATGGAGGGCTGGTCGAGCATGAGCGCGAGCGCCCTGCCCTCGTCGATATCGGCCTTCTCGGCGTCCGGCAGCTTCCGGAACGTGGTGCCGGCCCGGTTGAGCAGCGCCTCCCATCCGACGCTCTTCGCCCACGTCTCAAGCCGCTTACGGTCGATGCCCTCGGACTTGTAGTCATGGAAGACGTAAGCCACGCCCTTGGCATCGAGCCAGCCGCGCGCCTTCTTCATCGTGTCGCAGTTCTTGATGCCGTAGATCGTCACCGACATCCCGTTACTCCCACTCGATCGTTCCGGGCGGCTTCGAGGTGATGTCGTAGGTCACGCGGTTGATGCCCTTCACCTCGTTGATGATGCGGGTCGCGACGCGACCGAGGAACGCCATGTCGAAGGGGAAGAAGTCTGCCGTCATGCCGTCGATGGAGGTGACGGCCCGCAGCGCGCAGACATGGTCGTAGGTGCGCGCATCGCCCATCACGCCCACGGTCTTCACGGGGAGCAGCACGGCGAAGGCCTGCCAGATCTCGTCGTAGAGACCGGCATTGCGGATCTCCTCGAGATAGATCGCATCCGCCTTGCGCAGGATCTCGAGCTTCTCGCGGGTGATCTCGCCCGGCACGCGGATGGCGAGGCCCGGACCCGGGAACGGGTGGCGGCCCACGAAGGCGTCGGGCAGGCCGAGTTCGCGGCCGAGCACGCGCACCTCGTCCTTGAACAGCTCGCGCAGCGGCTCGACGAGCTTCATCTTCATGCGCTCGGGCAGACCGCCCACATTGTGGTGGCTCTTGATGGTGACCGAAGGGCCGCCGGTGAAGGAGACGCTCTCGATCACGTCCGGGTAGAGCGTACCCTGCGCGAGGAAATCGGCGCCGCCGATCTTCTTCGCCTCCTCGTCGAACACCTCGATGAAGAGCCGACCGATGGTCTTGCGCTTCACCTCCGGATCCGACACGCCCTCGAGCGCGCCGATGAAGAGGTCCTGCGCCTGCACGTGCACGAGCGGGATGTTGTAGTGGTCGCGGAAGAGCGTGACGACCTGTTCGGCCTCGCCCATGCGCAGCAGGCCGTGATCGACGAAGACGCAGGTGAGCTGGTCGCCGATGGCCTCGTGGATCAGCACCGCCGCCACGGCGGAATCGACGCCGCCCGACAGGCCGCAGATCACGCGGCCCGAACCGACCTGGGCGCGGATGCGCTCGATGGCCTCCTCGCGGAAGGCCTTCATGGTCCAGTCACCCTTGCAGCCCGCGATGTCGCGGACGAAGTTGCGGATGAGCTGCGCGCCCTGCGGCGTATGCACCACCTCGGGGTGGAACTGGACGCCGTAGAACTTGTGCTCCTCATCGGCCACGACCGCGAAGGGGGCGTTCTCGGACGCCGCCAGCACCTCGAAGCCCTCGGGCAGCTCGGTGACCCGGTCGCCGTGGCTCATCCACACGGGATATTTCTTGCCCACCTGCCAGACGCCCTGGAACAGCGGGCTCTCGGTGAGAACCTCCACCTCGGCGCGGCCGAACTCGGAATGGTGCCCGCCTTCGACCTGGCCGCCGAGCTGCGCCGCCATCGTCTGCTGGCCGTAGCAGATGCCGAAGACCGGGAGGCCCGCCTCGAACAGATCCTGGGGCGCACGGGGAGACGCATCCGTCGTCACGGATTCGGGGCCGCCGGAGAGAATGACGCCCTTCGGCTTCATGGTCCGAATGGCTTCGGCCGCCTTTTGAAACGGGACTACCTCTGAATAGACACCGTCCTCGCGCACCCGGCGGGCGATCAGCTGGGTAACCTGAGAGCCGAAGTCCACAATGAGTATCTTGTCGTGCGTCTGGGCCATGTCATATCTTTACAGGTAGGAGGGCACATCTCGGGCTGGGCCGATACCAGGTGCTTTACCGCCAACCCTGCCGAGGTGTCATGCCCTTTCACGGGGCTGCCATGCTGCGTTACGGGTTTATAACGCTTTTCTCAACCCTTGGGCTCTGGTTTCCCAGCGCAGGCATGGGACAGGGCTTGTCTCTCGAAAAGCTGGAAGCCCTGAGCCAGGGCGCCCTGCCCGAGATCCGCGAGTACATCACCCGCCGACTTGGCTGCTCCCATTGGGAAGACACGCAATACGCCGTCAGGCACAGATCGGCTCCGATCAAGCGGGCCATCCGCCATCTGCGATGCGATTCCCTCGCCGAGGACGAAGCCTTCCTCCGCAAGGTCTATGCGCAGCATGAGCCGTCGATCCGCGCCCTGGACTCCGTCAACGGACTGCAGATCTCCGCGTCGGCCGAGCCGGTCCGGCAAACGCCGCCGGCTGGCGGGTTCTAGCTCCCGTCAGCGGCGCTTGAGACACGAGACGAAGAATCCGTCCGTGCCGGTGGCCCTTGGCGTCATCTGAAGCCCATGCCGCGTTGCCCGCACATGGCCCTTGAGGCTCGCCAGCCCAGCCGCGGCGAGAAGATCATCCGTGGCCGCCACCGTGAAGCCGGGATCGCGCTGGAGCAGACCGTCCAGTGCCTCGTCGTTCTCTTCCGGCAGGATCGAGCAGGTGATGTAGACGATCCGCCCGCCCGGCTTCACCAGGGCGGCGGCGCGGTCGAGGACGGTCGCCTGTTCCTTGCGCCGCACCTCCAGACTGCCGGGCCGCAGGCGCCATTTCGCGTCCGGATTGCGCCGCCAGGTGCCCACGCCCGTGCAGGGCGCATCGACCAGCACGCAGTCGATCCGGCCATTCAGATCGGTGACGGCGTCCGCTCCGCCGCGCGGGGTGCGGACCTGAACGTTGCGCACGCCCGCGCGGGTCAGCCGGTCATGGATGGGCGCCAGGCGGCGGGCATCGCCGTCCGTAGCGTAGATCTGCCCGTGGTTCTCCATCATGGCGGCGAGCGCCAGGGTCTTGCCGCCCCCGCCCGCGCAGAGATCGACCACCTGCTCGCCGGGCTTCGCGGCCGAGAGAAGCGCCGCGAGCTGCGAGCCCTCGTCCTGGATCTCGATCCAGCCCTTGATGAATTCGGGCTCGGACTGCACCGCGGGTCCGCGTCCGTCCTCGCTCGGCGCGATGCGAAGCCCCAGGGGCGAGAGAGGCGTCTCGACCGCGCCGAGATGCGGCAGGGCGTCGTGCGCCTCCTCGCGGGAGGAGACCTTCAGGGTGTTGACGCGCAGGTCCAGCGGCGCGCGGGTGGTGAGCGCCTGCATTTCCGGAACCAGGTCGTCTCCGAAGACGCGCCGGAGCGAAGGCTCGATCCATTCCGGGAAGTCGCCTGCCACGTGAGCCGGAGCACCCTCCAGGCTCGCCGCCTCCAGCCTCCCGCGCTCGTCGGAGGTCAACGGCTCGGGCGCGAAACGCTCGCCGGAGCAGAGCGCCGCGATGGCCTCGGGCGTCATGCTCCGCTGAAGCCGCAGCATGCCGAGCACGGTGGCGCGGGGTGTCGCCTCCCCCATGATCCACGCGGCGGAGGCTTTGCGGCGCAGCGCGTCATAGACGAGGCTCGCGATGGCGGCCCGGTCCTTCGAACCGGCGAAGCGGTGCGAGAGCCCCCAATCCTTGAGAGCCTCGGCGGCCGGGCGGCGTCGGGCCTCGATGTCGGCAAGGACCTCGATGGCGGCTGAGATGCGGGCGGCAGGTGTCATCGAAAAAGCACACTTTAGCTTGGCCGCAGAAGCGACACATTGTTTCCTATTTTCCGACGCGTTCGGAAGCGGATTCAGGAGCGCGTGCATTCTGCACGATTCTCTCCTCGGAGCTTCAAAACAATGGCGTTTCTCACTCGCCTCGTGGCCCTCGGACTCACCCTCGCCATCGCGGCCTGCGCCACCGCCCCGGCCGCCGACCTGACCCCACCGCCGCGCAAGATGACGGACGCCAAGACCCAGCTCGAAAGCGGCCAGGAGTACTGACCGCCCCTCTCTGGCTCATTGGAAGCCTAGCCGGAGATGCGCCGCCAGCCTCTCCCCCGTCATCACCGGCCTTGAGCCGGTGATCCCGTTTCGGAGAGGTGCGGCGTTTGTCCGATCGGGATGGCCGGGACAAGCCCGGCCATGGCGACAAAGGAAGACTGATCGACCAGACACCGAGGGCCGCTGCAAGCGACGTCCCGCAGGACGATCAGTGCACTCCTGGGACGCCTGCACCAGGATCCGCGAGCCCCCACCGGGCTGAGCCGGAACCTTAGCTGCGCGTCGGGTAGTTCGGGCTCTCGCGGGTGATCGTCACGTCGTGGACGTGGCTCTCGCGCAGGCCCGCGCTCGTGATGCGGATGAACTGCGCCTTCTCGCGGAACTCCTGAAGATTGGCCGCGCCCACATAGCCCATGGAGGCGCGAAGGCCGCCGGTGAGCTGATGGAGGACGCCCGAGACCGGGCCCTTATAGGCCACCTGCCCCTCGATGCCTTCCGGCACGAGCTTGAGGGTATCGCGCACCTCGGCCTGGAAGTAGCGGTCGGCGGAGCCACGGGCCATCGCGCCCACGGAGCCCATGCCGCGATAGGCCTTGTAGGAACGGCCCTGGTAGAGGAACACCTCGCCGGGGGTCTCGTCCGTGCCTGCGAGCAGCGAGCCCACCATGGCGCAGGAGGCACCCGCCGCCAGCGCCTTGGCGAGGTCGCCGGAGAACTTGATGCCGCCGTCGGCGATCACCGGAATGTCGGCCTGGGAGGCCGCCTCGACGGCCTCCATGATCGCGGTGAGCTGGGGCACGCCGACGCCCGCCACGATGCGGGTGGTGCAGATGGAGCCCGGTCCGATGCCGACCTTGATGGCATCCGCGCCCGCATCGATGAGCGCCTGGGCGCCTTCGCGGGTGGCCACGTTGCCCGCCACGACCTGGACGGCGTTCGAGAGCTTCTTCACGCGGGTGACGCTCTCCAGGACCTTCACGGAATGGCCGTGGGCGGTGTCGACCACGACCACGTCGCAGCCTGCGTCAATGAGGCGCTCGGCGCGCTCGAAGCCCTGCTCGCCCGTCGTGGTGGCGGCGGCGACCAGAAGGCGGCCCTGCACGTCCTTGGCGGCGTTCGGGTAGGCCACCTGCTTCTCGATGTCCTTCACGGTGATGAGGCCGATGCAGCGGAAGTGATCGTCCACCACGAGGAGCTTCTCGATGCGGAACTGGTGCAGCAGGCGCCGGGCCTCGTCCTGGCTCACGCCCTCCCGCACCGTGATGAGGCGATCCTTGGTCATCAGCTCGGAGACGGGCTGGTCGGGATTGCTGGCGAAACGCACGTCGCGGTTGGTGAGGATGCCCACGAGCTTGCCCTTGGTGCCGTTGGGTCCGCGCTCCACCACCGGGATGCCGGAGATGCCGTGGTGCTTCATCATGGACAGCGCATCGGCGAGGGTCTCGTCGGGATGGATGGTGATCGGGTTCATCACCATTCCGGATTCATAGCGCTTCACGAGACGCACCTGCTCGGCCTGGGCCTCCGGCTCGAGATTGCGGTGGATCACGCCCAGTCCCCCGTTCTGCGCCATGGCGATGGCCATGCGGGCCTCCGTCACCGTATCCATGGCCGAGGCAATGATCGGCATGTTGAGGTGGATGGTGCGGGTGAGCCGGGTCGCGACATTCACGTCTCCGGGCAGAACCTCGGAGCGGCCGGGGCGGAGCAACACGTCATCGAAGGTCAGTCCATCGATGATCTTATCCGTAACGATTGAGGCCATGGCCAACTCCTTGAATATGCGGGGCGGGTGAAGCGATAACGCTTTGACGAGTTGGCACCGGCCCGTAGCACGGGCGCAGCAATTGGGGAAGAGACCATAGACGTCGGGGAGATCATAGCCGCCATGCCGTTCCTTTCGCGTCTGTAATTTAAGCATATCCTCTCGCCGCACCACCGATCATGAAATAAAGTAACATTGACCGCAGATTCGGCTGTGGTGATGGGGACGATGAAGGGAAGGCGCCAAATACTGACGGTTATTCTGTCGTTTATGGGCCTCGTGAGTCCCTCCCTGCCCGGTCATGCGCCGGATTCCCTTCAGCGCCTGAGGGAGATCCATCAGCATCTTATGGACCCCACCCAGTTCTTCAGCATCAGCAAAACATTGGCCGAACCCGACGAACTGGAGACGACGATACCACCTGGAGACAACGAGGCGCGGGGAGAACTCAACTATTTGCGCGGCTTCGTCCTCTATCGCGCTCAGAAGCCGAGGGAATCTCTACCGCCAAGCCTGGAGGCGCTGAGGATCGACACCATTACCCCGTTTCTCCCGGACGATGAGCGTACGTCGCTGATCTATAGCATCGCTTCACAAGCGGAGGAGATCGGCGACTGGAGCACGGCCATTAAATTCTATGAAGAAGCCATGCCTCTGTTTGACGCCTCTGCAGAATATTCAGAGGAACAACGGCTCGCGCTCCGAGAGCGGCAGGCATATTGTCTGCACGAGGCGGGCCGATATCCCGAAGCCCTGGCGTTGAACAAGCAGGCTCTCGAAGCCGGCGAAAAGCTCTTCGGACCCGACAGCGAAAAGCTGCTGGTCGTCGTGACCAATATTTCGCAAAATGCCTATGTCCTCGGCGACCCTAAGACAACCCAGAGCTTCCTTGAGCGCGTGTTGGCGACAGCAACGAAACATGACCAGCACAGCCATATCGACAACGCGCTTTTCCTGCTCGGCGTGTTGGCGTTTGAGCAGGACCGGTTCGAGGAAGCAGAAGCTTATATGAAGCGCCGCTTGAGCCTCGCCGAGGCCAGCAGCGATTCCAACCGTATCAAGTCTGCGAGAGAGGACCTGGAGATCCTTTACGAGAAGATGTCCCGCTAAGCACAAGGCTTTGGAGAAATGCGGCACGACTTTGTACGTGAGGTCGCAACTTAACCCATCCAGGCTAGGCACGGCGGTCCGAAGGCGCTAATTCCGCATGGTCATGCGCCAGGTCCGCCTTCTCCCCCTGATCATCGCCACCGCCCTTTTCATGGAAAACATGGATTCGACGGTGATCTCGACCTCCCTCCCGATGATCGCCCTGGATCTCGGAACGGATCCCATCGCGCTCAAGCTGGCGCTGACCTCCTATCTCATCAGCCTCGCCATCTTCATCCCGATCTCCGGCTGGGTGGCGGACAAATACGGCTCACGCACCATCTTCACCGTCGCCATCGGCGTGTTCATGGCGGGTTCCCTCGCCTGCGCCGGCGCCAGTTCCCTCGAAGGCTTCGTGATCGCCCGCTTCATGCAGGGCATGGGCGGCGCGATGATGGTGCCGGTCGGTCGCCTCGTGCTGCTGCGCAGCGTGCCCCGCAACGAGGTGGTGCAGGCGATGGCCATGCTCACGATCCCCGCCCTCGTCGGCCCCGTGGTCGGACCGCCTCTCGGCGGCTTCATCACCACCTATTTCCACTGGCGCTGGATCTTCTTCATCAACATCCCGATCGGCATCCTCGGCATCGTCCTCGCCACGATCTTCATCCCCAACGTTCGCGAAGACGACACCCCGCCCCTGGACTTCGCAGGCTTCCTGCTGTCCGGCTTCGGCCTCGCGATGCTCATGCTGGGCCTCGCCTCGGGCGGCCGCCACCTCATTCCGGAGGAAGTCTCGCTGGCCTGCGTCGTGATCGGCACGCTCTGCGTGGTGGCCTATGTCTGGCATGCGAAACGCACGCCCCATCCGGTCCTGCGCCTCGACCTCCTCAAGGTGCCGACATTCCGCATCAGCATCCTCGGCGGCTCGCTCTTCCGTATCGGCATCGGCGCGATCCCCTTCCTCCTGCCCCTGATGCTGCAGGTCGGGTTCGGCCTGAGCCCCGTGGCCTCGGGCTCGCTCACCTTCATCGCGGCGGTGGGCGCGCTGTTCATGAAGACCATGGCGAAGCGCATCCTCGAACATCTGGGCTTTCGCCGGGTGCTCGTCGTCAATGCCTTCATCGGGGCGTCCTTCGTCGCCTTCAACGGCTTCTTCACGCCCTCGACCCCGCACTGGCTGATCATGGCGATCCTGCTGGTCGGCGGCTGCTTCCGCTCGCTTCAGTTCACGAGCCTCAACGCCATCGCCTATGCGGAAGTCTCGAAGCGCGACATGAGCTACGCGACGAGCATGTCGAGCGCCGTCCAGCAGGTGGCGCTCAGCATCGGCGTCGCCTTCGGGGCCTATGTCGTGGAAGCGGCAGCCCATTGGCACGGCAGGAGCGACATCACGGCAGAGGATTTCGGTCCCGCCTTCTGGGCGGTGGCCACGGTGTCGGCCCTCTCGGGCTTCGTCTTCATGCGGCTCCACCCCACGGCGGGCGCGGAGATGTCCGGCCACCGGGCGGTCGAGCGGAAGCGGGCCGCGACGGGCCTGGGCGACGGCACTACAAATCTCAGTGAGGAGGTGGATCGTCGATAGGATTGCCGTACTATGATCCGGAAGGACCAGGAGGCCTCCATGGATCAAAGAATCATCGATCTCTACGACGACTTCACCCATGGCGGCATGAGCCGCCGCTCCTTCCTCGACAGGCTCGCGGCTCTCGCCGGAAGCTCGGCGGCCGCAGCGGCCCTGCTGCCGATCCTGCAGAACAACTATGCCAAAGCGCAGACCGTGCCGGAGAACGACCCGCGCATCACGGCGGAGATGGTCGACATCCCCGGCGGCCAGGCAGGGCTCAAGGGCTATCTGGTGAAGCCGAAGGACGCCTCGGGCAAGCTGCCGACGGTCATCGTCATTCACGAGAACCGGGGCCTCAATCCGCACATCAGGGACGTGACCCGCCGCATGGCGACGGAGGGCTTCCTCGCGCTCGGCGTCGATTACCTCTCGCCCATGGGCGGCACCCCGGCCGACGAGGACAAGGGCCGCGAGATGATCGGCCAGCTGAAGCAGCCCGACGTGATCGCCAATGGCAAGGCGGCCGTGGCCTTTCTGAAGAGCCGCCCCGACGGCAACGGCAAGGTCGGGGCCATCGGCTTCTGCTGGGGCGGCGGCGCGGTGAACAATCTCGCCGTCAACGCGCCGGACCTGAATGCAGGCGTCGCCTATTACGGAGGGCAGCCGAAGGCCGAGGACGTGCCGAAGATCCAGGCCGCTCTCATGCTGCACTACGCGGGCCTCGACGAGCGGATCAATGCGGGCATTCCGGCCTATGAAGCGGCGCTGAAGCAGGCGGGCAAGACCTACGAGCTGCACACGTACGAGGGCGCGAACCACGCCTTCAACAACGACACCAACGCCGCCCGCTACGACAAGGAGGCCGCCGACCTCGCCTGGAGCCGAACGGTGGGCTTCCTGAAGAAGCATTTGGGTTGACGGATGTTCTCCACGTCATGGCCGGGCTTGTCCCGGCCATCTCGATCGGAAGAGCACTGCGCTCGACAAGTCGGGATCACCGGCACAAGGCCGGTGATGACGAGGGAACTGGTTTCAACGCTCACCCGGTCAGACCACCCCCACCCCTGCCCCTCCCCGCAAGGGGGAGGGAAACATGCGCCTTATCCTGAGAACGATCCCGGATCGGCTGACGCCGTCCGGAATGTAGCGTTATTGGCTCAATCCTCGAACGCCTCGACCTGCACGCGCTTGCCGATCATGAACGCATCCGCCACGAGGCGGAACGGGGCCTCATCGACCTCCGAGGTGCCGATGGTGAGGAGCGCGTCGAAGCGGCGATAGATGCCCTGATACTCGGCAGGGTCCTCCTGCACCACGATGCGGCCGCCGATCTCGAGACAGCTGCCGCCGTGCATGAGCTTGAGGGTAAAGCCCGCCTCCGTCTCCACCTCGATGTCCCAGGTCTGCGGGCCGGTCTGCCGCCAGTCGAAGGCCGCGTTGAGGTTGTCGCCCGTATGGCCGGTCTGGAACTCCAGATCGGCCGCGATCGGCGCGTCCTTGTTGGCGGGGAATTGCAGCGAAGCGCTCTTGATGAAGACCGGTTCGGGCATGATGCGGGTGACGATGGACAGCGCGTTGATGCCGGGATCGAACACGCCGAAGCCGCCGGCCTGCCAGATCCATTGCTGGCCCGGATGCCAGTGGCGCACGTCCTCCTTCCACGTCACCTGAAGCCGCTTGATCGACCAGCCGGCGAGCGCCTTCCGCGCCTCCTCGACGGCCTTGTTGTACTGGGCGTGCCAGGTGGTGAAGACGGTCTTTTTCACCTTGTCCGCGAGAACCCGCAGATCCTCCAGCTCGCTCAGGGTGGCGGCGGGCGGCTTTTCCAGAAGCACGCTCTTTCCGGCCAGCAGGGCGTCGCGGGCGATCTGATGGCGCACCTGCGGCGGCGTGCAGATGGCGACCGCCTCCACATCCTTGAGGCCCAACAGGTCGTGGTAGTCCTGGAACGCGTACTTGGCGTCCTCGTGGTTCAGGCCCCGCGTGCTCGACACCGCCAGAAGCTCGAAATGGGGATTGGCCTTGATCGCCGGCAGGTGCTGGTCCTGCGCGATCTTGCCGAGGCCGATGATGCCGATCTTGTGCGTGGTCATGGGCGTGGTCTCTCGATGGTCAAGGCCACGCCATATGCGTGGCGATTAGGATGTCCGCTCCGTCGCCCCCCGAAAACCGGTCGCCAGCACATAGAGTTCCGCCGAATCGGCCCGGCTTGCCGCGGGCTTCACGTGGCGCACCACGGCAAAGTCGCGCTTGAGGTCGGCGAGCAGCTGGTTCTCCGTGCCGCCCTGGAACACCTTGGCGAGGAAGACGCCGCCCGGCGCCAGGACCTCGCGGGCGAAATAGATCGCGGCCTCCGCGAGGCCGATGATGCGCAGGTGGTCGGTCTTCTTGTGGCCGGTCGTGTTGGCCGCCATGTCGGACATGACGATATCGGCCTGCCCGCCCAGCATCTCGATGAGCTTGCCCGGGGCGCTCTCGTCCAGGAAGTCGAGCTGGATGAACTCGACCCCCGGCATGGGATCGATGGGAAGGAGGTCGATGCCGACGATCTTGCCCTTGGGTCCGACCTTCTTCGCCGCGATCTGCGACCAGCCGCCGGGGGCCGCTCCCAGGTCGATGATGCGCTGGCCGGGCTTGAGGATGTGGTACTTCTCGTCGATCTCGATGAGCTTGAAGGCCGCGCGCGAGCGGTAGCCTTCGCGCTTGGCGCGGGCGACGTAGGGGTCGTTGAGCTGGCGCTCGAGCCATTTCTGGGAAGACAGGGTCCGCTTGTGCGCGGTCTTCACGCGCTGCTTGAGATTGCGGGCGCCGGAGCCGGACTTGGTGCTCACCGCTGGCTTCCCTCCCGCCACACGCTGTCTTCTCTCATCATGTTCATCAGAATTCCTTCGCGAAGGCCGCGGTCTGCGATGCGCAGGCGATCCGACGGGAAGGCCCGGCGGATCGCTTCGAGAATGGCGCAGCCGGCCAGTACCAGATCGGCCCTGTCCTTGCCAATGCAGGGATTCTCGGCGCGCTGCTGGAAATTGGAATGCAGGAGGCGGTTGATCACCGTCGAGATCTCGCCGTTGCGCATCCACATGCCGTCGACCCTGCGGCGGTCATAGCGCGCGAGGCCGAGGTGGATGCCGCCCACCGTCGTGACGGTGCCGGAGGTGCCGAGCAGGTGGAAGTTCCTCGCCCGGCCCGCCTCGGCCGCCGCGAGGGTGAAATCCGTGAGGAGTACGGACACCTCCTCGACCATGAGCTCGAAGCTCTGCGGGGTCACATGGATGCCGCCATGGCGCTCGGCCAGGGTCACGACCCCGACGGGCAGCGAATCCCAGGCGCGGATGCGCTTGCAGGGATCGGCGAAGGCGTGCGGCGCCTGACCGTCGAGCCAGGCGATCTCCGTCGAACCGCCGCCGATGTCGAACACGATCACGGACTGGGCTCTCGGGTCGGCCAGCGCCGCGCAGCCGGTCACCGCGAGATACGCCTCGGTCTTGCGGTCCACGATCTCGAGATCGAGGTCGAGATCGCTGCGCACACGGTCGATGAAGGAGGAGCCGTTGCGCGCAAGGCGGCAGGCCTCCGTCGCCACGAGGCGGGCACGGATCACCTCCTTGGCGATCATCTTGTCGCGGCACACCCGCAGCGCCTCGATGGTGCGCTCGATGGCGTCCTCGCTCAAGGAATTGCCGAGGCCGAGGCCTTCGCCGAGCCGCACGATCCGGGAAAAGGCGTCCGTGACGCGAAAGCCGAAATGAGCGGGCTCCGCGATCAGAAGCCGGCAATTGTTCGTGCCGAGATCGAGCGCCGCGTAGCTGCGCGACGAACGGCGCCTCGCATTCCTGCGCAGCCCCGCATCGGCACGGGACGACCGCCACGAAGATCCGCTCTCGGACCCGGAGATTGGGTCCGTGCATCGATCACCTGCTTCGGTCGTCACATCGGCTTTCACGGTCAATACTTGAATCCTCGGGCATTCTTCGGAATGCCTGTTGCCGATGAGAGTAACAATCGCACCCGGCCTCTGCCAAGGGTTGCACGGCAGATTGTCGGATTAGCTCGACTGAAGCATTAGAGCCTCACGCCGCGCAGACGATCGGTCAGCGTGGCCAGGACATCGGCGCCCACATTGGCGACGGCCACGCGCAGATGCCGCTCCTGACCGGGGCCGAAGTAGCTGCCGGGCAAGCACAAAACACCGCGCTCGGTCGCGAGCTTCTCGGCGACGGCCTGAGCCGTCGCTCCTGCGAAGGGATGTCGCAGGTAGGCGAAATAGGCACCAACCGACTCGATCCGCCACTCGGGCAGCGGCGCGAGCGCGTCCCGAAAAATCTGTGCACGCCGGTTGATCTCGGCGCGGTTCTCCTCCCGCCAGTCCCGCAGGCCAGCGATGGCCCAGGGCAGGACGGCCTGGGCGGCGCGCGGGGCGCAGATCTGGATGCAGTCGAGAATCTTGGCAATCTGATCGATCAGCGCCGCATCCGCCGTCATGGCGCCCATGCGATGGCCGGGAATCGCATAGGATTTCGAGAACGAGTAGAGCTGGATCACGCTCTTGCGCCAGCCGTCGCTTGTGAAAAGCCCGTGAGCACGGTTCATGCCCTGCGGCAGGAAATCCCGGTAAGTCTCGTCGATCACGAGATAAATCCCGCGCCGTGCGCAAAGTTCAGCGAAACCCTCGACGACATGGGCGGGATAGACGGCACCTGTGGGATTGTTCGGCGTCACGAGAACGATGGCCCGCACCTTCTCGTCCATCAACGTCTCCGCATCCTCGATGCGCGGCACGAACCCGCTCTCCGGCCTGCACGGCAGCGGGCGCGCCTCGATCCCGAGCATGTCGAGGCTCATCTGGTGATTGAAATACCAGGGCGTCGGCAACAGCACCGCCTCGCCCCGGTGGGCGAGCAGCATCATGGCGACGAAGAAGGCCATGTTGCACCCGGCCGTGATCGCGGTGTCGGCCGCCTCGATCCGCCCCTCGTAGAGGCGCGACATCTCGTCCGCATAAGCCTGACGTAGGGAAGCATCGCCGCTGATGGGCCCGTATTGCGAGGTCGCGGCCTCCCCCGCGACAGAACCGAGCCGCTCCAGGAAGCTTGCATGCGGCGCGTTGCCCGGAACCGCCTGGGAAAGATTGATCAGCTGCCCGAATGCCCCGTCGTAGCGCCGCGTCCAGCTCTGCGCTTCCGGAATCGGAGGAGAGCCGACATCGGCGACGAGGGGATTGATGGGATTGAAGGGGCCGCGGCTCATGAGGCGTTTCTGCTTTCGGATATGAAAAAGGCAGGAAATCCGGTGAGCCTTCACCGAAATTTTCTGCCTTTCAAGGTGTATCGCTGGCGCCCCTTGCAGCGTTCCCGAAAATCGACCTCATCCTGAGGAGGTCGCGGAAGCGACCGTCTCGAAGGATGATCCAGAGAGCGCTGGAGACGCCCTCGTCCTTCGAGACGGACCTGACGGTCCTCCTCACGATGAGGGCTGCGGCGAAAGAGCCTCAGTCCTTCGCGCGCTCCACGTAGGAGCCGTCTTCCGTCATGATCACGACGCGGGTGCCGGCCTGAATGTGCGGGGGCACCATGGTGCGCACGCCGTTGGAGAGCATGGCGGGCTTGTAGGAGGAGGAGGCCGTCTGGCCCTTCACCACCGGCTCGGTCTCGACGATCTCGAGGGTCACGCGGGCGGGAAGCTCGAGGGCGATCGGCACGCCGTTATGGGTCGAGAGCATCACGGCCATGCCCTCCTGCAGGTAGGGCTTCTGGTCGCCGACGATGTCGGCCGGAACCGCGACCTGCTCGTAGGTCTCGGGGTTCATGAAGTGGAAGCCCTCACCGTCCTCGTAGAGGTAGGTGTACTCGCGATCCTCGACAAAGGCGCGCTCCACCTGTTCCGTGGTGCGGTAACGCTCGGAGACCTTCACGCCATCGGAGATGCGGCGCATGTCGAGCTGGGTGACCGGAGTGCCCTTGCCGGGGTGGATGTTCTGGGCGGTGAGCACGACATAGAGCTTGCCGTCGATATCGACGACATTGCCTTTGCGGAGCGAGGAGGCGATGACCTTCACGGGAAGCGTTCCTTGTGACAGATAGGGGCGCGTCACAGAGCCGGGCAGCCCGACCTCGCGACGCCAAAAATTCGGTTTCGCTGCGCAACTAGCCTATCTCGGCGAAAATCGCCAGCCTGACGTGTTAGGAAGTTCTCCATCATGGAAAATGCAACCCCTGCTCGCTCCCCGTGGTGGACGCCGCATGTCCATGCCGACCGGCGGCCCTTCCTGATCGGCCGCAACCGGATCCAGGCCGCTTTCCGGGGCTTCTTCGCGGAGCGCGACTTCGTCGAGGTCGACACCGCCACGCTCCAGATTTCCCCCGGCAACGAGGCGCACCTTCACGCCTTCGCGACCGAAGCCGTCGGGCTCTCAGGCTCGCGCACCCCGCTCTATCTCCACACCTCGCCCGAATTCGCCTGCAAGAAGCTCCTCGCGGCGGGCGAGAGCCGGATCGCGTGCTTCGCCCATGTCTACCGCAACCGGGAGCGCGGCCCCCTGCACCATCCGGAATTCACCATGCTCGAATGGTACCGGACGGGCGAGAGCTACGAGACCCTGATGAAGGATTGCGCCGCCCTGCTGGCGCTCGCCGCCGAGACGGCGGGCACGCGCACCCTCACCTATCGCGACAGGCAGACCGACCCGTTCCAGGAGCCGGAACGCCTGAGCGTGGCGGACGCCTTCCAGCGCTTTGCGGGCATCGACCTCCTGTCCTCCATCGACCGCAACGGGGAAACCGACCGCGACCGTCTCGCCGCCGACCTGAAAGGCGCCGGGATCCGGGTTGCGGAGGACGACACCTGGTCCGACCTCTTCAGCCGCGTCATCGTGGAACGGGTGGAGCCCAATCTCGGCCTCGGCCGCGCCACGATTCTGGACGAGTACCCCGTGGCCGAGGCGGCCCTTGCCCGCCCCACGGCCCGCGATCCGCGGGTGGCGGAGCGGTTCGAGCTCTATGCCTGCGGCGTGGAGCTGGCAAACGCCTTCGGCGAGCTGACCGATCCACGCGAGCAGCGCCGCCGCTTCGAATTGGAGATGCAGGAGAAGATGCGGGTTTACGGCGAAAGCTACCCGGTGGACGAGGATTTTCTGGCGGCGCTCGCCCTCATGCCCGAGGCGAGCGGCATCGCGCTCGGCTTCGACCGCCTCGTCATGCTCGCCACCGGCGCCTCGCGCATCGATCAGGTGATCTGGGCCCCCGTGCCGGAGACAGGCGCTTGAGCACCCTTCGCACCCCGAAAGAGCTCGCCGAGAACGGCTTGATCTCGCCTGCCCAGCGGGCCGCGATCGAGGGCGTGGCCGAGCGCTATGCCATCGCGATCAGCCCTGCCATGGCCGGGCTCATCGACAGGGCCGACCCGAACGATCCGATCGCCCGGCAATTCGTGCCCCAGGCGGCGGAGCTCGAAACCACCCCGGAGGAGCGCGACGATCCCATCGGCGACCTCGCGCATTCGCCGGTGGAAGGCATCGTGCACCGCTATCCCGACCGGGTGCTCCTGAAGGCGGTGCATGTCTGCCCCGTCTATTGCCGCTTCTGCTTCCGCCGCGAGATGGTGGGCCCCCAGGGGCTCGGCACCTTGAGCGCGGAGGCGCTCGACCGGGCTTTCGCCTATATCGCGGATCACCCGGAGATCTGGGAGGTGATCCTCACCGGCGGCGACCCGCTGGTGCTCTCCCCCCGCCGACTGACCGAGCTGATGGAGCGCCTCGCCGCCATCGACCACGTGAGGATCGTCCGCTTTCACACCCGTGTGCCCGTGGTCGAGCCGGAGCGGATCGACGAGGCGCTGATCGGGGCGCTGAAGGCGAGCGGGAAGACGACTTATGTGGCGCTCCACGCCAATCACCCGCGCGAACTCACCCCGACAGCCCGCACCGCCTGCGCCCGCCTCGTGGATTCGGGGATCGCGATGGTGAGCCAGTCGGTGCTGCTGAAGGGCGTCAACGACGATCCAGACACGCTCGCGGCCCTCATGCGGGCCTTCGTAGAAACCCGGATCAAGCCCTATTACCTGCACCACCCCGACCTCGCCCCCGGCACGAGCCATTTCCGCCTGTCGCTCGAGGAGGGCCGCGCCCTCGTGGCGAGCTTGCGCGGCCGCATCTCGGGGCTCTGCCAACCCACCTATGTGCTCGACATTCCCGGCGGCTACGGGAAGGCCGTGATCGCTCCGGACTCAGTGAGCCAGAGGGGCGACCGCCATATGGTCCAGGACTTCAGGGGCCAGGAACACCCCTACCCACCCGATGTCCCCCGCAAGTGACCGGGTTACCGCAGTTCCTCAGTGATGCAGGAACAGCGAAACCGGGCACGCCTTCAGCACGTCTCGGGTGCAGGACCCGAATATCTCGCGGATGCCGCTGTGCCCGTAGGCCCCCATGACGATCAGGCGGGCCCCCACGGTCCGCGCCGTCCCCAGGATCGTCTCGGAGGCCGTTCCGGCCTGATGATTTCCGAGGCCGATGGGGGTGCAATGCTGGGCCCCGTGTTTTTTCAGAAGCATGCAGCCCTGCTGCGCCAGCCGGTTCGCGTTCTCCTCGGAGTCGTTGTCGAGGCTCAAAACATGGATCGGCTGATCATTGGCCATGCCGAGCAGCGCGAAGAGATGCAGGCTGCGGGATGACGCGGTACTCCCGTCAAACGCCACCAGGACCGGCCCCAAAGGCAGGCCCTCGCCCGTTTCGGAATCCGGCACGAGCAGGATCGGGCGCGGCGACTGACGGATCATGCGCTCCACGGCGACAGGGAAGAGATACATGTCGGCCTCGGCGTCGAACAGGCTGTTGCGCCCGAGGACGAGGACATCATGGACAGCCACCTCGTCCTGCAGGAGGGCTAGGGGATCGCCCTCGACAGCGCGGGCTTTGAGGGATGTGATTCCGGCCCGTTCCGCCTGCCCGCGGAAAGTGTTCAGAACAGAGCGGACCCTCTTGCCGGCCTCATCCAGGCGGCGAGCATTGGACTCGGCTCTCAGAGCGGCTCCACCGACCGGCAACGGTTCCGGCCGGTTGATCCAGGCGGAATTGACGATGCCCAGGGCCTCGATATCGGCATTCAGGCGCTTCGCGAGTCCGATCGCCATGCGTCCTGCGCTGATGCTGCTGTCGGATCCATCCAGGGCAACGAGAAGGCTACGCAGCATGTCGGGTCTCCTGTGCTTTCCCCAATCGCTTAACCGCAACAATATGGAACAGAAGGCCGCTGGCGACTTGATGTCGGTCAAGACAGAGAACAAATCGTCGCGAGCAGGCTCCCTTCTCCACACATGATGACCGCCCGTGCGGCGGCCATGCGGTGGAAGCTCAATCGTAAGCGGGCTTTACCGTCCGCCCTTTCTTGATCTCGGAGCGTCGTCCCTTGGCCTCGAGCCGCCGCTTCTTGGAAGCCAATGTCGGCTTCGTCGGGCGTCGCGGCTTCGGGCGCTCGGTCGCCTGGCGGATCATCTCCACGAGCCGGTTGACCGCGTCCTCGCGGTTGCGCTCCTGCGCGCGGAACCGCTGCGCCGTGATGACGAGAACGCCGTCATTCGTCAGCCTTCTTCCGGCGATCCGCTCCAGCCGCGCCTTCACGTCCTCCGGCAGCGACGGCGAGTTCCGCACGTCGAAGCGCAGCTGAACGGCGGATTCGACCTTGTTGACGTTCTGTCCGCCAGGCCCCGAGGCGCGGGTGAAGCTCTCCTGAAGCTCCGCTTCATCGATGGCGATGCTGTTGGTCACCTTGATCATGGAGCCTCGGATCCGACGGGAAGGGTTAAGTGGAGCATGGGCGCTCCCTGTCCATGTGAGGTTAGCAGGCGCTTGTCGAGCTTTGCGAGAAGCCTTAAGCGGCTTGTACCCTTCTTTCGCCGGCCACCCGGCTCTTCAGGCACATCCATGTCCGCCGTCTTCGCGAGCCTTATTCCCACCTTCCTGATCATCGCGACCGGCTGGCTCTGCCGCGTCACGAATGTCGTGAGCGAGCAGCAATGGACGGGGCTCGAACGCGCGACCTATCTGATCTTCTTCCCGGCCCTGATCATCGATACGCTCGCCCGCGCGGATCTTTCATCGGTGCCCGTTCTGGGCGTCGGCGGCGCCCTCGTCGGCTCCATCCTCGCCATGGCAGGCCTGGTGCTGGCGCTCAGGCCCCTGCTCGCACGCCGCGCAGGGATCGACGGGCCGAGCTTCACCTCGATCTTTCAGGGCTCGACCCGCTGGAACACCTTCGTGGCCCTCGCCGTGGCGGGAAGCCTGTTCGGCCAGCGCGGCATCGCTCTCATCGCGGTGGCGATCGCGGCCATGGTCCCGCTCCTGAACCTGCTCGCCTTCTATGTCTTCATCCGCTTCGCCGGCCGTCCGAAGCAGAGCCCGCGAGCCATCCTGCGCTCCTTCGCGGTCAATCCCTTCATCTGGTCCTGCGCCATCGGCCTGACGCTCAACCTGATCGTGCCGCCCCTGCCAAAGCCGGTCACCGTTTATGTCGAACTTCTCGGCCGGGCCGCCCTCGCGGCGGGCCTGCTCATCGTCGGGGCGGGCCTCGACATCCGCCGCCTCGCCAAGCCCGGGCTGCCCCACCTCGTGACGACGGGCCTCAAGCTCGTCCTGATGCCCCTCATGGCCGTGTTCCTGGCCCGCTCCGCCGGAGTGAGAGGCGACGATCTCGTGGTCACCGTCATCGCGGCGTCCGTCCCCACGGCGTCCGCCGCCTATGTGCTCGCCCGCCAGATGGGCGGCAACGCGCCTCTCATGGCGGAAATCCTCACCCTCCAGACCCTGCTGGCCTTGGCCACGATGCCGCTGATGATTGCCCTTCTGGGTTGATGACCCGCGCCCCACCGCAATCATAGGTTACATGGGGAGACTTGTTTTATTCTTGGTTGTGCTGCTAATTAGAGGCGTTTGAAACAGAGATACAGCTTCGTTGATGTCCAAAGTTCCGCACCATGCCCTCTCCGCCGCGTTTCAAGCCGCCGGCAAGGCTCCTCACCTGGACGGAACGGGCCTGAGCACGTCGGAGACCGCGCGCTGCATCGCAGAGTTCACGGCGGAGCTCGCCTATCTCGCCCGCCGGAGCAACCTGGACCTGCTGGCCTATCTGCTCGACATGGCGAGGCTGGAAGCGGCGCGGGCGATGGAGGCGGACAAGCGGCGCCGATGAGCATCGCTCCCATGGCTCTGGCCTTTCAGGATCGATCCGCGCCCGGAGGAGAGATGAGCGAGACCGCATTGCCGCCGTGCCGCTCCAGGCGGCCCGCGAGTTCGAGCTCGAGCAGCGCCATCTGGACCGAGCGGATCGGCAGCCCGGACTGACGGACGAGATCGTCGACCGCGATCGGCGACGGCCCAAGCAGGCGGATCAGGTCCGCGGAGCCTGGCCCGTCGTCGGCACCGGCCGGCAGCGGGACAGGGCCGGTGGGCGCACGCGGGATATCCGGCAGATCGAGTTCGTCCCACAATTCCTCGGTCCCGAGGGCATGCCTCGGCTCCTCGGCGCCTGCATCGAGGCGCGGACCGGCGGCGATCAGCGGTTCGAGAACGCCCGTGACATGCTCCACGCTCGAGCAGAGCGTCGCGCCGTCCCGGATCAGGTCGTTCGTGCCCTCGGCGCGGGGATCGAGCGGCGAGCCCGGCACGGCGAAGACCTCCCGCCCCTGCTCCAGGGCGAAGCGCGCGGTGATCAGCGAGCCGGAACGCCGCGCGGCCTCCACCACTACGACGCCGTAGGACAGGCCGGAGACGATCCGGTTGCGCCTCGGGAAGTCGCGTCCGCGCGGCTCCCAGCCCATGGGCATCTCGGAGATGACGGCCCCGCCATGCTCCACGACGGCGCGAAGGAGCGGCTCGTTCTCGGACGGGTAGACCCTGTCATGGCCGCCCGCGAGGACGGCGACGGTGCCTGTTTCGAGGGTGGCCCTGTGCGCCCGCGTATCGATGCCGCGGGCAAGCCCGGAGACCACCACGTAGCCGGCCTCGCCGAGCTGGCGCGACAGGCGCTCTGTGAAGGTGAGCCCGGAGGCCGAGGCATTGCGGGAGCCGACGATTCCGACGGAGGGTCTGGCCAGCACATCCGCCGAGCCGCGCACGGCGATCAGCGGCGGCGCGGTGTCGATGGCCTGCAGCGTCTTGGGGTATTCCGGCTCGCCCATGGCGATGAAGCGCACACCGAGGCGCGTGGCGGCTGCCATTTCCTTCTCGGCCTCCGCTCGGGTCGCCACCTTCAGCAGCAGTCGCCCGCTGCGGCGGGCGAGATCCGGCAAGGCTTCGAGAGCGGCGGCGGCGCCGCCATACTGATTCACGAGGGCGCGAAAGGTGCGCGGTCCCACCTTCTCCGAGCGGATCAGCCGGAGCCAGTCGAGGCGCTGCTCGTCCGTGAGGCGCACGCCCTATCCCTTCTGCCCGATCTTGCCCTCGGTGCCATCGAGCAGGCGGCTGATGTTCGGGCTGTGCTTCCACCAGAGCAAAGCCACGAGCATCACCGCCATGGCCGCCATGGCGGGCTGGCCGAGCAGCCAGAGGATGACGGGGGTCGCGGCGCTGGCGACCAGGGCGGACAGGGACGAGTAGCGAGACAGGAAGGCGACGCCGAGCCAGATGGCCGCGAAGATCAGCGCGGCGATCCAGTTCAGGCCGATCAGAATGCCGATGAAGGTCGCCACGCCCTTGCCGCCCTTGAACTTGAGCCAGACCGGGTAGAGATGCCCGAGAAAGGCGCCGAGCGCGGCGATGCTCGCGGCATGCTCGCCCCAGCGGGCGGCGATGAGCACGGCAGCCGTGCCCTTGAGGGCATCGCCCAGCAGGGTCGCGGCGGCGAGCCCCTTGCGGCCCGTGCGCAGGACATTGGTGGCGCCGATATTGCCGGAGCCCACATTGCGGATATCCCCCAGCCCGGCCAGGCGGGTGAAGATCACGCCGAAGGGGATGGAGCCCAGGAGATAGCCGAGGACCAGGGCCCCGAGCAGGTACAGCATGTTCTCTTCAGGCATTCGTTTCTCGTCACATCGATCGGCGGTCGAACACAATCCTGCCCGCAACCATCGTGATCGTCACCTGTCCTTCCAGACGGGCTTCGTCGAAGGGCGAGTTCTTGGACAGGGATTTCAGGTCGCGCTTGTCGAGCACATAGGGTGCGTCGGGGTCGAACAGGATGAGGTCCGCGGGCGCGCCGGTCTTCAGGCGCCCGCAGGGAAGTCCGAGGATCTCCGCGGGTTTCGTGGACATGGCGCGCAGGAGCCTGGGGAGGGAGATGCGATCCGCATGCACGAGGCGCAGCGCCGCCGAGAGCAGCGTTTCGAGCCCCACGGCCCCGTCGGCGGCCTCCGCGAAGGGCAGGCGCTTGGTCTCAACATCCTGTGGATTGTGATCGGAGACGATCACGTCGATGGTTCCGTCGGCGAGCGCCTCGATCATCGCCTGCCGGTCGTCCTCGTGCCGCAGGGGCGGCGAGAGCTTCAGGAAGGTGCGGTAATCGCCGATGTCGTTCTCGTTGAGCGAGAGGTGGTTGATGGAGACGCCACAGGTGACGGGCAGTCCCCTCGCCTTGCCGGCCCGCACGATCTCGGCCGAGTCGGCGCAGGAGATCATCGCCGCGTGGTAGCGCGCGCCTGTCAGGCGCACGAGGCGCATGTCGCGCTCCAGCATGATCGTCTCGGCCTCGCGCGGAATGCCGGGAAGACCGAGGCGGGAGGCGAACTCGCCCTCGTTCATGACGCCCTGGCCGACGAGGTCCGGATCCTCGACGTGATGGACGATCAGCGCATCGAAATCGCGGGCATAGGTCAGCGCGCGCCGCATCACCTGGGCATTGGTGACGGAGTGCGCCCCGTCGGTGAAGGCGATGGCCCCCGCCTCCTTCAGCCGACCGATCTCCGCCATCTCCTCGCCCTTGAGGCCCTTGGTGAGAGCGGCAGCGGGCAGGATGTTCACGACGGAGGTATCGCGAGCGCGGCGTACGATGAAGTCGATGACGGCAGGATCGTCGAGAACAGGGCTTGTGTCCGGCATGGAGACGACGGTCGTCACGCCGCCCGCGGCCGCCGCCTCGCCCGCGCTTTTGAGCGTCTCGCGATAGGGCCCGCCCGGCTCGCCGATGAAGGCGCGCATGTCGATGAGGCCGGGACTGAGCACCTGCCCGCCGCAATCGATCACGTCGGCATCGGAGGCTTCCGTCAGCTGCGGCCCGAGATCCTGGATCACGCCGTCGCGGACGAGAAGACCGCCCCTCTCCTCGCGACCCGTATCGGGATCGACGAGGCGTGCGTTCTTGAAAAGAATCGGTTTCGTGCTCATCGCGCCCCTCTCACCCGTTCGGCAGATGGCTCGCGAGAGCCTCGAGGACCGCCATGCGGACGGCCACGCCCATCTCGACCTGCTCGCGGATCAGCGATTGCGCGCCGTCCGCCACGTCGGAGGAAATCTCCACGCCCCGGTTCATCGGGCCCGGATGCATCACGAGCGCGTCGGGCTTGGCGAAGGAGAGCTTCTCCTGATCGAGACCGTAGAAGCGGAAATACTCCTTCACCGAAGGCACGAAGGAACCGTTCATGCGCTCGCGCTGCAGGCGCAGCATCATCACGATGTCGGCGCCCTCCAACCCTTTCCGCATGTCGGTGAAGGTCGGAAAACCGAGGCGCTCGATCCCGGGCGGCAGGAGGTTCGTCGGCGCGACGAGCCGCACCTGGGCGCCCATGGCGGCGAGGAGGATCATGTTGGAGCGCGCCACGCGCGAATGCAGGATGTCGCCGCAGATGGCGACGACGAGGCCCGCGATGCGTCCCTTGTTGCGGCGGATGGTGAGCGCGTCGAGCAAAGCCTGGGTCGGATGCTCATGCGCGCCGTCGCCTGCGTTCACCACCGCGCAATCGACCTTCTGCGCCAGGAGATGCACCGCGCCCGCCGCGTGATGGCGCACCACGATGATGTCCGGCCGCATGGCGTTGAGCGTCGCCGCCGTGTCGATCAGCGTCTCGCCCTTCTTCACCGAGGAGGATGCGACCGCCATGTTCATCACGTCGGCGCCGAGCCTCTTGCCGGCAATCTCGAAGGAGGATTGCGTGCGGGTGGACGGCTCGAAGAACAGGTTGATCTGGGTGCGCCCGAGAAGAGACGTCTTGCGCTTCTCGATCTGGCGGCTGACCCCGACCTGCTGCTCGGCGAGGTCGAGCAGGGCCTGGATATCCAAAGGAGACAGCCCCTCGATTCCGAGGAGATGCCGGTGGGGAAAAAAGGGATGGGGGGTGTCTGTCATCTTAAAGGCATCGCTATAGGCGCTGCGGGTTGAGGCGGCAAGCACCGGATTGCTTCGCGGCGGGCAAAGCACTGAGAATTCGGAGCCCGATCGGCTGCACTGGCACGACAGGGATAGGGAGGATGAAGGCAAGCCGCAGGGCTGGGCTGATCAATCTCGCTCGACTTGTTGATCGATGTGGAGATAGTCGGGATTGTACTGCCCCTCCTGCTGCAGGCGCCCCAGGTCGTTGATGGTCAGGGCCTTTCCCCGCGACGTGATCAGCCCGTCGGCTCGCAGCTCTTGGAGCACCCGGTTCACGTGAACGGTGCTCATCCCGAAGGCGTCTCCAAGGACCTCCTGCGTGATCGGCAGTTCGAAGCCGCTGTCCCTCGTCAGGCCGATGGCATCGAGACGGTCATAGATCTCGCAGAAAAAGTGCGCGAGACGCGCGCGAGCCTCCATTTGCCCCAGCGTTGTCATCCATGCCCGGTGGACGGCGCCGTCGATGAGCGTCGTCAGCCAGAGCACCCGCGTCAGATACGGATAGTTTTGCGTGATTTCCTTCAAGTCGCTGTGGCGAACCTGGGACACGGTGCAGGCGGTAAGCGCTGCAACTCCATCGTCCATCTCTTTCAGCAGGAAGCTGTGCAGGTCTGCAAAGTCCCCGGGCACGTGAACAGCCGTGATCTGCCGCCGCCCCTCGAGCGTGTGGTTGTGGCGGATCGCGAAGCCGCTGAGAATGAGGCTGCTGTGGTTGGGCGCGCTGCCCTCGGGAACGATGTCCTCGCGAGCCTCGTAGACGACCGTACGAACCGTGATTTGCCGGATGACGTGCTTCTCCTCCTCCGTGAGAGGGCCGTGCAGCTCAAGCTTTCGGATGAGGGGATGGAACATGCTCATTCTCTGGCCTCATGGGCTGCCTGGTGGCTCGGAGACGAAGGAGAGCACGGAGACCGGCGGCTCGTACAGACATGGCGGCAATGCCTCGTTTAGGAAGCCCCCGACCGCGCTGTTGGATGGGCCCATGATACCGGTGCATCCTCGCAAACGATGGCATTCGCCCGTTGTTCCTTCTGGTGCTACGCCCCGCAGTTTTTCACCCTAGAACAAGGTTTTGACGCCGCTGAAGGGCTCGATGACCATGTCCGCCTTCCAGACCCATGAGGTCTTCAACCAGACGCCGCCCTTCGGGGATGTGAACCTGATCGCGGGCGACCGGCCGCTGCTGGATGCCCTGAAGGCCAACGGCGTGGAGCCCGAAGCCGAGGGGCTGATCGCCTTCGGCGCGGCCTGGGGCAGCATGGAGCGGCTCGATCTGGGCCGGCTCGCCAACGAGAACCCGCCGAGGCTGCGCACCCACGACGCGCGGGGTTATCGAATCGATGCCGTGGAATTCCACCCCGCCTATCACGCGCTCATGCGGGCCAGCATGGCGGACGGCCTCCATTGCTCGACCTGGGACGAGCCCCGAAGAGAGCGCGAGCATGTGGCGCGGGCGGCGCGCATCTACACCGCGGCCGGGGTCGAGAGCGGGCATGTCTGCCCCATCACGATGACCCACGCCTCGGCGGCGGCGCTCTCCGCCGTGCCCGACCGCCTCCGGGAATGGCTGCCGAAGATCCGCTCGCGCGACTACGATTCCCGCTTCATTCCCTTCTGGGAGAAGAACTCCGTCACCCTCGGCATGGGGATGACCGAGAAGCAGGGCGGCACGGATGTCCGGGCCAACACGACCCGCGCTGTCCAGAAGGCCGGGGACGAATATGCGCTCACCGGGCACAAATGGTTCATGTCCGCCCCCATGTGCGATGCCTTTCTGGTTCTGGCCCAGGCGCCCGGCGGCCTCACCTGTTTCCTCGTGCCCCGCTTCCGGCCCGACGGCTCGCTCAACGGGCTTCGCCTGCAGCGCCTCAAGGACAAGCTGGGCAACCGCTCCAACGCCTCCTCCGAGGTCGAGTTCGCGGAGGCCTTCGCCTGGCGCGTCGGCGCGGAAGGGTCCGGCGTGCGCACCATCATCGCCATGGTGCAGCTGACCCGCCTCGATTGTGCCGTCGCCTCCGCCGGACTCGTGCGCATGGGGCTGACGCTCGCCACGCATCACGCGCGCCACCGCAGCGTCTTCCAGAAGAAGCTCATCGACCAGCCCGCCATGCGGATGGTGCTGGCCGATCTCGCGCTCGAGAGCGAGGCGATGACGGCGCTCGCCCTGCGCACGGCCAGAAGCTTCGATCTCGCCGGTGCGGATTCCCAGGAAGCGGCCTATTCCCGCCTGATCACGCCCGCGGCCAAGTTCGGGATCTGCAAGGCGGCTCCCCGGCTGCTCTACGAGGCCATGGAGAGCCTAGGGGGCAACGGCTATGTCGAGGAGAGCCCCCTGCCCCGGCTCTACCGGGAAGCGCCGGTCAACGCGATCTGGGAGGGATCGGGCAACGTGATCGCCCTCGATCTCCTGCGCGCCGAGAGCCGCGAGCCGGAGCTCGCAGCCTCCGTCCTGGAGCGCCTGATGGCCGATGTGCGCGACCTGCCGGGCGCCTCCGACACGGCGCGGGACATCGTTCTCGCGCTCCAGTCCCCCGAGGCCGAGAGCAAGGCCCGCTTCATCGCGGAGCGGCTCTTCACCCTCGCCGCGGCGGCAGCCCTATCCCGGTCCGCCCCACCCCAAATCACCGAAGCCTATGCCCTCACCCGGCTTGCGCAGCCGGCGCGCATGACGGGAGCCAACGACCTGGGAGACGCCCTGAAACCCTTGCTGGAGCGCGCTTCCGTCACCATATAACGGCCTAGGTGGAACTGCCGATTTGACTTGTCTGCCGCGATCCACCACTTATCGCGCCTTGGCTGTCAGTGGGGCTGACCGCCTCCTACCTTGACATTAAGAGCATCTGCTCGCGGCCATCTACGGGAAAGTCGCACATGAAAGTCGTCGTCGTCGAGTCGCCTGCCAAGGCCAAGACGATCAACAAATATCTCGGCAAGGATTACGAGGTCCTGGCCTCCTTCGGGCATATCCGCGATCTGCCCGCCAAGGACGGCTCGGTCGATCCGGATGCCGATTTCCGCATGATCTGGACGCTAGAGGACAGGGGCTCGAAGCGGGTCTCCGAGATCGCCAGGGCGATCAAGGGCGCCGAAAAGCTCATCCTCGCCACCGACCCGGATCGCGAAGGAGAGGCGATTTCCTGGCACGTGGTCGAGGCGCTGCGCGAGAAGCGCGCGCTGAAGGACCTGCCGGTCGAGCGCGTGACCTTCAATGCCATCACCAAGGACGCGGTGCAGACCGCCCTGCGCCAGCCGCGCGAGATCGACCAGGCCCTGGTCGATGCCTACATGGCCCGCCGCGCCCTCGACTATCTCGTGGGCTTCACCCTCTCCCCCGTGCTCTGGCGCAAGCTGCCGGGCGCGCGCTCGGCCGGCCGCGTGCAGTCGGTGGCGCTGCGCCTCGTCTGCGACCGCGAGCTCGAGATCGAGACCTTCAAGCCGCGCGAATACTGGTCGATCATCGCGACTCTCGCCACGAAGGAAGGCGCGATCTTCGACGCGCGCCTCGTGGGCGCCGACGGCAAGAAGATCCAGCGCCTCGACATCGGCAACGGCAAGGACGCCGAGGCCTTCAAGAAGGACCTGGAGCTCGCGAGCTTCTCGGTGGCGAACATCGAGGCGAAGCCCGCCAAGCGCCATCCCTATCCGCCCTTCACCACCTCGACCCTGCAGCAGGAGGCCTCGCGCAAGCTGGGGCTGGCTCCGGCCCAGACCATGCGCATCGCCCAGCGGCTTTACGAAGGCGTCGATATCGGCGGCGAGACGGTCGGCCTCATCACCTATATGCGTACCGACGGCGTCGACATGGCGCCCGAGGCCGTGCAGGCCGCCCGCCGCGTCATCGGCAAGGAATACGGCGGCCGCTACGTGCCGTCCGTGCCGCGCAAGTACACGACCAAGGCCAAGAACGCGCAGGAAGCACACGAGGCCATCCGGCCCACCGATATGAGCCGTCTGCCGAAATACGTGGCGAAATATCTCGAGCCCGAGCAGGCCAGGCTTTACGATCTCATCTGGACCCGGACCGTGGCGAGCCAGATGGAATCGGCGGAACTCGAGCGCACCACTGCCGACATCACGGCTCAGGTCGGCCCGCGCAAGCTGGACCTTCGCGCCACCGGTCAGGTGATCAAGTTCGACGGCTTCCTCACGCTCTACAACGAGAGCAAGGATGACGAGGGCGACGAGGATGAGGGCCGCCTGCCGCCCATGAAGGCCGGCGATCCCCTGGAGCGCCGCCGCATCAATGCGACCCAGCACTTCACGGAGCCGCCGCCGCGCTACTCGGAGGCCTCGCTCGTCAAGCGCATGGAAGAGCTCGGCATCGGCCGCCCCTCCACCTATGCCGCCGTGCTGCAGACCCTGCGCGATCGCGAATATGTGCGCATCGAGAAGAAGCGCCTCGTCCCCGAGGACAAGGGCCGTATCGTCACGGCGTTCCTGGAGAGCTTCTTCCGCCGCTATGTGGAATACGACTTCACGGCGGATCTGGAGGAGCAGCTCGACCGGATCTCCAATTCGGAGATCGACTGGAAGCAGGTGCTGCGCGACTTCTGGCGCGATTTCTCCGCCGCCATCGGCGAGACGAAGGAGCTGCGCACGACGGAAGTGCTGGACGCCCTCAACGAGCTGCTCGGCCCGCATATCTTCCCGGACAAGGGCGACGGCTCGAACCCGCGCACCTGCCCCAACTGCGGCACCGGCCAGCTCTCGCTCAAGCTCGGCAAGTTCGGCGCCTTCATCGGCTGCTCGAACTACCCGGAATGCAAATACACCCGCCAGCTCGCCGCCACCGGCGCCGAGGGAGTCGGCGACGGCGCATCCGACGATGGCGGCCAGCCCGGCGTGAAGGTGCTCGGCACCGATCCCGAGACCGGCGAGCAGGTCACCCTGCGCGACGGCCGCTTCGGCCCCTTCGTGCAGCTCGGCGAGGGCGAGAAGCCCAAGCGCTCGTCCCTCCCGAAGGGCCTCTCCCCGGCGCAGGTGGATCTCGAAAAGGCGCTCAAGCTCCTCTCGCTCCCGCGTCAGGTCGCCACCCATCCTGAGACGGGCGAGCCGATCCTCGCCAGCATCGGGCGCTACGGGCCCTACGTCCAGCACGGCAAGACCTACGCCAATCTGGGCCCGGGCGACGACGTGCTCGAGATCGGCGCGAACCGCGCCATCGACCTCATCGTGACCAAGGAGAGCGGCGGAGGCGGAGGACGCCGCGCCGCCGATCCGGGACGCCCGCTCGGGGGCGACGATCCGGAATCGGGCAAGCCCATCGTGGTGAAGGCGGGACGCTTCGGGCCTTACGTGACCGATGGCGAGACCAATGCCACCCTGCCGCGCAGCATGGCGGCGGAATCGGTGACGCTGGAGGACGCGATCGAGCTTCTGAAGGCCCGCCGTGCGGCCGGCCCGTCGAAGAAGTCGGCGCGCGGCCGCAAGGCTGCGGCCAAGAAGGCTCCCGCCAAGAAGGCCGCTGCGAAAAAGGCTCCGGCCAAGACGGCCGCCAAGACAGCGGCGGCGAAGAAGCCCGCTGCGAAGAAGGCGGCTCCGAAGAAGGCTGCGGCCAAGAAGACGGCGAAGGCTGCGGAATGAGATGAGTCAGTGGCTGTCCTGGATCCTGGTGGACTATGCCGATCAGGTTGAGATCGCCCTGCGTCTGTGCGTGGCAGCGATCGCCGGCATGGCCGTCGGGCTCAACCGGGACATCCGCAACAAGCCCATCGGCATGCGCACCCTGGGCCTCGTCGCCCTGGGCTCGGCCGTCGTGATCCTCTCAGGCTCGGTCTATGAGGGGCTTCATTTCGCACAGGATGCCGTCAGCCGTGTGGTCCAGGGCATCCTGACAGGACTGGGCTTCCTGGGCGCCGGCGCCATCCTTCGCGCGAAGGACGGCATGGAGGTCCACGGGCTGACCACGGCGTCGACGGTCTGGATCGCGGCCGCGCTCGGCGTGACGGCAGGTCTCGGGGCCTGGTTCATCACCATCGCAGGAACGGTGATGACCCTCCTCCTCCTGACCTTCGGCAAGGTTCTCGAAGACCGGCTCGTCGGCCTGTTCTCGGGCGGGCCCAAGACCGTTCGCGACGAGGATGATTAGAACGCGAAGCCCAGCCCCAGGACGGCAACGGCGGCGATCGAGAGCCACAGCAGGCTCGATCCGAAGGTGCTGCTCTTCGCGGCTGGACCGGCATCGGGTTCTTCAAAGGCGAAGGCTTCTCCGGCGATGCGCGCCGCGCGGTCCAGGTGGAGTTTTCGTGCGGATCCCATCGTCGTGCGCATCCTTGCCTCGCTTCCGTTAAGCTCATGCTTAAACGAGCAACGTGAACCGAGGCTAAACGGTTCCTGCGACAGTCTAAAGACATCCTTTAGAGGCAGCAGGGATACTATCGAGTAGAGGGGTTCAGGCCTCAGAATTTGTGGCTTGTGACCTCAAACCGCCTTCCCGTTTCCGTTTTGTTCTCGTATAAAAACGGAATGAGAAATAGTGTACACAAACGCGAATCATCAAAACGGACCAAGGTCCTCATGAATAACGACGATCTCTTCGGGGGCGCGGCAGCCAAGCGCGCAGCGCCTGCTTCGGCAAGAACGGCTGCCGTCAAGGCTTCGAAACCCGCCCCTGCCCCGCAGGGCACGCCGGACGAAGCCGGCTATGACGCGTCCGCCATCGAGGTGCTGGAGGGTCTCGAGCCCGTCCGCCGCCGGCCGGGCATGTATATCGGCGGCACGGACGAAAAGGCCCTGCACCACCTCTTCGCCGAGGTGATCGACAATTCCATGGACGAGGCGGTCGCGGGCCATGCGACCTTCATCGAGGTGGAGCTTGAGGAAGGCGGCTGGCTCTCCGTGACCGACAACGGCCGCGGCATCCCGGTCGATCCGCACCCGAAATTCCCGAAGAAGTCGGCGCTCGAAGTCATCATGACCACGCTCCACGCGGGCGGCAAGTTCGACTCGAAGGTCTACGAGACCTCGGGCGGCCTGCACGGCGTCGGCGTGTCGGTGGTGAACGCGCTTTCGGAAATCCTCGAAGTCGAGGTCGCGCGCGGTCAGCAGCTCTACCGCCAGGTCTTCGCCCGCGGCCTGCCCCAGGGCAAGCTCGAGACGGTGGGGCGGGTGCTCAACCGCCGCGGCACCAAGGTGCGCTTCAAGCCCGACTGGCAGATCTTCGGCAAGGACGCCCATTTCCAGCCCCGCCGCCTGTTCAAGATGGCCCGCTCCAAGGCCTATCTCTTCGGCGGCGTCGAGATCCGCTGGAAATGCGCCCCCTCCCTCATCGAGGGAATCGAGAACGTCCCGGCAGAGGCGACCTTCAAGTTCCCGAACGGCCTGAAGGACTACCTGCTCCACGACATCGAGGGGAAGGAGCTGGTCACGGACCAGATCTTCTCCGGCAAGATCACCAAGCCCGGCAGCCACGGCTCGCTGGAATGGGCGGTCGCGTGGATGGCGAACGAGGACGGATTCTCGACCTCGTACTGCAACACGGTCCCGACGCCCGAGGGCGGCACCCACGAGAACGGCCTTCGCATCGCGCTGCTGCGCGGCCTGCGCGACCACGCCGAGCGCGTCGGCCAGTCGAAGCGCATGGCGGCGGTGACCACCGACGACGTGATGGCGACCTGCGCCTCCATGCTCTCGGTCTTCATCCGCGAGCCGGAATTCCAGGGCCAGACCAAGGACAAGCTCGCCACCGTCGAGGCCGGCCGCATCGTCGAGAACGGCATCCGCGATACCTTCGACCACTGGCTCGCGGCCTCCCCGCAGCAGGCCAACAAGCTCCTCGACTGGGTGATCGACCGGGCCGAGGAGCGTCTGCGCCGCCGCCAGGAGAAGGAGGTCGCCCGCAAGACCGCCACCCGCAAGCTGCGCCTGCCGGGCAAGCTGGCGGATTGCTCCAATGCCGGCGCCAAGGGCTCCGAGCTGTTCCTGGTCGAGGGCGACTCGGCCGGCGGCTCCGCCAAACAGGCCCGCGACCGCGCCACCCAGGCCGTTCTTCCGCTGCGGGGCAAGATCCTGAACGTAGCCTCGGCCGGTCGCGACAAGCTGCACCAGAACCAGCAGATCGCCGACCTCATCCAGGCGCTCGGCTGCGGCACCGGCTCGCAGTACCGCGAGGTGGACCTGCGCTACGAGAAGGTCATCATCATGACCGACGCGGACGTGGACGGGGCGCATATCGCGACCCTCCTGATCACGTTCTTCTACCGGCAGATGCCGAAGCTCATCGACGGCGGGCATCTCTATCTCGCGGTGCCGCCGCTCTACCGCCTGTCGCAGGGCGCGAAATCGGCCTATGCCCGCGACGAGGCGGACCGCGACCGGCTCCTGAAGACGGTGTTCAAGGGATCCGGCAAGGTCGAGATCAGCCGGTTCAAAGGCCTTGGCGAGATGCTGCCGGGCCAGCTGAAGGAAACCACCATGGACCCGAAGAAGCGCCTGCTTCTGAAGGTCGTCGTGGAGCCCGACGAGCGGCCGGAAGCCAACGATGCGGTGGAGCGCCTGATGGGCAACAAGCCCGAAGCCCGCTTCACCTTCATCCAGGAGCGCGCCGCCTTCACCGACGAAGCGGACCTGGATATTTGATCCTATTTCGCCGACACGGTTGCGATGGCGCGGAGCCCCTCCGCGCCATTTTTGTTGAATGGCGCCTTTAACTCCACACGCTGTCATCACCGGCCGTGTGCCGGTGATCCCGATGACTCGTCGCGCAGCGCTTGGCCGATCGGGATGGCCGGGACAAGGCCGCCAAGGACAGGGAGGGGTCACTCCTGCTTGATCGGGCCAAGCGGACGCCAATCCATCAATGATTCCAAGGGCCTATCTTCCGACAAAACTTTCTCGAAAATTTTTCAAAAAAGTTTGGAACCAACTTTGAACCCAGCCGTTGACTGGCATCACCGGCCCATTCTGCCCCCACGGGCCGGTCCCTCACAAGGCTCCGCAACGGAGCCTTTTTTTTTGCCCGGAACGGTCTTTAGCGTTCCGATGGATCCATGCCGCCCCTCAGGCGTCATTCACAGGTGGGCGGCCCGGACTAGCCGCGGCCAAGCTTGCATGCGACAAGATCTGACGAACTCAACGAGTTTTTGCCTTGGCCAAACGTTCCAAATCCCACACCTCCTCCGCCCTCCCTTCCCGGGAGGATCTCATGGCCTTCATCGCCAACGCTCCCGGCAAGGTGGGCAAGCGCGAGATCGCGCAGGCCTTCAACATCAAGGGCGGTGACCGCATCTGGCTCAAGCAGATGCTGAAGGACTTGGAGATCGAGGGGGTCGTGGACCGGCGGGGCAAACGGGTCCACAAGGCGGGCCAGCTGCCGCCCATGGTCATGGCGGACATCATCAAGCGGGACCGGGACGGCGAGCTGATCGCCGTGCCGACCGAGTGGGACGAGGAGGAGCACGGAGCAATTCCCTCGATCCTCATCATGCCCGCGCGCAAACCCAAGCCCGGGATGCCGGCGGCGGGCATCGGCGACCGGGTGCTGCTGCGGGTCGATCCCCTGAAACCCGGCGACGTCCATCGCTATGCGGGCCGCGTCACCAAGGTCCTGGCCAAGAAACAGGCGCAGGTGCTCGGCATCTTCCGCGCCCTGCCCGAGGGCGGCGGGCGCCTGATCCCGGTCGACAAGAAGTCCCGCGAACAGGAGCTGCAGATCAATCCCGGCGACGAGAACGGCGCCCAGGACGGCGACCTGATCGCCGCGAGCATCGTCAAGCACGGCCGCTTCGGCCTGCCCCATGCCAAGGTCAAGGAGCGCCTCGGCTCCGTGAAATCCGAGAAGGCCGTGAGCCTGATCGCGATCTACGCCCACAACATTCCCAACGAGTTTCCGAAACCGGTGCTCGACGAGGCCGAGGCCGCCAAGCCTGTGACCCTCTCGGGCCGCGAGGACTGGCGCGAGCTTCCCCTCATCACCATCGACCCGGCGGATGCGAAGGACCATGACGACGCCGTGCATGCGGCGCCCGACCCCGATCCGAACAATGCGGGCGGGTACATCCTCACCGTCGCCATCGCCGATGTCGCCGCCTATGTGAAGCCGGGCTCGGCGATGGACCGGGAGGCGCAGGAGCGCGGGAACTCGGTCTATTTCCCTGACCGTGTGGTGCCGATGCTGCCGGAGCGGATTTCCAACGATCTCTGCTCGCTGCGTCCGCGCGAGGACCGCCCTGCCCTGGCGGTCCGCATGGTGATCGGCCCCGACGGGCGCAAGATCCGCCACTCCTTCCACCGCATCATGATGCGCTCGGCGGAGAAGCTCTCCTACCAACAGGCCCAGGCCGCCATCGACGGCAGGCCGGACGAGGTGACGAAGCCGATCCTCGACAGCGTCCTGAAGCCGCTCTGGGCGGGCTACGCGCTGGTGAAGAAGGCGCGTGACATCCGCGAGCCGCTCTATCTCGACCTGCCGGAGCGCAAGATCGTGCTCAAGCCCGATGGCACGGTGGATCGGATCTTCGTGCCCGAGCGGCTGGAGGCCCACAGGCTCATCGAGGAGTTCATGATCCTCGCCAACGTGGCCGCGGCCGAGACGCTGGAGAAGGCGCAGTCCGACCTCATCTACCGCGTCCACGACGAGCCATCGCTGGAGAAGATGCGCTCCTTGAGCGAGGTGCTCGCCTCCATCGGCCTGAAGCTGCCGACGCAGGGAGCCCTGAAGCCCGAACTGTTCAACCGCATCCTGCGCAGCGTCGACGGGACCGAGCATCAGCTCTTCATCAACGAGGTGGTGCTGCGCTCGCAGTCGCAGGCCGAATACTCGGCGGAGAATTACGGCCATTTCGGCCTGAACCTCCGGCGCTATGCGCACTTCACCTCCCCCATCCGCCGCTATGCGGACCTCATCGTGCACCGGGCGCTGATCACCGCCCTGAAGCTCGGCAAGGATGGATTGCCGCCCGACACCACCCGGGAGGAGCTGATCGAGATCAGCGCGAAGATCTCGGCGGCCGAGCGGCGCGCCATGGCGGCCGAACGTGAGACAATCGACCGCCTGATCGCACACTTCCTTGCGGACCGAATCGGGGCCACATTCGAGGGGCAGATTTCGGGAGTGACGAAGGCTGGCCTCTTCATCAAGCTGACGGAGACCGGCGCGGATGGTTTCGTTCCGGCGGCGACCATCGGCGACGATTTCTATCGTTACGATGAGAAGACCCATTCCATGCGCGGGGACTATACCGGCGAGACCTACCGCCTCGGCGACAAGGTGGAGGTGAAGCTGGTGGAAGCAGCCCCTGTCGCCGGCGCGCTGCGGTTCGAGCTGCTCACCAAGGGCCGCTTTACCGGCAAGGTCGGAGGCGGCAAGAAGGGGGGCAAGCGCAGCCCGCGCGGCGCGAAGAAGGCGGCGAAAGCCTCAGCCTCAGGCCGCCGCGCTCCCACGCGAGTGAAGGTGAAGCGCCGCGGACGCGGCTGACAGGAAGCGGGAAGACATGTCTCTCACGATCAACACCGCCTCGGCACCCGCCGAAGACGTGACCAAGATGCCCGCCATGCGGCGCGGCTTTCTCGGCCGCTGCCCGGCCTGCGACAAGGGCCGCCTCTTCGGCCGGTTCCTGAAGGTGGTGGACCATTGTGAGGCCTGCGGCACGGAATTCCACCATCACCGGGCCGATGATCTGCCGCCCTATATCGTCATCACCATCGTCGGCCATGTGGTCGGCTACGGCATCTTTATGACCGAGACCAAGATGGAAATGCCCCTCTGGGTCCATCTGTCGATCTGGCCTCTTCTGACCTTCGTCCTGGCGCTGGCGCTGCTTCAGCCCGTCAAGGGTGCTGTCGTGGGGCTTCAATACGCGCTAGGAATGCATGGCTTCGGGGTTGCCCGGGCAAGAATCAAGGCAGAGAGGGAGAACGCGGGTGACGGACGCTCAAATCATAGCCAGGACGGATACGCCGGCCACGGCGGCAAATAAGGCGAAGGTTCCAGCCGTCCGGCCCGTCGACGCCGCGACTCTCATCATCATCGACCGCAGGGGCAAGCACCCGAAGGTTCTCATGGGCAAGCGCCATGAGAGCCACAGGTTCATGCCCGGCAAATTCGTATTTCCCGGTGGGCGGATCGACCCGAGCGACCGCGCCATGACCGTGACGGGAGCCCTCCACCCGCGGGCGGAGCAGGCCCTGATGGCGCGGGTCACACGGGCTTCCGTCCAGCGCAGCCGTGCCCTGGCGCTTGCCGCGATTCGCGAAACCTATGAGGAAACCGGCCTCCTGCTCGGCACCAAGGAATATGGCGGCCCGGAGAGCGTTCCGGTCGGCACGCCCTGGGAGGCCTTTCGCGAGCACGGGGTGTTCCCGGGTCTGGACGAGCTGCATTTCATCGGCCGGGCAATCACCCCGCCCAGGTACTCGAAGCGCTTCGACACGCGTTTCTTCGCAGTGGACCACACCGCCATCGCTCATGAGGTCGAAGGCATGGTCGGCCCCAATTCCGAACTCGTGGAGCTGGCCTGGGTGACCCTCGCCGAGGCCCGCAAGCTCGACCTTCCGTGGATCACCAACGCCTTCCTGGGCGAGCTGGAATCACGGATCGCAGCCGGTTTCAGCCCCATGCTCCCGGTTCCCTTCTATTTCCAGAAACGGACCCAGCACGTGCGGGAGCTCATCTAGGCGCCCGCCGCAACGCTCCCGAAGCCCATTGCCCAGCTGGCAGGAACGCGTGGCGGAGGCCTGGTGATGCGCAAAAGGTTCACCCCGGGCCTCCGGAACCCTTGACGAAACCGGCACAATCGGGCATTGGAGCCACACGAAATTCCGGCCGGGTTTGCCCGGCCTTTGCGTTTCGGCCATGCCATAGGGCCAACCGAGCGCGTTCAAACCGAACAGAGGTCCCAACCTATGGCCAAAGCCGCTACGATCAAAGTGAAGCTCGTCTCCACCGCCGACACGGGCTATTTCTACGTCACGAAGAAGAACTCCCGCACCATGACCGACAAGATGTCGTTCAAGAAGTACGACCCGGTTGCGAAGAAGCACGTGGAGTTCAAGGAAGCCAAGATTAAGTAACGGCTTTCTGCTGAACAGCTGAATCTCTTGAAGAACCGCCTCAGACCGAGGCGGTTTTTTGTTATGGGCGACGAGTCAGCGGCCCTGCTCATGCGCCAATCGGCGACGGGAGGGATCCGAGCCTGGGGGCTCCGTACGGGCTTGGCTATAGTTTCGTGCCGACCTGAGGGCCGATCACCGTCCGGTGAACCCGGCGCGTGAATTCGATCGCGCCATGCTCGAGCAGAACATTGAGCGCCCTTCTGCTGATCCGTCTCCTGCTCCACGCCAGATTCCCGGCAATGCGAAGGGGCGCTCCGAGCAGCGAGTGCCTGGCCGCGAATATCCGCCTCCAATGGTGGAAGCGAACGGCTGCTCGGCTGCGCAGGTCGGACGGGATGTCGGTTCCGAAGACACGATGCAGGGTCAGAAGCTGGGTCTCGATGACGTCTCTTCCGAGCTGGTCCGGCATGATGTCGCGCAAGTAGCGCCAGTCGACGCCCTCCTCCGTTCTGGCAAGTTCGGCGAGATCGTAGAGATGCCTCAGGTCGATGCGCCCGCGCCAGTAATCGCCCTCTTTGATGAGATCATGCACGATCCAGTGCAGCGCCCGTGATGTCGGTGACGGGATCTTGGCGCGCACGCCAGCGCGCTCGACGAGCAGCCGCGGCTTTTCATGATTGCGCGGGAGATAGGCGGCGCTGAGGTCGCTGGGGCGCTGGCGCAGTTCGAGCGCTCCCACATCCTGCGGCCGCGCCATTCCGCGCGTCTCTGCAAGGTCCTTGTATCCGATCCCGACAAGGCAGTTGAGGGCCGCCTGACCTTCATGTTCCTCGACACTGAGGTCGAGGTCCTTGGTGATGCGGCTGCCAAGTCGCTCGTCGGGGTCGCGGAACAGCCGCACGGCGCCCTTCAACAGGGTGGGCTCAATGCCGACATTGTTGAGCTGCCCGACCGCTTCGACAAGCTGAGCGCGCAAGCGGATGTTTCGCTCCCGGTTGCTGGCATGGATGAAGTCCAGATAGTCGCGCGCCTCCTCCGGGAGGACGTCGAGCTGGGAGGCGCGGGAAAGCGCGTCGAACAACGCCGGAGTGAGCAAGGTCTGGTTCGCGACCTCGAAGATCGCCTCCCAATCGGGATCGGCCGGCGGCTCGCCACGCAGGCAAGCGGTTAGAGCCTCCCAATCGCGCCCCGCTCCCCTCATCGGCAGGTCCGTTCAAGGAGGTCGACCGCATCCTCCAGACGTGAATAGGTCAGGCGGTAATATCGCCCGTGATCAATGGCACGGCCGATTGCCTCAAGTCCCGCCGTCGTGAGCTGGCGGCTCTGCGTATAGGCTTCCTGCAGCATCCAGCGCATGGCGCTGACGGGATCGACCGGCGTCAATGCGGCCGCGGCGTCCGGGCGTCGATCGAGCAGCACGATCCACCCGACCGGATAGGCCAGAGCCGGCACTAATCCGCGCGGTGCAGGATAACGCACGCGCCTGCGGTCGGGACGGCGGAAAATCGGGAAATCGCGAATGTCGGGCCGATAGGCGCCAACCAGCTTCCACGCCCCGGCCTTTACAGCAGGAGCGAAGGGAACGCCGGTCACGTGGCCCTGAGCGTTCAAAAGCGCCAGGTCGTCTCCAGCGAAGCCGAAGCCTGCTTCGATCAAGGCAAGGGTCAGCGTCGTCTTTCCCGCCCCCGGACGACCGCAAACGAGCAGCATTCGGTCGCTGCGAAGCAGAGACGCGGCATGAAGCGCGAGTTCATAGGTCGCGCCTTCCAGCACCTCATCCAGAAGCTGCCCCTTGAGGATCGTGGCAATCTCCTCATGGGCACAGGAGAAGAGCCAACGACCATTTCGAAGCAGATCGATTTGCCCCTCCCGTTCGACAACATCCAACACGGCATCGGGCGCCAGCCCCCGGATTTCGAGATGCTCGAAGATCGGAGCGACAATGGGCGCCAGACTGGTCGCATAGCGGATCCGGATGGAGGTTCCGGCCACATGGATGTCCTGGTGGAGCCCCGCCTTATCCGAGTGGATGTCCGCTACAGGCTCCGCCACGGCTTTCATGAAGCCGAGACTTGTCCACTGCTGAAAGGCAGTCTCGATATAGGCTTTTGCGGTCTCGGGGGTGAGGCCCTGACTCGCCAGTTCGTGGAGAATGGCCTCATACCCAAGACCATCCGCGACCGCACACCAGATGTAAGCGGCAATATCGTTGATCTCGAAGAGCGTCTGATCCGTCTTGTTGAAGAGGACGTTGTGCCCGGCAATGGTGCAAAAAGAAATCTCAGCCGCAGGAGCAAATCGCGGCTGAAATGCAAGGGATCTGTCCTGTTCTAATGTGTTATCAGGCAAGACGGAGGTTGGCCTACCATCTGCCGAACCACTTATGCAGCGGCGACTTTCCAGGACCACCATAACCCCACCCGAAATGTTTCCCTCGACCACTGCCTCTACCTTTACCTCCGCCTCCGCCTGACTTGGCGATGGCATCGGATGTCAGCGAGGTAGACAGCAGCATCGTGATGGCGGGCGGGGTCACAGCCGCAAACTTGCCGCACTTCTTGAGGAATTCGCGCCGATCAGGGCCTTTGGGATCGTTGCTGGATGGAGTCTTTTCCTGTTCCATGGGCTCTCTCCAAGTTCGAGACCGTGATTAACACTAGTCCAGAAACCTGCCCCATGGCAGAGACGCAAAGGGGTTACACCGAAGATGCCCAGGAAAGTTACAGAAGTAGCATGAAATAGTTTCCCATAGGCCTGAAGTATTTAACATAAGTTATGGTCAGCCGTTCTGGAATGACTCCTCGATGCTTCGTGGCAAGGTCGACAGGTGATATACGACCCCCAAAGGACCCTGTCAGGCCGATCTCCCAAGATGAAGCCGGATGAAAAGCCATTCGCCATCGTTTAGATCAAGTAATCGATTCCCTTCCTAGCATTTGAATAAATGTCGAGAAACCGCCTCCTTACCGGAGCCGGATCTTCATTTCCTGGCCACGGCAGGAGCACGCCGTGATGGCGCTCCTCGGGCGCGGCTCACGTCGCCGGCGATGAGCGCTGCGCGGCCCGTTTCTCGCAACAAGACCGGTTCGCGGATGTCGCCTGGTTCTGTCCTCATCGGCAAGAACACCCTTCACGCGGATGATCCCGAGAGCAGAGAACGCCTCGTTCGCTAAAAAAATATGGACGTCCATCCAATTTATGTTAGCCTTCAGCCAGGGCCCCTTAAAACAAGCCCATTCAGGGAGGACTTGATGAAGCTACATGGTATTCTAGCGGCTACTCTGTGTCTCGTGGCCTTGCCGGCCGCGGCTGAGGAAACCGTCAGCTATGCGTCCTATGGCGGCGCCTATCAGGAGGGCGTGCGCAAGGCCATTCTCGATCACCTCCCGGCCGATCACGGCATGAAGGTCGTCGATTACGTT
>Ga0182741_1000622_pt1 | contig 51669 bp, 43 predicted proteins | sample eDN5th37CBELigOP_FD_128874 | JGI IMG/M metagenome (GOLD analysis project Ga0182741, IMG submission 128874) | Enriched Organic Plus compost microbial communities from Emeryville, California, USA - eDNA 5th pass 37_C BE-Lig OP (version 2) (version 2) ... | reverse complement strand
TGTCGCCGCCCGTCTGGCGGGCGGCGCCCAGCAAGGTCCGCAGCAACGTCGTCTTGCCCACGCCGTTGCGTCCAAGCACGGCGAGGCTCGAACCCTGTTCAATGGCCAGGTCGATCTGCTCCAATGAGTCTAGGCAAACCTATGGGCGGCGAATAGCCGGGAATTCCTGATTCAGCGTTCGAAAAATCTTATGGCCGGCATGCCTGCCCCGCCCTGCACACATGCCGGCCGCGGTGCCGGCGCCGACCAAACGCCGGCACCGGCCAGTTCTCACTGAGCCTTGATCCCCCCCTCCCGGATGACCTTGCCCCAGCGCTCATACTCGGCCTTCGCATAGCTTTCGAACTCGGCGGGCGAGCCGCTGATGTGTATCACGTTGCCGTTGGCCGCAAACTTCTGCTGCACTTCCGGCGTCGCGAACCCCTTGGCGATCGCGGCATGAATCTTCTTCGCGATGTCGGGAGACAGCCCGGCCGGCGCGCCAATGCCGAACCACGGCGCCACGACCAGACTCGGATAACCGGACTCCTTCGCGGTGGGCGTATCCGGAAGCAGCGGCGAGCGCTGCTCGGTAAGCACGGCAATGGGCTTGATGCGCCCCGCCTGGATCTGCGGCCCCGCCACGACCAGCGAACTCTGGGAATCGAGCTGGGTAGAGCCCCCGATCAGGTCCTGGATCTGCTGTTGCGCACCTTTGTACGGAATGTGGTTCAGCTTGATGCCGGTCTGGATCTGGAGCAGTTCGACCGCGAGGTGAGGAACCGTGCCTATCCCGGGCGTACCGTATGCCACCTTGTTCGGATTGGCCTTGGCGTATGCCACCAACTCCGAGAGCGTGTTGAACGGAGACTCTTTATTCGCGACCAAGATGGGCGTGGTGGACGACACGTTGCTGATGTAGGTGAAGTCCTTGAACGAGTCGAATCCCGCGTTGCCCAGGTGGGGAGCGATTGCCACGGTAATGGCGACCAGGCCCAGGGTGTAACCGTCAGGCGGCGATTTGGCCAGCACGCCCAGCCCCAGCGTTCCGTTTCCCACTGGGCGGTTTTCCACCACGACGGGCTGCTTGAACTCGGCCCGCAGGACTTCCGCCACCTCGCGACCGATCATGTCGGTCGGCCCTCCGGCGGGAAACGGCACCACGAGCTTGATGGGACGGCTGGGCCACTCCTGGGCAACGGCCCCGGTCACCCCCATGGCAAGCACACACGCCGCAAAAATCGAGCCGATTCGATGCTTCATCATCATGTTGTCTCCGTTCTTGGAATGAAAGCACCGCATCGCTTAGCTCGACCAGCGCCGCCGATCACGCGTATCGTTCGATCGTCTGAATCCGCGATTGAGTCATGCGCCAAGGCAGCCGACGGCTTCCCGCTCATCGGCAAAGGGCGCAGACGTGTCAGGGGCCAATGGGGATGGAGCGCCTTAGGCGAAAACAGGAAATCAACGCCGGGCGGCGACAGGCATCGAACGACGCCATGGGGGCAACGGAACGCCATGAAAAAACCCGCCGAACGGGGGCGGGTTTGGAACCTCCGGGAGCAGCCCCGGAAGGAGAATCCTGGCGGGCCGCGACCGATAGTGATGAGCACTACGTTTACGCCATAGCACTATAAATCAATGAGGTGCGCGTGTTTTCACAACACAATGGTCGTATGGTCACAGACCCAGCGACCCCGCCTCAGGAGACCAATCTCGTTTGTGACGACACACCTCACTCAACCAATTCTTATCTCGTATCGATCTGTGCTTATGCGACATTCGGGGCGCGTCATTCATCTCAATGAGGTTTCATTCGCTAGAAAACACGTTACACTCCGATCTCTTACGACGTTGCGAGGGAGAGTGAGGATGTTCTGCCCGGAATGTGGAACAGTGATCGGACCGGGGCCGCTGGACATGCGGCATGCCTGTCACGATAGGAGACACGGCATTGTGCAAGCCGCAAGCCGATGGTTCCGCGCTATTATCCTTCGCGCCCGGCCTCGGAAGAACTAAGCATGGCGCTGCATCATTGCCAATCCGGCGAAGTGACCCATCTCGACACCATCGGCGATGCCGCGACCGTGACGCGCGCGCTGGCGCGGACCTCATCGTTTGAGGCAATCCATCTCGTGGTGCGGGCGGGCCATTCCATACCGGCGCACCATGTCTCTGGCTCGATGACTCTCTATTGCATCTCTGGCCATGCCCGGCTCGAAGGTGACGTTGCGAGCGAATTACGGGCCGGCGACTGGCTGTTCCTGGAACCCGGAACACGGCATGCGGTCGAAGCGATGGCAGACACATCGCTGTTGCTGACAATAATGTTCGACGATGGCGACGAAAGACAAACTTAGCCCATGCGGGACGACTGACAGGTTTTTTGGAAACGACGGGGACCGTAATGGGGGAATATCGCAAGCTTTGGTGGACGCTGATCGCCGTCCTCGTCGTTACGTTCAGCATATTGGGGTTCTACGGCACCGAGTTCTATAAAAAGCCGCCCCCGATTCCGGCGCAGGTCGTATCGGCCAGCGGCACGGTCCTAATGACCCGCGACGATATTCTTGACGGGCAAACAGCCTGGCAGAGCACTGGCGGAATGCAGGTGGGTTCCATCTGGGGGCATGGCGCTTATCAGGCACCTGACTGGTCGGCGGACTGGCTGCACCGTGAGTTGACCACCTGGCTGGACCTTACCGCGCAGGAAACCGAGGGCAAGCCATTCGACGCGCTCCTGCCGGGAGAGCAGGCCAAGCTCAGATATTGGCTGGAGCAGGAATATCGCAAGAACAGCTATAACCCCGACACCGGCACCCTGACGGTTTCCGACCGGCGGGCGCGCGCCATGGCCATGGTCGCGGACTATTATCAGCGCCTCTATGGCGATGACCCGGCGCTGCGGGAACAACGCGACAATTATGCGATGAAGGAAAACACGCTGCCCAGTCTGGAGCGGCGCGAGGACCTGACCCATTTCTTTTTCTGGACCGCCTGGGCGACCGCCACGGAGCGGCCCGGAACGAATGCCACCTATACCAACAACTGGCCGCCTGAACCGCTGATCAGCAATCATCCCACCCCTGAAAACATCATGTGGTCATTGGCCTGCGTGGTGATCCTGATCGCTGGTGTCGGCGGTCTGATCTGGGGCTGGGCGTTCCTGCGCAGCCATGAACCAGAACCACAAGCGCCCGCGAACGATCCGGTGCTGTCCGTCGGGGTGACTGCATCGCAGAAGGCGGTCGGCAAATATCTGTTCGTGGTGATGGCCCTGTTCGTGGCTCAGGTGTTCCTCGGCGGCCTGACCGCCCATTACACGATCGAGGGGCAAGGTTTTTATGGCCTCGACCTCTCATGGCTCCCCTATTCGCTCAGCCGCACCTGGCACGTGCAGAGCGCCATTTTCTGGATCGCCACCGCGTTCCTGGCGGCAGGGTTGTTCCTCGCGCCGCTCATCAACGGAGGCAAGGATCCCAAATATCAGGCGCTGGGCGTCCATATCCTGTTCGCTGCGCTGCTGATCGTGGTGGTCGGCTCCTATGCCGGCACGTTCTTCGCCATCGCGCAGGTGATTCCGCCAAACTTGAACTTCTGGCTCGGCCATCAGGGCTATGAGTATCTCGACCTCGGCCGGCTGTGGCAGATTGCGCTGTTCATCGGCATCCTGTTCTGGCTGCTGCTGATGCTGCGCGCCATGATCCCGGCGATGCGCGGCGGCGGTGACAAGAACCTCATCGCCCTGCTGTGCGTATCGGTGGTCGCCATCGGATTGTTCTACGGCTCCGGCCTGTTTTACGGCGAGCGCACCCACATCACCATCATGGAATATTGGCGCTGGTGGGTGGTGCATCTGTGGGTTGAGGGCATCTTCGAAGTCTTCGCCACCACCGCCCTCGCTTTCATCTTCGCATCCATGGGCCTGGTGTCACGCCGCATGGCCACCGCAGCGGCGCTGGCGTCGGCGTCGCTGTTCATGGTCGGCGGCGTGCCGGGCACGTTCCACCACCTCTATTTTTCGGGCACCACCACGCCGGTCATGGCCGTCGGCGCGGCGTTCAGCGCGCTCGAAGTGGTGCCGCTCATCGTGCTTGGCTACGAAGCGTGGGAACATTGGAGCTACAAGGACCGTGCCCCGTGGATGCAGCGGGTGAAGTGGCCGCTGATGTGTTTCGTGGCGGTCGCCTTCTGGAACATGCTGGGTGCCGGTGTCTTCGGCTTCATGATCAATACGCCGGTGGCGCTGTTCTATCTCCAGGGCCTCAACACCACGGCGGTCCACGCCCATGCCGCCCTGTTCGGTGTCTATGGCTTCCTCTCGCTGGGCTTTGTGCTGTTGATCCTGCGTTATCTGCGCCCCGACATGGCATTCAACGAAAAGCTGATGAAAACCGGCTTCTGGCTGCTGAACGCCGGTCTGGTGCTGATGATCTTCACCAGCCTGCTGCCGGTCGGGCTATTCCAGTTCCAGGCCAGCACCAGCGTCGGCATGTGGTATGCCCGCAGTGATGAATTTCTCCAGCAGCCGTTCCTCGAAACCTTGCGCTGGATACGGACCTTTGGTGACGTGGTGTTCATTCTGGGTGCGGTGGCCATTGCCTGGCAAGTCGTGATCCTCGGTCTCTGGCGGAAGGGCGCACGGGCGTAGTCATGAGCGCGGACAGTGCCGCCGGCGCGACCGCAGAAACCGGCTCGCCGCTCTGGCTTCGCGGCGGCTATCGCCTGCTCTTTGGCTGCGCCGGATTTTGGGCAGCACTTGTCGTCATTTTATGGGTCGGCGTGCTCGACGGTCGTTGGACACTGCCGACCGCCATGGCGCCGCTCGTCTGGCACCAACATGAGATGCTGTTCGGCTATCTTGGTGCAGTGATCGGCGGATTCGTCAGCGCGGCCATACCCAACTGGACCGGGCGCCCGACGGTGACGGGCTGGCGGGTCGCTGCGGTCGTTGGCGTGTGGTTGGCGGCGCGGCTGGCGATCCTCTTTTCCGCAAGCGTGCCGCCGCTGGTCGGTGCGGGGCTGGACGTGTTCTACCTGCTCATCCTGCTCGCCTATGCAGCACGGGAAATCTTCGCGTCGGGCAATCGTAACAAGCCGATCCTGATTATCCTCTTCCTGTTTGCCGCCGCTTGTGCACTGGATCATGCGGCAGCGATGGGCGCGAACTTCGATGCTGCGCTCGGATGGCGCCTAGGCTTTGCTCTGGTCCTGCTGCTGATCTCGCTGATCGGCGGGCGCATTATCCCTGCCTTTACCCGCAACTGGCTGGTGCAGCAGGGGCAGTCCGAAGCTTTACCGACGATGCCAAACCGCTTTGATATGATCGTCATTGGCACCACAGCTATCGCGCTCGCTGCATGGGTTGCAGATTCCGGCAGTCCTGCCGTCGCTTGGCTGCTGATCGGTGCTGGCGCCCTTCAGGCGGTTCGCCTCGCGCGGTGGGCCGGGCTGAGGGCCTTGCGTGACCCGCTGGTCTTCGTCCTCCACTTTTCCTATGCTTGGTTGCCGGTGGGGCTGATCCTGCTTGGATGCGCGATGCTGGGCCATCTCCTCCCGATGTCGAGTGCCGTGCACGCGCTGGGTGCCGGTGCGATGGGCGCGATGACGCTGGCGGTAATGACACGCGCAACGCGGGGCCATACCGGCAGGCCGCTTGAGGCCAGCCGCGGGACCGTCGTCATCTATCTTTTGGTTCACCTTGGCGCATTGCTGCGCGTGTTGGCCCCGCTCTTACCAATGGATTACATGGTGGTAATCGCGCTGGCAGGCGGATCGTGGGGCGGTGCGTTTCTGCTGTTCCTGTTCCTCTATGTTCCGATGGTGCTTCGACCAGCGACCGAAGCCAATGCCTGATATTTTCGGAACTGCTCATAGAGCCATTCAAGTTCGACGCTGGACTCTACTGATGCAAGAGGAGGCTCCAGTCTCCGGTTTGGCGGGCAGTTCGTCCGCTGCGAACGCCTGCTTCCCCTTTTCGGCCCATAGCGCCAGCGCGCGTTCGCCGTCGTCGCTCTGGAGCTTTTCCGCAGCCCAGATCAACGCGCCGAGGATGGTGGCCCGGTCATCGCCGGTCAGGTCCACGATGCCTGCCTTGACGACGAGGCCGCCGAGTTCGATCAGGTGCCGCGTGCGCTTGCGGCGTTCGACCTGCCATGTCCGCATGTCATGCCGCGCCCGTGCCGCCTGATGCCGGTTGCGCGCCGCCCGATTGCGTTGGAGCGCCGCCGTGGTCGCGGTCAGGCGCTGGTGCAGATCGCCGTGACTTCCCTTGAAAGAACGCCGCGCCGCGCGTGGCCCATGCCTCCCGCTTTCCGGCATCGGTGGTTTCCGCCAGCACGATCAGCGCCCCCGCCAGCTCGTCGGCAGTGAGGTTGTCTGCACCCGTGGCGATCACCAGTTCGCCGAGCCCGAGCACCTTGCGGGTTTTGAGTTCCTTCGCCTTGTCTTCGAGCGCCTTCAGGTCGGCATCATAGTCGCGTGGCTTGCGCATCATCATCTCCATAAGCTGTTGATGCAGCGATGATAGTTGCGCGCGTCCCGGAACGCAGTATTGTTGCCGGAACGGTCTGGGACACGCCGGTCCATCCCGAGATTTTTTCGAGGGAGGGCGCGCTTATACGTCGTTCCGACGTGCGCTTCGCCGTGCCAATGCTTGATCGCGATGGCGATCTATCATCTTCACGTCAAGGTCATTGGCCGCAAGGCCGGAAGCAGCGCGGTGGCCTCCGCCGCCTACCGCTCGGCTTCGCGGATGCGCGACGAACGCATCGACCGCGTGCAGGATTTTTCCAACAAGCGCGGGGTCGTCCATTCCGAGGTGATGTTGCCGGAACACGCGCCCGAGCAATGGAGCGACCGCGAACGGCTCTGGAACGATGTGGAGGCGTTCGAGGGCAGGAAAGATGCGCAGCTTGCCCGCGAGGTGGAGTTCGCCATTCCGCGCGAGATGACGGAGCGCCAAGGCATCGAACTTGCCCGCGATTTCGCGCAAGCCGAATTTGTCGATCAGGGCATGATCGCCGACGTGAACGTGCATTGGGACATGGCCGAAGACGGAAGCCCCAAACCTCATGCCCATGTCATGCTGACCATGCGCAGCGTGGACGAGAACGGCTTCGGCCCGAAGGTGCGCGACTGGAACCGCACGGAGATGGTGGAACGGTGGCGCGAACGCTGGGCAGAGCATGTCAATGAGCGGTTGGCGGACCTAGATATTGACGCGCGCATCGACCATCGCAGCCTTGAAGCGCAGGGTATCGGGCTGGAGCCGCAAAGCCAGATCGGCGCGCCCGCACAGCGGATCGAGACACATAGTGTCGAGGGCGACGGGATCGAGGCTGCCAATGTTGCGGATCGGGCCGAATTGCACCGCGAGATCGCGCGGAACAACGGCGCACGGATCATCGCCGATCCTTCGGTGGCGCTGGACGCGATCACGCAGCAGCAATCAACCTTCACGCGGCGCGACATGGCGATGTTCGCGCACCGGCACAGCGATGGCATCGAGCAGTTCAACGAAGTCATGGGCGCGATGCGCGGTTCGCCCGATCTGGTCGAGCTTGGGCAGGACGGGCGCGGCGAGGATCGCTTCACCACCCGCGACATGATCGAGGCCGAACAGCGCCTGCACCGCGCCGCCGAACTTATGGCCGAAAAGGAATTGCACGAGGTCAGCGACCGCGACAGGGAGGCCGCGCTTGCGCGTGCAGGGGAACGCGGCCTTGTGCTGTCCGGCGAGCAGGCCGACGCGCTGGCGCATGTCACGGACGGACGCGATCTTGGCATCGTCGTCGGCTATGCCGGAACGGGAAAGAGCGCGATGCTGGGCGTCGCCCGCGAGGCGTGGGAAGTGGCGGGCTATGAGGTTCGCGGCGCAGCCCTTTCCGGCATCGCGGCGGAAAATCTCGAAGGCGGATCGGGCATTTCTTCGCGCACCATCGCCAGCATGGAACATGGCTGGAAACAGGGCCGTGACATGCTCACTTCCCGCGATGTGCTTGTCATCGATGAGGCGGGCATGGTCGGCACACGTCAGTTGGAGCGCGTGCTGTCCCATGCGGCGGAAGCAGGCGCAAAGGTGGTTCTGGTTGGCGATCCGCAGCAGCTCCAATCCATCGAGGCAGGCGCGGCCTTCCGCTCGATCCATGAGCGTCATGGCGGCGCGGAAATCGGCGAGGTGCGCCGCCACGCGCGATCTGGCGACCGGCAGAACCGGCGCGGCGATTCATGCCTATGACGCGCACGACATGGTGCATGAGGCGCAGACCCGCGAGCAGGCGCGCGGCGATCTGATCGACAGATGGGACCGCGACCGGCAGGCGGCACCGGACGTGAGCCGGATCATCCTCACCCACACCAATGCCGAGGTGCGCGAACTCAACGAGGCTGCCCGCGACCGGATGCGGGCGGCTGGCGACCTGGGCGAGGACGTGCGCGTCACGGTCGAGCGCGGCGAGCGCAGCTTCGCCACCGGGGATCGCGTCATGTTTCTGCAAAACGAACGCGGACTTGGCGTGAAGAACGGCACGCTCGGCACTATCGAGCAGGTCAGCACGCAGAGCATGACCGTGCAGGCCGACGATGGCCGGTCCATTGCCTTCGATCTCAAGGATTACGACCGCATCGACCACGGCTATGCCGCGACCATCCACAAGGCGCAGGGCATGACGGTGGACCGCACGCATGTCCTGGCGACGCCGGGCATGGACGCCCACGGCAGCTATGTCGCCCTGTCGCGGCATCGCGACGGTATGGACCAAACGCGCACAAAAAATGCTGCCGAAATTCCTGGCCCTGATCCGGCAGTTCGAGCAAAGTCCAGCCAAGGCGCTGGCGGCGACGTTACTATCGTGGCTCGAGCCCATCGTGCGGATGTGGCGGTTCACTAAATCCAATGGGGTTACCGAGGGCTTCCACACGAAGATGGAAATGCTCTCACGCCGTGCGTTTGGATTCAGAAACTTTGAGAATTACCGCATGAGAGTCTTGGCTCAGTGCGGTTGGAACGGTGTGATTAACCGGGTCTGATGAATGGTCATCCCCCGTTTATGGGGTAGAGCCCAGGCGCTTGTGGCGGGAAGTGGCGTAAACTCAGTGCCCACTCAGGGACTGAAGTGGCGGACAGGGTGGGATTCGAACCCACGATACGCTTTCACATATACACGCGTTCCAGGCGTGCGCCTTCAACCACTCGGCCACCTGTCCGTACTGCGGAAAAATCCGGCAGAGCCAGCAATATTACCAGATTGGCGACGATGCGGCCACTGCGCGGAACTCGTTCCGTATCTCCGGGGCGCGCGCCGTTTCAGTGCGCTGCGCCGCACAATGCGTCGAATAGGGGATCGAGGATTGGGACTCTAGGCAGGAAAGGCACCAAGACCGAACGGTTTTGGCGGGAATGGAGGAGACCGCTGCACCAGTTTATTATGGCCACGGCGACCGGCGCACGTTGGCGCCGGTCGCTCGGGCGGTTTGCTCTTCTAACGACTGCAGGGGTTTTGTCTCCTCCACTGCATAACGATATTCTGCTCCTGCAATTTACCGCTGACACTAGGTATTGACCCTATTATGGTGCGGTGCGCACCATGCCATCGACGCGGGCGCGCACCAACACGGTGCATCCAATCACAGCGCCTTGCCGAGCTGCTCCAGGATGGCCGGGTTTTCCAAGGTGGAGACGTCCTGCGTGATGGCCTCCCCCTTGGCGACCACGCGCAGCAACCGGCGCATGATCTTGCCGGAGCGGGTCTTGGGCAGGTTGTCGCCAAAACGGATTTCCTTGGGCTTGGCGATGGGGCCGATTTCCTTGGCCACCCAGTTTCGCAACTCTTTGGCGATTTCGGCGGCCTCTGCATCGTCTGGACGGGCACGCTTCAAGACGACGAATGCCACGACGGCCTCGCCGGTGACATCGTCCGGGCGCCCCACGACGGCGGCCTCCGCGACCAAGGGATGGGCCACCAGCGCCGACTCGACCTCCATGGTGCCGAGGCGATGGCCGGAGACGTTCAGCACGTCATCGATGCGTCCCATGATCCAGAAATAGCCATCGGCGTCGCGGTTGGCGCCGTCCCCCGCCAGGTAGTACTTGCCCCCCAGTTCTTCGGGGTAGTAGCTCTTCTTGAAGCGCTCGGGATCGCCCCAGATGGTCCGGATCATGGCGGGCCAGGGACGCTTGACCACCAGGAATCCGCCCTTGCCCAGCTCGACGTCTGCGCCGGTCTCATCGACGATGGCAGCGAAAATGCCCGGGAGCGGCAACGTGCAGGACCCTGGCTTCAAGCCCGTGACGCCAGGCAGCGGCGTGATCATGTGGCCGCCAGTCTCGGTTTGCCACCAGGTATCGACGATGGGGCAGCGCTCCCCGCCGACATTGGTGTAGTACCAGACCCACGCCTCGGGATTGATCGGCTCGCCTACCGAGCCGATGATGCGCAGGCTGCTCAGGTCGTATTTCTTGGGATGATGGTCCGGGCTGGCCTCGGCCGCCTTGATCAGCGAGCGGATCGCGGTCGGCGCGGTATAGAAGATGGTGGCCTTGTGTTTCTGGATGATCTCCCAGAAACGGCCGGCGTTGGGGTAGGTCGGGACACCCTCGAAGACGATCTGCGTCGCGCCGACCGCCAGCGGGCCGTAAGTGATGTAGGTATGCCCCGTCACCCAGCCGACATCCGCGGTGCACCAATATACGTCGGTGGGCTTGATGTCGAAGGTCCACTTCATGGTGAGCGCCGCCCAAAGCAGGTAGCCCCCGGAAGAGTGCTGGACCCCTTTGGGCTTGCCAGTGGAACCCGAGGTATAGAGAACGAACAGCGGGTGCTCTGCCCCGACCTGGACGGGTTCGCACGTATCGGGTTGGCCTTGCTCCACGTCGTGCATCCAGAGGTCGCGGCCTTCGACCCAGGGTACGTTCCCGCCGGTGCGGCGATAGACGATGACCTTCTTGACGGCTTCGCAGCCGCCCATGGCGATGGCTTCCTCGACGGCGGGCTTGAGCGGGATGGTCCGGCCGCCTCGCACCTGCTCGTCCGCCGTGATGATGAAGGAGGCGCCCACGTCGACGATGCGCTCCTGCAGGCTCTTGGCCGAGAAGCCGCCGAACACGACCGAATGCGTGATGCCGAGCCGGGCGCATGCCTGCATGGCAACCACGGCCTCGATGGACATCGGCATGTAGATGATGGAGCGATCGCCCTTCTTGTAGCCCAGGGCCTTGATGCCGTTGGCGAACCGGCACACCCGGGCGTGCAGTTCGCGATAAGTGACCTTGGTGGTCTTGCCATCGTCGCTTTCGAAGATGATGGCGACCTTGTCGGCGTTGCCGTTCGTGAGATGGACGTCCAGGCAGTTGTACGAGACGTTCAGCTCGCCGTCTTCAAACCACTTGTAGAAGGGAGCGTTGCTTTCGTCGAGCACCTTGGTGAAGGGCTTGCTCCACTGCAGCGTTTCCCTCGCCAGGCGGCCCCAGAAGCCTTCGAAGTCTCGCTCGGCTTCCTCATACAGCGCCTTATAGGCCGCCATGCCCGAAATATTGGCTTGCTTGACGAGTTCCGCGGGCGGCTGGAATACGCGGGTTTCGGTCAGAACGGAATCGATGGTCGACATCGCCTTGGGTCCTCTTGCGTAAATGGATTGGGGCGGATACCCGTAGGTTACCGAAAGGCGGCCATTAACACGCGCTGCAATGCAACAAAGCCTCTCGGGCGGCCTCGCCGCCTGGCCGGCCGGGCGCCCGATGCGGAGAGCGGGGGGTGCACCCGGGCGCGGGGCCGGCTTGCCTTACAATTTCCGCCGAACCAATCCGTTATTCTGCGCGTCGCAGCCCATCTGGAACCCATGTCTTCCCCAACTCGCCACCCCGGACTTTCCCGGACGGAACCCCTGCGCCCCCTGCCCAAGCTCATCTTCATGAGCCGCTGGCTGCAACTCCCGCTCTACCTCGGGCTGATCGTGGCCCAGTGCGTGTATGTCTATCACTTCTGGCTCGAGCTCGTCCATCTGATAGAAGCAGCCTTCGGTAACAAAGAAGCAATCGGCATGCTGGCCGAATCCGTCATGCCCGCGGTCCCGGGAGCAGCTGCCGTGCCCGAGCAGGTCAAACTCACGGAAACCACCATCATGCTGGTGGTGCTCGGCCTGATCGACGTGGTCATGATCTCCAACCTGCTCATCATGGTGATCGTCGGCGGGTATGAAACCTTTGTGTCCCGGCTCCACCTGGAGGGACATCCCGACCAGCCTGAGTGGCTGTCGCACGTCAATGCCTCGGTGCTGAAGGTGAAACTGGGCACGGCGATCATCGGGATTTCGTCCATCCACCTGCTCAAGACGTTCATCAACGCCGCGCATTACGATTCCAAGACTATCTTGGCGCAAGCCGGCATCCATTTGGCTTTCCTGCTGTCGGCGATGGCCATCGCCTACTGCGACCGCCTGATGGCGCCCATGCTCTCGCAGGACGCCCGCGGGCATTAACCGGTACAGGCCACAAGAAAGGCGCGGCGGCATGCCAGCGCCCCACCCCACTCTTTACGGAGCGCTCATGACTACCGTCATCAAGGAAGAAGATCTGATCCAGTCGATTGCCGACGCGATCCAGTTCATCAGCTACTACCACCCGGTCGACTACATCCGGCATCTCGCGCGCGCCTATGAGCGTGAGCAGAACCCCGCCGCCAAGGACGCCATCGCGCAGATTCTGACCAACTCGCGCATGTGCGCCGAAGGGAAGCGGCCGATCTGCCAGGACACCGGCATCGTCAACGTGTTCATGAAGATCGGCATGGAGGTGCGCTTCGACACCCAGCGCAGCCTGCAGGAGCTGTGCGACGAAGGCGTGCGCCGCGGCTACCTGAACCCGGACAACAAGCTGCGCGCCTCGGTGCTGGCCGATCCGCAGTTCGAGCGCAAGAACACCCGCGACAATACGCCCTGTGTGCTGAGCGTGGAGCTGGTGCCGGGCGACAAGGTGGACGTCCAGGTCGCGGCCAAGGGCGGCGGCTCGGAAAACAAATCCAAGTTCGTCATGCTCAACCCGAGCGACTCGCTGGTGGACTGGGTGCTCAAGACCGTGCCGACCATGGGCGCGGGTTGGTGCCCTCCCGGCATGCTGGGCATCGGCATCGGCGGGACCGCCGAAAAGGCCATGCTGATGGCCAAGCAAGCGCTGATGGAAGACATCGACATGTACGAACTGCTCCAGCGCGGCCCCAGCAACAAGCTGGAAGAACTGCGCATCGAGCTGTATGAGAAGGTCAATGCCCTGGGCATTGGCGCGCAGGGCCTGGGTGGCCTGACGACCGTGCTGGACGTCAAGATCAACATGTACCCGACCCACGCCGCCTCCAAGCCCGTGGCGATGATCCCCAACTGCGCCGCCACCCGCCACACCCATTTCGTGCTGGACGGCTCCGGCCCCGCGAACCTGACGCCCCCCTCGCTGGACGAATGGCCGGACGTGCACTGGGCGCCGGACTACAACAAGTCCAAGCGCGTGGACCTGAACACGTTGACCAAGGAAGAAGTCGCGTCGTGGCAACCCGGCCAGACGCTGCTGTTGTCAGGCAAGATGCTGACCGGCCGCGATGCCGCCCACAAGCGGATCCAGGACATGCTGGCCCGCGGCGAGAAGCTGCCGGTGGACTTCACCAACCGCGTCATCTACTACGTCGGCCCCGTCGATCCGGTGCGCGACGAAGTGGTCGGCCCGGCGGGCCCCACCACGGCCACCCGCATGGACAAGTTCACCGACATGATGCTCGAGAAGACCGGCCTGATCGCCATGATCGGCAAGGCCGAGCGCGGCCCCGTGGCCATCGAGGCCATCCGCAAGCACAAGTCGGCCTACCTCATGGCCGTCGGCGGCTCGGCCTACTTGGTCTCGAAGGCCATTCGTTCAGCCAAGGTCGTGGGCTTCGAAGATCTTGGCATGGAAGCCATTTATGAGTTCGAAGTCCAGGACATGCCCGTGACCGTGGCCGTGGATTCGAACGGCACCTCGGTGCACGAAACCGGCCCCAAGATCTGGAAGGTCAAGATCGCCGAACTGGCCTGACGTGCCCCTGCACGCCGCCCGCCATCCTTCGGATGGCCGGGCCGGCGGCCTTGTCCGGGGTGCTCAAGCACCTCGCGCGCCGAGTGCCTCGGCCTCTCTCCCCCGCTCCGCGCCGCGCCCCATGTCTATGCGCGCGAGGATCAGCAAGCCGGCCACGAAAAACACGCCGGTCGCTAGTATTCCCAGCCTATGATTGCCGGCCGTCGCCCAGGTGACCAGGCCGTAGGTCAACGGCCCGACGATGGAAGCCAACCGGGTCGCAAATGTCCACAAAGCGTAAAACTCGGCCAATCGTGATGCCGGGGCCAATGCGCCCGTCATGGCCCGCCCGGCGCTCTGGCTCGATCCCATGCACAGCCCCGCAATGGTCGCTGCGCCCCAAAACCCGGACTGGCTGCGGGCGAAGAAGGCGATCAGCACCATGGCGATCCAGCCGATCAACGTCGCCGCCAGCGCCCATTTGTGCCCGATGCGGTCTTCGACGAAACCGAAAGCGAATGCGCCCCCGGCTGCCGCGATATTGACCAGGAAAACCAGCATCATGGTTTGGGTCTGGGTGAACTGCATGACTTGGTCGGCATAAACTGCCGCCAGGGTGATGACGACGGCGATGCCGGCTTGGTAGAAGAACCCGCAACCCAGCAAGCGCCGGAAATCCGGGAAGTTTCTTGCGTCGCGCCAAGACGCCGCCAGCTGTCGCATGACCTCGCCCACGCTGGGCACGCCCTGGGACGCCGCACCCGGGTTCGCCCTCTCTCGCAAGAAAACGAACACCGGGATGGCTGCCAGGCCGAATACGCCGGCGGTCACGAGCATCGTCCAGGGAACGAATTCAGTTGCCGGCCGGCCTGCCTCCTGCGCCGCCATCACGAGCGCCAGGGACAGGCCGAGCGTCAGCATGCCGCCCACATAGCCGAAGCTCCATCCCCAGCCCGAGACCCGCCCGAGGTACTGCGGACGGGCCAGCTCCGGCAAGAACGCGGCAATCACCGACTCTCCGATGCTGTAACAGACATTGGAAACGATGATGGCCGGCACGGCGATCCAGAGCCCCCCCGGGCCGACCAGGGCGAGGGCGGCCGTGGCCGCGACGCACCCCACCGTGCTGGCCGCAAGCAGCCGCTTCTTGCCCGCTCGGGCGTCGGCCCAGGCCCCGAGGCCGGGCATGGCCAGCATGACGATGAGATAGGAAAGCGAGAGCGTGGCCGTCCAGGCGAGCGTCGCCCAGGCGGCGTTGCCAGCGACGACGCCGACGAAATAAGCATTGAAGACGGCTGTCAGGACGACCGTCGTATAGCCGGAATTCGCGAAGTCGTAGAGCGCCCAGGCAAAGACTTCACGCGGGCGCACCCCGGGGTTGAGCGCACCGCGCATGGACGGCCTGGGCATGGCGCTCACTCCGGCAGCCGGGGGATCAGACGCCGAGCGCGGCGATGCCGGCCCGCGCGATTTGCGCATCTTCGTTCGACTTGACGCCAGAGACACCAACCGCGCCGATGGTTTCACCCTCGACCACGATGGGCACGCCGCCCTCGAGCATGGCCTGGATGGCGGGAGCGGAGAGGAAAGAGGTGCGGCCGTTGTTGATCACTTCCTCGTACACCTTGGACTCGCGGCGGCCCAGCGCGGCCGTATGGGCCTTGGCCGGGGCGATATGTGCGGAAATGGGCGGGGCACCGTCCAAGCGCAGCAAGCCGAGCAGATGACCGCCATCGTCCACGACCGCGATCGTCACCGCCCATTTGTTGGCAAGGGCTTCGGCTTCGGAGGCGGCGAGAATTTTCTTGACGTCGTCGGCCGTCAGTACGTGTTTGGTCTTCATGGAGCGGAATCCTCGTTGGTGGGAAAAGCTGCGATTTTAGGGGCTTCCCTCACCGAATTGATAGCAATCTCCGCACAAGTGAATTGACCTTCACGCCACGGAAGCGGTATCTTAGCCCCACTTTTGTACGACCCGCCGCATCAGCCCCCCGCCATACGAATGAAGAAAAACCCTCCCCTCCTTCGACCATGCATACCTCGGCCACAGTTCCCCGCCGGGCGGATGGAGGGTCGGAGGGCTGGAGGCGGGCTGGCGCTGATCTTCAGCGTTGCCACCTTGGCCGGCTGCGCCACCCAAACCCCCAGCCCAGACAAGACGGCAGCGCAGGTGCCCGAAGTCTCCGCGCGGACGCATCGTTACAGCCTGCCCACGCGCCCCGCGCCCTCCTGGTCGCAGGCTTCCCTCGATGCGCTCTCTTCGGAGAGGCAGCCTGATCCCGAAAAAATCCTTTCCGGCGAATGGGAAAAAAGCCTGGATTCGGGCAATGCAGCCAATACCGCAGACCTGGCCGTGTACGCCCTGAACTACTTGGGGGTGCCCTACCGCCGGGGAGGTGCCTCGCCCGAGGACGGCTTCGACTGCAGCGGCCTGGTGAGCTACGTGAGCCGCGCCGTGCTAGGACTGCACCTGCCGCGCCGCGCGGAAGAAATGAGCCGTGTCGGGGAACCGGTCAAACTCAGCGAACTGCAACCCGGCGACTTAGTGTTCTATAACACCCTGCGCCGCAAGTTCTCTCACGTAGGGATTTACCTGGGCGAGGGCCGTTTCGTCCACTCGCCCGCTTCCGGGGGCGTCGTCCGCGTCGAGCGCATGGACATCGCCTACTGGAAGAAGCGCTTCAATGGCGCACGGCGCCTGGCCTCCCCCGAACCAGCTTCACGCTGACCTCCTCCGCTTCGCGGGCGCAGGCGCCTCCTGCCCCTGCCCCGCACAGCCCACAATTTTGCAATGCCTGCTGCATCGAGCAGACCGAACGGCGGCACGCGACGACACGCACGCCCGAGCGCTGCGCGGCCTGCCTGAAGGCTTTCATTACGTTGTGGCCGAGGAAATCGGTGAGCAGGATCAGCAGCTCCGTTCCCGATGGCAATTGCAGGGTTTTCTTCTGGTGCACAGGATCCCGGCCACTGATGTGGTGGGTGATGGCGATGTTGTGTCCCTTCAGCAGGTCAGGGATATTGCCCAGCCTATCGGCCCCGACCACGACGGCGCTCACTGCCATATCGATCTCCGCAAGGAAACGTTTATCAAATGATAATCATTCTTGTTATCAAGTCAACAAGAATGAGAAAAATTCTCATTTGATTAAACTGATCGACATCGCCCGCCAGATAGCCGGCGCAAATCCTTCCCGGCCAAGGCCCGCTTCGCCTCGCCGGCCGGGAAATGAAAGCCTCTACGCGTCAGCAGGCTTGAGGGCATTCTGCACGACCTCGCGCGTGAGATTCGGTGCGAGGAGCTCGACAAAGGTATAGACGTAGTCCCGGAGGAAGGTCCCCGCCTTCATGCCGATGCGGCTGGTGTGCATGCCGAACAGCCGGCCCACCGGCAAGCCGACCAACCCGCTGTCGCGCTTGGGATCGTAGGCGACGCCCGCAATGATGCCTATGCCCAGCCCCAGTTCCACGTAGGTCTTGATGACATCGGCGTCGATGGCTTCCAGCACGAAATCGGGATGGATGTCCTGTGAACTGAAGGCTTGGTCGATGGCGGTGCGGCCCGCGAACGCCCGGTCATACGTGATGATCGGGTATTCCGCCAGCTGTTCCAGCGTGAGCTTGCGTGCCTGCGAAGATGTCAGTTGTGCCAGGGGATGGTCTGGCGGCACGACCACCACGTGTTCCCAGGAATAGCACGGCAGCGTGACCATGCCGGGCGTGAGCGCCAGCGCTTCGGTCGCCACGGCAAGGTCCGCCTGCTCGTTGAGCACCATGTCGGCCAATTGGCCTGGACTACCCTGGATCAATGACAAATGCACCTTGGGGAACCGCTTGCGGAATTCGGGAATCACCTGGGGCAGCGCATAGCGAGCCTGGGTGTGGGTGCAGGCGATGGTCAGCCCCCCTTCGTCGCGGCGCGCGTACTCGTCGCTGACCTTCTTGAGGTTGTCCACCTCGCGCATGATGCGATCGACGATCTGGGAGACGGCCAGGCCAGGCTTGGTCAACCCCTTGATGCGCTTGCCGTGGCGTTCGAAGATCTTCACGCCGAGTTCGTCCTCGAGCTCGATGATGGCCTTGGAGACCCCAGGTTGCGAGGTATAGAGCATGCGCGCGGCTTCCGTGAGATTGAAATCGCGGCGCACGGTTTCCCGGACGAATTTGAATTGCTGCAAGTTCATGGTGCGGTTCACTATGATCGGCCTACCAACCTGCCAACGCAGGCCGCGGCAAGCCATAGATCATAATGTAATATGCCGACTACCGTTAATTCTATTTGGAAATAAGCATAGTCGGATTTTGCAGCATGACGGCCGCACTACTGCGGCCGTGCGCAGCTCAGGCCGCTTTGGGAGCTGCCTTGGGAGCTTTCACGCGGACCCGGAAATACATCAGGACAGCCGTAAGCAGGGCCACTGTGCCGTGCAGGGCGACCAGCGCCACGAAAAAGTCCACCCGGCCGTTATTGACCCAAGCCTTGGCGAGATTGACCATGTTCAGATAGAACAGGGCTACCAAGAGCGCGATGACCACGTCGCCCGAACGCCCCAGCCGCGGGTTCACCGCTCCCAGGGGAACGGCCAGCAGGGCGAGGTTGATGGCCAACAGGGGCATGCTGACGCGCCAGAGCATCTCGCCCGCCGCGCCCGGCCCCCTATCCCGGATCAACTGCATGGTCGAGCGGGCCTTGTTCGAGAGATCGTCCGAGGTGACGGGGCCTTTGCTCTCCATCCGCACGCCATATTTCTGGAAACTCGTCAGCCTGAACTGCGGCGATCCCGGCTCGAATTCATACCGATGGCCGGACTCCAGCACCATGAAGCGGTCGCCGTTGGGCTGCTCTTCCTGCGTCCCCCCGCCCGAGACGAGCACGTTGAGCCGCCCGTTCTCGATCCAGCGTGCGAATACGTTCTGCACGCGATCGATGGTGTCGGTGGCCGATTCCACGTAAAACACGCGGTCAACGCCGCTGGACTCGAGGAACTGGCCAGGCGTGACCTTGGACACGTCCGAGCGCTGTTCATAGCGAAGGCGGTAATCGGCGATCTGCTTCTGCGCCCACGGCGAGCCCACCAGCGTCAGCAGCCCGACCAATACGGCGGCGGGTACGGCAAAGCGCAAGATGGGGCGAAACCAGGCGACCAGGCTCAGGCCGCTGGAGAACCAGACCACCATTTCCGATTCGCGGTAGTTGCGCGTGACGGTGGTCAGCGCGGCAATGAATACGGAGACCGCGATGATAGTGGGTAGCGCGTTGATGGATGAGAACGCCGCGATGCCCAGCACCACGTCGGCGCCGATGCGCCCCGCCGCCGCTTCGCCCAGCAGGCGCACCAGCAGCACGCTGATCCACACGACCACGAGCGTAGAAAACACCACGCTGGCATGGCTGGTCAGTTCGTCTTTGACGGAGCGCTGGAACAAGGACACGGTACGGCCTGTGCGAGGGGCCCGCATCTGCGGGATAATCGGCAATCTCGCGACTACATATAGGAAGAATCGCGCATGGACTTTAGCACACAGACCTCCGCACCCGAGAAAATCAAGACCGCAGCGCTGGTGGTCGGCGTCTTTGCCGACGGAGCCCTCTCGCCGGCCGCAGACGCGATCGACCGCGCCTCGCAGGGCGCCGTGCGCGCCGCGGTCAAGACCGACTTCAAAGGGAAGGCAGGCGAAACGCTCGTGCTGAGGTCCCTGCCCGGCATCGCTGCCCAGCGGGTCGTGCTGGCCGGCCTGGGCCCGCAAGATGCGTTCTCTCCCAAGGTGCTCGCCTCTGCCTACCGCGCCTCGCTGTCGGCGGCCGCCGGGTTGGGCGTGGCCGAGGCGGTATCGGCATTGGCAGCCGTGCCCATGCAGGGTGCCGACATGCGCGCCCGGGCCAGGCTCGCCGCGATCGCCGCCGCAGATGTCACATATCGTTTCGACGCCACCCTCGGCAAGCGCGATGCTTCGAGCCGGCCCAAGCTTGGCCGCGTCGCCCTCGCCGTCGAACGGTCCGACACCAAGGAAGCCGAGGCAGGACTGCGCGAAGGCGGCGCCATCGGGAACGGCATGAGCCTGGCGCGCGACCTCGGCAACCTCCCGGCCAACGTCTGCACGCCGACCTACCTGGGCGAAACGGCCAAGAAGCTTGGCCGGACGCACAAGCTCAAGGTCGAGGTGCTCGACCGCAAACAGATCGAAGCGCTCAAGATGGGGTCGTTCCTGTCGGTGGCGCGTGGCTCTGATGAACCGCCCAAGTTCATCGTGATGCGCTACGAAGGCGCGAAACAAAAACCCGCCTCGCGTGCCAAGGCAGCCGGCGCCAAGACGGCCGGCCAAGGGCCCATCGTGCTGGTCGGCAAAGGCATCACATTCGATGCAGGCGGCATCTCGCTCAAGCCCGCCTCCGGCATGGATGAAATGAAATACGACATGTGCGGCGCGGCGAGCGTATTCGGCACGCTGCGCGCCGTCGCCGAGCTTGGATTGCCGCTGGACGTGATCGGCGTCGTCCCCGCCTGCGAAAACCTGCCCAGCGGTCGGGCCAACAAGCCGGGCGACGTCATCACCACCATGTCCGGCCAGACCGTGGAAATCCTCAATACCGATGCGGAAGGACGCCTCATCCTGTGCGATGCACTGACCTACGTGCAGCGCTTCAAGCCGGCCGCGGTCATCGACATCGCCACGCTCACCGGCGCCTGCGTCACTGCCCTGGGTCACGTCAATACCGGCCTGTTCACGCCGGACGACGCACTGGCCGACGCCCTGCTCGGCGTGTCGCGGCAGGTGCTCGATCCGGTCTGGCGCATGCCCCTGGACGACGATTACCAGGAGCAGCTCAAGTCCAACTTCGCCGACATGGCCAACATCGGCGGCCCGCCGGCCGGCGCCGTCACGGCAGCCTGCTTCCTGTCGCGCTTCGCCAAGGGTTATCGCTGGGCGCATCTGGACATTGCCGGCACGGCATGGCGCAGCGGCAAAGACAAAGGCGCAACGGGCCGGCCGGTGCCGCTGCTCACGCAGTACCTCCTGTCCTTGAGCTGAATCGCACGGCCCAATGACTGAAATCGACTTCGCGTTCAGCGCCCCCGACCGCCTGCGCACCGCCTGCTTGATCGCCACCCGCCGCCACCAGGCGGGGCATAGGCTGGTGGTGTATTGCCGCGATCATGGACGGCTGACCGCGTTCGATCAAATGCTGTGGGCGCTGGACGACATCTCTTTCGTTCCCCACGTTTGGCTCAACGACCCGCTCGCCGCGGACACCCCCATCGTCCTGACCTCCTCCGACGCCCCCACGCCGCATCACGATTGGCTGCTCAACCTGGACGATGCCTGGCCGCCCATCTACGCCCGCTTCCAGCGGGTCATCGAGGTCGTGTCTACCGATCCGGCAGACCGTGAGGCGGCCCGGGCGCGCTGGCGCTTCTACCAAGAATGCGGCCACAACATCGTGCGGCATGACGTGTCGCGCCAACAAATCCCGTAACCACGGGGCATATCGACATGCACTCTCCCTTCCCTCCCCGCAATGATCCGGCCATCCCGGTCCTGACCGAAGTCCTGGACGTGCCGCTGCCGTCGTCGACACCCGCCTCGCCCCCAGCCGGGCGGGCCTTGCCGGCCGCGCGCACCGAGCCCAGTTTTGCGGCGCCACGCACGCCAGACTTCGAGAAAGAGATAGAAGCCCTGCGCACGGCCGTGCTGCAGGACCTCCTGGAGCGGGTCGACCCGCTGCTCAAGGGCCGCATGCGCACCGCGCTCGAATTGGCAGCCGCGCGCGCCCTGGATGACGTTGCCGCGAGCCTGCGCGAAGAACTTGGCCGCATGGTCGACGAAGCCGTGCAGAAAGAGCTGATCCGCCGCGAAGCCGCCGATTTCCAGGCCCGGAGCCGCCCTGCGTCCGAATAAGCGCCACCACGCCCGCGACCCCGGCGCCGGGAAGGCCGAGCCGGCCGCGCGGACGACCCTGCCGAAGGCGGCAAGCCACTCAATCCACTAAAATCGTAGGTTTACGGGCGGCGGCCACGTGCCCGCCTCCTCTTCGACGCATTTCCGGAACTCCGATGACCCAAGCATCCACCCCAGCCCAAAACGAAACCGACGAACTGCCCAAGAGTTTCGAGCCAGCGGCCATCGAGGCGCGCTGGTATCCGCTATGGGAACAACGCGGGGACTTCCAAGCCGGGGTACACGTAAAAGGGCCCAACAACGACCAAGCCTTCGCCATCCAGCTGCCGCCGCCCAACGTAACCGGCACGCTGCACATGGGGCACGCGTTCAACCAGACCATCATGGACGGCCTGACGCGCTACCACCGGATGCGCGGCTTCGATACGGTATGGATTCCCGGCACCGACCACGCGGGCATCGCCACGCAGATCGTGGTCGAGCGCCAACTCGACGCGCAGAAGATCAGCCGCCACGACCTCGGCCGCGAGAAATTCGTCGAAAAGGTCTGGGAATGGAAGCAATACTCGGGCGGGACCATCACTAACCAGATGCGGCGCCTAGGCACGTCGCCCGACTGGACGCGCGAATACTTCACGATGAACGAAGACATGTCGCGCGGCGTGGCGGAAGTCTTCACCCGCCTCTATGAGCAGGGCTTGATCTACCGGGGGAAACGCCTGGTCAACTGGGACCCTAAGCTCATGACCGCGGTCAGCGACCTCGAAGTCGTCAGCGAGGAAGAAGACGGCCACCTGTGGCACATCCGCTACCCGGTGGAAGGCAGCGACAGCTTCATCACGGTCGCGACCACGCGTCCGGAAACGATGCTGGGCGACGTGGCAGTCATGGTGCACCCTGACGACGAGCGCTACCAGGCGCTCATCGGCAAGCGAGTGCGCCTGCCGCTTACCGACCGACTCATCCCCGTCATCGCCGACGACTACGTCGACCGCGAGTTCGGCACAGGCGCGGTCAAGGTCACGCCTGCGCACGACTTCAACGACTACGCAGTCGGCCAGCGCCACGGGCTGCCCATGATTTCCATCCTGACACTGGACGGACGCATCAACGACCAGGCCCCCGAGGCGTATCGGGGGCTGGACCGCTTCGAGGCGCGCGCCCGCATCGTGGCCGATCTCGAGGCCCAGGGCCTGCTCGCCGAAGTCAAGAAGCACAAGCTGATGGTGCCGCGCGGCGATCGCACCAACGCCATCATCGAGCCCATGCTGACCGACCAGTGGTTCGTCGCCATGAGCAAGCCCGCGCCCGAAGGCACCCTCCACCCCGGAAAATCGATCACCCAGGTGGCGCTGGAAGTCGTGGCCGACGGCCGCGTGAAGTTTTATCCGGAGAACTGGACCACTACGTACAACCAGTGGCTGAACAACATCCAGGACTGGTGCATCTCCCGCCAGCTGTGGTGGGGGCACCAGATTCCCGCGTGGTACGCCGACGACGGCCGGATCTTCGTCGCCCGCAGTGAACAAGAGGCCCGGGACAAAGCCGCCGCGGCCGGCTACACCGGTCCGCTCACGCGGGATCCGGACGTGCTCGACACCTGGTTCTCGTCCGCGCTGGTGCCTTTCACCACGCTCGGCTGGCCCGAGCAGACACCCGACCTGTCCCGCTACTTGCCGTCTTCGGTGCTGGTCACCGGCTTCGACATCATCTTCTTCTGGGTCGCCCGGATGGTCATGATGACCACCCACTTCACGGGCCAGGTTCCGTTCAAGCACGTCTACGTGCATGGCCTCATCCGCGACGCCGAAGGGCAAAAGATGAGCAAGTCCAAGGGCAACACCCTGGACCCTGTCGACCTGATCGACGGCATCGGCCTCGACGAGCTGGTTGCGAAACGCACGACGGGCCTGATGAACCCCAAGCAGGCCGAAAGCATCGCCAAGAAAACGCGCAAGGAGTTTCCCGACGGCATCCCCGCCTTCGGGGCAGACGCCCTGCGCTTTACGATGGCGGCCTACGCCACCCTCGGCCGCAACATCAACTTCGACCTCAAGCGCTGCGAAGGCTATCGCAACTTTTGCAACAAGCTTTGGAACGCTACCCGCTTCGTGCTGATGAACGTGGAAGGCAAGGACTGCGGGCTGGAACCCGGGGCCGAAGTCGAACTGTCCATATTCGATAAGTGGATCATCAGCCAACTGCAGCGGACCGAGGCCGAGGTCGCCAAGGGTTTCGAGGATTACCGCTTCGACAACATCGCGACCGCGCTCTACCGCTTCGTCTGGGACGAATACTGCGACTGGTACGTCGAACTGGCCAAGGTCCAGCTTCAGGCCGGCAGCGAGGCGCAGCAACGCGGCACGCGCCAAACCCTGATCCGGGTACTGGAGACCGTGCTACGGCTCGCCCACCCCATCATTCCTTTCATTACCGAGGAACTGTGGCAGAAGGTGTCCGTCGTGGCCGGCAAGCGGCGCGCAGACGAAGCCACCAGCGTGGGGCTGCAGCCTTACCCCGTCGCACAGCCCGAGAAGATCGATGAAGCGGCCGAGGCCGCCATGGCTGAGTTCAAGGCGCAGGTGGACGCGGTCCGCGCCTTGCGCGGGGAAATGAACGTGCCCCCCTCTCAGAAAGCCCCGCTCAACGCGACCGGCAACCGCGCGACGCTGGAGCGCAACGCACCCTACCTGGCAGCGCTGGCGCGGCTGAGCGAAGTCAAGGTGGTGGACCAGCTGCCCGACATCATCGGTGCCCCAGTACAAGTCGTGGGCGATGCGCGGCTCATGCTGCACATCGAAGTGGACGTCGCCGCGGAAAAGGCGCGCCTCGACAAGGAAATCGCCCGCCTCGAGGGCGAGATCGCCAAGGCCAACGGCAAACTGAGCAACCCGAACTTCGTCGATCGGGCGCCGGCGGCCGTGGTGGAACAGGAAAGAAGCCGGCTCGCGCAATTCACCGACACGCTGGGCAAGATCCGGGAACAACGCGCCAAGCTGGGCTGACCGGCAAGCCTCGCGTACAAAAAAAGAACGGCCCGCACGGGCCGTTCTTTTTTTGGAGGGCCCGGGCCGCTGCAAGCGGCCCGAGGCGCGCGACGCGCTCAGCGTCGTTTCAAATAGTGGACGAACACTTCCCCGTCGTCAGCCTGGGCAATCAACTCGTTGCCCGTCTGCTTGGCGAAGGCCTGGAAATCCCGCACGGAGCCCTTGTCCGTGCAGACGACCTTGAGCACCTGGCCGCTCTCCAAGTTCGACAACGCTTTTTTTGCGCGCAGGATGGGCAAAGGGCATTTGAGCCCTTTGGCATCCACTTCCAGATCGAATGCAATCGATTCGGTGTTCATCGAAGCCTCTCCTGCCGCCCTTTACAGGCGGCTCTCAACCCATGCCTGCACGCTGGCGAGCGCCTGAGGCAACGCGGAAGGATCGCTGCCGCCGGCCATGGCCATGTCGGGCCGGCCGCCGCCCTTGCCGCCCACTTGCTGGGCCACGAAGTTGACCAGTTCCCCGGCCTTGACCTTGCCCGAGACGTCGTTCGTCGCGCCGGCGACCAGGCTTACCTTGCCACCGTCGACGGTGGCCAGCACGATGGCGGCGGACTTGAGCTTGTTCTTGAGCTGGTCCACGGTCTCGCGGAGGGATTTCGGATCGACGCCGTCGAGCTTCGCGGCCAGTACTTTCACGCCCTTCACCTCGACGGCCGATGCCGCCAGGTCGTTGCCGGCGCTACTCGCGAGCTTGCTCTTGAGTTGGGCGATTTCCTTTTCCAGGCCCTTTAATTGGTCCTGGACCTGCGCGATGCGCGCCGGCAGGTCGCCCGGCTGCACCTTGAGCGCGCCGGCTGCCGAGTTCAGGGTCGCATTCAGGTTCTGCAGGTAGGCAAGCGAGTTGTCGCCGGTAATGGCCTCTACGCGGCGCACCCCGGCTGCCACGCCCCCTTCGGAGACAATCTTGAACAGGCCGATGTCGCCCGTGCGGCTCACGTGCGTGCCCCCGCACAGCTCGCGCGAGAACCCGATGTCGAGCACCCGCACTTCGTCGCCGTATTTCTCCCCGAAAAGCGCCATGGCACCGCCCTTGACGGCTTCGTCATAAGCCATCAACCGGGCCTGCACCGGCGTATTGGCCAGGATCTCGCGATTGACGATGGCCTCGACTTGCGCGATTTGCTCGGCGGACATCGGGGCATCATGGGAGAAATCGAAGCGGGTCTTGTCGGGGTCGACCAGCGAGCCCTTCTGCTGCACGTGGTCGCCCAGGACCTGGCGCAGCGCCTTGTGCATCAAGTGGGTGGCCGAGTGGTTGCGCATGGTGCGCGCCCGCCGCAGCTCGTCCACCCGGGCGTCGACCGTGTCGCCCACGGCAAGCGATCCCGAGACGAGCTTGCCGTGATGCCCGAACACCTCGGCCTGGATTTTCTGGGTATCTTCCACCTCGAACCGGACCTGCCCTTGTTCCAGCACGCCGGCGTCGCCCACCTGGCCGCCCGACTCCGCATAGAAAGGCGTGCGATCCAGCACGACCACCGCAGCCTGCCCTGCCTCGATGCGCGGCACGGAGACGCCGTCCACGTACAACGCAGTCACTTTGCCCTGCACTGCCAAGTGGGTGTAGCCCTCGAATACAGTCTTGACGCCGTCGTACGCCAGGCCGGCGGCCATCTTGAACTTGCCGGCGGCGCGGGCCTGCTCGCGCTGGCGCGACATGGCAGCCTCGAAACCGTCCATGTCCACCTCCACGTTGCGCTCGCGGCAGATGTCGGCCGTCAGGTCGACCGGAAATCCATAGGTGTCATACAGGTTGAAGAGCGTATCGCCGTCCAACGGGGCACCCGGCTTCAACGCGGCAAGCGCGTTGTCCAGGATTTTCATGCCGTGCTCCAGCGTTTCGCCGAAGCGCTCCTCTTCCTGGCGCAGCACCTGCTCCACGCGCGGCGCGGCCTTGGCCAGCTCCGGATAGGCCTCGCCCATTTCGGCCACGAGATCCTTCACCAGGCGATGGAAGAAAGGCTTGGTCTGCCCCAGCTTGTAGCCATGGCGCAGTGCCCGCCGGATGATACGGCGCAGCACATAGCCCCGGCCTTCGTTGCCGGGGATGACGCCGTCCACGACCAGGAACGAGCACGCGCGGATGTGGTCGGCGATGACCTTCAGCGAATTGTTCGCCAAGTCCGTGCAGCCGGTTTCGCGCGCGGCAGCCTTGATCAGGTTCTGGAACAGGTCGATTTCATAGTTCGAGTGGACGTTCTGGAGCACCGCGGCGATGCGTTCGAGCCCCATGCCGGTATCCACGCAGGGTTTGGGCAACGGCGTCATGTTGCCCGAAGCGTCGCGGTCGAACTGCATGAACACCAGGTTCCAGATCTCGATGTAGCGGTCGCCATCAGCCTCGGGCGATCCCGGCGGGCCGCCCCAGACATCCGGGCCATGGTCGTAGAAGATCTCAGAACACGGGCCACAGGGGCCCGTATCGGCCATCTGCCAGAAGTTGTCCGACGCGTAGCGGGCGCCCTTGTTGTCGCCGATGCGCACGATGCGCTCGACGGGTACGCCGATCTCGTTCTTCCAGATGTCGTAGGCTTCGTCGTCTTCCTGGTAGACCGTCACCCACAGCTTTTCCGCAGGCAGCTTGTAGACCGTGGTGAGCAGTTCCCACGCGTAATGGATGGCATCGCGCTTGAAATAGTCGCCGAAGCTGAAATTACCCAGCATCTCGAAGAACGTATGGTGCCGGGCGGTGTAGCCCACGTTCTCGAGGTCGTTGTGCTTGCCGCCCGCGCGCACGCTGCGCTGGGCGGAGGTGGCGCGCTTATAGGGACGAACTTCGTTGCCCAGGAAAACGTCCTTGAACTGGACCATGCCCGAATTGGTGAAGAGCAAGGTCGGGTCGTTAGCAGGCACCAACGACGAGGACGGCACGACGGTGTGCCCCTTGGATTCGAAGAACTGGAGGAACTTCTGACGGATCTCGGCGGATTTCATCGCTGCACGCAGGTAGGGGATGAATCGCCAACAGCGCCCGTTTACATCCCCGGATAAATATCGAATCTTTGATTATAGAGGGACGCAGCTCAGCGGCCGCCCAGGGCCTTCTTGATCTTCTGGTCGGTCTTGTATTGGCTGAGGGCGTACACGGACCATATCGCGGCCGGCACCCACCCGATCACGGTGAGCTGGAGGATGAGGCACACGATGCCGGCGAAAGGGCGGCCGATAGTGAAAAACTGCAGCCAGGGAAGCAAGAGGGCGAGAAGTAGGCGCATAGAGACCCCGAAACAGTAATGGCGGCCATTTTACCCAGGCGCCCTCGCCGGTGCGGGGCGACGGCTTCCATGAGCGGAGCGCCACCTCCCTGGCCCCTTGCACCGCGGACCAGGAAACGCCCGGCAAGCCGCCCGGGGTACGTACGTAGAGCCCCGCATCTCGAGACCGTAGGAACGCCCGTTAGATCTTCATAGCTCGACCATCCGCATCGAAACCAGGTCGCGGGCGCTCGGGCGCCTTTATCTCCTCGTGATGCCCTACCGCCATGAAAACAACCTTATTTCCCGTCCTTCCGAAATTTCTGCAACCTGCCCTGCGCGTGCTTCCCCTGACAGCGCTCCTTGCCGCATGCGGCGGCGGAGGAAGCGACGGCCCGCCCGCCACCCCGCAAACGCCACCGACGCCGGACACCGACCGGCCTATTACCGAAATGCCCGTTTCGAGCTATACCGGAGACAAACTCGAAGCCTTCATGCGCCTGAACCAGGCTCGCCTAGCCGCCGGCGTCAGCGCCGTCGAGCAAAACGCCCAGCTCGACGCGGCGGCGCAGGCACATGCGACGTATCAGGTGCGGAATTACAGGGTTGGGCATGGAGAGGATCCCGGCAAACCATGGTTCACGGGAGTCGACCATCGAGCAAGGGCACGCGCTCAAGGTTATTCAGGCACAACCGTAGTCGAGGTGATCAGCTACGCGCGTCCCGGCGTCGACGCCATCGAATCCCTCCTTCAGTCCGTCTACCACCTGCACGGCGTGCTGGAGCCGCGTGCAAACCAGATCGGCATCGGCAGCGATTCCACCTCGACCCCCGCGCCGCTTTCCAGCACCAGCATCACGATGGGCACGAGCGGCCGGGGCCTGCTGACACTAGGCTCGGTCTGGCATTGGCCGGTCGACGGGCAGGCCGACGTCAACCCCATCTTCTACCCTGCCAATGAATCGCCCAACCCGGCCCCCGACCTCGAGTCCGCGGGCACGCCGATCATGTTTTGCGGGGCCGAAGGCGATTTCGCCCCCTTGCGCGTCATCGGCGTCGCCCTCCAAGAACGCGAGTCTGGCGCTTCCATCCCTGCCAGGCTGCTGGTGAACGAGCGGGTGCAGGCCGAGGCCGGATCGAACATCGATATCGTCGTGGACCCCAATCTCGCGCTGTCATCCGTCTACCAGGGCTGCGTCTTCCTGCTGCCCACGACCGAACTCCAGTTCGGCAAGACCTACCAGGTCTCGGTCCACGCCGAGCAGGCAGGCAAAGACATCTCGACCGACTGGCGCTTCGAGACCCGCAGCGCAAACCCGGCGCTGCGGGATGGCGCAAAGCCCCTACCCCGGGAACTCGTAGCTGCAGGCGGATAAGAAACTTCCGTTCATGAAGAAGTGGCCCGAATAGCCGTTGGCGACCGGCTCCAAATGCCGGTTCTGGTTGGAAAAGGCGCTTTGATTGTGCGCAAAGGCTTCCCACGTATAGGAACCGGAAGCCTGCGCGCTCCCGTAATACCCGGGCCCACAGCCAGCGCCCGCTATGGTGATCGCGGAGTTGCTGATCCCGAACGTCAGGTTCACCGGCGTGCCGGCGCTGAGGACGCATTGTGTCTTCCAGGGCGTCAACGTACACAGCTCGTACCAGGCGTTCTGCCCCGGGTTGTGCACCTGGATCTGCGCCCCGCTGCTGCGGACCGCCACGCGCAGGAATGCCGGCAGCTCGGCCCAGCCGCTGCGGCCGTCCCACGCTTCTCGGAAATAGATATCGGCGCCATTCAATGCGTCCAGGAAGTCTTGGATCGTGGCGGGTGCCTTGCCGGCATCGGGAACAGGATCCACAGGCGGCGACGTCGGCGCATCCGGCATGACCTTTTGCGCCACCCCCGTGATATGCGTGGAATCCGCCCACGGCGAACGCACCTGCGGCTCGGCGGGTTGGCCGTATGCCTGCGCGGCCGCGGCGAGCCAGCCGCCCAGGCCCATCAGTAAGTGTCGCTTCATGGATCTCTCCTAGTATTTGCAATAGACCTGGGCGATGGCCTTGGCCTGCCCGCCCAGCGCCGTCCCATCGAAATCGAGCAGCTGCACCTGCCACGCCGTGCCGGCATCGAGCGCCTTGCGCGTAAATGACGCCCCCTTGGAAGACTCGATCTGGGGCAATAGATAAATGAGCGGCACTCCGCTGGCGGTGCCGAGGCGTCCGCACGTGGGCTTCTGCACCAGGTCTCCCGACCCGACCACCTGGCTGCCCGTCATGACGTAGCTGGAAAGCAGATCATCGGCGCGCATCCAAACCCCCAGGCGGCACACCAACCCCGTCCCGGTATCCGCATCGGTGGCGAAAGCGCCGTTGGGCGTACAGGCCGTCCCGTTCGAGGCGATGGCGGCCAATTCCCGCCAGGCCCCCCCTACGCACACGAGTAGGCCACCCGCGGCCGTACGCGCGAATTCGGCGTTGGCCCCAGCCTCGGGCGACATCAGCGGAGCGCAAGGCGTATTCGCAACCGCCACCTCGCGAACGCCCAGCCGTGCCGCCGAGACGCCGGCGTGGCCGACGAGGTCACGGCCGGAGACAGTCAAGGCCACGCCATCGCCGGTGGCGACGACCATCTGCCCTGCTGCGACCCGAATGGCGGGTTGGGGATCGGCCGCATCGAACACGGACCCCCGGTCTGTGACCAACCCGAGCGCCCCCATGACCCGCTGGCTGGCAATCACGCCCGTGGCAGGGTCTATGCGCACGACCGCACCGTTGTCGGCCTGGAACAGCCCTGTCTTCGTCTGCAGCAGGCCAGAGCACTGTATGGTCATGACGCCCGTGTTGCTGGCGGAGATGCAATCGCCTGCCGCTCCGCGCAGCGTGAGCGTATCGTGCAGCCGAACGGCCCCCTGCACGTCCAGGCCGCCTCGTAGGTCGGGGTTGCGGGTGTCGCGCATGCGCACGAACTGCTGAAAGAGCGTGGTATCCAGGCTCGCCAACGCGCCTACCGTGCCGGCCGCGGCGCCGAGCGGATTGGCAACAGTAAAGGTGGCGCCCCGCACCACGGAGGGCTGCCGGCTATATGCCGCGCCGCCGAACCCTCCGCTCGCCATGACGACCTGTGCCAATAGCTGGTCGTTTGCCTCGGCGGCGCCCGGCGGCCTGAGCGGAGTCGTCGTATGGACCAGGGCATCCATCCGGCAGCCCGCGCCCGGGCATGCCCCGCTGCGCTCGATGCGAATGGCAACGTCTTGGTTGAACGGCGTGCGGTCCGGGAACGAGGCCTGCAACATGCCAGCGGCCCGCAGTTCGCTCAGGGTGGGGGCCAACGGCGCCGCCACGCCAGGAATGTCCTGCCCGCTTGCCAGGGCGTCGTAATGCTGGACGAGATAACCATCCAGCGCACCCTTGACGGCGAGCAGATACGTCCCGGTGGCGTGCGCCGCGGCATCGTCGACTTCCTGCATCAGGCGGCCGGCCGCGAGCACCGCCAGCACCATGGCTATGCTCGCGGCCACGGCCACTTCGACCAGCGTCACCCCCCGCTGTCGCGCGGACGCGGCACGACGACGTGTTCCGGCCAGCCTCTCCATCCCCTGCCTCAGCGCGCGGTAAACGAAAACGTATTCGTGTCGCCGCTCGTGCAGGCTCCGTCCGCGCCCACCGCGTCGTAGACGCCCGCGGCGTTGCCTGTCCCGGGCTGCTTGACCGCACTGCCGTTGATCACGATGCGCTCTGAGACGCGCTGCATGACGGCGGCCAGCCCGGGGCACGCGGCCTCGTTGACTTTGTCCAGCGTCAGCTCGAAAGCATCCCCCGCGCTGGTCATCGTGCCGGCAGCCAAAACAATGCGGCCGTCGCTGGCGCCCAATCCGTGGCGCACGATGGCCGCTGCCCCCGCACCGCTGACGGTGACGACGCTGCTGCCGCGCAACGCGTTGGCCAGCTGCACGATCCCGATGCCTGCGTAGGGCGTCGTCCCCAATCCCTGGCTCGACGCTTTGGTCCGGGCGATGAAGCGCTGCAACTCCTGCGCCACGGCCGGTACCTTGTTCTCGATGATGTACCCGTTGATGGCCGGAATGCCCACGATCGCAGCGATCAACACGATGGCTGCGACGATGGCGACTTCCACCAAGGTGAAACCTTTCTGGCGATGCAGGGAGACTCGGAAAAAGCGACGCATTGGATACCTCATCGGCTGGAGTAATAATTCGTCAGGGACGTCCGCATTTCCTGGACGACGCCCATGTGCCAGAAAACGATGGACAGCGCCGTTCCTACGGACGCCAAGAGCAGGATCCAGCGCGCCGCGGCGGCCTTGCGCGCCACCTGCCGCAAAGACCGCTCCACGAGCCGCTGCCTCGTCTGTTGCAAGGCGGTGTCCATGCCTCGCGCCGCGATGAGGTCGGTCAGGAACCATAGGGTTTCGGCGTCGACGATGCCGGTATCGAAGGTCGAACTACCGACCCGCCCATCGTCGATGTTGGCGATCATCCGTTCCAGGTGCCATCGGCGCCACGGCGTCGCGCCTTCTACCTGCAGTTCGAGCGCTTCGCGCAATGCCGTGCTCACGTTGCCGCGCCGCTTGACCATCGTCGCAAGCGATGCCAGGAAACCGATGCCCTGGAGATCCCGATACAAGCGCCACACGAACCATCGATCCAACACGTGCCGGAGGCGTCCCGTCAGATTCGGCAACGACCATGCCACGAAATAGATCGCAAGGCCCAGGCACACGACGAAAGCAAATAAATGTGCCTGCACGAACTCGGCGAATGCATACAGCTTGCGCGTCAACCCTCCAACGAACTCGGCGGGGAGCATGCCAAATGCGCGCTTCAGGCGCGGCACGGTGAACAATGGCACCGCTACGATCATCCCGAAGGTGACCAACACTGCGGCGAAGGCCACGGACAGCGTGCTCACGAGCGTCCTCCTGGTTTCCTCGACCAGGCGCGTCAACGCTGCCACATCGCGCAAAGTCTGTTCGAGCGCGCCGCCCCCGCCCCGTTGGGCCATCCGGATCAAGACGAGCTCATCAGTGGGCAAGGTGGACCGGAAGGTCTCGTACAGGTCGCCCCCACCCTCCTGGTAGCGTGCGGCCCAATGGCCGGAAAGCACGCCGCGCGGGTGACGCCCATAACGCCTGGCGTCGTCGAGGAATATGTCCCGCAGCGTCTTGCGGCCGCTGCTGGCTTCCATGATGTCGGCAAGGTAGTCGTAGTAATCCGCCCGCATGGGACGAAAGCATCGTGCGGCCACGCTCACGCGCAACCCTTCGAGCGAGGGCATCATGATGCGGCCCCCCGCCCTGAGTCTCGCCGGCGCGAGAGCAGCGCGGGCACCCGGCCCGACGCCAGCCGGCGCCTTCGCATCGGGCGCCTCGCCGCCGCGCCGGCATGTTTCGCCCGCATCTGCACCGTCTCGAAACTGACGAATCTCGGCTCGATGTCGCGCGGATCTATCCAACCCTGGGATGCCTTGTAGATAGCGCACTCCATGGCTGTCTTGCCCGTCATGTCGGGGTGGTCGAACGCCGTGCGTCGCCGATACCGGAAGTAATCACGCAAGGCAAGCGCATCGGCATCGCGTACGAGACGCAGAAAGTCGTCATCGACGGCCGGATCGATCATCTCGGCCGCCACCGTGCGGCCGGCATATCCTTGCAGCTCGGCGAGCCCGGCTTCCTTGCACGATGCGCAACCCGCAGGGTTGCGCACCTTCAGGCGGCCAATATCGAGCCCGTACAGTTCCTGCAGGCGACCGGCATAGGCCCTCCACTCGTCCGGCGATCCGTCCTCCCCGCCTCTTCGTTCGAACAGGGAAGACAGGGGCAGCGCGCAGCGCGGACACAAAGTGGGTAGCAAAGTCTGGTAAATGAGCAGCTTCAGGATGCCCGGCGTGGACAGCAAACGGCGAGACACCCCGATGAATTCGGAAGCCAATCTGTCCGGGATCAGGGCCGCACTGCCGGCATGCGTCGTCGTGTAGAGATTGCTGCCCGAACTGGCAAGATCCATGAAGGCCCTGCCGGTAGAGCGATCGCGTATTTCGCCGATCAGCAAGTCGTTCATGGCCGACCGCTTGATCGTCTTGAGCTTGGCATCGAATTCGTTCGACACGGTACCGTCGAGCGAGCGGCTCACGCTGTTCTGCAGTGCGTTCGGGATCAGGTACTCCACGGGATCCTCGAGCGTGATGACCTTGCGGGTGGGCGGGATGGCCGCCATCATCGAAGCAATCGTGGTCGATTTCCCCGATCCCACCACGCCCGCCAGCACGATGGCCCCGCCCTCCGCCTTCAGGGCACGCTCCATGGTCTGGATTTGCGAGGGCAGATACCCCAGCTGCGCGAAGTCCCTGGGCTGCTCGGTCATGTCCATGCGCAGCAGGCGCATCGTGACCGACGCGCCCGCGTCGGTAGCCAGCGACGCCCAACGCAGCATGTACGCCCCGCCCTCCACCTCATGCAGAATGCTGCCCTGCTGCTCTGTCATGGGATCGAACACGGCGCCGTTTCCGCCCTGTATGTCCATGTACGCCACGGCAAGGATTTCCATCAGGGTCGAGGTATGCATGCCGCGGAACCTCTCGGGCATCACGTAGCGGCCGCCAACCGTATACCGGATCTCGGATTCAGGGTGGGCCATCCTGACGTTGAAATGGATGTCGCTCGCGCCGTGACGGACGCCCCATGCCACGATGTCGTGGAACGCTGCAGCCATGGAGCTCTTGACCGGGTCCATCAGGACCCTGCGGCGGGAACGCAGGGTCTCGCCCGTAATCTGGCCGCGCACGATGGACAGCAATAGCGTGGCATGCACGACCACCCGCGCAGGGCGTGCCAACGTACGCCCGCGCGCCCGCACCATGCGCTCGAACTCCTCGATCTGCTCGCTGCGGACGTAGTCATCCACGGTGAATAGGGCAATCTCGCCAGTGTCCAACTCGACGGGGCAAAATTTGTTGAGCAGGCTGCCTAGGTCGAATTCGGTGCGCAATGCCCGCTTGAATGCAGGGGTCATGCGTGCAAGCTGATCCCGGTTGTCGATCCGGGCGAAAGGCGCCGAGAGGGCGTCGATTTCGCCGGCAAACGCCCCGTTTGCCGGCGTGGGCGAGTGCTTGATCGTACGCAGTCGCGTACGGGTAGCGGATATCAACATGAAGCCTCCTGTGGGCGATGGCCGCTGGCGTCACGGGCGGACGGCGGGAGGAAGTGCAAGCATGGGGAGCATGGGCGGCGGAGCCTGGGCCGGTGTCGGAACAGGCGGGGCGAGGCCCGGCGGACTGGGCAGCGATGCCGACGGGTCGAAGCACGCCGACCTCTGCACCGCGCCCTTGCGCAGGTATATGCACCCTTCTTCGATGCGGTGCAGCCGGTAGTCCGAGGAGGCGGACGTCGCACCGAAAGGCAAGTCGCGCCCCTGGCGATATACCTTGGGTTCACCGTTGACCAGGACCACCACGGTCAGCGCACCGCGCAAGCCGTAAACGGCTGAAAGGACGAGCTTATCCGGGCGGCGCGCGACCTTGGGGGGCTGCGCGCCCTCCCCGCCTGCCCCCCGCCGCGCGCGTTCGGCCGCCAACGCGCGCTCGGTATCGAGCCTGAGCATTTCGCGAACCTTGTCGAGATCCGCATCGCTCGCCCATGCAAGCGGTCCATAGGCGGCCGCAGACGCAAACGCGGCCAACGCCCATGCGATCCTCCTATTCATGCGCATAGAGCACTCCAGAAATACCGGCCATGAGCTGGCTGCGGTTCAATGCAGGTTCGACGGAAGGGTCCACGGATAGCGCGACGGATCGCCATTCGACCTGGCCTGCCAACGTACCGGGCAGCAAGAACATCGAACGTAGCGGCCCTTCGAGTGTCACCGTCCGCTCGACGAGGGCCGGTAACGACGGAGGAACGGGAAGCGGCACGCCGCGCTCGTCGCGCGGAGCCTCGACGCGCACTGGCGCCGCTTCTCCCAATGAGGCGGCGCTCAGGAGCGGCAGCAAGCGCTGCAGCGACGATATGGTTTCACTCTCGTGTTCGGCGCTCGTCTTGAGACGGGAAACATCCAAGGGACGGCCAGTGACAGAAACATCGAAGCGGGCAACCACGCCATCCATGGGTTGCCATGCCTCGCTCCACCCCTTAGGGCGGGAAGCCAGGAAACTGGCGTTGGTGGCGAGCCGGTGGATGCGGCCGTATTTCGCCCAGCAGGACCAACCGCGGACCGCGTCACGCTTGCATTGCGCCGAAGCGAGCCGCCAGCCGCCGATTTCCACGGGCAGGTCGACCAGTCGGTCGAACAAAGCGCCCCAGTCATGCTCCGCATCGACGCGGACGCGGCTGCGGAAAGCCTCCCATGCCTGCGACCAGGCGGCCTCGGGATCGACGGCCAGCGGTTCGACCGCGCGACCGGAGCGGCTTGCGTGCCAATCCCAGACGGCCCTCAGTAAAAACGCTGCTGCACAACCGAGTACCGCCACCGCGACGGGACGAGGAATCCCCGGCAGCGCCCAACCGCAGGACCGAAGGCGGCACTCAGCCGAGGACTCGCTCATCAGTGCAGCGAATGGCATGGCGGGGCTGTCCAAGTCCAGCGCTTCCAGCACGGTCAGCGCATCGCCGTGACGCGCCGCGAGCTCGTCGATCGCCGCCAGCGCTTGTTCTGCCGTTGCATAGATGCGGTCGGAGTTCGTGAGCACCTTGCCGGACTGGGCAGCGACGACCCACACTCTTCCGTCGGGCAAGGCCGCCCGCAGCGCGACCACCCCATGCGGATGCTCCGCGGCAAAGGCCAACGCGCCGCTATGGAACAGCTCGGCTTCCTTGCGGTCGGCCCGCCCCAGCTTGACCACGCCTACGGCCTCTGAGTGCGAAGCATGCGCATAATGCGAGGCCTTGGTTTGCTTCGCCTTCTGTCTGGCGCGAAGGTCGAGCCGGCTACCGAGGATGGTATGCCAGCGCATGCCAAGCACCAGCACGCGATCATCGTTGCTGAACCGAAGCAATACGTAGTCGTTCATGCTCCGGCCCTCAGAATCCTTCTTCGACCTGGGCCGTGATCAGCACCACGGTATGGCGCCGTTCGCGCGCGGTTTTTCCCGACCCTCCCAGGACCAGGGGCGCGCCTTCGTCGAGCCTGCGCTTGTCGTATTGGTCCTGCGAGCGCTCGAAGCCGGAAATGAGCACGGGCTGCCCCGGCCGCAACTCCACCTGCTGCACCGTGCCCATGCCGTCGATGGTTTTCTGCTGCAGTTGGACCTGATTGCCGTTAGCGCCGAAGGTGAGCGTCTTGAGCGGTTGCGCCACGGTATTGTCATACGCGATGGTGAGCAGGATCTGGCCATCCTCCTGCGCATCCGGAATGACGGTGAGGAAAGAGCCGACCGTTTCTTCTTTCTGCGTGACCGAAGGCGCCGTAGAGGTGCCCGCTGAGGAAGCCACCGTCGTGACCTGGACCTGGTCGATATAGGTGAAGGTCGTGCGCACGGCGTGGGTAACGGGCCGTCGGTTCAGGGTCTGCAGCGGTACGGTAGTCCGCCGGGTAATGGTGGCCACCTCGCTCAACGCTTTCAGAACGAGCGCCGTGCCGTCCCAGCGTCCTCCCGTGATCGAGACGCCCAGTCCGGTTCCGGCGACGTCCGAAACGAGAGACTCAGGGCTCCCGCCCTGCAGGGCGTCGCGCGTGCGCCGGTAGACGAGGCTCCAATCGATTCCATGTTCGCTTTGGTTCTTGGCCACCAGCTCGATCTCTTCGAACATCAGGCGCACGCGCCTCGTCAGCGCCTTGTTCTCGCGCTCCAGGAATGCCGCAACCCGATCGAGCGCATCGGGGGTGTCGGTCACGACGATGAGCCCCGATGCATCACCATTGGCTGCGATGACGCCCGCGCGAGTCATGAAAGGCTCGAGCTTGCTCTTGATGGATGCGAGCGCGTCGCTGCCCCCCGCCTCGATGCGCGTGGATGAAGCGCTCTCGAAGGCACCGGCTCCTCCGCCACCAGTGCGGCCCAGGGTGGCGGCAGCCGTGGCCTTGAGCGTGAGAGCCCGGACGTTGAACACCCGGGTTTCGGTACGGTAAAAGACAATGGCGCCGGTCTCGTATTTCCAATAAACCCCAAGCCGGTTGGCCGCTAGGTCGAGCAGGCGCGGCAAGGGATGCAGGCCGGAAGGCAGTGTGAGCCGGGAGGCTGCCGGAAGCGTTGCGGCGCCGGCTGCGGGAGTGCTCAGCCGAGGCAGAAAAGCTTCGTACGGCAAGAGCGCCTCGGGCTGGACGCGGACCTGTATGCCGGTGGCAAGCGTCACTTGCTCGCCCAAGGTCTGCAAGTCTACTTTTCCGCCGGGAAACATGATGGCCGTCTCGACCGATGCGCGCAGCGGCTCGGGCAATGCAACGTCCCGGGCCAGAGGCTGGGGCTTTCCGGCCAGCCACGGGCGCGCGACGTCTTGTGCAAGTAGCTTGCGGCGCGTATCCACCACCGCATGCTGGAAACCTACCTGGGCGCCAGCTATGCTCTCCGCCGCGCGGGCAGCGGCATCGTCGATCTTGCGCATGGCTTCGATTTGCGCACAGCCGCACAGCGCGGCAGCCGCCATCATGCCGGCCCTCCCTAGCGAACGCGCGAAAAACGATGGCTTCATGGCCTACCCCTGGCGCGCCGCCGCAGGCGCCGTCCGGTCGCAGGATTCTGCGTAGGGAATGACGCGCAGCACTCGATTGGAGTAAAAGCACGGCTGCAGCGGACGCCACGACAACTCGGTCGAGGCCAGCAATTCGCGCACCGCCGACTTGAAATCGGTGCCCAGCCGGGCGGCCCCCACCAACGGAATATCGACGTCGACCGCCCAGTGCTCGTCCTGGAACGTCCAGCCCGCCGCTTTGGCCCAGCGGGCCAGCGCCTGGCGCATGGTACGGTCCGCCGGCGTGGCCTCGTACAGCGAAGGCGGCTGCACGGCCGCCGGCCTGGAACGCGCATCGCCCGCGACGTCCGCATCCGCGGCAACACGGGCGCGGCCTGCCGCCCCGGGAACCGGCGTCCGCTCGGAAAGTCCGGGTGGTACCTCCGCGTCGAAACCTCCCCCTTCGCTGCGCGGCGCCCGCCCCTCGTAGCGGACGCGTGCGAACACGTCGCCTATGCGCAATGTGAAGTCCCGCGCCGTGCCCGACACCACCGCATAGCCGCCCTGCCACGCCACGGCCGCCAAGCGGGCCTCGTGCGGGGCACCCGTGAATATCGCAGGTGGCAGCTGGCCCACCCGGAACTGCATGTAGGTCCGCTGCCCATCGTCGAAAACCTGCACCGGCGCGACCCGCCTGTCTCCCTCGACGCGGTAGGTGAAGTCATACTGGCTGCGGGCGGCCGCCCCGTGCGTGGCTTGCCCGGCCCGCTGCGCCAATGCGACGCCCGAGGCCAGGGCGAGAAAGACGGACACGACGACTCGACACGGATGCATAATGAACCCCCGGCAAAGCGTCGCGGACGGCGCCGCGACCAGGGCTGCATCGTGCCGCATGCGGCAAGGCGCGAGTAGCGTGTGAACTACGTACGTAAGGCCGCATTTGTCCTGCCCCAGCCAAGCTACCGAATCCCATGCGCATCCGAGTCCTGTCCGACCTCCACCACGAACACTTCGGCGGAAACCGCCCCCTTCCCAACGTCGATGCGGACGTGGTCGTCCTCGCCGGCGACATCCATAGCCACGAGCTGGGCATCGAATGGGCGGCGCACGCCTTCGGCAAGACGCCGGTGGTCTACGTCCCTGGCAATCACGAGTTCTACTCGGCCCACATGGGCAAGCTCGAGCGCAAGATGCGCGAAACGGCCCGCCGCCATGGCATACATTTCTTGGTCAACGAAGCGGTGGAATTCGAAGGCGTGCGCTTTCTCGGCACGACGCTCTGGGCCGACTTCGCGCTGTACGGCTCGCCGGCCGACGAGCTGGCCCAGGCCATGGCCGTACGCCTGATGCCGGATTTCAGCTGCATCGACACAGACGCCGGCCGGTTCACGCCCGACGCCTGCATCGCCCTGCACCAGGTGGCACGCAACTGGCTCGCCGAGCAACTTGACGCCCCTTACTCAGGCCGCACCGTGGTCGTCACCCACCATGCGCCAAGCGAGCGGTCGGTACCAGAACAATACAAAGGCAACCAACTATCGCCGGCGTTCTCGTCCAGGCTCGACGATTTGGTAGCCAAGGCAGATCTTTGGATACATGGCCACACGCATACCTGTTTCGATTACCACATCGGCAAGGCGCGCGTGGTCGCCAACCCGGGCGGCTACCCGGGCGAGAACGCGGACTTCGATCCTGAGCTGGTGGTGACGGTCTGAACGCGCGTCAATACAGGTCGACGCCGACGATGTCGTAACGATCCGTACATATCGCGTCGACCCCCCAGGAAAACAGCTCCCTCGCCCGGTCTGGGTCGTTGACCGTGTAGCACATGAGGCCATAGCCGGCCTCTTTGATGCAGCGGGCGAGTGCCGCATCGAGCATATCGTGGCGGCAGTGCAGCGATACGCATCCCAGGGCTTGCAGTCGCGCCAACCAATCGGCAGGAACGCCTTCCACCAACAGGCCGCGCGGGACGTCCGGCGCGGCGGTTCGCGCCGCTGCCAGGGCTTTGGCGGAAAACGATGAGAACAGCGGCAGCCGGGCGGGATCTGAAGTGTCGGCGAAAAGCTCCCGCACCATCTGCCCGACCACCTGGCCGGTATCGACGTCATGTCCCGCGCGAGGCTTGATCTCGATGTTCATCCAGACATCGTGCTCCCGCAGCCACTGCACCACGTCTTCCATGCGCGGCACGGGCTCACCTTCGAACCGCGGATGGAACCACGCGCCGGCGTCCATGCGCGACAACTCTTCAGAGTCGAAGGCGCCGACGTCGCCGTGGCCGGGGACGGTGCGCCCGAGCTGCGTGTCGTGCATGAGGATGGGCACGTCGTCGGCGGCAAGCATCACGTCGAACTCCACACCCCGGATTCCGCGCGCATGGGCTTCCCGCATGCCCGCCAGGGTGTTCTCGGGAGCCAGGACACCTCCGCCGCGATGGGCCAATATCCGGGGATACGGCCAGCGCGCTGCGGAAACGACGTTGGCCGAAACGCTCATTTTTTCGCGTTCATCACTGCCGCCGCCCGCGTCACGGCATCGTCCAGGCCTTGCTTGGGAGGCTTGATGCCATTCCAGACGGCATTGAGCTCGCTGTCGATGATGCTCACCACGCGGCCATAGTTGTTCAGGCGAAAGCCCCGGGTGAACTTGGCCGGGGGATTGGCCATCGCGCGCACCACGGCTTCGGCGCCGGGAATGTTCTTGTAGAACGACACGCTCGAGGCCCGGTAGGCAGCTTCGGTCAAGGGCAAGAAGCCGGTCTTCTGGTGCCACTCTGCAGCCACGACGGGCGTGGCGAGATAAGCGATGAAGGTCGCCAAGGCTTTTTGTTCTGCCGCGGAATGTCCACCCAACGCCCAAAACGCCGACCCTCCGACGAAGGGTGTGCTCGGTTGCGAGGCTTCTTCCTCGTAGTACGGCAGCGGCGCAACGCCGTACGAGAAATTGGCCTTGGCCTGCACCTGCGCCAAGGCGCTGCTGCCGCTGGTAAGCACGGCGCACTCGCCCGAAACGAAATGCGCATCCGCCTCGTCCCGGCCAGAGCGTACCGGGAACAGGTGGCTGCGCACCCAGCTCATCATGAGCGCAAGGTGCCGCACGTGCAGCAGGTCATTGGCAAGCAGATGCGCGCCGTTGGGGCCGTCCAGCCCGTTGTTGCGGGTGGCATAGGCCGTGTTGTGCATGGCGGAAAGGCTTTCCACGTGCACCCAGGTCTGCCAGCTGGTCGCATAGGGGCAGCTGACCCCGCTCTGCAAGAGGGCGAGCAAATGCCCTTGCATTTCCCGCCAGGTGCGCGGCGGGACATCCGGGTTCAAGCCGGCACGCCGGTAAAGGTCGCGGTTGTACAGATAAATGGGAATGTCGGCCATCCACGGCAACGCCAGCAGCCTTCCCTTGGCATCGCGCATGGTGCTGGTGGTTTGCGGGAGGAACCAGCGCAGATCCTTGATGGGATATTTGGCCAGCAGTTCATGCATGGGCAGGATGGTGGCGTGCCGCGCGATGAACTCAGGCGAGCGATTGTCGGGCAGCTCGACCATGTGCGGCGCACGGCGGGCGCGAACGGCGGCAATGCCGTCCTCGATCAATGCTTCGGTCGATGGCTTATGCACGGCTTTGACGGAGAAGCCGTGCTGGCCGGCATTGAAACGCTCCACGAGGGACTCGAACTCCGCGGCCTGCGGCGGGTTCATGGTGTGCCATACTTGAAGCTCGATGGGGCCGGAAGGAGCGGCTGCCGCAGCGGCGGCCCCGGCAGCCGCTGCGGCAGCGGCCCCCGCTGCCGCCTTCTTGGGCGCGGATGCTGGTTTCGCGGACGCTGTTTTTTTCGCGGCCGCCTTGGTATTGCCCTGCTTGGCCGGTTGCGCCGCCGAGGCCCCCAGGCTGCTCAAGGCCAAAACGCTGGCGGCGAAAACCGATACCCACCATTTCGACCAGCGTTTGTTCGGCTGCATCAATCCCATCTCCTGAAACTTCTCAAACTTCACAGGGGTACACAAATTCACAAAAAGGGAAAATCGACCTCGGGCCGGCGGCCGCAGATGAGGTCGGCAAGCGCTTTCCCCGAACCACAGCCCATGGTCCACCCCAACGTGCCATGGCCGGTGTTCAGATAAAGATTGGGCAGGCGCGTGCGTCCTATGAGCGGCACGTTCGACGGCGTGGCCGGGCGCAGGCCAGACCAATACGAAACGTTCTCCAAGTCCACGGCCCCGGGGAAGAGTTCCCGGGTCAAGGACGTCAACGCCTCGCACCTCGCGGTGTTCAGAGCCCGCGAGTACCCGCTGAGTTCCGCGGTGCCCGCGACCCTCAGTTTGTCGCCCAGCCGCGAAAATACCACTTTATTCGCGCTGTCCGTCAGGCTGACGGTAGGCGCGCGCGAGGAATCAGTAACCGGGTATGTCGCCGAATATCCTTTGGCTGGATATACCATGCAGGGCACGCCCAACGGCCTGACCAGCTCCGGCGTGAAGCTGCCCAACGCCGCAACGAACACGTCGCCGTGAACCTTGCCGTACCGGCCCTGTTCGTCGATGACTTCCACCGCCTTCACCCAGCCGCCTTCGGCGAGCAAGCGCGTGATTTGGGTTGAAAACCGAAACTCTACGCCGGCCGCGGCCGCTTTCTCTGCCAACGCCGTCGTGAACTGGTAGACGTCGCCGCTTTCGTCCGAGGCCGTGTAATCCCCGCCGACGATGCGATGGCTTTGCGGAGCTAGCGCCGGCTCCAATGCCACGAGCTCTTCGGTGCTGAGGATGCGTCGGTCGACTCCGAACTCCCGCATCAAGTCGGCGGCCTTTTGCGAGGCATCGAACTCCGCCGCATCGCGATAGAAGTTGATGATGCCTTTCTCGAGGTGATCGTAGCGGATGCCGAGTTCGCTGCGCATGGCTTGCAGCACGGAGCGGCTATACGACGCCATGTTGACCAGTGCCCGAATGTTGCGGGGCAGCCGGCCAGGTAGGCATTCACGCAGGAACGCCAGGCACCAAATCCACTGATGCCAATCCGCATGCAGTCGAAACAGCAGGGGTGCATCTCCCCTGAGCAGCCAGCGCGCCAGCTTGAGGGGCGCTTGGGGATTGGCCCAAGGTTCGGCATAGGAAACCGATATCTGCCCGCCATTGGCGAAACTAGTCTCCCGGGCTGCGCCGGGCTGGCGATCGATGACCGTCACCTCATGACCCGATTGGCGCAACCACCATGCGCTCGACGTGCCGATGATTCCGCTACCCAATACGACGACTTTCATTCTTGCTCCTCGGGCCCGGCGGCCCGGTCCGTCTTGGCGCCGCCCCGGCAGGGGGCACAAAGCGTAAGTGTATATTCCCGCCTACAGCGCCGTGTGCCGCTCCCTCGGTCAGGCGGCCCCTTTCCACGTCCTGGAGAGCCGAATCGAACGGATACACCGTGGCGCCCCCGGCATGGGACGCATCCTCCATCAGGCGGCTTGGATCGGGCGGGCAGGGTCACCGACAACGGCCTTGTCGGGCGACTGCCCAGACTGCATCAAGCGACGAGCCGCCATATGGTCGACCGGGGAGTTGACCGACTCGATGGCCCGCAAGCGCGTACCCTCGTAATGCAGGACCGAAAAGCCGTTGCCGCGTGATGCAGGCCGCAAGACACTCTCGCAGCCGGGCCGCCATAGGCCGGTGATCTGTAGGCGCGCCTCGCCTTGGTCGGACCAAAACCATGGCACTGCGGCGTAAGGCTGCGGCTCGCCGCATAGCCGCGCGGCCAAGGCCTTGGCCTGGTCATTGGCATTCTGCACGGACTCGAGCCGAAGCCGCTGGGGCCAGTCGGGATGCGGAAACGCAACGCAGTCTCCGATGGCCGAGATGTCCGGGTCGGTCGTAGCCAGGGTGGCGTCGACGACGATGCCGTCATCGCAGGCGAGGCCGGCGTCCCGCGCCAAGTCCACGTTAGGCGTGGCGCCGATGCCGGCGATGATCACATCGGCCGGCACCGACACGCCGCCCACGAGGACGCCCGTCGCCCGTCCCTGGGCCATCTGCAGGCCATCCACCATCGTCCCCAGGCGGATGTCGACCCCGGCGCCGCGATGCGTGGCAAGTAGAAAGTCCGACACGGCGGGCGATACCGAACGCGCCAGGAGGCGAGGCATCGCCTCGAACACCGTCACCTCCTTACCCAGCTGGCGTGCCGTGGCGGCGATCTCCAAACCGATGAACCCACCGCCCAGCACGACGATGCGTCGTGCCTGGGCGAGCGCATCCCGCAACGCCTGGGCTTGGTCGTAGGTGCGCAGATAGTGGACGCCCGGTGTGCCGACCGGTGCCTGGGGCAGTTCGCGCGCTTTCGCGCCGGTGGCCAACACCAGGTGATCGTATGCCAATTCACGCGGCCCGTCGGGCGCGACCAGGCGCAGCACCTTGCGCGCGCGGTCTATGCCTTGCACACGCGTGCCCAGCCTCAGCTCAATCCCAGCTTGCTCGTAGAACGCGGCGCCCCGCAGCTCCGGCAGGACCGCTTCTGGATCCTTGATCAAGGTCTTGGACAAAGGCGGGCGATGGTAAGGCAGATGCACCTCGTCGCTGATGAGTGCGACTTGGCCGGGGAAGCGCTTCTCGGCCAGCGATGCGGCCAACTGGGAAGCGGCATGGCCGCCGCCCACGATCACGAGTCGGGTCATGGCGTTGAAGTCTTGGATCGACGCGAACGGTCGTTCGGCGCTCTCGCGTGCATTGTAGCTTGGCGGTTCGAACGGCAATTGGACTCAGCCGCCTGGCCTGGGTTCACGCGTCCCCGCGCACTCCCGGCTCGGTCCCGCCACGCCACCCACGCGCCACCACGTCGGCAATAGTCTTCGGATGTCTTGCCTGCGATAGCGATCGTCGATCAGCATCACCATTCCCTCGTCCTGCTCGGTGCGGATCACCCTGCCGGCCGCCTGCACCACTTTCTGCAGGCCGGGGTACAGGTAGGTGTACTCGAAACCGCGGCCGAAACGCGCCTCCATGACCGCGCGCATCTTTTCGTTCACCTCATTGACCTGCGGCAGGCCCAGCGTGGCGATGAACACGCCGATCAGGCGCGAACCGGGAAGATCCACGCCTTCGGAAAACGCGCCGCCGAGGACGGCGAAACCGACACCCCGGCCACCTTCGACGAACCGGGCGAGAAATTCCTCGCGTCCGCCCTCGTCCATTTCCGGCGTTTGCTCCCACACCGGCAAGTCGCCCGCCTGCGCCCGCAGACCGTCGGACAGCCTGCGCAGGTAATCGAAACTGCTGGCGAAAACCAAGTAATTCCCGGGACGCGTCGCATATTGCTCGGTGATGAGCGAACCGATGAGCGGGATCGAGCGCTCTCGGTCGTGGAAACGCGTGGACACATGCGCCGCGATCCTTACCGACAACTGCTCCGACCGAAAGGGCGAGCCAACCTCCAACCACCCTGCATGCCCTGGCAGGCCAAGCATGTCCCGATAGAAGTCGGGTGGCCCCAACGTTCCGGAAAAAAGTACGGTGGCTCGCGCCGCCGCATGGCGCACAGCGAGGAACGGCGCCGGCACCACGTTGCGCAGGCTAAAGGTGGATGAGGCCGGCCGCCCCTCGCGTGCGTGCACAAGGCGCACGTCGAAGAGCGAGTGATCCCCGAACTGCTCGGCGAGCCGGGTGAAGTGCAGCGCGTCGAAATAAAACCGTTGCACGGCCGGGTCCATGCCCACCGGCATCTCCGCGAGATAGTCCGTGACTGCCGCCGTCGCCTGCTGCAGCGCTGCGAGCCAGCCCGCCGGGACGGCCGGAAGGGACTGGTAGGAGGCGGAGAGCAGGCGGTTCCACGCCGACCAACGCCGCTCGAGCGCCCCGAGCGGCCTGCGCAATGCCCCCGGCGCGGCGGCGCGTGCCGCTTTCAGCGCGGCCTGGTCCAGCGATGCGCTGTACATGCCGCGCGCGCGTTCGATCAGGTTGTGGGCCTCATCCACCAAGACGGCGACCCGCCAGCCACACATCGCGGTCAAGGCATACAAGAGGCCGCTGCCATCGTAGTAATAGTTGTAGTCGCCCACGACGACGTCACTCCAGCGCACCAGCTCCTGGGCCAGGAAGTACGGGCATACGCCGTGTGCCAGCCCCAGCCGGCGGACGCCGGCGCGATCCCACGTGCCGCCAACGGCAACTGCCTCCGCACGCGCGGCCGGAAGGCGATCGTAGAACCCCCGCGCCAAAGGACAATCGTCGCCATGGCAGGCGCGGCCGGGATTCTCGCAAGCCTTGTCGCGAGCCACCAGTTCCAGGGCGCGAACAGGCAGGGACCCGGCGGCGCTGCGCAAGGCATCGATCGCCCCCAGCGCCAGTGCCCGGCCGGACGTCTTGGCCGCGAGGAAGAACACCTTGTCCAGTCCGTCTCCGGCGCAGGCCTTCAACGCAGGAAATAAGGTGCCAAGCGTCTTGCCGATGCCAGTGGGAGCCTGCACCATCAGCGCGCGGCCGTCTCGGGCGGCGCGATAGACTGCCACGGCGAGCTCGCGCTGGCCAGGCCGGAACTGCTCGTAAGGAAAACGCAATCCCGACAGCGCCGCGTCGCGCGCTTGCCGGTGTGCACGTTCCGCCAGCGCCCAGGCAAGAAAGTGCTCGCATTGCTCGCGGAAAAATGACGCCAGGTCCGCCGCCGCGTACGCCTCGCTCAGTACGGTCTCGCGCTCGGTGGCGATGTCGAGGTAAACCAGCGCGACGTCCAGGTTGGATAGTCCACGCGCGGCGCACAGCAGATGGCCGTACATTTTCGCCTGCGCCCAGTGCAGCGCACGCCGGTTGGCGGGCACGGCCTCGAGCCGGCCGCGATAGGTCTTGAACTCTTCCAGGCGGTTGGCGACGGGATCGTATCCGTCGGCGCGCCCGCGTACCAGCAGCTCGCGATACGCGCCTGCGAGGACGATTTCGGTTTCATATCCAGGCCCCCGGCGCTTGGCAATCAGGACATGGCCGGCCTGCCCCTCCTGTGCCGACGGAGAAGGGGAAAAGCGCAAGTCGAGGTCGCCCTGCCGCGCCGTGAACTCGCAAAGGGCACGCACGGCAACCACGTAAGCCGGCGCCGAGCCGTCCGGCAGGGGCGCCGATTCCAGGCCGTCACGTTGACCGTCGGGACGAATACGCGCATTCATGCCCGCAGGAATGGCCGGGCCGGCGCACGGCGTCGCGCCCGGCGCAGATACTGTATATTCATACAGCCATGATAGCAGGGGCCGAACGACGCGGCCCCGATGCGCGCGGCAAGTTTACTTGCGCAGGGTCGCCAGAATGCCGTCCAGGAGTTCGAGCATCCGGTCGATCTCGGCTTCGGTCACATTTAGGGCGGGCATGAAACGCAGCAGGTTGCCCCGCGGCGCATTCAGCAACAAGCCTTCCGGTTCGAGCATGCGGGCGCGCTCGACGATGGCTGGACCGTCTTCGCGATCCATGATCAACGCGCGCAGCAAGCCATTGCCCCGTTCGCCGGGCATGTTCCACTTGGCGGCCAATGCAGCCAGCCCTTGCGAGAGGTATTGCCCCCGCTGGCGCACCCCCTCCAGGAATCCGGGCGCGGCCAAGGCGTCGAACACCGCGACGCCGATGGCGGTCATGAGCGGGTTGCCGTTGTACGTGCCGCCTTGGTCTCCGTGCTTGAACACGCAGACCTCCTCGCGCGCCAGCAGCGCCGCCAGGGGCGCGCCGCCGCCTATGCCCTTGCCCAGCGTCATGATGTCGGGACGGATGCCCGCCTGCTCGTAGGCGAACATCGTGCCGGTGCGGCCCATGCCGGTCTGCACTTCGTCGACGATGAGCAGCAGCTTGCGCGCATCGGCCAGCTTGCGCAGGTTCTGCAGGAACTCCGCGGTCGCCGGGATGACGCCACCCTCCCCCTGCACGGGCTCCAACATGATGGCCACGGTCTGGTCGTCGATCAGCGCCTCCACGGATGCGAGGTCATTGAGCTCCGCCTTCGGGAAGCCATCGACTTGGGGCGCAAAGAGCGTGCTCCAACCTGGCTTGCCGGACGCCGACATGGTGGCCAGCGTGCGTCCGTGGAAGCTGTGATTGAAGGTGATGATCTTGTAGGCGCCCTGTTTGTGCACTTGGCCCCACTTGCGCGCGAGCTTGATGGCGCCCTCGTTGGCCTCGGCTCCGCTGTTGGCGAAGAAGACGCGATCGAAGCAGGAAGCCTTGGTCAGGCGCGTGGCCAGTTCGATGGACGGCTGGTTGTAGAACGCCGGCGACGGATTGAGCAGCAGGCGCGCCTGTGCCTCCAGGGCTTTGACGACTTCCGGCGGGCAGTGCCCGAGGCAATTGACCGCCCACCCCTGTATGAAGTCGAGATAGCGCTTGCCGGCATGATCCTCCAGCCACGACCCCTGCCCTCGGATGAACACGAGGTCCGGACGCTGCGTGATCTCCATGAGGGCGTTGACGTTGAACTGGCCGAATTCCATGACTCAAACTCCTTGCGTGCCCGGGGGGCGAAAATGGATGACCCACCGATGCGGCGGGTCGGTAAACATTACACCGTGTTGCGCGCGATGTCTGCCTCGGAAGTGAAGGCATCCGCGTAAAACTCGTCTTCAGGCAGGCCGCACTGTTGTACAAAATCCCTATGGGCCGATTCGACCATGACGGGGGCGCCGCACGCGTAGACCTGGTAGCCCGACAAATCCGGAATGTCTTCCATGACGGCCTTGTGCACGAAACCCGTACGGCCCGCCCAACCGTCCTCCGGCAAGGCGTCGGAAATCACCGGCACGTAGCGGAAGTCCGGGCGGGTACTCGCCCATTCGCGGGCCGCTGCGTCCATGTAGAGGTCGCGCGGGCGACGTCCTCCCCAATACAAGTGGACCGGACGCCGGATATCCTTGTGGATCATGTGCTCTACCATCGCCCGGATCGGCGCGAAACCCGTGCCGCTGGCAAGCATGACGATGGGCTTGGCGCTTTCCTCGCGCAGGAAAAACGAACCGAACGGGCCCTCGAAGCGCAGGATGTCCCGCTCCTTCATCTGGGTCGGGCCGACGCCGAAGACGTGATCGGTAAAGGCTCCACCCGGAAGATGGCGGATGTGCAGCACCAGTCCGCCCTCTTCGTGCGGCGCGTTGGCCATGGAATAGGAGCGGCGGCGACCGTCCTTCATGATGATCTCCACGTACTGCCCCGCGTTGAAACGCAGCTTTTCCGTGGCGGGCAACTGCAGCCGGACGATCTTCACGTCCGGCGCGGCGTCCGTCAGGCTCTGCACACGGCAAGGCAGCTTGCGGATGGGAATGTCGCCAATGCCGTCGACTTCGCGCACTTCGATGGTCAAATCGGAGCGCGGCTTGGCGACGCAGAACAGCGCCCATCCCTGGGCGGCCTCCTCCGGCGTCAGCGTCTGCGCTTGATGCGGTCCCAGCTCGATCTCGCCGGCGACCACCTTGCCCTTGCACGACGAGCACGCGCCGTTCTTGCAGCTATAAGGCAACATTACGCCTGCCTGCAACGCCGCATCGAGCACGGTCTGGCCTTCCTGGACCATGAACTGATGACCGCTGGGCAGTACGGTGACCTGATGACTCATCACCCGGATCCTATAAAAACGGTGGAAATACGATGAACTTCCCACAGCCCGCGAGAACCGCGCGCCTGGGCCGCCCGCGTCTGTTGATCGTCGGCTGTGGCGACACGGGCCTGCACGTCCTGGAACGGCTGTCCGGCCGGAAACGGGTTTTTGCGCTCACGTCCAGCCCCGAACGGCTGTCCGAGCTCCGCGCCGCGGGCGCCATTCCGCTGCTGGGCAATCTGGACTGCCTGCGGCAGCTCGGACGCCTGCGAGGCCTCGCCACCGACGTCCTGATGCTGGCGCCCCCGCCCGGCCAAGGCGAAGACGATCCGCGCTCCCGGCGACTGGCTGCCGTCTTACGGCGCCCAGCCCGGAAAGTGCGCGCATTGCCGGCCCCGACGGGCCGCGGCACCCGTCCTGTCCGGCATCCCGACATTGTAGCCAAACCCGCGACAGGGCCGCGCGAGCGAGTTCGCCGGCCGCTCACCCTCGTCTATGCCAGCACGACCGGCGTCTACGGCGATGCGCAGGGGCGCCGGCTGACGGAAACGGCGCCGTTGCGACCAGCCTCGCCGCGCGGGCGGCGCCGCGCCGCGGCCGAAGCAGTCTGGCGCGCCATCGCCCCCTCCCGCGCGCGCTCCGCCCACCTGGGCCTTGCTCCGTGGCGCACCGTCGTGCTGCGCATTCCCGGCATTTATGGCCGAGGCCGGCTGCCCCTGGAGCGACTGCGCACAGGGCTGCCGTGCCTCGTGCCCGAGGAGGACGTCTACACCAACCACATCGAAATCGGAGACTTGGCGCGCATCCTGGAATGCGCGTTGTACCGGGGCCGGCCACAACGGGTGATACACGCGGCGGATGGACAGGATTTGAAGATGGGCGACTACTTCGACGCAGTCGCCGACGCTGCCGGCCTGCCACGTCCGCCTCGCCTGCCAGCTGCGCAGGTGCGCGCCGCAGTGCGTCCTGCCATGTGGTCATTCATGCAGGAGTCGCGCCGGCTGGACACTCGCCGGTTGCGCTCCGAATTGCGCGTCCGCCTGCGCCACCCTTGCGTCGGTCATGCGCTCCGCAACTGGTTCGGCGCACGATGACCGCGGCGCCGCGTTCACTCCCAGACAATGCGGACGGCGAGGAACAGAAAGATCAGGCCCGCCAGCCGGTCCAACCAAACCCCAACGTGCGGGCGGCGCCGCAGCAGCTGCCCCACCAACCCGGCAAACCAGGCGATCAGGCAAAAGACCACTGCGGCCTGGACCATGAAAATCACGCCGAGCCACAGCATTTGCCAATCGGGATGGCCGGCCCAGGGATTCACGAACTGCGGCAGGAATACGAGGAAAAAAAGCGTGACCTTCGGGTTGAGCATGTTTGCCAG
>Ga0182741_1000621_pt1 | contig 51738 bp, 51 predicted proteins | sample eDN5th37CBELigOP_FD_128874 | JGI IMG/M metagenome (GOLD analysis project Ga0182741, IMG submission 128874) | Enriched Organic Plus compost microbial communities from Emeryville, California, USA - eDNA 5th pass 37_C BE-Lig OP (version 2) (version 2) ... | reverse complement strand
TCATCATCATCCGCCGCCTGGTCCGGCAGTCCTGGAAGCGCTACCGGTGGGACTCTCGTCCTGCCCGGTGCCCCTGATCCATACGCCGTCCTATCCGCGCGAGCTCTTAATCCACACGCCCTAATCGTGCACGACCTGTTGCAAGGTCGATCCGATCTCCTGACAGTCCCTGAATACACGGAGGCTACGCCTGAATCGCCCTGGGTTTGGTTCCGCTTCCTTTGGGAGGATGAATCATGCCCCGTCAGTTCCCGCCGGAGTTCCGGCAGCGTGCGCTCAGGATGCTCGAGGAGGCGATTCCTGAGCACGAGACCGAGTACGCGGCGATCACTCATGTCGGCAGGAAGCTCGGTGTCGCGCCCGAGACGCTGCGGAAGTGGAAGCGCCGCGTTGAGGTCGATTCGGGTTCCCGTCCCGGTGCCACCAGCGATGAACTCGCGGAGATCAAGCGGCTGAAGCGGGAGAGCGCCGAGCTACGCCGCGCGAACGAGATCCTGCGGACGGCATCAGCGTTTTTCGCAGCGGAACTCGACCGCCCCACGACGAGATGATCCGGTACGTGGACACGTTCCGGGATCGTTTCGGGGTCGAGGCCATCTGCCGCACCCTGCGTGCGACAGAATGTGGGTTCCTCACCGCCCGCGGCTACCGGGCTGCGAAGACCAGACCACCGTCAGCACGAGCGGTTCGTGATGACGTCCTCGGTGCCGAGATCGCCCGCCTCCATGCGGAGAACTACGGTGTCTATGGGGTGCGGAAGATGCACGCGCTGATGCGCAGGCAAGGGTGGCTCATCGGGCGGGACCGGGCGTGAGGAACGAATCGGTGACAACCTGACCGATTCGTTCCTCACGCCCTTGCGATCCGAGGTTGACCGCAGGACTTGGGATCGTCGTGACGAGCGGATCGCAGTCTGCGGGCGCCGGCCCGTGGGTGATTGCGGCCCAGTTCGCGAACTCACTCGGGTACCAGACCCCGGGCACGTCCACGCAGCCGTCGACCTGCGTCACGGAGTTTCGGAAACCGCAATCGGATTCGAAGGCGCGGACGGTCAGCTGACCGTCCGGAGCAGCGAATGCTGCAGGCGCCGGCCCCACGACGCCATAGAGCACACCGAGTGCGATGGCAGCGCTGGCGGCGCAGAGGGCCCGGAGCCATGCACGGACCCGAATGGCTTGGAGAGGACTTGAGCCGCTCCCGCTCATCTGAACCTCCTTGTTCAAAGCAGCGCCGAGTTGCTCACATCACCTCACCGTTGGTCCCGCCGTATCACCCTTCCTTTGCGCTGATGCTCACGGGCATGTCCCGTGAGGTCGATTGATAGGTCGCGGCGGGCGCATCCCAAGGGCATGGTGGTGCTCCGACAGATGAGCGCGGAGGTCAGCGGCGCTGCTCAGTGGACGGACCACAAGTCCGAATGCCTCTATCCCCACCGACGCGGGACGTCAAGCGCCTCGACCCACCACCGCCGATGCGGTTGCATCGACGCCATGAACGCGCCGCTGGACCGCAGCCTCGCCGCGGACCTCGCCCAGGAGATCGCGCGCATCGCCCTCGAGCACCACCTCATCATCGGGGCGGCCGAATCGCTCACGGGCGGGGCGATCAGCCAGGAGCTCGCGAAAGCGCCCGACGCGAGCGAGTGGTTCGCCGGGGCGGTCACGGCCTATCGGAGCGAGACCAAGTTCCGCGTGCTCGGCGTGGCAGAAGGGCCCGTCATCACCGCCGAGTGCGCCATCGCGATGGCGAGCGGCGCCTGTGCGCTCCTCGGCGCCGACATCGCCGTGTCCGTCACCGGGGCCGGCGGCCCTGGCGAGGAGGAAGGGCGACCCGCGGGCACCGTCTACATCGGGATCGCGTCGCCCGGCCGCGCCGAGGCATTCGAGCACCATTTCGACGGCTCCCCCGAGGATGTCGTCGACGCGACCGTCACGGCGGCGCTCAGGCACCTGCTGGCGGAGGCCGCCGGAGCCCTTCCGGGAGGCGACACCAGCACCCCGCCCTCGCGCGCGTAGCGCCCCGACCCCGCGAGCGCAACCCTCTCCCGTCGCCACCCGCATCCCGGCCACGCTGGCTCCGTCGTCACCAACGAAAGGACGCCGTCATGGCCACCACCAAGTCCCGCACGCTCAAGCTGGAGACCCCGCTCGAGCTGCTGCACTACCAGCTGCGCACCGCCCTCACGATGGAGGACGACTCCCTCGCCGCGCTCGGCGAGCTCGCGGGTGCCGCGAAGTCGGCGGATGTGAAGAAGATGTTCCGCCACCACGCGGACGAGACGAAGGAGCAGATCGAGCACCTGCACCGGGTCTTCGAGCTGCTGGACCTGAAGGACACCACCGCGCCCTCCCCCAGCACGAAGGGGATCTCGAAGCAGGCGGCGAGCCTCATCGACAAGTCCGTCCCCAAGCTGCGCGACCAGGTCGTCCTGTCGAGCGCGCTCGGCAACGAGCACTACGAGATCTCCGCCTACCAGTCGCTCATCATCTCCGCGAACGCGCTCGACGCCGGCGAAGTCGTCGCGCTCCTCACCGACAACCTCGACCAGGAGACGCACACCAGCCAGGAGCTCGAGCAGATGCTCCGCACCGTCGCCGGCTGAGCCGCGTCGGGCGCCGCCGGGCCCCTGGCATTCATCTGCCCGATCCCAGGCATGCGCCCGGGCGCCTGGTGCCGCACCGCCCGACCTCGCAGAGTGGACTGCGGGAGGCGAATGCCTCTCCGTCGCGCCACCGTCGCCGCACACCCCACCGGGGCGCCCGGCGCCGCACGCGACGAGGACATCGGAGAGGAGCCAGGCGACGGTGCGAGACAAGCTCCGAGCGTCAGCTGCCGAGGCGATCGCCGACCACGTGTGGGACGGGATGACGATCGCGGTCGGCGGATTCGGACTGAGCGGTATCCCGACGAATCTCATCCGGGCGCTGCGCGACACAGGGGTCAAGGACCTCACGATCGTCAGCAACAACATGGGCGTCGACGGCAAGGGCCTCGGCCTCCTGCTGGAGGGTCGACAGGTCCGCAAGGTCCTCGGCTCCTATGTGGGTGAGAACAAGCTCTTCGCCGAGCAGTACCTGTCCGGGGAGCTCGAGGTCGAGTTCGTCCCGCAGGGCACCCTCGCCGAGCGTCTCCGCGCGGGCGGTGCGGGCATCCCCGCGTTCTACACCCCCACCGGTGTCGGCACGCCCGTCGCCGAGGGCAAGCCGGAGGCGGTGTTCGACGGCGTCCGCGCCATCCTCGAGCGCGGCATCGTCGCCGACCTCGCCCTCGTCCGCGCCTACGAGGCCGACCGTGAAGGCAACCTCCGCTACCGCCTCACCGCGCGCAACTTCAACCCGCTCGTCGCCACGTGCGGCCGGTACACGATCGCCGAAGCCGAGCACGTGCGCGACGAATACCTCGACCCGAACGAGATCCACACGCCCGGCGTGTACATCCACTCCCTCGTGGCGGTCGAGGACCCCGTGAAGGACATCGAGCAGAGGACGGTGAGGCCCCGTGTGGACGCGTGACGAGATGGCGGCGATCGCCGCCCGCGACCTCTCCGACGGCGACTACGTGAACCTGGGCATCGGCATCCCCACGCTCGTCGCCAACCACCTCCCTCCGGGTGTCGCCGTCACGCTGCAGAGCGAGAACGGCATCCTCGGCATGGGCCCCTTCCCGTACGAGGGCGACGAGGACCCCGACCTGATCAACGCCGGCAAGCAGACCGTCACCCTCCTGCCGGGCGCGTCCGTCTTCGACTCGGCGACGAGCTTCGGCATGATCCGCGGCGGCAAGATCGCCATCGCCATCCTCGGGGCGCTCCAGGTCGCGGCGAACGGCGACCTCGCCAACTGGACCATCCCCGGCAAGCTCGTGAAAGGCATGGGCGGCGCCATGGACCTCGTCGCGGGCGTCCCGCACGTCATCGTCGTCACCGAGCACGTCGCGAAGGACGGCAGCCCCAAGGTCCTCACCGAATGCACCCTCCCCCTCACCGGCGTCGGGTGCGTCGACCGGATCATCACCGACCTGTGCGTCTTCGACGTCACGCCGGACGGGCTGGTGCTCCGCGAAGTCGCCCCGGGAGAATCCATCGAGGACATCCGGTCCAAGACGGGTGCGCCGTTCACCGTCGACCTCGTCGACGTCGCGAGCGCCTGACCGATCCGATCGGACCATGACACGAGGCCGCCGACGGTGCGCGGCCAGAGGGAGCAGCACGACATGAACGCGGTCATCGCAGGCTACGCACGCACACCGTTCGCGAAGTTCAACGGCCAGCTCGCGAGCATCCCCGCCACCCAGCTCGGCGCGCACGCGATCACGGCCGCCCTCGCGCGCGCCGGCGTCTCCCCCGAGGCGGTCGGTCTCGTGTACGGCGGCCACGTCCTCCAGGCCGGCCAGGGGCAGAACCCGGCGCGACAGGCCGCGGTGCAGGCGGGCATCCCGCTGACGACACCCGCGATCACGCTCAACGCGGTGTGCCTCTCCGGCACCGAGGCAGTGTCGTACGCGGCCCAGGCGATCCAGCTGGGGCGCGCGGATGTGGTGGTGGCATTCGGCATGGAGTCGATGTCGCTCGCCCCGCATGTCGTGTCCGCCCGTGCCGGGCACCGGTACGGCGCGATCGAGCTGGTCGACTCGCTCGAGCACGACGGCCTCACGGACGCGTTCGAGCACCGCTCCATGGGCAGCTCGACGGAGGACGGCAACGGCGACCTCGGGCTCGCGCGTGAGGCGCAGGACCGGATCGCAGCCCGCTCCCACGCGCGCGCCGCGGCCTCGGTCGACGAGCTCGCGGGTGAGATCGAGCCGTTCACGATCGAATCCCGTCGCGGCTCCGTGACGATCTCCACCGACGACGGCGTGCGCCCGGACACGACCGTCGAGGTGCTCGCCGGGCTCCGCCCCGCCTTCTCGAAGGACGGCACGATCACGGCCGGCAACTCCTCGCAGATCACCGACGGCGCGGCCGCGCTCGTCCTCGTCTCCCCCGACTACGCGGCGGCGCACGGCATCGCGGGCCTCGCGACGGTCGCGTCGACGGCATTCGTCGCCGGTCCCGATGTGCGCCTCCACGCGCAGCCGGCGAATGCGATCCTCGCGGCGCTCGCACCGCTCGGGCTCAGCCCTGCGGACCTCGCCGCGGTCGAGATCAACGAGGCCTTCGCCGCGGTCGCGCTCCACTCGGCTGCGGTGCTCGGCGTCGATGACGAGCTCCTGAACGCCTGGGGCGGCGCGATCGCGCTCGGCCACCCGATCGGCGCCTCCGGTGCCCGCATCGTCGGCACGCTCGCACGTCAGCTCGCCGCTCGCGGCGGTGGCGCGGTGGGTGCCGCGGGGATCTGCGGCGGCGGCGGCCAGGGTTCGGCGGTCGTGCTCAGGTCGATCGGCTGATGCCCGGGGCCGGCGTCGGCGTGCGCCCCGCTCTCCTCCGCTGATCAGGGTCGTCGGGGCGCAGCGCGGTCAGCTGCCTCCCCCGAGGAGGGCGACCGCGCGGGCGATGACGAGCACGAGCAGGACGAAGCCGCTGAGCGCCTGCAGACCGAAGAAGATCTTCATGCGCGTCGTGAGCGGCACGGCGTCCGGCGGGCTGAACGACATCGAGTTCGACGCCGACACGTACAGGTAGTCGATGAAGCCCGCCGTCCAGTCGGCGCCGTAGGAGGAGCCTGACGCGACCTCGGTGATGGCGTCGCCGTTCTCGTCCTGCGGGAAGCGGATGTCGGCCCGCGGCAGCTCGGTGCGGGGCGCGCTCGACCTGGTCACGGGGCCGCCGCGGTCGAGCTCCCAGTACAGGAGCGCGTACACGACGACATTCGTGCCCCACACCTGGGCGGAGGCGAGCAGGAGCGAGGCGTCCTGATCGACCTCGGCCTCGATGAGCATGAGGATGAGCTGGACGAAGGCGACGTAGTTCGCGATGCCGAGCACCGCGACGAGCCCGATCGACAGCCATCGGCTCCACGTCGTCTGCCTGCGCATGCGGTGCGGATTGACGATGATGAGCACGACGAGGACCGCGAGGCACACGGCGACGACGACGATGCGGAGGATCGGCTCGAAGTCGCTCGGGAGGAATGCGTACAGCGCGAGCGCGACGAGCGCTGCGCCGACGGCCGGCCAGCGATGCTCGGCCCGGTCCGGGTTGCCGCGATGATGTGTCTCGGGGACGAGTCCGACCGCCATGTGACCTCCAGCGTTGCTCTCGGGAACGCTACGGGACGCCGGCACGCTCGCGCTGCAGGCCGCGCCGCGCGACGGGTCCTGCTCGCTCCGAATGTCGGTGCCGACCCCTAGTCTGGCCGCGATGTATCTGCTCGACCCGTCCGACCCTTCCAGTCCGCTCGTCACGAGCGCCAGCGACCTCACCCTCGCCTCCGGATGCGAGTTCGGCTTCCTGTGCGTGCTCGACGAGCGGCTCGGCCGAGCGCAGCTGACGGTGCCGGATGACGATTCGATGCTCGTCCGGGCCGGTGAGCTCGGCGGCAGGCATGAGCAGCGGAAGCTCGAGGAGCTCCGGGCGCTGCACGGTGACGCGCTCGTCGAGCTGGATCGGCCGCGCGGGGACGTGGACTCGATCAAGGCCGCGGCCGAGGCGACGCAGCAGGCGCTCCGCGACGGCGCACCCGTGGTGTATCAGGGGGTCTTCTGGGACGAGGAGTCAGATCCCGACTTCCCGACGGTCGGCTACGCGGACTTCATCATGCGGCAGCCGGACTGCGCCTATCGGATCGTCGACACCAAGCTCGCCCGCAAGGTGAAGGTGACCGCGCTCCTGCAGCTCGCGGCCTACCACGAGCAGCTGGCGCGGCTAGACGTCGCCGTCGACGACACCGTGGAGCTCGTGCTCGGCGACGGACGCAGCGAGACCGCCCACATCGACGACATCGCTCCCGTGTTCCGGGTGCGACGAGATCGACTGCGGGAGCTGATCCAGGAGCACCGCGCCGAGGACGGCCCGGTGCGGTGGGGCGATCCGCGCTACGCGGTCGACGGGCGGTGCAAGTACTGCGAGGGACCCGCGAAGGAGGCGGACGACCTCATCGGAGTCGCCGGGATGCGGCTGACCCAGCGCGCAGAGCTCATCGCGGCAGGCATCACCACGATCGCGCAGCTCGCGGACACCCCGGCGCGGCCGCCAGCCGTCAAGTCGATCGCGGAGGCCACCTATCGGCGACTCCACCTCCAGGCCCAGCTGCAGGTCGCCTCCGAGGGCATGCCGGTTCCCCAGTTCCGCGTGGATGACCCGAAGCCGATCGCGGCGCTCCCCGAGCCGAGCCCGGGTGACATCTTCTTCGACTTCGAGGGCGACCCGCTGCATGAGGAGATCGGTCCGGACGGCACACCGCGATGGGGACTCGACTACCTCTTCGGCTGGGTCGACGCGGACGGGAGCTACTCGGCGCTGTGGGCGCACGATCAGGCGGAGGAGGCGACCGCGCTCGAGCAGTTCCTCGATCTTGTCGCCGAGCGGCGCCGCCAGCATCCCGACATGCACATCTACCACTACGCGGCCTACGAGAAGACGCATCTGCTGTCGATCGCGGCGCGTCACGGGGTCCGCGAGCACGAGGTCGATCAGCTCCTGCGCGACGGCGTCCTCGTCGACCTGTACCCGGTCGTCACCTCTGCCCTCCGCATCGGCGTGCGCTCCTACTCGATCAAGAAGCTCGAACCGCTCTACCTCGACACCTCGCGCAGCGGGGTGACGAGCGCCGGCGACTCGGTCGAGGAGTATGTCCGCGCGCGGGCGCTCAAGGAGGACGGCGCCCACGAGGAGGCCCGGGAGGTCCTCGATGCGATCGCCAGCTACAACGCGGACGACTGCCGTTCCACGCTCGCACTCCGCGACTGGCTCCGCTCGCTCCCGGGGGTGGAGGCGGCCCGCGCGCACGTCGAGCTGATCGAGCAGGAGGACGGGACATCCTTCGAGCCGAATCCGCTCGCCGCCGACCTGACCGAGCTCGCGGAGACGGCCTTCGCGAAAGGCGTCGAGGCGGACGGACGCGCCTACCGTCTCGCCGCAGCCGCACTCGACTACCACCGCCGCGAGCACAACGCCTTCTGGTGGAGGCACCACCTCCGCCGTGAGCAGCCGGCGAGCGAGTGGGAAGATGACCGCGACGTCTTCACGATCGAGCGCGTCGAGGTCCACCGCGACTGGAGCAGGCAGGGCGGGGAGAAGACCCCGCACCGAGAGCTGCGACTCTGGGGGCGATGGGCCCCCGGCAGCACGCCGAGCACGGGCGGGGTGTTCCTGCTGTACCCGGAGCCGGTCCCCTACCAGCGACGAGGACACCGACCTGGGCAGCGACTGGGACACGAGGCGAAGATCACCGCGATCCTCGGCGAAGGCGAGCTCCTCGTCGACGAGACGCCGAAGGGACACGAGCCGTGGGATGCCCTCCCGACGCACATGGCACCGTCCGGCCCGCCCCGCGCCGACAACATCACCGCCGCGATCGAAGCCTGGTGCCAGACACTCCTCGACGCCGCCCCGAATTGGCCTCAGGACGCGATGAGCGACCTCCTCCGCCGCCGTCCGCCACGCACCCCGCTCGCACCCATGCGAGACGCCGAGGACGGCGTGCGCGCCGTCACCGCCTCGCTCACCGCGATGGACCGCGGCACGATCGCCGTCCAGGGGCCGCCCGGCACTGGCAAGACCTATCTCGCATCCCACGTCGTCGCGGGGCTCGTCCGCGACCACCGCTGGCGCATCGGCGTCACCGCGCAGTCGCACCGCGTGATCGAGAAGGTACTCGGCGACATCGTCCGCGCGGGACTCGCCCCCGAGCTCGTCGCGAAGGCACCGCAGGATGGCGCTGAGGACCGCTACGCCGACGAGCCCTTCACGGCGCTCCGCAAGGAGGGACACCAGCAGCACCTGGCCGAGCACGCGCACACCGGCTGCGTCATCGGCGGCACCGCCTGGGACTTCACGAACCGCAACCGGATCCTCGCCGACCAGCTCGACCTCATCGTCATCGAAGAGGCCGGGCAGTTCTCCCTCGCCAACACGATCGGCGTCGCCACGAGCGCCAAGCGGATCCTGCTCCTCGGCGACCCGCAGCAGCTCCCACAGGTCAGCCAGGGCACCCACCCAGCTCCCGTCGACGGCTCAGCGCTCGGCCACCTCGTCGGCGACGAGCACGTCATGCCTGAGCAGTACGGCTACTTCCTCCCGGAGAGCCGCCGCATGGCACCCGACGTCACCACCGCGGTGTCACGCCTCGCGTACGACGGACAGCTCCACTCGCACCCGTCCACGGCGGGGCGATCGCTCGACGGGCTCACACCCGGCGTCCACCCCGTCCCGCTCTCCCACATCCGCTGCTCCACCGAGTCCCAGCAGGAGGCCGACGAGGCCGTCCGCATCATCCGCACGCACCTCGACCGCTCGTGGATCGAGGCCGCCGGCACACCGGCCCGCCCGCTCGCGCAGACCGACTTCATCGTCGTCACCCCGTACAACGCACAGGTGCAGTGCATCACCCGCACGCTCGAGCGCGCCGGGCTCGAAGACGTCCCCGTCGGCACGGTCGACAAGTTCCAGGGGCGCGAAGCCGTCATCGCGATCGTGAGCCTCGCCACCTCCGACGCGACCGAGATCCCGCGCGGCCTCGAGTTCCTGCTGTCCCGCAACCGGCTGAATGTCTCCATCTCCCGAGCGCAGTGGGCGGCATTCCTGATCCACTCCCCCCGACTGCTCGACGTGCTGCCCACCACGCCCGCGGGTGTCGCGACGCTCAGTCGCTTCATCACCCTCGTCACGCGAGAATCATGAGATGAGACTGTTCGTCGCGCTCATCCTCTTCGCCACGACGATCTTCAACGTCGTCACCTGGCCGGCGTTCTTCCGCCGCGTCGTGAACGACCCACGCGCGCACGACGAACAGGGGCGCAAGACCTCGTTCTACCGAGTGCACCTCGTGCTGCTGATCATCGCGCTCGATATCGCACTCGCCAGCGCCATCGCAGGGTTCCTCCTGCTCACCACCGACCTCGTCTGAGCCGGCAGCGCCCCGCACTCACGCGCTCGGCGGCGCGTCCAGCCCGAGCGGCAGGACGGGGCAGTCACTCCACAGACGCTCGAGCGAGTAGTAGACCCGATCCTCCTCGTGGAAGACATGCACCACGATGTCACCGAAGTCCAGCAGCACCCAGCGGCTCTCGCCGAGCCCCTCTCGACGTAGCGGCTTCGCCCCCACCTCGTGCAGCTTCTCGATGACCTCATCCGCGATCGCCGCGACCTGTCGCTCGTTGCGCCCCGTCACCAGAAGGAACGCATCGGTGAATGGCAGCACCCCGCTCACATCGAGCGCGACCGGGTCGGTGGCCTGTTTGTCATCTGCCGCACGCGCCGCGACCTGGACCAGTTCGCGTGCGCGCTCGGACGCTCCTGCAGTGCTCAGAATATGCTCGATCCTGTCGTCATCCGTCAGATCCAGTTGAGCGCGATCGCCGTGACCACGAGCGCCGTCACGAGGACCGCGAGCACGCTCGCCGACGCCAGCAGCACCGTCAGCGTGCGGTTGCCGCGCGGGTGCGCGTTCGCGACGATCGGCGTCCCCAGCGCATGCTGGCTCGCCACGGCAGCCGCCTTCACCGGCGGGGCATCCGCCGGGTACTCTGCGGCAGCCTGATCGTCGAGGCGGGCGACATCGTCGGCGTCATCCGAGATCGGCGTCACCGCGCCCGTCGCCGCGAGATTCGGCGGCAGCACGATCGAGCCCGTCAGGAGGATCTCCCCCGTGCTGTCGAGCGGACCGCTGAGGTCCATCGCCGCCGGCACGTCCTGGATGATGATCGCGCTCGTGGTCGCCTGCGAGACGCCCACCTCACGACTGAACGTCGTCTCGAAGCTGTCGGAGTCATCATCCTCGAGCTGGCGCGTCCAGTGGCCCTGCGGCGCCGTCCAGGACTGGCTCTCCGTCGCGCTCGGAGCGAACGGCGAACTCGGCTGAGCCGGGGGCTCAGGCTCCGATTGCTGCGACTCCGCGGCAGCCTCCTCCGCGCCCTCAGGCTCCGAGTCCGCCACGGGCTCCGAGTCCACCTCAGGCTCCGACTCCACCTCGGGCTCCGAGTCCACCTCGACCTCGCCCCGCAGCTCGGGCTCGGCCGCAGACGCAGCCTCGACGTCGGACTCAGCCTCGATCTCAGTCTCGGACTCCGGACCGGCCTCGACCTCGGACTCGGCGGCAGGCGCGGGCTCGGACTCCGAGCGCTCCGCCTCGACCGGCTCCTCCACCGGCGTCGCCGCTGGCTCCTCAGACTCGTCTGCGGCCACGGGGGCCTCCGTCGCGGCCGGGCCCGTCTCAGAGACCACCGGCGTGGCCCCGGAGGCGATGAGCCCCTTCTCACGCAGCTCGCGCAGACGGCGACGCGTCAGCGGCTGACCATCGGGGCCCAGGATCTGGGTCGTCAACGTCGTGACCGGCGGCTCTGCGATCGCTGTCGTCGAGCCGGTCGTCGCAGGCGCGGCGGCGCCAGCGCCGACACCACCCGTCGACTCGAGAGCACCGGTGTCGGCCGCGGCCGACTCGACGGCACCAGGCTCGACCGCACCGGTCGTCGGCGACTCGGCACGCTGCTCCTGCGCAGGGATCGCACCGGACTGACCCGCGCGGCGTGCTTCACGCAGCGCGCGGCGCGTCAGAGGGGGCTCAGGCGTCAGACTCATGCGGACCCACGATACAAGCCGTACTTGGCGATGTACTGCACGACACCATCAGGGACCAGATACCACACCGGCCACCCCTTCGCGACACGGTCGCGGCAGTCGGTCGAGGAGATCGCGAGCGCGGGCACCTCGAGCGAGGTGACGCGGTCCTTCGGGAGGCCGTTCACCTCGAGACGGTGCCCCGGCCTCGACACGGCGACGAGATGCGCGAGCTTCCAGATCTCGTCGATGTCCTTCCACTCGAGGATCTGGGCGACCGCGTCAGCGCCGGTGATGAAGAACAGGTCTGCATCCGGGTAGATGGCGCGGATGTCGCGGAGCGTGTCGACCGTGTAGGTGACGCCCCCACGGTCGATGTCGACACGGCTGACGGTGAATCGGGGATTCGCGGCGGTCGCGATGACCGTCATCAGGTATCGGTGCTCGCCGGGGGTGACCGTCGACTTCATCCAGGGCTGCCCCGTCGGGACGAAGACCACCTGATCGAGACGGAACCTCAGCGCGACCTCGCTCGCGGCCACCAGGTGACCGTGATGGATCGGATCGAAGGTGCCGCCCATGATGCCGATCCGACGTCGAGGCTTCGTCGCCTCGGCTTCGACTGATTCGCTCATCGGATCGCGCTGAAACGACCGATCAGGTCGTCAGTGGTGCGCTCCGTGATCGTGATCGTCGTGCACGGCGGCCGAAACCTTCTCGGCGTGACGGTGCGCGACATCGCGGTACGACCACGTGATGATGAAGGCGACGAGGAAGAACACTGCCGCGATGAGCGGGAACGCCCAGATCGGCAGCACGAGCGGGGCGAGCTCGTGGGCCTCTTCAGCAGCGACGACAAGCGCGGTGACCATAGGGACCATCCTACCTATCGAGGAACCGCGGCGCGGTTCACCGCACCTGGCCGCTGCCGCGCACGATCCACTTCGTGCTCGTCAGCTCCGGCAGACCCATCGGGCCGCGGGCGTGGAGCTTCTGCGTGGAGATGCCCACCTCGGCACCGAAGCCGAACTCACCGCCATCCGTGAAGCGCGTCGAGGCATTCACCATGACGACCGCCGAGTCGACGAGCTGGATGAATCGCTCGGCATTCGCGAGGTCGTTCGTCACGATCGCCTCGGTGTGGTGTGTCGAGTAGCGGCGGATGTGCTCCACCGCCTCGTCGAGGGTGTCGACGATCTTGACATTCATCTCGAGCGCCATGTGCTCGATCGACCAGTCCTCCTCCGTCGCCAGGTGCGCATCCGGAAAGAGCGACAGCGTGCGGCCGTCACCGTGCAGGATGACGTCGCGCTCGCGCAGCGCCGTCAGCACCGGCGGGATGAGACGATCCGCCGCACCGCGGTGGACGAGCAGCGTCTCGGCGGCGTTGCACACGCTCGGCCGCTGGGTCTTGGCGTTGACGACGATGTCGATCGCCATCTGCTCGGGCGCGCTCTCGTCGAGGTACACGTGGACGACACCCGCACCCGTCTCGATCACGGGGACCTTCGACTCGCGGACCACCGTGTCGATGAGCTGGGCGCTGCCGCGCGGGATGAGCACGTCGATGTAGCCGCGCGCCGCCATGAGCTCGCGCGCACCCTCGCGACCGTACTCGTCGATCGTCTGGACCGCGTCACGCGGGAGGCCGACGGATTCGAGCGCGTCCTGAAGGAGCTCGACGAGGATGCGGTTCGTGTTCTCCGCCGCCGAACCGCCGCGGAGGACGACCGCGTTGCCCGACTTGAGGGCGAGCGAGGCGATGTCGATCGTGACGTTCGGCCGGGCCTCGTAGATGGCGCCGATCACGCCGAAGGGCACGCGCACCTGGGTGAGCTGCAGGCCGTTCGGGAGCGTCGAGCCGCGCACGACATCGCCGACCGGGTCCGGGAGGGCGATGATCTCGCGCACCGCGGATGCGAGGCCGTCGAGCCGGGCCTGATCGAGGGTGAGCCGGTCGATGAGCCCCGTCGACAGACCGTTCTCCCGGCCATTGGCGAGGTCGAGCTCGTTCGCCGGGATGATCCGGTCAGCATGCTCCGCGACCGCCTTCGCGATCGCCTCGAGCGCGGCGTTCTTCTGCATCGTCGACGCTGTGGCGAGCTCGATCGATGCGCGCTTCGCTGCGGCGAGCTTGTCGGTGAGAGTCAGGGCGGTCGTGGCGCTCATGGAGCGATTCTAGGACCGGGCGCCGCGGCGAGCACCCGTCTGCGACTGATGCAGACTGGTCGATGCACCCCGTCAGAGTCAGGAGCACCGCGCTTGGGTCGGATCACCCCTCACCCGTGGGCGATGCTCATCGCCGCGGTCATCGCGCAGGCCGCGACCATCGGGATCACCGCGACCCCGGCATTCCTCATCCCGTTCATGACGACCGAGCACGGGATGTCGCTCGCGGAGGCAGGCCTCATCGTCGCGGCGCCGACCCTCGGCTGCGTCCTGACGCTCGTGCCATGGGGCGCCGCCGCCGACCGCTGGGGCGAGCGCCGAATCATGCTCATCGGCCTCGCGGCGACGATCGTCACACTCCTCATCGCGATGCTCTCGCAGGGCTTCGTCTGGCTCGGCCTGGCGCTCATCCTCGTCGGCGCGACATCCGCGTGCACGAACTCCGCGAGCGGCGCGCTCATCTCCGGGTGGTTCCCGCCGGAGCGGCGCGGGCTCGCGATGGGGATCCGCCAGACCTGCCAGCCGATCGGCGTCGGGGTCACCGCGCTCGTCGTCCCGACGCTCGCGAACGTGTCGATCGCCGCGGCGCTCGCCTTCAGCGTGGTCTTCGTCGCGGTCGGGCTCATCGCGGTCGCCTGCACGGTCGTCGACCCGCCGCGCAGGACCGGAGCGCCCACCGCGACCGGGTCGATCCCCGTCGCTCGGAACCCCTACCGCGGCTCCAGCTACCTCATCCGCGTGCACGCGGCGACCATCCTCCTGATCGTGCCGCAGTTCACCCTCTCGACCTTCGGGCTCGTGTGGTTCATCGTCGGCTTCGGGTGGAGCGAGCTCGCCGCAGGACTGGTCGTCGCGATCGCGCAGCTGTGCGGGGCGATCGGGCGGGTCGTCGTCGGAGGGCTCAGCGACCGGGTCGGCTCCCGGCTCGGGCCGCTCAGGTGGGTGGCGGTCTCCGGGATCGCGACGATGGTGCTCCTCGGCTTCTCCGGCGTGGTGCACTGGCCAGCCGTCGCCGCCGTCGCGTTCATCATCGCGACGACGATCGCGGTCGCCGACAACGGGCTCGCCTTCACCGCGGTCGCGGAGGCAGCCGGTCCCCTGTGGTCAGGGCGCGCGCTCGGGATCCACAACACCGGCCAGTACGTGATGTCCGCAGTCGTACCGCCCACGATCGGGGCGCTCATCGCGGTGGCCGGCTATCCGCTCGCATTCATGCTCGTCGGGATCGCACCGGCGATCGCGGCGCTCGTCGCGCCGAATGCCGCGCACGAGCGGCAGCGGCACGACCAGTCGGCGCCGCACCGCTGATCGGCGGAGCGCTCAGTGCCGAGGCTTCGCGGCGAACCACGTGCCGATCGTCTCGCCGGACAGCGCGGCGGCGACCTTGGGGGTCTCGGCGAGCAGCGTCGGGATGCCGTGCTCCGAGGCGTACTTCGCGGCGGCGACCTTCGTCGACGCTCCGCCGGTGCCGACGCCGGCCTCTCCGATGTCGCCGAATGCGACCTCGCGCAGGTCGTCGTCGTGCGCGACGAAGTCGATGCGCACGGCACCAGGCTCCTTCGGCGGGCGCGTGTACAGCGCGTCGATGTCCGACAGCAGGATGAGGACGTCGGCGTCGACGAGGACGGAGACGAGTGCGGCGAGCCGGTCGTTGTCGCCGAAGCGGATCTCCTGGGTGGCGACGGTGTCGTTCTCGTTGACGATCGGTAGCGCGCGGAGGCCGAGGAGTCGCTCGATGGCTCGTCTCGCGTTGGACCGGTGGGTCGGATTCTCCATGTCCCCGGCGGTGAGGAGGATCTGCCCCGCGATGATCCGGTGTCGGTCGAGCGAGGTCTGGTACCGCCACATGAGGACGTTCTGTCCGACGGCGGCGGCGGCCTGCTGCGTGGCGAGGTCGTTCGGTCGGCTGTCGAGCTCGAGCACGGCGAGGGCGCTCGCGATCGCGCCGGAGGACACGAGGATGACCTCGGAGCCGCGCTGGTGAGCGGCGGCGAGGGCGTCGATGAGGGTGTCGATCTGTCCGAGGTTCGCTCCGGTGACCGACGATGAGCCGACCTTCACGACGACGCGCTTCGCCGTCGGGATGTCCGCGTGCCTCGTCACCGTGGAGCGGCCTTCGCCACTCGTCTCAGTCATCGTCATCGCTGCTCCACATGCCAGCTTCCCGCTCCGCTTCGAGCTCTGCGCGCGCGGCCGCCTTCGCGTCCATGAGCGCGTGGTACTCGGCCTGGCGCTCCTTCGTGGTGCGGCGGCGCGAGCCGTCGAGGCGCGCGTCGGTGCCGCGCGGTCCGACGATGAGCTCAGCGGCGCTCGTGAGGGTCGGCTCCCAGTCGAAGGTCACAGCGCGCGGGCCGGTGCCGATCACGACGGTCGCACCAGGGGTCGCGCCGAGACGGAAGAGCTCCTCCTCGACGCCGAGCTTGGCGAGGCGGTCGGCGAGGTACCCGACGGCCTCGTCGTTCTCGAAGTCGGTCTGCGCCACCCAGCGCTCCGGCTTGGCGCCGAGGACGCGGTAGACGGTCGTCGTGCCTCCTTCGACGCGGATGGTGAAATCGGCCTGGTCGACCGCCTTCGGTCGCATGACGATGCGCGGCTTCGCGGCGGCCTCGGCGATGCGCGCGGAGCGCTCCGACTCGACGAGCTGCGCGAGCGCGAAGGACAGCTCGCGCAGGCCCTGGTGGCTCACCGCGGACACGTGGAAGACGCGGTATCCGCGTGCTTCGAGCTCCGGCGTGACGAACTCCGCGAGCTCGGCGCCGTCGGGCACATCCACCTTGTTGAGCGCGATGAGCTGGGGGCGCTCCAGGAGCGGCGTCTGGCCATCCGGCACGGGGTACGCGGCGAGCTCCGCGAGGATGACGTCGAGGTCGCTGATCGGGTCGCGACCGGGCTCGAGGGTCGCGCAGTCGAGCACATGGAGCAGCGCCGAGCATCGCTCGACGTGGCGGAGGAATTCCAGACCGAGTCCCCTGCCCTCGCTCGCGCCCTCGATGAGTCCGGGGACGTCCGCGATCGTGTAGCGGACATCGCCCGCTTCGACGACGCCGAGGTTGGGGTGGAGCGTCGTGAACGGGTAGTCGGCGATCTTGGGGCGGGCGGCTGACAGGGCCGCGATGAGGCTCGACTTGCCGGCCGACGGATAGCCCACGAGCGCGACATCCGCGACGGTCTTGAGCTCGAGGACGACGTCGCCTTCCCAGCCGGGCGTGCCTTTGAGGGCGAATCCGGGCGCCTTGCGCTTCGTGTTCGCGAGCGCGGCGTTCCCCAGACCGCCCTGACCGCCGGGAGCGACGACGAATCGCATGCCCGCCTGGTCGAGGTCGGCGAGGATCTCTCCGTCCGCGGACTTCACGACGGTCCCGACCGGCACCGAGAGGACGGTGTCCGCGCCGTTCGCGCCATGACGGAGGTCGCCGGCGCCCGCCGCGCCATTCGCCGCACGCTGGTGTGGGGAGCGCTTCAGGGTCAGGAGCGTCGTCTCCTGGGGGTCGGCGACGAGGACGATGTCGCCGCCGTTGCCGCCGTTCCCGCCATCGGGACCTGCCAGCGGCTTGAACTTCTCACGGCGCACCGAGACGCAGCCGTCGCCTCCCGCACCTGCCATGAGGTGCAGAGTGACCTGGTCGACGAACTGCGCCACGCCATCCTCCAAGTGAAATGCGTGAGCGCGGCTCGTCCTCTGGACGGCCGCGCTCCGCGGAGTTCAGTGAGCCGAGATCACTCGGCGATGATGCTGACGACCTTGCGGCCGCCCTTCGCGCCGAACTCGACCGCACCGGCCTTGAGCGCGAAGAGCGTGTCGTCGCCACCGCGGCCGACGTTCGCACCGGGGTGGAAGTGCGTGCCGCGCTGACGGACGATGATCTCGCCAGCCTTGACGACCTGACCGCCGTAGCGCTTCACGCCGAGGCGCTGCGCGTTCGAGTCACGGCCATTGCGAGTGGAACTCGCACCCTTCTTGTGTGCCATCTGTCGTCAGCCCCTTTACGCGATCTTCGTGACCTTGACGCGCGTGAGGTCCTGGCGGTGGCCCTGACGCTTGCGGTAGCCGGTCTTGTTCTTGAACTTCTGGATGATGATCTTCGGCCCGCGCTCGTCGCGCACGACCTCAGCCTCGACGGTGACCTTCGCGAGCGCCTTCGCGTCCGTCGTCACCTTGTCGCCGTCGGCGACAAGCACCGCCGGAAGCGTAATGGTCGCGCCGGGCTCAGCCTGCAGGCGGTCGAGCACGACGACCGTGCCCACCTCAACCTTCTCCTGACGCCCGCCGGCGCGGACAATCGCGTACACCATCTGGTGGATCCTCACTGTGTGGAAGCCTTGACGCTCGGAGAAAATCCCTCTGGGATCCGAGCTCGAGGGCGCGGCTGACGCCAGCGCACCGACGTTCGATTCTACGCGGTGCCCCGCACCGGGTCAAACCGCGGCGTGGCGGCTCCAGCAGGCCCTCGACGAGTGTAATCGCCGTCAGCGCGTACCGTTGACGCGTGATCCTCATCGACCCGCCCATCTGGCCGAATCACGGCCGACTGTGGGGGCATCTGGTGAGCGACACGGATCTCGACGAGCTTCACGCATTCGCCGAGCGCGCAGGGATCCCCCGTCGAGGCTTCGACCTCGACCACTACGACTACCCGGACGAGGCCATGGAGCGCCTCGTCGCGCTCGGAGCGACCCCGGTCACCGCCGGGGAGCTCACACGGCGCCTCATCGCGAGCGGGCTGAGAGTGCGAGCGAAGGATCGGACATGACCCAGTCGACGACGCTGCGAGAGCTCGAGTCCCGCACCGTGTTCGCCGAATGGTCCCAGCTGCACGACAGCGCCGCTCGCGACCTCGGCCGCGCCGCGCTCGTCCGAGACGCCCTCGGCCTCACCGCCGACCGCCTCCCGCCGATCCTCGGCATCGTCGGCTCGAAAGGCAAAGGCACGACGACCATCCACGCCTCCGCCGTGCTCAAGGCCGCCGGCCTCAAGGTCGGCACGCTCCAGAGCCCCGGCGCCATCACGAACCTCGACCGCTACCGCATCGACGGCGTCCGGCTCACCCCGAAGGCCTACGCGGAGGCGCTCGAGCGCACCGACGCCGCGCGGCGCACGCTGCCCGCACCCGACGGCTCGTACCTCTCCCCCACCGGCTTCTTCACGCTCAGCGGCATCGCGGCATTCGCCGCCGCCGACTGCGACGTCATCGTCGCGGAGGCGGGCCTCGGCGGGCGGAGCGACGAGCTCTCGCTGCTCCCCCTCACGGGCCTCGGCATGAGCCAGGTGTTCCTCGAGCACACCGCGATCCTCGGCGACACGATCGGCCAGATCGCCGCCGACAAGGCTGGCGCGGCCGGTCCCACGACGCGATTCATCGACCATCTCGCCCAGAGCGAGGAGGCAGAGTTCGCGATCCGGGCTCGCGGCGCGCAGCTCGGCGCGACCGTCCGGCGCATCGACCTCCCGACGCCCGAGCAGTCGGCGTGGCTGCCCGGCGGGATGAATGCCCGCAATGCGCTCCTCGGCGCGACCGCGGCCAACGACCTCCTCAGCGCGATGGGGCTGTCACCGCTCGACGAGCGCGCGCTCGCCCAGGCGATCGCGACCGTCCGCAACCCAGGACGTCTCTCGACGCACGAGACCGCGAGCGGTGCGGTGCTCGTGGACTCGGCGGTCTCGCGCGACGGCCTCCGCGCGGCCATCGAGGCCGCGCCGCAGCTCATCGGCGGCGCACCCGACCGCATCATCGTGTCCATCGGCGTCGACAAAGACCTCGACGGATTCATCGCCGAGCTCGCGCCCCACGCGCACGACGACCCTGAGCGGGTCGTCTTCATCGACCTGCCCGGCACGCACCTGCACTACCCGGAGCGCGGCGCGTGGCCGTACGCCTGGGCGGGCATCGAGGCGCTCGGCGACCTCCTCACCGGCCGCGTGCTCGCGGTCGGCACGGTGTCATTCACCTCCGCTGTGCTTGGCGCGCTCGACGTCGACACCGACCGGATCTTCTGATCCAGCACCATCGGGACGGCGCGCCCGGTCCCGCAGACCGCCGCTCCCGGGCGCGGAGCCTCAGTCCTCGATCGGCTCGGGCGTGACGATCGTGCGCGTCGAGGCGCGGCGACGACGCGACCGGCCCTGGCCGGGCGGCGGCGGCTCGGGAAGCGCCTCGAGGACGGCCGCGAGCGGGTCCTTCGGGGTCTCCGGCTCGGGCTCGGCGGCGACCGGCTGCGATGCGCCCTCGACCTGCGGAGCCGATTCAGCGGCCGATTCAGCCGCCGATTCGTCCGCCTTCGCCGACTTCGCCGACTTCCTGGCTCGAGTCGACCGGGTCGACTTCTCGACCTTGTCCGCCTTCTCGGCCTTGTCCGCTTTGTCGGCGTTGTCGCTCTTGTCCGACTTCGCGGCCCTCGCGGACCAGCCCGACTGCTGAGCGGACTCGGTCGACGCGGCAGCTCCGGCGTCCTCAGCCGCCTGCTGCGCGGCCTCGTCCGACTCCTGGGCCTTCGGCGCCTTCGCATCCTTCACGTCGATCTTCGGCGCAATGAGGTGCGAGTCCTCCGGGTGGATCGTGCTGGCGGCGACGCGAGCGAGCGCGTTGCGCACGTCCTCGGTGATCGCGTGCGTGCCCGCGGAGCCGACGCCGTTCTTCACGGTCTGGGCCTGGCCACGGCGCTTGCGGGCACCGCCATCGGCGGCACGATGCTTCACGACCGGATCGTGGTGGACGATGAGGCCGCGACCGGCGCACGTCTCACACGGCTCGGAGAAGGTCTCGAGGAGCCCGAGGCCGATCTTCTTGCGAGTCATCTGCACGAGACCGAGGGAGGTGACCTCCGCGACCTGATGCTTCGTGCGGTCGCGGGAGAGGCATTCGACGAGCCTGCGGAGGACGAGGTCGCGGTTGGACTCGAGGACCATGTCGATGAAGTCGACGACGATGATGCCGCCGATATCACGCAGCCTGAGCTGGCGGACGATCTCCTCCGCCGCCTCGAGGTTGTTCTTGGTGACCGTCTCCTCGAGGTTGCCCCCGGCGCCGACGAACTTCCCGGTGTTGACGTCGATGACCGTCATCGCCTCGGTGCGGTCGATGACGAGCGAGCCCCCCGACGGCAGCCACACCTTGCGCTCGAGCGCCTTGTCGATCTGCTCGGAGACGCGGAACTCGTCGAACGAATCCGGGCCCTCGTAGCGCTCGACGCGCTCGAGCAGGTCAGGGGCGACGGCCTGCAGGTACTGCGTGATGACGTCGTAGGCGTCCTGGCCCTCGATGATGAGGCGCTGGAAGTCCTCGTTGAAGATGTCGCGGATGATCTTGACGAGCAGGTCCGGCTCCGAGTGGAGGAGCGCCGGGGCCTGCGAGGTCTCGACGGCGCGCTGGATGTGCGCCCACTGGTTCGTGAGGCGCTGGACGTCGAGCGTGAGCTGCTCCTCGGTCGCGCCCTCCGCAGCGGTGCGGACGATGACGCCGGCTGACTCGGGGAGCACCTCCTTGAGGATGCGCTTGAGTCGCGAGCGCTCCGTGTCGGGCAGCTTGCGGCTGATGCCGGACATCGAGCCGTTCGGCACATACACGAGGTAGCGCCCAGGCAGCGAGATCTGCGAGGTGAGGCGCGCGCCCTTGTGCCCGACAGGGTCTTTGGTCACCTGGACGAGGACGCGGTCGCCGGGCTTCAGCGCGAGCTCGATGCGCTTGGCCTGGGGCTGCTTGCCCTCGGCCTGCGCGTTCGCCTGGGCGGCCTCCCAGTCGACCTCGCCGGAGTATAGGACCGCGTTGCGGCCGCGACCGATGTCGACGAAGGCCGCCTCCATGCTCGGCAGCACGTTCTGCACGCGGCCGAGGTAGATGTTGCCGATGAGCGACGCCTCCTGCGCCTTCGCGACATAGTGCTCGACGAGGATGCTGTCCTCGAGGACCGCGACCTGGATGCGGTTGTACTTGCTCCGCACGACCATGGCGCGGTCGACGGCCTCACGGCGGGCGAGGAACTCGCTCTCGGTGACCACCGCCCGACGACGTCCGGCGTCACGCCCGTCGCGGCGGCGCTGCTTCTTGGCCTCGAGTCGCGTCGAGCCCTTGACCTTCTGCGGCTCGGTGACCGGCTCCGGCGTCTGCTTGCGCTTCTCGCGCTGCTGCGGCTGCTTCTCGCGGGATTCCCCGCTCTGACTCTCCTCCGCGGCCTGCTCGGCCGCCGAGGCTCCACCGCTGCCGCCGCGTCCACGCCGACGGCGACGGCGCGACGACGAGCTGGTCTCCCCTGACTCGTCCTCGATCTCGTCCGGGACGAGCGTCGTCGGCGGGGGCGGCGGGGCGATGAATGCCAGCGCGAACGGATTGACTGTCGATTCCTCATCCACCATCGGTGGCACTCCTCATCCGGCACACCCCGTGCACCGGGTAATCTCACGCGTCGCGGTCCGCCCCGAGGGGTGCCGCGGACGCGAATCCTTCACTGTCGGGCTCGCCGGCGGCGTGATCGCCCTGCTTCGGTGGCCACGACCCGTGGCTTGTGTGAAAGGTCGGGCCTGCCCGGCTGGGGCGTCCTACGCGGTCCCGCGAGGGTGATGCAAAAGTCCTGCGCTCATCGGATGGTGTCCGTGAGCTGCGTCCAGTATCGCACATGGGGCCTTTTCAGGCTCGAAATAGCAATGCATGGACATAATGACCGCGTGACTGCGACGCGGCGACCCTGGGCCCTCATCAGCGTTCTTCTCGTGACGGGGGCCGCGGGGCTCCTCGCATCCTTCAGCCTCACGATCGAGAAGCTGCACGTCCTCGCGGACCCCGACGCCCAGCTCGGGTGCGATTTCTCGCTCATCGTCCAGTGCGGCGCGAACCTCAACTCGTGGCAGGGCTCCGCGTTCGGCTTCCCGAATCCGCTCATCGGCCTCATGGGATTCGTCGCGCCGATCGCCGTCGCCGTGGGCCTCATGGCGGGAGCTCGATTCGCCTCGTGGTTCTGGGTGCTCTTCAACCTCGGTGTCGCCGGCGCGCTGGGCTTCTGCATCTGGCTCATGGGCCAGTCGATCTTCGTCCTCGGCACGCTGTGCCCGTGGTGCATGCTCACGTGGGCGGCGACGATCATCATGTTCTGGACGCTCACCGGGTACACGTTCCGCGAGGGCCACTTCGGCTCGGCGCTCAGAGGATTCGGCCGCTGGATGTACGGCTGGGTGCCGTTCCTCGTGATCGCGAGCTTCCTCGTCATCGCGATCATCGCGCAGGTCCGACTCGACGTCCTCGGCCACCTGTTCTGAGGTGCCGCGGGGCGCGCGAGGCGATCACAGCGCGCCCCGGGCTGGTGATCGAGTGACCGGATCGGCCGATTCGGCGATGTCGCCGTCGGGTGCGATCATCACCTGGTGCCATCACACGAGCGACGCGCGATCACGCCCACGACCTGGCTCATCGTCGCCGCCGCGGCGACCACGATCGTGATGTGGGCCTCGGCCTTCGTCGTGATCCGCGCCGCTGCTCCGGTCTTCTCACCAGGGAGCATGACGCTCGGGCGCCAGATCGGAGCGACGTTGCTCCTGACGATCTTCGTCGCCTTCCGCAGCCTGCGGACGCGCAGCCTGCCGAAGCTCCCGAGATGGCGGACCATCGGCGGCCTCGTGATCTGGGCCTTCCTGTCGTTCCTCGTCTACAACATCTCGCTCAACACTGCCGGGCACTACCTCGACGCCGGGACGATGTCGTTCATCGTGAACATCGCGCCGATCATCGTCGCGCTGCTCGCCGGCTTCCTGATGGGTGAAGGCTTCCCCGGACGACTGTTCATCGGCATGGGCGTCGCGCTGATCGGCGTCGGGATCATCGCCTTCGGTGGCGACCCCAGCAAGATCAGCATCCTCGGCATCGGGCTCACACTCCTGTGCGCGCTCGCCTACGCCGTCGGCACCGTCCTGCAGAAGCGCCTGCTCCGCGACACCGACCCGCTCATGATGACCTGGATCGGATGCGGCTCAGCCGCGATCATGTGCCTGCCGTTCCTTCCGGGTCTCATCGCCGAGCTCCAGGTGGCGCCGCCGGAGGCGATCTGGTCACTGGTCTACCTCGGCGTGGGACCGACCGCGATCGCGTTCTGCACGTGGGCGTACGTGCTCTCGCGCGTCACCGCGGGCCGCTCGGCCGCCTCCACCTATCTCGTGCCGCCCGTCGTCGTCATCATGGCGTGGCTGATCATCGACGAGGTGCCGCCCGTGCTCTCGGTCCTCGGCGGCATCCTGTCGCTCGCCGGCGTCGCCCTCGCGACGATCAGACTCCGTCCGCGCATGCAGAAGGCGTCGGCCTGAGCCGACGCCGTCGTGTCTGCAGTCCTGCGGACCCTCGACTCAGGAGAACCAGAGCGCGAGCTCGCGCTCAGCCGACTCGGGCGAATCGGAGCCGTGCACGAGGTTCTGCACGACGACCGTGCCCCACTCGCGACCCAGGTCGCCGCGGATCGTGCCGGGCGCCGCAGTCGTCGGGTTCGTCGCGCCGGCGAGGGAGCGGAAGCCCTCGATCACGCCATGACCGGCGATGCGCATCGCCACGATCGGACCGGAGAGCATGAACTCGACGAGCGGCTCGAAGAACGGCTTGCCCTTGTGCTCCGCGTAGTGCTGCTCGAGGAGCTCGCGCTCCGCCTCGAGCATGCGGATGTCGACGAGCTGGTAGCCCTTCGCCTCGATGCGACGCAGGATCTCCCCCGTGAGGTTCCGCGCGACACCGTCCGGCTTCACGAGAACGAGGGTTTCCTGCACAGTCATCGGTTCTGCTCCTGATCGTCATTCGCGGCGAGCGCCGCACGGGTCGCGCGATCCACACGCTGGCCGCGCCTCAGACACCATACCCACAGCACCGCAGAGGCGACGCCGATGAAGAACATCGGCATCACCCAGAAGCCGAGGGCGATGAGGACGAGCTGCCCGACGGTGCCCGCCCACAGCACCCACATGGCTCTGCGGACGAGCGCCGCGAGCAGGATGAAGATCACCATGAGGATGCCGCCGCCGACGAATGCGGCGACCGGCGGCAGCGTCTTCAGCCCGAATGCCACGATCGCGGCGAAGAACACGAACGCCGCGTCCATCGCGAGCACGATCGCGAGCAGCTTCGGAGTGAGGTAGTTCGGCTTCGGCGCCTCCGCCGAGCCGAGCCGAGCCTCAGACATCGTCAGTCCCCAGCTCGAGGACCTCGCCGACGAGGGTGATCGAGCCGGTCACGACGACCGCCCGGCGGATCCCTTCGCGCGCCCACCGCACCGCCGCCTCGAGGGCCTCCGGGAGGGCGTACCACTCGACCGCTTCGCCGGTCGCCTCGGCGATGGCGTCCGCGACCTCGCGCGCAGGCAGCGCGCGCGGCGACTTCGACTCGGTCGGGAACCATGCGTCGGCGCGCGGTGCGAGCACCTCGATGATGCCGAGCGCGTCCTTGTCGTCGAGGATGCCGACGACGAAGCCGACCTCCTCGATGTCGAAGTACCGCGGGAGCGCGTCGACGAGCGATCTAGCGCCGTGCGGGTTGTGCGCGGCGTCCACGATGATGAGCGGATTCGATGCGACCACCTGCAGGCGTCCAGGTGAGGTCACCTGCGCGAGCCCCTCAGCGACGATCTCCTGCACGAGCTCCTGGGTCCCGCGACCCAGGAAGGCTTCGACCGCGGCGATCGCGAGCGCGGCATTCTGGCCCTGGTGGTCGCCGAAGAGCGGCAGGAACAGGTCGTCGTACTGCCCGGCGATGCCGCGCACCGAGATGAGCTGGCCGCCGACCGCGACATCCGAGGACACAAGTCCGAATCCGGGGCCCTCGACCCACAGCTTCGACTCGGTCAGCTCGACCGCGCGCGCGATCTCCGCGAGCGCCGCCGGGTCCTGCACCGAGGAGACCACCTCCGCGAGCGGCTTGATGATGCCCGACTTGGTGCGGGCGATCTCCTCGATCGTCGAGCCGAGGCGGTTCGTGTGGTCGAGTGAGATGGGCGCGAGCACCGCGACCTGGCCGTCGGCGACATTCGTCGAATCCCACTCGCCGCCAAGCCCGACCTCGAGGATGGCGACGTCGACGGGCGCGTCCGCGAAGGCCGCGAAGGCGAGGACGGTGAGCGCCTCGAAGAACGTCAGGGGCTCCTCCCCCGCGGCCTGCAGCTCGGTGTCGACCATGAGGATGTACGGCTGGATGTCGTCCCAGTTGCGCACCAGGTCCTCGTCGGAGATCGGCTCGCCGTCGATGACGATCCGCTCGTTGAACGACACGAGCTGCGGGCTCGTGAGGAGACCGGTGCGCAGGCCGTATGCGCGGAGGATCGACTCGATCATCCGGCTGGTCGACGTCTTGCCGTTCGTGCCCGTGATGTGGATGACCGGGTACGACCGCTGCGGATCCCCGAGGAGGTCGGCCGCGCGACGCGTCGGCTCGAGGCGCGGCTGGGGGCTGCCCTCTCCGAGCCGGGCGGTGAGCTCCGCGATGACGCGGGCTGCCTCGGTGTGATCCGTCATGCGCTCCTCTTCTCGACCGCGATCTGCGGCTCACCTTCGCTGATCGCGACCTCGACCGCAAGCGTCTCCCGCGCGATGAGCGCCTCGTGCGTCCTGGCCGCCTCGGCCTCCGCCGCGGGGAGCGTGAGCGTGAGCGCGATGCGGTCCGAGACATCGAGGCCGGCGGCCTTGCGCGCGTCCTGGATGCGGCGGATGAGGTCGCGGGCGGTGCCCTCGGCCTCGAGCTCCGGCGTGACCTGCGTGTCGAGGACGACGAATCCGCCGTCGCGGAGGAACTCGATCGCGCTCGCGGGGTCGGCGACGTCGAGCTCGAGCTCGTACTCGCCCTCGAGCAGCTCGATGCCGCCCGCGACGACGGTGCCGTCCGCCGACCAGTCGCCGGACTTCGACGCCTTGATGACCTCCTGGACCTTGCCGCCGATGCGCGGGCCGAGCGCTCGCGCGTTCACGGTGAGGCGGCGGGTGATGCCGAAGTCGTCGAGGCTCGTCTCGACGAAGTCGACGAACTCGATCGCCTTGACGTTGAGCTCGTCCTTGATGATCTCGGCGTAGCCGCTGAGGTCGACCGGCGAGACGACGGTGAGCCGCGCGAGCGGAAGGCGCACGCGCAGCTGCTTCGCCTTGCGCAGCGCGAGCGACGCCGAGACGACCTCGCGCACGCGGTCCATCGTCGCGACGAGCTCGGCGTCGTGGGGAAACGCCTCAGCGTCGGGCCAGTCGGTGAGGTGCACGCTGCGCCCGCCCGTCAGGCCGCGCCAGATCTCCTCCGTGATGAGCGGCAGGAGCGGCGCGGCGACACGGCTGACGGTCTCGAGGATCGTGTAGAGCGTGTCGAAGGCATCGCGGTCGGTGCCATCCCAGAAGCGGTCGCGGCTGCGGCGGACGTACCAGTTGGTGAGCACGTCGGCGAAGTTGCGGAGCGCTTCGGCGGCGAGCGGCGAGTCGAGGTCCTCCAGGTGCTTCGTGACCGTCTCGATGACCTCGCGGAGCTTCGCGAGGATGTAGCGGTCAAGCGGGTGCTGGGAGTCGGTGCGCCACACCGGCTCGACGCCTTCGGGATTCGCGTACAGGGTGAAGAAGTAGTACGTGCTCCACAGCGGCAGGAGCAGCTCGCGCACGCCCGAGCGGATGCCCTCCTCGGTGACGATGAGGTTGCCGCCGCGGATGACCGAGGAGGACATGAGGAACCAGCGCATCGCGTCCGAGCCGTCGCGGTCGAAGACCTCGGAGACGTCCGGGTAGTTGCGTAGCGACTTCGACATCTTCTGCCCATCGGAGCCGAGAACGATGCCGTGCGAGATGACGTTGCTGAAGGCGGGGCGCCCGAAGAGCGCCGTCGCCAGGATGTGCATCGTGTAGAACCAGCCGCGGGTCTGGCCGATGTACTCGACGATGAAGTCCGCGGGGTTGTGCGTGTCGAACCATTCGCGGTTGTCGAACGGATAGTGCACCTGCGCGAACGGCATCGAGCCCGAGTCGAACCACACGTCGAGGACGTCCTCGATGCGGCGCATCGTCGACTTCCCGGTCGGGTCATCGGGGTTGGGGCGCGTCAGCTCGTCGATGTACGGGCGGTGGAGATTCGGCTGACCGTCGGGGCCGACCGGCAGACGGCCGAAGTCGCGCTCGAGCTCCTCGAGCGAGCCGTACACGTCGACGCGCGGGTAGGCGGGATCGTCCGACTTCCACACCGGGATGGGGCTGCCCCAGTAGCGGTTGCGCGAGATCGACCAGTCCCGCGCGTTCGCGACCCACTTGCCGAACTGGCCGTGCTTGACGTTGGCCGGGACCCAGTTGATCTGCTCGTTGAGCTCGAGCATCTCGTCCTTGAACTCGGTGACGCGGACGAACCAGCTGGAGACGGCCTTGTAGATGAGCGGCTGCTTGCAGCGCCAGCAGTGCGGGTAGGCGTGGACGTAGCTCTTCTCCTGGAGGAGCCGTCCGTCCTGCTTGAGCAGGTTGATGAGCGGGCGGTTCGCCTCATCCCAGCGCATGCCGGCGACCGGGGTGACCTGTGCCAGGAAGCGGCCCGCGTCGTCGAGGCTGAGGATGACCGGGATCCCGGCGGCTCCCGTCGTCACCTGGTCGTCCTCGCCGTAGGCGGGCGCCTGGTGGACGATGCCGGTGCCCTCGCCGGTCGCGACGTACTCGGCGACGAGGATCGTGAAGGCATTCGGTCCGTAGGTCTCCGCGTAGAAGTCCCACAGCGGCTCGTAGGCGACGCCTTCGAGCTCGCGACCGAGGAGGACCCGCTCGACCTCGTGGTCGGCGAGCTCCTTCTGGTAGCTGCCGAGCGTGTCGCTCGCGAGCAGGTAGCGACGATCCTCACCGCCGTCGACGCCGGGGACGCGCACGACGGCGTACGCGATCTCCGGGCCGACCGCGAGCGCGGCGTTCGTCGGGAGGGTCCACGGGGTGGTCGTCCACGCGAGCGCCGAGACGCCCTCGAGGCCGAGCGCGGCGGCCTTCTCCCCGACGAGCGGGAAGGTCACGGTGACGGAGGGGTCCTGGCGGTCCTTGTAGACCTCGTCGTCCATGCGCAGCTCGTGGTTGGACAGCGGGGTCTCGTCATTCCAGCAGTACGGGAGGACGCGGAAGCCCTCGTACGCGAGGCCCTTGTCGTAGAGCTGCTTGAACGCCCAGATCACCGACTCCATGAAGCTGATGTCGAGCGTCTTGTAGTCGTTCTCGAAGTCGACCCAGCGCGCCTGGCGGGTGACGTACTCCTCCCACTCCTTCGTGTAGCGCAGGACGGACTCGCGGGCTGACGCGTTGAACGCCTCGACGCCCATCTCCTCGATCTCGGCCTTGGTGGTGATGCCGAGCTGGCGCATCGCCTCGAGCTCGGCGGGCAGGCCGTGCGTGTCCCAGCCGAAGCGGCGGTGCACCTGACGGCCGCGCATCGTCTGGAAGCGCGGGAAGAGGTCCTTGGCGTAGCCGGTGAGGAGGTGGCCGTAGTGCGGCAGGCCGTTCGCGAAGGGAGGGCCGTCGTAGAAGACCCACTCCTCGGCGCCGTCCCGCTGCGCGATGCTCGCCTGGAAGGTCTGGTCGTCACGCCAGTACGCGAGGATCTCCTGCTCGATCGCAGGGAAGCTGGGGCTCGGGACTACGCCGTCGGCGTCGGGACGATGCTTCGGAAAGCTCATCGGTGCTCCGTGATTCGCTCGGTCTGGACTCGTGGTTGTGATGCACGAGGACGACTTGCGCCGCGGTACCACCTCGCTTGCCGAGCGCTCGACGCCCGCTCCCGGTGAAGGGAGCGCTCGTCGCGGTGCTCGACCGCTCGTTGCACGCGATGACGGGCGCACCCGCCTGGTTCTACTGAAGCTCTCGCTCGTTCTTCCAGGGACTCCCCGGTGATGGCCGGATCGACGTCGTTGCCGTGAATTCTACGCGGTGCGGACGGCGTTCAGCACTGCGGCGGCTGTGCGGGCATCGTCGACGGTGATGACGAATGCGCGGCCGTCGCGGCGGATCACCTCGAGTGCCTCGCCGGCGCGCGTCACGAGACCGAATCGGCGGCGCACGTCGCCGACTCCCGGGGCGACCCGCATGCCCCAGCCGCCGAAGTCGCTCATCGGGTCGATGTCGACGACGCCGGCTTCGGCGATGTCGCCAGCGGGCACGGAGAATCGCCACCACCCGAGGCGACCGCGGACGCGGAGTCCCGAGGGCCCGGCGTGCACCTGCCAGCCTCCTGCGGTCCCCGTCCACGCGGCGGTCTGGCCGTCGGCGAGCTGGATGGCCGCGGGGACGTCGATCGGCGCATCGGTCTCGAGCTTGGGCATGACGATCCATGCGACGACGGTGACGACGACGGCGAGGACCGCGGCGACCGTCATGGGGAGCCAGGCCGCGAGCGGCGAGTCGAGGAGGAAGGCGACGAGCGCGGTGAGGGACACGACGAAGAGGGTGATCCCGAGGATCACCGCGGGCAGGAAGGCCGCGATGCGCCCGAAGCGCCTGGTGCGGGAGAAGAAGACCGAGTACAGCGCCGGCATGCCGATGCCGAGCGCCGCCATCCACACGACGTAGATCCACGCGGGACCCCACGCGTCGGGCCCGCTCACACCCCAGTGGACCGGGACCTCGGCGGGCAGCGACGGGAGCATGAGCGCGATCGCGAGGGTGCCGAGCACGCCGATGGCGATCGGCAGGATCACGCCGACGCGGAGGGCGGCGCGGCGTGCCGTCTCGACAGAGGTGGTGGTCATCTCAGGTACTCCGATCGGATCAGGGCGATGAGGCTCGTGAGGCTGATCCCGGCCGCACGTGCGGCGGACACGGTGTGGTGGACCGCGGTGCGCACCGTCTCGTCGACTGCGGTCCCGGTGACGACGGCTCCCCTGCCGCGGCGCAGCTCGATGAGCCCGTCGTCCCGGAGGCGCTGGTACGCGTGGAGGACGGTGTGGACGTTCACCTCGAGGGTCTCGGCGAGGTCGCGAGCCGATGGGAGCCTGCTGCCCTGCTCGAGCGCCCCGTGGGCGATCTGGCCGGCGATCTGGTCCGCGATCTGCTCGAACACCGGGGTGGCGGCATTCGCGTCGATGAGGATCAGCATGTCATTACTCTAGCAGAACTAGAACTTTCATATTTCCTGTGCCCGGGGAATGTTTCCGAGCCCCTCGACGTAGGGTTGTCACGTGGTCGACTTCGTCGACACGGGACTCAGCGCCAACTCCGTGTCGTACCTGACGGCCCTCGCCCAGCAGCGCGAGATCCACGTTGCCGTCGCGAGCGGCCGGGCGCCAGACACTGTCATCCTGCTCGAGCACCCCAGCGTCTACACCGCCGGGAAGCGCACCGAGCCGCACGAGCGACCCACCGACGGCACCCCCGTGATCGACGTCGACCGCGGCGGCAAGATCACCTGGCATGGCCCGGGCCAGCTCGTCGGCTACCCCATCGTGAAGCTCGCCGAGCCGCTCGACGTCGTCGCCTACGTCCGCCGGCTCGAGGCGCTCATCATCGACGTCCTCGCCGAGTACGGCATCCAGGGCGAACGCATCGAGGGCCGCAGCGGCGTGTGGCTGCGCGGCACCGAGAAGATCGCCGCGATCGGCATCCGCGTCGCCGACGGCGTCACCATGCACGGCTTCTCGCTCAACTGCTCCAACGACTTCGACGCCTACGACCGGATCATCGCGTGCGGGCTGCCCGACGCGACCGCGACGAGCATCTCCCGCGAGCTCGGTCGCACCGTCACCCCGACCGATGTCGTCCCGCTCATCAAGGAGCGATTCGTCGCGATCGTCGGCCCGAGTCTCGCCAGTCAGGTGGTCACCGCATGAGCTCCATCACCAACGGCCAGGGCCCCGACGGCCGCAGGCTCCTCCGCATCGAGGCGCGCAACGCGCAGGTCCCGATCGAGCGGAAGCCCGAGTGGATCAAGACGCGCGTGCGCCAGGGCCCCGAGTACACGAGCCTCCTCGGCCTCGTGAAGGAGGAGAACCTCCACACGGTGTGCCAGGAGGCCGGCTGCCCCAACATCTACGAATGCTGGGAGGACCGCGAGGCGACCTTCCTCATCGGGGGCGACCAGTGCACACGCCGCTGCGACTTCTGCCAGATCGACACCGGCAAGCCCGCGGACTTCGACGCGGATGAGCCGCGTCGCGTCGCCGAGTCCGTCGCCCGGATGGGCCTGCGCTACGCGACCGTCACGGGCGTCGCGCGCGACGACCTCCCTGACGAAGGCGCCTGGCTCTACGCCGAGACGATCCGCGAGATCCACCGGCAGAGCCCCGGCACCGGGGTCGAGATCCTCGTGCCCGACTTCGGGGGCAAGCCGCACCTGCTCCAGCAGGTCTTCGACGCCGCGCCCGAGGTCTTCGCGCACAACCTCGAGACGGTCCCGCGGATCTTCCGCCGCATCCGCCCGGCATTCCGCTACGAGCGCTCGCTCGACGTCATCACGCAGGCGCGCGACGCCGGGCTCATCACCAAGTCGAATCTCATCCTCGGCATGGGCGAGGAGCCCGAGGAGGTCATCCAGGCGCTCGAGGACCTGCGCGCGGCCGGTACGGACATCATCACGATCACGCAGTACCTGCGCCCGAGCCCCAGGCATCACCCGGTCGAACGCTGGGTGCACCCGGATGAGTTCGTCGAGTACAAGGAGGCCGCTGAGCGGCTCGGCTTCCTCGGCGTGCTCGCCGGTCCGCTCGTGCGCTCGAGCTACCGCGCCGGCCGACTCTGGGCGCAGTCGATGGCGGCGCACGGCCGTCCGCTCCCGGAGCACCTCGCGCACCTCGGCCAGGGCGACTTCGCGCAGGCGGTCTAGTCCGGCACTCCTCCCACACCCCGCGCGAGGGTGGGACGCCGAATGCCTGCACGCATTCGCGCACACACGCGCCCGACATCCGGAGCCGCGTATGGGCGCCGCCCTATGCTGGACGCCCGAGACATCGAAAGGGATCGACCGTGAGCGACACGACGCCTGGCCAGGGCCCCGACAACGAGCCCGACCCGTTCGCCGAACTGCTCCGCGGCCTCACGAACGAGCCGGAGACCGAGGAGCAGCCGACCGCTGCCGAGCCCACGGGTGCGGCGGGCGCTGAGGAGCTCCCGCCGACGGTCGCCTTCACGCCGCCCGCCGATGTCCCCCCGACGGTCGCGCTTCCGTCGTCCGACGTCCCGCCGACCGTGGCATACCCGGCAGGCGTTCCGCCGCTCCCGCCGGAGCGCCCGATCTTCCCGGACGACCCGACAATCGCGCTCGGCGCCCCGACGGCGGCGACCACCGTCCTCGACCCGGCGGGCGGTGCGGGCGACGGCGGCGACGGCACGGTCCCGCCGTCCGGTGGCAGCTTCTGGAACGACCCGCGGAAGCGCCCGCTCATCATCACGCTCCTGTCGCTCGCGGGCGTCCTCCTGATCGCGCTCGTCGTGCTCCTGACGGTGCTGTTCACGTCGGGCGGCGGCCAGCCGGTGCCGACTCCGACCCCGACGCCGACGCAGACCTCGACGCCGCTCCCGGTCCCGACGCCGACGCCCACCCCCACGCCCACGCCCACGCCGACTCCGACGCCCACCCCGACGCCCACCCCGACGCCGACGCCGACTCCGTCGCACGCGACGATCAACGGCTTCGCGGCGGCGACGACGACCGCGGAGTGCACGTCCGAGGACGACACCCTCGCGATGCTCCTGTCGTGGTCGGTCGCGAATGCGAGCCAGATCGCGATCGGCAGCGCCGCGGAGGAGCGCGACGCGATCTTCTACCCGTACGCGGCTGGTCTGCCCGCGGATGCGCAGAACTACGAGATCCCGTTCTCCTGCTCCAACCCGACGTGGGTGTACACGCTCACCGTGGCGGGGGCCGACGGCGAGCATGTGAGCAAGGCGGTCACGGTCACGCGCCACCTGCCCGCTCCGCCGCCCACGCCGACCATCACGGCGTTCAGCGCGGACCCCGATCCGGTCATCTGCTACGCGGGCGCGGAGGACCCCGAGGTCGTCTTCACCTGGTCGATCAAGGACCTGCTCGACTCCGACGACGTGTGGTTCAACATCGGCGGCCACCAGTACGCGGAGATCTTCGACGCGAACGGCTCGTCCGACGACTCGAACGACTTCTCCGAGGACACGCCGACCTTCCCGTGCGCTGACGGGGTCGAGGACTACTCGATCACGATCGAGCGCGACGGCCAGGTCATCGCGCAGCAGGGCCTCACGCTCGAAGCCGAGGAGCAGTGATCGGCCGGTAGAATCGTCCGGTCCCACATCTGAGGCACCACCGGCGAGATACCGAAGGACACGGTGCCGCTCATATCGCACCGGAGCCTGACATGCCACGCGCCATTCCCGAGAAGCCGGCCCTCGAAGGTCTCGAGGAGACCTGGTCAGCCGTATGGGAGCGTGAGGGCACTCACCGGTTCGATCGGGAGGCGGCGCTCGCAGCGGGCAAGGATGCGGTCTACGCGGTCGACACGCCGCCGCCGACGGCCTCCGGCTCGCTCCACATCGGGCACGTGTTCTCGTACACGCACATGGACCTCGCCGCGCGGTACCACCGCATGCGGGGGTACCACCTCTTCTACCCGATGGGCTGGGACGACAACGGCCTGCCGACCGAGCGCCGCGTCCAGAACTACTACGGCGTGCGCTGCGACCCGTCGCTGCCGTACGACCCCGACTTCGTCCCGCCGCACGAGGGCGGCGAGGGCACGAGCGGCAAGCTCGCGGACCAGGTGCCGGTGTCCCGCCGCAACTTCATCGAGCTGTGCGAGAAGCTCACGGCGGAGGACGAGCAGAAGTTCGAGGAGCTGTGGCGCCGCCTCGGCCTCTCGGTCGACTGGTCGCTGACGTACCGGACGATCGGGCGTGAGGCCCAGCGCGTCTCGCAGCGGGCATTCCTCCGCAACCTCGCGCGCGGCGAGGCGTACCGCGCCGACGCCCCCACCCTGTGGGATGTGACCTTCCGCTCCGCGGTCGCGCAGGCCGAGCTCGAGGAGAAGGATCAGCCGGGCGCGTACCACCGCCTCGCATTCCCGCTCGCCGACGGCTCCGGCGCGATCGAGATCGAGACGACCCGCCCTGAGCTCCTCCCCGCGTGTGTCGCCCTCGTCGCGCACCCGGACGACGAGCGCTACCAGCCGTACTTCGGCCGGACCGTCCGCACGCCGCTGTTCAGCGTCGAGGTGCCGGTCCTCGCCCACCACCTCGCGAGCTCGGACAAGGGCTCCGGCATCGCCATGGTCTGCACCTTCGGCGACACCACCGACGTCGTGTGGTGGCGCGAGCTCGACCTGCCGATCCGCACGATCATCGGCGAGGACGGCCGCATCAAGGCCGAGGCGCCTGAGGCGATCACCTCCGAGGAGGGTCGCGCGGCGTACGCCGAGCTCGTCGGCAAGACCGTCTTCAGCGCGAAGGCCCGCATCGTCGAGCTCCTCGCCGAGTCGGGCGCGCTCATCGGCGAACCGCGCAAGATCACGCACCCGGTGAAGTTCTACGAGAAGGGCGACAAGCCGCTCGAGATCATCTCCACGCAGCAGTGGTACATCGTCAACGGCTCGCGGGACACCGAGCTCCGCGACGCGCTCATCGAGCGCGGCAAGGAGGTCGCGTTCCACCCCGAGCACATGCGAGTCCGCTACGACAACTGGATCGGCGGACTCTCGGGCGACTGGCTCATCTCGCGCCAGCGCTTCTTCGGTGTCCCGATCCCCGTGTGGTACCGCCTCGACGACGCCGGCGAGCGCACCGACGAGGTGCTCGTGCCGACCGAGGACCAGCTGCCGATCGACCCGTCGAGCGACGTCCCGCCGGGGTTCGACGAATCGCAGCGCGGCCAGCCGGGCGGCTTCGTCGGCGAGGTCGACATCATGGACACGTGGGCGACGTCCTCGCTGACACCGCAGATCGCCGCAGGCTGGGGCACCGACGACGAGCTCTTCAACCTCGTCTTCCCCTACTCGCTGCGCAGCCAGGGTCAGGACATCATCCGCACGTGGCTGTTCTCGACGGCGCTGCGCGCCCACCTCGAGCACGGCTCGATCCCGTGGCGGAACGCCGGGATCTCGGGATTCATCGTCGACCCCGATCGCAAGAAGATGTCGAAGTCGAAGGGCAACGTCGTCACGCCCGGCGCCCTCCTCGAGGAGCACGGCTCCGACGCGGTCCGCTACTGGGCCGCCTCGTCGAAGCTCGGCACCGACGCGGCCTTCGACCCGCAGAACCCGAAGGTCTTGAAGATCGGTCGCCGCCTGGCGATCAAGGTCCTCAATGCGGCGAAGTTCGTGTACGGCTTCCCGGCGCCGGCCTCGCTCGACCCGAGCGCGATCACCGAGCCGCTCGACCGCGACATGCTCGCCGGTCTCGCGGAGGTCGTGCGCACCGCGACCGCCGCGTACGACGCCTACGACCACGCGCGAGCACTCGAGGTCACGGAGCAGTTCTTCTGGATGTTCTGCGACGACTACCTCGAGCTCGTCAAGGAGCGCGCCTACTCGGGCGAGGGCCCCGCACAGGCCTCCGCCGTCGCCGCGCTGCGACTCGCGATCGACGTCATGCTCCGGCTCTTCGCGCCGGTCATCCCGTTCGCGACGGAGGAGGTGTGGTCGTGGCAGCACGACGGCTCCATCCACCGGGCGTCGTGGCCGACCGTCGACGAGCTCGCCTTCGCGGGGGAGAGCACGGGCCTGCTCAGCGCGATCTCGGAGGCGCTCATCGGCATCCGACGCGCCAAGACCGACGCGAAGCTCTCACAGAAGTCGATCGTCGCGAGCGTCAAGATCGCCGGCCCCGCCGTCATGGCCGAGGGCATCGCAGACCTGAAGGCCGTCGGTCGGATCCAGGAGATCGAGCTGACGACCGCTGAGACGGTCGCCGTCTCAGACGTCGTGCTCGTCGACCCGGCAGAGCAGTGAACCTCGTCGTCCGGCAGCTCGCCGGCGCCGATGAGTCCGCGTGGCGTCCGCTGTTCGCCGCATACGGCCGCTTTTACGAGACCGAGTTCAGCGACGAGGTCCTCGCGAGCACGTGGACCAGGCTCATGACGCCCGGCAGCGGCATCGAAGGGCTCGCGGCGGAGCTCGACGGCGAGGTCGTCGGCATCGCGCACTACCGCTGGCACCCGGACACCTTCAGCACCGGCACCGACTGGTATCTCGACGACCTGTACGTATCGGAGCACGCCCGCGGCCAGGGGGTCGCGACGCAGATCATCGAGCACCTCGTCGAGCTGCAGCGCAGCGTCGGCCCCGGGACGCTCAGGTGGATCACCGCCGCCGACAACGAGCGCGCGCAGCGGGTCTACGATCGCATCGCCACGCGCACCACGTGGGTCACGTACGAAGTGAGGACGTGAATGCAGCTCGGCACGAGATGGAGTGTCGGGGCTGAGCCGCCGCGCGCCCTCGACCAGCCCGTCGTCGACGCGATCCGCGCGATCGAGGACAAGCTCATCGCGTCCGGTGCGGGCGCCGCGATGCGCTGGACGCTCACCTGGCTCGAGCGACGCCCCGTCGTCGAGCTCGACGACGGCACGCGCATCACCGTCGATCGGGATGGCACCGTGACCACGACCGAGCCGGTCGAGGACGATGACGAGCTCGAGCACACGGCGGAGTTCGCCGACGCGCGATTCGACGAGGGCCCCGACGGCGCCGACGGCGTGCTCGCCGCGACCATGGCCGGGATCTCACCGAACCCGTTCCTGTCACCGTCGCCGCTGCCGTACGGTCTCCCGGCATTCGGCGAGATCCGCGACGTGCACTACGCCGAGGCATTCGAGATCGGCATGCGCGAGCAGACCGCGGAGATCGCCGAGATCGTCGCGAATCCGGAGCCCGCGACCTTCGCGAATACGATGATCCCGCTCGAGCGCAGCGGTCAGACGCTCGACCGCGTCACCACGGTCTTCTGGCACCTCAGCTCGGCGCACACCTCGCCGTTCCTGCAGTCGCTCGAGGAGGAGTGGGCGCCGCGGCTCTCGGCCCACTGGGATTCGATCATCCTGAACGCCGGGCTGTACGAGCGCGTGCAGCGCGTCCACGAGACGCTCGATGCGGACCCGACGCTGAGCGCGGAGGACCGCTACCTCGTCGAGCGCTGGCACACCGAGATGACCCTCGCGGGCGCCGGCCTCGACCCGGCTGCGAAGGCCGAGGTCGCGGCGATCAACGAGCGGCTCAGCATCCTGTCGACGAAGTTCAGCACCGACCTGCTCACCGACTCGAACTCGCTCGCGGTGCACATCGAGACCGCCGACGAGCTCGCCGGGCTGAGCGACGCCGAGCTGTCCGCCGCCCGGCGCGCGGCGGAGGAGCGGGGACTCGACGGGTACCTCGTCACCCTCGTCCTCCCGACCGGTCACCCATGGCTCGCCCAGCTCGACCGCGCCGACGTGCGGGAGCGCATCATGCGGGCCTCGCGCGAGCGCGGCGGTCACGGCGGCCCGCACGACACCCGCGAGACCCTCCTCGAGATCGTCCGGCTGCGGGCCCGCCGTGCGAAGCTCCTCGGGTTCGCCAGCCACGCCGCCGCCGTCACCGCCGACGAGACCGCCGGCTCCCCCGAGCGCGTCGCGGAGCTCCTCGAGCGGCTCGCCCCGATCGCCGCGGCGAACGCGCGCCGCGAGCGCGAGCGGCTCCAGGAGCTCGCCGGGCAGGAGGTCCTCGCCTCTGGCTGGGCGTACTGGACCGAGAAGGTCAGGGCGCGCGACTTCGACATCGACACCGCGCCGCTGCGCCCGTGGTTCGAGGCCGAGCGGGTCCTCAAGGACGGCGTCTTCTTCGCGGCGCACCGCCTCTACGGGCTCACCTTCACCGAGCGATTCGACCTCGTCGGCTACCACCCGGATGTGCGCTTCTTCGATGTCGCCGAGGAGGACGGCTCCCCTGTCGGCCTCTTCCTCCTCGACCTGTATGCGCGCGACACGAAGCGCGGCGGCGCGTGGATGAACAGCCTTGTGACGACCGCGTCCCTCCTCGGGCAGGACACCGCCATCGTCGCGAACAACCTCAACGTGCCGAAGCCGGCGGACGGCGAGCCGACGCTGCTGACCTTCGACGAGGTCGAGACGCTCTTCCACGAGTTCGGCCACGCCCTGCACGGCCTCGTCGCCCGCGTCACCTACTCGAAGTTCGCCGGGACCAGCGTCCACCGCGACTTCGTGGAGTTCCCGAGCCAGGTCAACGAGATGTGGATGCTGTGGCCCGAGGTGATCCGGAACTACGCGAGACACCACGAGACCGGCGAACCGCTCGACGAGGCGATCGTGGAGCGCATCCTCGCGAGCACCGTCTTCAACCAGGGATTCGAGACGAGCGAATACCTCGCGGCCGCGATCATCGACCAGGCCTGGCACACGCTCACCCCGGAGCATGCGGAGGCCATCGACGATGTCGTCGAGTTCGAGCGCGAGGTGCTCGCGCGAGTCGGCCTCGACGACCCCGCCGTACCGCCGCGCTACCAGAGCCCGTACTTCGCCCACATCTTCGGCGGCGGCTACGACGCCGGCTACTACTCGTACATCTGGTCCGAGGTCCTCGGCGCCGACACCGTCGAGTGGTTCAGGGAGCACGGCGGGCTGACCAGGCAGAACGGCGAGCGCTTCCGCCGGCTGATCCTCGGCGTGGGCGGATCGAAGGACCCGCTCGAGGCATACCGCGAGTTCCGCGGCCGCGACGCCGACATCGCGCCGCTCATGGAACGACGTGGCCTGAGATGAAGCGCTGGGGTCCCGTCGCCGCACTGCTCGCGGCGACGCTCTTCTGGGCGGGGAACTACGTCTTCGCGGCCGAAGCCGTGCACACCGTCGACGCATGGTCGCTGTCGATCCTGCGCTGGGCTCCCGCCGCCGTCATCCTCCTGACACTCGGCGCGATCATCGAGCGCCCCGACTGGCGACTCGTCATCACGCGCCTCCCGCGGCTCGCGATCATGGGATGCCTCGGCATGATCGGCTTCGGCTCGCTCCTGTACATCGGGCTGAACACGACCACCGCCGTCAGCGCCTCCCTCATCGGATCGCTCTCCCCCGCCCTCATCGCGATCGCCGCGGTGATCTTCCTCCGCGAGCGTGCAGGCTGGCGCACCTTCGCGGGGCTGCCGATCGCGCTCGCGGGTGTCGCGCTCGTCGTGTCGAAGGGCTCGATCGAAACCTTCACCCACCTGAAGATCACCGAGGGCGACCTGTGGGTGATCCTCGCGACCGTGAGCTGGACGGCCTACACGATGCTGGGGCGCAAGCCCCTCGGCATCCCGGCGCTCACCTCGACGGGGGTGCAGGCGGCGGTCGCGACGATCGTGCTCGCGCCGATCGTCATCGTGAACGGGCTGCATGTTCCGGAGACGACCGAGGTGTGGCTCATCGTCGCGTTCATCACGATCTTCCCGTCGGTCGGGTCGTACCTCCTGTGGAACATCGCGATCCGGTCGTTCCCCGCGGCGAACGCGGGGATCTTCCTCAACCTCATCCCCGTCTTCACGGTCGTCATCGCCGTGATGATCGGCAAGAGCATCGAGGTCGCGGAGATCATCGGCGGCCTGCTCGTCCTCGGCGGGGTGCTGCTCGCGACGATCCCGAGGCGCCGGAGGGCCGCGGAGCCTGAAGAGGTCGAGGCGGCTGAGGAGCCCGCGCCGCCCGCCTGAGTCGGGCGCGTCGCACGTGCGATCGACTAGGCGGACTTCTCCTGGCGGAGCTCGGGTCGCGGGACGATCGTCGGCGCGGCATTCGCCACGACGGCGTCGCGCGTCACGATGACGCGACCCACGCGCTCGTCGCTCGGCACGTCGAACATGATCGGCCCGAGGACCTCCTCCATGATCGCGCGGAGCCCGCGAGCGCCCGTCTGCCGGAGCACCGCGAGGTCGGCGATCGCCTCGAGCGCGTCCTGCTCGAACTCGAGCTCCACGCCGTCCAGCTCGAACATGCGCTGATACTGGCGCACGAGCGCGTTGCGCGGCTCGGTGAGGATCTGCATGAGCGCCTTCTGGTCGAGCGGGGAGACCGTCGTGACGACCGGGAGACGACCGATGAACTCCGGGATGAGCCCGTACTTGTGGAGGTCCTCTGGGAGCACCTCGGCGAAGAGCTCGGTCTCGTCGCGCTTGGAGTGGAGCGGGGCGCCGAAGCCGATGCCCTTCTTGCCGACGCGCGCGGAGATGATCTCCTCCAGCCCGGCGAAGGCGCCGGCGACGATGAACAGGACGTTCGTCGTGTCGATCTGGATGAACTCCTGGTGCGGGTGCTTGCGGCCGCCCTGCGGCGGGACGCTCGCGACCGTGCCCTCGAGGATCTTGAGCAGCGCCTGCTGCACGCCCTCGCCGGAGACATCGCGCGTGATCGACGGGTTCTCCGCCTTGCGGGCGATCTTGTCGACCTCGTCGATGTAGATGATCCCCTGCTCGGCGCGCTTGACGTCGTAGTCGGCGGCCTGGATGAGCTTCAGCAGGATGTTCTCCACGTCCTCGCCGACGTAGCCGGCCTCGGTGAGCGCGGTCGCGTCGGCGACGGCGAAGGGGACGTTCAGCCGCTTCGCGAGGGTCTGAGCGAGGTAGGTCTTGCCGCAGCCGGTCGGGCCGATGAGGAGGATGTTGCTCTTAGCGATCTCGACGGTGTCGTCGTCGGCCGAGTGGAGGGTGCCGGCGGCGCGGATGCGCTTGTAGTGGTTGTAGACGGCGACGGAGAGCGCGCGCTTCGCCGCCTCCTGGCCGATCACGTACTCCTCGAGGAACGCGTAGATCTCACGCGGCTTCGGCAGCTCGAAGTCGACGACCTCGTTCTCCTCGGACTCCGCGAGGCGCTCCGCGATGATCTCGTTGCACAGCTCCACGCACTCATCGCAGATGTAGACGCTCGGCCCCGCGATGAGCTGCTGGACCTGCTTCTGCGTCTTGCCGCAGAACGAGCACTTCAGCAGGTCGGCGCTCTCACCGATACGTGCCATGCGCAGCTCCTCCGGTCGTGGTTTTTCGAGCCTAGCCGCAAACCTGCGACACAGACGGGAGAATGGTGCGCGTGCGTCGTCGTGTCTCGAACCCCCGATTCTCGGTCCGCGCCGCGCTCCTCGGCGCCGCGTTCGCGTCGGCGGCGCTCCTCGGCGCCGCGGCGATGACCGCGGCTCCCGCCGCACCGGCGAGCGCGCACAGCGAGATCATCGATTCGGTGCCGCGGGAGGGCGAGACGCTCACGCAGCTGCCAGCGGAGTTCTCGGTGACGGCGAACGAGTCGCTCGCGGTCCTGCCGGAGGGCTTCGCGCTCGAGATCATCGACGCCGAGGGCCGGCACTACGAGACCGGCAGGACGACGGTGCGGGGACCGGTCCTGTCCACCGAGGCGATCATCGGCGAGCCCGGCGAGTACGAGCTCGTCTACCAGGTCGTCTCGGGCGACGGGCACCCGGTCGCGGGTCGGATCGCGTTCACGTGGGCTCCCGACGGCACGGTCCCCCCGAGCGAGTCGAATGCCGGCGGCATTCCCGCGACGGTCGCGCCGGCCGAGCCCGAGGACACCGGATCGGCCGATGGCGGCGCCGGCACGGGCGCCGGGGTGCTCGAGGGGCCGATGCTCGCGCTCGCGATCGTCGTGCCGGTGGTCATCGTCGCGGGGCTCATCGCGACGCTCATCGTCACGCTGAGGCGTCGCGGCCAGCTCTGAGGTCCGCCAGCGGCTTGAACTGTTCGAACATATGTTCGATCATTGAGGCATGGGTGCACCATCCCTCGTCCGCGCGACCTCCGAGGAGGTCAGCCGGCTGCGCGCTGAGATCGCGCGCATCGAGCGGGGGAATCGCACGGCTGGCGACACCCGGATGCTCCCCGCCCCCTCCGGCATCGCACGGCTGCTGCCGGAGGGAGGGCTGCGCGCAGGGGCCGTGTACTCCTTCGCACCGTCCATGCCGCTCGTGACGGCGCTGCTCGCCGAGCCGTCGAAGACGGGAGCCTGGTGCGCGGTCATCGGGATGCCGGAGCTCGGGATCGAGGCCGCGGCCGAGGCGGGGGTCGACCTGTCTCGACTCGCGATCGTCCCGCACCCCGGGGAGCGGTGGCTCGGCGTCGCCTCGGCGATCGCCGAGGTCGTCGGCGTCGTCGCGCTCCGTCCCGGCGCGCGGATCGGCGATCGCGACGCGTCCCGCCTCTCCGCGAGGCTCAGGGAGCGCGGCACGGTCCTCCTCGTCGAGGGATCGTGGCAGCAGGCGGAGGCGGCGATCGGCGTCGAGGAGCTCGCCTGGAGCGGGCTCGGGCAGGGGCACGGCTACATCGAGCGGCTCGAGGCGACGATCGTCGTCGCCGCCCGGCGCTCCCCCGCGCCACGCAGAGGACGTGTGATCCTCCTCGGTGCGCCGAGCCCCGCGATCCCGATCCGGCGGGATCCAGGTGAGACAGGCCAGGCAGGGCTGCTGGCGGTGGGCTGATGGAGCGCTGCCTCGTCCTCTGGTACCCGGACTGGCCAGTCACCGCGCTCATCCGCAGCCGGCAGCTGCGCATCGACGACCATGATCCGGTCGCGATCATCGCGAACAACCACGTCGTCGCGTGCTCGGCGAGCGCCCGCGCCGACGGCGTGCGCCGCGGCATGCGCCGCCGGGACGCGCAGTCGCGCAGTCCGCGGCTCCGCCTCGCCCCGGAGGACATCGCGCGCGACGCCCGGGAGTTCATGCCGATCGTCGACCGCATCGAGCGCTTCTCCCCCGGGCTCCAGCTCCTCCGCCCCGGCCTGTGCGCGCTCCGCATCAAAGGACCCGCGCGGTACTACGGCGGCGAGCTGCCCGCCGCGCTCGCACTCCTCGGCCTGCTCGAGTCGGAGGGCATCGGGGGCGCACGCGCCGGCATCGCAGACGGGCGGTTCGCCGCGGAGCAGGCGGCGCGCGCCGCGGAGCACGCGCTCGTCATCCCGGAGCAGGGGTCCGCGGCATTCCTCAGCCCGCTGCCGGTGCGGGTCCTAGGGGACGACCGCCTCGCCGAGCTCCTCGAGCAGCTCGGCATCCGGACGCTGGGGGACTTCGCCGCGCTCGACGCCAGGGACGTGCTCGACCGGTTCGGCCCGAGCGGGGCGATGCTCCACACGCTCGCCGCAGGCGAGGACAGCAGGCGGATCGAGCCTCGGATCGTCCCGCCAGAGCACAGCCGGGAGGTCTCCTTCGAGCCGCCCGTCATGCTCGCCGAGCAGGTCGCCTTCGGGGTGCGGGTCACCGCCGACCACTTCGCCGAGGGCCTCGCGAGCACCGGACTCGTCTGCACGGAGCTCCGCGTCGAGCTCACCGGCGCCGAAGGCGAGTCCCTCGAGCGCGTGTGGGCGCATCCGGCATCCTTCGACGCGGCGGCGATCGTCGACCGCGTGCGCTGGCAGCTCGAGGGCGCGCTGAGCGCGGGCGGCGGGCTCCGGGGCGGCGTGACCCAGGTGCGGCTCATCCCGGAGGCGGTCGGGTCGATCAGCGCGCACGAGCCGGGGCTCTTCGGACGCGGGGTCGACGAGCGCGTCGCGCACGCCCTCTCGCGCGTGCAGGCGATGCTCGGACACCGCGGCGTCATGACCGCCTCGATCGGCGGCGGGAGGCGGCTCGCCGAGCGCATCATCTGGACACCGTGGGGCGACCGCCCACCGCCGACACCTCGGGAGCAGCGGCCGTGGCCAGGTGCGCTCCCGGCACCGCACCCCTCCACCGTCTACCAGCGTCCCATCCCCGTCGGAGTCGAGGGCGAGCGCGGGCAGGCGATCCACGTCGACGAGCGCGACACCCTCTCATGCGATCCCGCATGGATCCTCGCGGGCGGCAGACGGCGTCGCATCACCGCCTGGGCCGGTCCGTGGCCGCTCATCGAGCGCGGCTGGGACCCCAGGGAGGTGCGGCGCGCACACCGGTTCCAGGCGGTCGATGCGGCGGGCGGCGCGTGGGCGCTCATCCTCGAGGACGGCGACTGGTCCGTCGAGGGACGGTACGACTGATGGGATTCAACAACCCGTCGATGCCCTGGTCGGAGCTCGTCCAGACCCTCGAAGGCCGTGTCCCCCGCGGACAGGACGACGCCCCCGTCACATGGCGCCGCGGACCCTACATCCCACCGCCCATCGAGCGGCCGCGGGACGCCGTCCCGTACGCGGAGCTGCACGCGCATTCATCGTTCTCCTTCCTCGACGGCGCGACCGACCCCGCCTCCCTGGTCGAGGAGGCCGAGCGGCTCGGACTCACCGCGCTCGCGCTCACCGACCACGACGGCTACTACGGGATCGCGCGCTTCGCCGAGGCGGCCGAGCCGACCGGGGTGCGGACCGTCTTCGGCGCGGAGCTGTCGATCGGGCTCGACGCACCCCAGCAGGGCGTGCCGGACCCCGTCGGCGAGCACCTCCTCGTCCTCGCGCGCGGCACCGAGGGCTACCACCGGCTGTCGAGCGCGATCACCGCCGCACAGCTCCGCGGCGGCGAGAAAGGCAGGCCCGTCTACGACCTCGACGAGCTCGCCGCGCACCGCGAGCACCTCTTCGTCCTCACCGGATGCCGGAAGGGCGCGGTGCGGCGCGCCCTCGCCGACAGCGGTCCTGCCGCAGCGGGTGAAGCGCTCGACCGGCTCGTCGCGATGTTCGGGAAGGACAGCGTCGTCGTCGAGCTCATCGACCACGGCGACCCGCTCGACTCGAGCCGCAACGACGCGCTCCACGAGCTCGCGATCGCGCGAGGGCTGCCGGTCGTCGCGACGAACAACGTCCACTACGCCCGACCCCAGCAGGCGCGCCTCGCCGCCGCGATCGCCGCCGTCCGAGCCGGGAGATCCCTCAACGAGCTCGACGGCTGGCTCCCCGCGCACGAATCCGCGCACCTGCGCTCCGGGGCCGAGATGCAGCGGCGCTTCCGGCGCTACCCGGGTGCGGTCGCGATGACCGTCGAGATCGCCGAGGCCGCGGCATTCCCGCTCCGCCGGGCGAAGCCCGCCCTGCCCCGCTGGGATGTCCCCGAGGGCCACACACCCATGTCATGGCTCCGGCACCTCGTGTGGCAGGCGGTCCCCGAGCGCTACCCGAATCTCGACGAGGCCGGTCGACGCCGCATCGAGCACGAGCTCGACGTCATCGAGGCGAAGGACTTCCCCGGCTACTTCCTCATCGTCCACGACATCGTCTCCGAGGCGAGGCGACGAGGCATCCTGTGTCAGGGCCGCGGGAGCGCCGCGGCGAGCGCGGTGTGCTACCTGCTCGGGATCACCGCGGTCGACGCGATCTTCTTCGACCTGCCGTTCGAGCGCTTCCTGTCGGCGCTCCGCGACGAGGAGCCCGACATCGATGTCGACTTCGACAGCGAGCGACGCGAGGAGATCATCCAGTACGTCTACGAGCGCTACGGGCGCGAGCGCGCAGCGCAGGTGTGCAACGTCATCCAGTACCGCCCCAAGAACGCCGTGCGCGACATGGCTCGCGCCCTCGGCTACTCCCCCGGCCAGCAGGACGCCTTCGCGAAGGCCATCGATCGCTTCGCGCTCGATCGCGCCGAGGCCGAGGGCGTCCCGTCGCAGGTCGTGGAGTACGCGACCGAGCTCCTGAAGGCCCCACGGCACCTCGGCATCCACTCCGGTGGGATGGTGCTCACCGAGCGCCCCGTCGGCGAGGTCGTCCCCATCGAGCACGCCCGCATGGATGGCCGCACCGTCATCCAGTGGGACAAGGACGACGCCGCCTGGATGGGGCTCGTGAAGTTCGACCTGCTGGGGCTCGGCATGCTCGCTGCGCTGCAGCGCACCTTCGATCTCGTCGAGCGCGCGACCGGTCGACGCTGGACGCTCGCGACCATCCCCAAGGAGGAGCCCGAGGTCTACGACATGCTGTGCCGGGCCGACTCGATCGGGGTCTTCCAGGTCGAATCCCGCGCACAGATGGGGCTCCTCCCGCGGCTCCAGCCCCGGCGCTTCTACGACCTCGCCATCCAGATCGCGCTCATCCGCCCCGGTCCCATCCAGGGCGGTGCGGTGCACCCCTTCGTGCGGCGCAAGATGGGCGCCGAGCCGGTCACCTACCCGCACCCGAAGCTCGTCCCCGTGCTCGAGCGCACCCTCGGCGTCCCCGTCTTCCAGGAGCAGCTCATGCAGATGGCGATGGCGATCGGCGAATGCTCACCGGAGGACGCCGACCTGCTGCGCCGGGCCATGGGCTCCAAGCGCGGGCTCGAGCGCATCGAGGCCGTCCGGGAGCGGCTGTACGCGGGCATGGCTGCGAATGGGCTCACCGGCGAGGCGGCCGACGCGATCTACCGGCAGATCCAGGCGTTCGCGAACTTCGGCTTCGCGGAGAGCCACTCGCTGTCCTTCGCCCTGCTCGTGTACGCGAGCGCATGGCTCAAGCTCCACCACCCCGCCGCATTCCTCGCCGGGCTTCTCGACTCGCAACCGATGGGCTTCTACTCGCCCGCGACGCTCGTCGGGGACGCCCGCAGGCACGGTGTCGTGGTCGCGCGCCCAGACCTGGCGCGCTCCGGCGTCGACTGCACGCTCGAGCCGGTCGAGGACACCGGGATGAGCCCCCCACCGGCGCTGATGCAGGCGGAGGGGACCCGGTGGGATGCGGGGTTCGCGGTCCGGCTGGGCCTCGCCCAGGTCACCTCGATCGGACGCGATGTCGCCGCAGCGATCGTCGCAGAGCGGGATCGCGGCGGTCCCTACACCTCACTCCACGATCTGGTGCGGCGGACCGGCCTGACGACCAGGCAGCTCGAGGCGCTCGCCACGGCAGGCGCATTCGAATGCCTCGGGCTCAGCCGACGCGAAGCCCTGTGGCAGGCGGGTGCCGCCGCGCGTGACCGGCCGGAGTTCCTCGCCGGGACGACCGTCGCCGTGCAGCCGCCGCTCTTCGCCGATCAGTCGGCGTTCGAGATCCTGCGGGACGACCTGCGATCGACCGGTGTGAGCACGGTCGATCACCCGATCGCGCATTTCCGCGAGCAGCTCCGAACTCGCGGGGTGCTCGCCTCGACGGAGCTGAGGACCGCGGAGTCGGGTCGACGTGTCGAGGTCGCGGGGCTCGTGACGCACCGGCAGCGCCCCGCGACCGCGTCCGGGATCACCTTCCTGAATCTCGAGGACGAGCACGGGCTCGTGAACGTGATCTGCTCTCGCGGCGTGTGGGAGCGGTACCGGAGGCTCGCGCGCAACGCCCCGGCGCTCATCGTCCGCGGGATGCTCGAGCGGTCGGACGAGGGCGTCGTGAACGTCCTCGCCGACCGCTTCGAGTCATTGTCGACGGGTGTGCGTCACACCTCGCGCGACTTCCGCTGAGCTGCACCCAGCGGTACGCGAGCGGCAGCTCAGCGCGTGATGCCCGCGGGTGCGCTCTTGCGCGAGGTGAGCACCTGGTCGATGAGGCCGTACTCGACCGCTTCCGCGGCGGAGAGGGTCTTGTCGCGCTCGATGTCGGCGCTGACCTGCTCCTTGGTGCGGTGCGAGTGGCGGGCGAGGGTCTCCTCGAGCCATTCACGCGAGCGCATGATCTCGGCCGCCTGGATCTCGATGTCGGAGGCCTGGCCCTGGCCGCCGCCGTGGACGGCAGGCTGGTGGATGAGGATCCGCGAGTTCGGGAGCGCGAGGCGCTTGCCCGGGGCGCCACCGGCTGCGATGACCGCGGCCGCGGAGGCTGCGAGACCGAGGACGACGGTCTGCACCTGCGGGCGGATGTACTGCATCGTGTCGTAGATCGCCGTCATGGCGGTGAAGGAGCCGCCGGGCGAGTTGATGTACATGATGATGTCGCGGTCCGGGTCCTGGCTTTCCAGCACGAGCAGCTGCGCCATGACGTCGTCGGCGCTCGCGTCGTCGACCTGGACACCGAGGAAGATGATGCGGTCCTCGAAGAGCTTCGCGTAGGGGTCCTGGCGCTTGTAGCCGTAGGCGGTGCGCTCCTCGAAGGTCGGGAGGATGTACCGGGACTCGGGGATGTAGAGGTTGCGCATGGTCGTTCTGTGTGCCTTCCGTGTCCCTGATGCCTACGCTGCGGTCCCGCCGCCGCCGATGACGTCGGAGGCGGACTTGCGGATGTGGTCGACGAAGCCGTACTCGAGCGCCTCCTCGGCGTTGAACCAGCGGTCTCGGTCGCCGTCCGCGATGATCTGCTCGACCGTCTTGCCGGTCGCCTCAGCGGTGATCTCGGCGAGGCGGTGCTTCATGTCGACGATGAGCTTCGCCTGGGTCTGGATGTCGGAGGCGGTGCCGCCGAAGCCGCCGTGCGGCTGGTGGAGGAGGACTCGCGCGTTCGGGGTGATGTAGCGCTTGCCCTTGGTGCCCGCGGTGAGGAGGAGCTGCCCCATTGAGGCGGCCATGCCGATGCCGACGGTGACGATGTCGTTCGGCACGAACTGCATCGTGTCGTAGATCGCCATGCCTGCCGTGATCGAGCCGCCGGGCGAGTTGATGTAGAGGTAGATGTCCTTCTTGTCGTCCTCGGCGGCGAGCAGAAGGAGCTTCGCTGCGATCTCGTTCGCGTTGTCGTCGCGGACTTCCGAACCGAGCCAGATGATGCGGTCCTTCAGCAGTCGATCGAAGACGCTCGGCGTGAATGACGGTTCGGCCATGGTGTTGAGCTCCTTGGGATTGCGTTGCGTATCGACCCTAACGGCCGGGCGCCGCGCCGCATGCCGCTGTTCGCCCTAGGCAGAGTCGCGTCGCGTCGACGCGCGGCCCCGGGTGCGGCGCGGTGCCGCTCCGGGAGTTCGGATCGTTGAGCCGCGACGGCCGCGCGGGCTCATGACCCCGGTGGTGACGCCGCCGCGGGTCCATTCGGCGTCGCGCCATGCGGCGAATGTCGGGACCGCGGCGATCGGGACGGCGACCGCGAGCGCCGCCGTGATGGCGACGAGCGGGACGGTGCGCTGCTTCATCGCTGCTCCTTCCGCCCACGTCGCACGCCGGCGCGGAGCACGAGTCCGATGAGCAGGATGCCCGCCCCGATGAGGGCGAGGCGGATCGTGAGGGCGCCGTCTGCACCGGTCCACGCGAGCGGGTCGCCCGGCGAGCCCTCGCCCTGGTCCAGGTGGTCACCGGGACCGGTGTCGCCCGACGGGCCGTCTGGATCGCCGGGTCGGCCGGGTGTGTCCGGGCCGTCTGGATCGCCGGGTCGGCCGGGTGTGTCCGGGCTGTCGGGATCGCCGGGGACCTCGGGGGTGTCCGGGGTGTCCGGTGTCTGCGGCTTGTCGGTCGGGTCGTCGGGGTCGCCAGGGGTGGGGGTGCTCGGGCCATCCGGGTCGCCCGGGTCGAGCGTCTCGTCCCCGGAGGCGGTGAGGCCGAGGGCGATGTCGCCCGTGAGACCCATGAGCATGTGATCGGACCTCGCCGCGGGAGAGTCCTCGACCGCGAGGGTGACGAGCAGATGCCTCGGTGCGCCGATCGCGAGCGGCGCGAGGTCGAAGACGGGCGTGTGCACTCCGCCCGTCGCCGGTCCCTCCTGGATGACGAGCTCCTCAGCACCGGGACAGGTCGGCACCGTGTCGCGCCGGTCCCAGGCGGCGGTGCACGTGCGCACCTCGATCTGCAGTCCGCGCGGGTGCTCGATAAGCGCACCCTCTGCCTCCACCTCGAGGGTGAGGGTCGATGTCGTCGCATCGGTGAGTCGCGCGTCGACGAACCAGTAGGCGGGCTCGCCCGGACTGAGCGACCGGAACACGGCCGGGTACGGGTCGGAGGCGAGCACGAGGAAGCCGTCGGCGCTCGACTCGGGGAGCTCGGTGGGGGCCGCGACCGCCGCGCTCGGCGCGGCGATGAGGATCGTGGCCGCGGCGAGCGCCGCGGCCGTGCGAGCGGTGATGGTCATGCGGACTCGGCGTCTCGCGAGGACTCGACGGTCGGCGCGGCAGGGGTTTCGACCGGCCACAGGGCCCAGGTGACCGCTGCGGCGAGCAGGGCGAGCAGGCTTCCGGTGACGAGCGGCTGCTTGAGCCAGTCGAATGCGTAGCCTGCGCCGGGGACTGCGAACAGGATGCGGCGGCCCTCGGCGACGTCGTAGATCTCGCGATCGGGGTCGGGGTTCGCGTCGCCCTGCATGGTGAGGAGTCGGTGGTCGACGTCGGCGGCTGGCTCGATGTCGATGATGCGGTGCGTCACGAACTGTCCGTCAGCGCGGCGCACCATGACGACATCGCCGACGCGCATCTCGGCGGCGTCGACTCGCTACGTGACCGCGAGCGCGCCCGTCGGCATGGTGGGGCTCATCGAGCCGGTCGCGAAGACGATGAGGGAGAGCCCGAGCACCCAGGAGGCGACGAGCCAGAGGACCGTGGCGGCGCCGACGACGCCGAACACGGCGATGACGATGTCCCGCGCCGCGCGACTGCGACGCGATCGTGCGGCACGAGCCGCGTGGGCGGCGCGCTCGCGCATCTCGCGCCGCGTGCGCGGCGGGGACATCGTCATCGTGGTCGTGTGCTGCTGCCGATCAGCTCTCGGCGCGGATCTCCCACGAGGGCGAGACCGTCTGCCCCATGAGGGCTTGGTTGGTGGACTCGTCCGCCGGGAGGCTGAGCTCGAAGCAGTAGATGAGGACGTTGCCGGCCTCCTTGTCGACCGCCTGCGTGCTCGTCGCCGGGGTGCCCGCGGCGAGCGTGGTGTCGACGATGATCGAGCCGGGGCCGAATGCGTCCGCGTCGCACGCGGCGAGGCTGTCCTCCGCGTAGGCGACGCGCAGGTCGAGCGCTGCGGCGAGGTCGGCGCTGTCGCCGGCGCCGAGGACCGCACCCTGGAGGGCGAGCGTGCCGTCGAGGGTGGTGGTGTCGGTCGTGCGGACCGCGACGGCCGCGTAGACGGGGTCGCCGCCGGGCTCGAGCGCGAGCGCGCCGGCGGAGAAGTGAATCGGCCTGGGTTTCGTTCCGTTCTTCGAGCAAGGATGGAACCGATGAATCAGAAGTACTCTCCCGAGATGCGCGGGCGCGCGCTGCGGATGCTCGACGAGGCCAAGCCCGAGCATCCGAACCTCATGTCCGCGGTGCGACATGTCGCGGGCCTGCTCGGCATGAGCCCGGAGACGCTGCGCGTG
>Ga0182741_1000619_pt1 | contig 51819 bp, 47 predicted proteins | sample eDN5th37CBELigOP_FD_128874 | JGI IMG/M metagenome (GOLD analysis project Ga0182741, IMG submission 128874) | Enriched Organic Plus compost microbial communities from Emeryville, California, USA - eDNA 5th pass 37_C BE-Lig OP (version 2) (version 2) ... | reverse complement strand
CGATCGAGGCCGCGGCCTGCTCCAGCGTGGCGGAGGTTTCCTCCACCGACGCCGCCTGCTCGCTGGACGCCTGCGACAGCGACTGGCTGGTGGCCGAGACCTGTTCCGAAGCCGACACCAGGTTATCGGCGCCGGCGCGCACCTCGGTGATGACCTGCACCAACTTCTCCACCATGCGCTGCATGGCGGCGAGCATTTGGCCGGTCTCATCCTTGCTGTCCGTCTCCACCCGCACCGTCAGGTCGCCCCCGGCCAGACGATCGGCTGCGCTAACCGCCCGCGTCAGCGGCCGGGTGATACTGCGGGTGATGAACACCGCCATCAGCACGCCCAGCACCACCGCCACCGCCGACAGGGAGATCACCATCGTGGTTGCCTCCGCGCCGATGGCCGCGGCTTGCGCGCCGGATTTCTCGAAGATGTCGCCGTGCACGGCGACCAGCTTGCCGATCGTGGCCATGTAGTTCCGCATCGCCGGCAGCGTTTCCTTGACCATGACGCTCTGCGCCTGCTCACGCTCGCCGCGATCTATCAACAACTCGAGTACGCGCTTGCGCGACTGGGTGTAGGCCTGCCGAGCCTTGTTGACATCCGCCAACAGGGCCTTGATCTCCGGCAAATAGACTAGCTCCTCGAGTTTCGCCGCCCGTTCAGAGATTTCGGCGCTTTGCCGGTCCATCTCGGCGAGCACGGCCTTTTGCTGCTCCTTGTCATCGATCAGGAACAGGCTCAGTACCGAACGGGCGTTCTCGTTCGTCAGATCGATCCACTCGTTCGCCACGTCGATCTTGGGCCAGTCCTTCTCGACGATCTGCTCGGTGATGCCGCGCACATCGTGGATCCGGTCCACGCCCACCGCGCCGATGAGCAACAGCAGCAGCAGCACGCATGCAAACGCCAGGCTGAGCCTGGCTCCGATCTTCAAATTCTTGAGCATGGTCCCCCCTATCGGACCTCATGTCTGCGATAGCTGGTCTACCGACCTCCGGCGCGGCAGCCTCCCCCGCGCCCAGCCCGCCGCTTCGCTGCCCCCGTATTCCGGGAGCGAAGAGCGGGCCGTGTCGGTTAAACCGAGAATTCGAGAACGCTGGCGCTCAGTTCAGCAGCGGCACCCTAGCCGTCGCGCCGCGCTGGCTCGACGGGCCGTGCAGCGCGCTGCCCTCGCGGCTGGTGATCTGCCCGATCAGCGCCGGCACATCGAGAATGAGCGCGACCCGCCCGTTCCCCAGGATGGTCGAGCCGGACAGCCCCTTCAGATGCGCGAACAGCGCGCCCAGCGGCTTGATCACCGTCTGGTGCTCGCCGAGCAGTTCGTCCACCACCAGTCCGGCCTTGTGGCCGGCGTAGCGCACCACGATGATGTTCTGCCGGCGCCCGCTCGGGCCGTCGGCTCCGAAATGCTCGCGCAGCCGCACGAACGGCAGCACTTCGCCGCGCAGGTTCACGTAGTTGCGGTTCTCGGCCTGGTCCTCGGAGAACTCGATGCACTCCACCACCATCTCCAGCGGCACCACGTAGCTTGCGTCGCCGACGCGGGTGAGGAAGCCGTCGATGATGGCCAGGGTCAACGGCAAGCGAATGCGGCAGGTCGTGCCCCAACCGGGCTGCGCGATCAGCTCCACGGTACCGCGCAGCGCCTCGATGCTCCGCTTCACCACGTCCATGCCGACCCCGCGGCCGGAGAGATTGGTCACGGTCGCCGCGGTGGAGAAACCGGGCTCGAAGATCAGCTGGTAGATTTCCTGGTCGCTCAGGACCTGATCCGGGCGCAGCAGCCCCCGCTCGATGGCCTTGGCGCGGATGCGCTCGGCATCCAGCCCGCCGCCGTCGTCGCTCACTTCGATCACGATGGCGCCGGACTCGTGATAGGCGTTGAGGCGCACCGTGCCCTGCGCGGGTTTGCCGGCCGCCAACCGCCGCTCCACCGCCTCGATGCCGTGGTCGCAGGCGTTGCGCACCAAATGGGTGAGCGGATCGGCGATCTTCTCCACCACCGTCTTGTCCAGCTCGGTGTCGGCGCCGCTGATGTCCAGCGCGATGTCCTTGCCCAGCTCGGCGGAGAGATCGCGCACTACGCGCTGGAAGCGGCCGAAGGTCTCGCCGATCGGCACCATCCGCAGCTGCAGCGAGCTGTCGCGGATCTCCTCGACCAGCATGCTCATCGCCGCCGCCGCTTCCTGGGTGTCGCTATCGCCGCTCTTGCCGGCATTGAGCGCGACCGAGGCGGAGGCGATGACCAACTCGCCGACCAAATTGATGAGCCGGTCGAGCTTGTCGGCCTGCACCCGCAGGTAGCGGCTGGCCTGGGCCTTGCGATCGCGGCTCTGCTGCTGCTTGGTCAGCGCCGCCGCCACCAACTCGGGCTGTACCACGCCCTGCGCCACCAGCACTTCGCCCAGCGGCGCGCGCTCCGGCTGCTCATCGCGCTGCAACCGCAGGCCTTCGGCCAGCTCGGCGGCGGTGAGCGCGCCGCTGGCAACCAGGATCTCGCCGATGCGAGCGTTGTCCTCCGGCAGGTCCTGGATCAGCTGCATGTACTCCGCCAGCCGGCTGCGCGGCGGCAGGATGCGCAGCTGACAGAGCTCGCGCACGAACTCGAACACGCCTTCGATGGCCGCCTTGTCGGCGTCCGAGCGCAATTCGATCTCGAAGCCGAGGTAGCAGGCTTCCGGATCGAAGGCCTCGCCCGCCGGCAGCGCGTCGCTGACGGTGGCGACGTAGCGCAGCTCGCCCAACTGGCCGAGGTAGCGGATGAAACTGATCGGGTCCATGCCGTGGGCCAGCACGTCGGGCGCGAAGCGCAGCGAAATGTGCCAGGTGTCGCCGCCGACCACGCCGCCGCCGCTGGCTTCGACCCGCGGCGCCGGGGGCGGCGCCAGCTCCTTGTGCTCCTCGCTGTGATCCTGGTACAGCGACAAACCGGTGAGCAGCGCGTTGCCGAGCTGCCGGGCGTGCTCGTCGACCGCCTCGGCCGGCACCTCGATCAGCGCGGCGATGTGGTCACGGCACTTGAGCAGCAGCGCCGCCAGTTCGGCGTCCAGACTGAGCTCGTCGGCGCGCAGCCGGTCGAGCACGTTCTCCACCACGTGGGTGAAGGCCACCACGTGGTCCAACCCGAAGATTCCGGCCGCGCCCTTGATGGTATGGGCGCAGCGGAACAGCGCGTTCAGCAGCTCGGTATCGGACGGCGCGGCTTCCAGCTCCAGCAGGATGCGCTCCAGGTCGGCGAGCAGCTCGCGGCTTTCTTCGAGGAAGGTTTGAAAGGCTTGATCTAGGTTCATGGTCAGTTACCCGCGCGCGATGGCAGCACGACCGGGTCGCCCAGGGCACGGTCGACGTTGAGCAGGGTCAGCACGGTGAGCACCGGTTCGCTGTGATTGATCAACCGCACCGTGCATCCCCGCCGCTCGCCCTCCTGCTTGCTCCACAGCAGCAGTTGCAGTCCGGCGGTATCCAATTCGGTGACGCCGGCGAGGTCTATCTCCAGCGCCGGCGCCGCCGATAGCGCGCGCTCCAGCTCCGCCTTGGCGGTAGCCGCCTGGTAGATCGTCAGCTCGCCATCGAGCCGCAGCCGGCCCTGCTCCGAGTCGAAACCGCCGCTCATCACGGCATGACCAACTTGTTGACGGCGGCCAGCATCTGCGCGGGCTGGAACGGCTTGACCATCCAGGCCTTGGCGCCGGCGGCCTGGCCGGCCATCTTCTTGTCCTCGGCCGATTCGGTGGTGAGCATGATCACGGGCGTGAACTTGTACTCGGCGCGGGCCTTCACCTCCTTGAGGAAGCTGATGCCGTCCATGTTGGGCATGTTCACGTCCGAGATGATCAGGTGCACCCGCTGACCGCTGAGCTTGGAGAGCGCGTCGCGACCGTCCACCGCCTCGATCACGTCGAAGCCCGCCCCCTTGAGGGTGATCGCCACCACCTGCCGGATCGACGCCGAGTCGTCCACCACCAATACCGTCTTAGCCATGTACCGCCTCTCGAGATTGAACTGAAAAAGCGGGCACGCGCCCGCTAGAAGAATGTGACCTCGCCCGCCGCGGCCTTGCCCTTGGTCGCCTCTTGGCGCAAGTGGTTGTGCCGCTCCTCCACCATGGCGTAGGTCCGCTCCAGCTCGGCCAGCAACGCGGCGATGTCCAGCGCGGTCCCGTCGGCCGTGTCGTCGGCGCAGATTCGCTGTGCGGCCGCGCCGATGCTGTCGCGAACGTGCGAGAGGATCTGGCTGGTGCGGTCTTGGAACTGCAGCTCGACCAGGGCGTCGTTGACCTGGGCATGAATGGCGGAATTCGACTGACCGAGTTCGGCGGCGGCGTCGGAGAGACTGCCGGCCAGGCGCTGGAAGTCGCAGAGCACGCGGCGGATGGTGGCCTCGGCCGCGGCCAGTGCCTCGTCGTCGCGCCCGCGCGACGCCTGCGCCGCCTCCACGGCATTGCTGATGGCCTGGCTGATGTGGCCGACCTTCTGGCCGATGCGGCGGCCGGTTTCGCCGGACAGCCGGGACAGCTGGCGCACTTCGTCGGCCACCACCGAGAAGCCTCGGCCCTGCTCGCCGGCGCGGGCGGCCTCGATGGCGGCGTTGAGCGCCAGCAGATTGGTCTGCTCGGCCACGGTGGCCACGTCGCGGGCCATGCGGTTGAGTTCGTCGATGAAACCGAGCAGATCGGTCACCTGGCTCATCAGCCCATCCTTGTCCTGCACCGCCGCCGCCAGGGCTCGCACCACGCCTTGCAGGCTGGCCTCGGCCTCGGCGAACACGCTGCCCATGCCGCCGCCTTCCATCTGCGCGGCCACGGCCCCGGACATCTCGCTGGTACGGGTGAGCTGAGCGGCGATACCGGCGAACTGGCCGGTCAGCTCGGTAACGGCGGCCTCGGCCTGACCGCGCGCGGTTTCGATATGCCGGCTCCAGATCGGCATCAGCTCGCTGCCGAGCAGACGCCACTGCTCCGCGCGGCGCTCGGCCGCCGCGAGCACGGCCTGCTGCTGCGCATCGACCTGGCGCTTACTGGAGTCGCTGCGGCGCGCCGCCCGCCGCGCCAGCCAGGCGGCAGCGGCCGCCGCGAACGCCACGATCACGGCCGTCACCAGCATGGCCAACCACAACGGCCGCACCAGCGACAGGCAGGCCAGCCCGCCCGCCACCGCCGGCGCGCCGGCGCTCAAGAATAGATCTCGCGATTGGAACCTCTCCGCCACTGTATGACATCCCCCGTTAACCGCTGGAACGGATCGTGTTGACTCGACCCGGCTCGATTAGCGGCACGATTAGCAAATGCTGAAACGACTTTGCTGGCGGGATTCGGCGCAGAGCGGCGAAGCTGTTGTCGATTCGTATTTCCGCCAGCACACCGGCCACGGCCTAATCGCGGTCTTGGGGGAAAATGCTGCCAGGCTGTCGCGGAAGCGAGTATCGGCACTAGCCGAATTCTGGGGTAGGAATGCGCCGCCGCCGGCCTCGGATCATTCCTAGGGCGACTCCGCCAGTGAGCTCTGGCGGGCACTGGTCATCGTCGCTAAACGGCGACAGTGTTGATAAGGGACCCAGCCTCGCCTCGGACTTTTCCTATCGACGAGCCACGCTTGGGGGCCGTGAGCAATGTCGCGCCGGTTCGATCGGGTGAGACTTAGGGAGATGTTTCGCAGGTCGCGGCCGCCGGCGGTATCGACTCCGGTCACAAACGCTTGGCGCCGGCCGCCCTGCCGATCAGACGCTCGAGAGCGGCACGCTCGCCTGTACCCGGGTGCCGCCGCCGGGTCTGGGCGCGATCCAGAAATCGCCGCCCAACGCCAACACCCGCTCGCGCATGCCGATGAGTCCCAGCGTGCTGCCGCCGTCGAGCGCGGCAAGGTCCACGCCGCGGCCGTCATCGTCGACGCAAAGCCGCACCATGCCGGAATCGGCCGACAAGCGCACCACCACCTCGCTGGCATCGGCATGCCGGGTGATATTTGTCAGCGCCTCCTGCAGGACGCGGAAGATCGCCGTGCTGGCCTCGGCCGATGGCTGCAGGTCGGGCTGGGCGCAGTCGAAGAAATGCGCGACGCCGGTATTGGCACTGAACTGCTGCAACTGCCAGTGACAGGCCGGCGCGAGTCCGACGTCGTCGAGCGCCCGCGGCCGCAGCCCCGCCGCCAGGCGGCGGATCGAGTCGACGGTATCGCCGGCCACGGCCGACATGCGTTCGAGCGTTTCCTTGATCTCGTCGCTAGGGTTGGGCAGGCGGCGGCTCAGCCAAGCGATGTCCAACTTCAGCGCGGTGAGCGACTGTCCCAGCTCGTCGTGCAGCTCGCGCGAGATGCGTGCCTGCTCCCGCTCGCGCACGCTTTGCAGGAAGGCCGACAACCGCCGCAGCTCCTCCTGCGAGCGCTGCAGCGCCGCGGCGGCCTGGCGCCGCTCGGTGATGTCGTGGAAGACGATGCTGATGCGCTGATCGTCGCCGTCGAATGCCGCCAGGCTCACCTCGGCCGGGAAGATACTGCCGTCGCCGCGGCACAGCTCCAGCTCGCCGCGCCAACCCTGGGGCTGGCCGAGCGCGGCGATCGCCTCGGCCGGCGCCTTGCCGGCCGCCAGCAGCGCCGGCCATTGCCGTTCGCTCAGCGCCGCCGCGCTCAGGCCCAGCATGCGGCAAGCGGCGGGATTAGCGGCGAGCACGGCGCCGGATACCGTCGCCAGCATCACGCCATCGATGCTGTGATCGAACAGGCTGCGGAACTGCTCCTCGCTGTCGCGCATGCGCCGTTCCGCCTCGATCCGTGCGGTGATGTCGCGAATGAGGCCGAAGGCGCCCACCACCTCACCGTCGATCACCATCGGCAGCGCGGTGAGTTCCACGGTCGGCACGGCACCGTGGCGCGTGAGCACCCGCATGCGGATGAACTGCGCCTCGCCGGCGAAGGCTCGCGCGGCCGCGGCCTGCACCGCCGGGCGGTCCTCGGGCAGAACGTATTCGAGGAAGGACTTGCCCTGAACCTCCTCGAGGCTGTATCCGGTGAGGCGGGCGGCGGCGGTGTTGCGCTCGATATAGCGGCCGTCGCGGTCGACCGCGCAGATGCCGTCCGGATGATGGTCGACCAGCGCGCGGTAGCGCGCCTCGATCTCGCGCAGACGACGCAACTCGGCGCTCTGCGCCTCGGTGTCGGACAACAGCAGATTGACCCGACCGTCGCCAGCCTCGCCAAGACGCAGCGCCAGATTGCGCCGCGCCCCGTCCGAGCCGCGCACCTGAATGTCGACATCGGCGCGGCCTGCGCCGCCCCGTAGCCCGCGCCGCAGTTCATCGAGCCCCGCTTCCACCTGCAAGCGCTCCCACAAGACCGCGCCGACCAGATCGTCACGCCCGAGCAGCGCGCTCGCCGCCGGGTTGGCGTAGTGCACTCGCCCCTGAGCGTCGAGGCTGAGCAACCCTTGGGGCAGGCGCTGCGCCAGCTCGTAGGCCGTTCCGGGCAAGCGACCGGCACGGCGGCGCCATAGCTGATAGCCGATCAAGCCCGCCAACAACAGCAAGGGCACCGCCGCGGCATCGGGTTGCGGCCCCGACGCGGCGAGATAGGCGGATACGAGTAGACCGAGCGACAAGACGCTGATGCCGATGGCGTGCGGAATGTGCCGTCGCATGGTATTCACCGCGGTCGCTGGATGGATGACGTCGCAGTCAGTTCAGTGTAGCAAGCGATCCGGCGGATTCGAGTGGGGCCCGCGAATGTCGCGGGCGGACCGACGAGAACGCGGCGAGCAGGTATTCCGCGCGGTCGCCGGACCGGGGTCCAGATCAATGCAAAAGATGGAGCGTGCCGGCTTTTCCTCCACTTCCACGGGTCCCCCCGATGCCGCCGAGCATCGCGGGCGAAAGCGGAAAAAGGCGCGCCGCCTGTTTGAGCCCGCGCCCTCGGGGGCGAGCCGGCCGCGGGAATTCATGAAGGTCGGCCGAGAGCGAAAGCAGCAGCGACATCGCCTTCCCGCCTGAACGATCGCTGCTAAACCAGACGCCTCAGCGCAACACCCTCCAGCTCAACCGGTCGCGCCCCAGCACCGGCGCGATTCCGGCCACCAGCGCGAACAGCAGCGCGGCGGCCACCACCACCGCCGGCCCCGACGGCAGATCCCAGCGGAACGATGCCCCCAGCCCCAGCGTCACCGCCAGCATGCCCACCCCGGCCGCGGCCACGGCCATCTGCTCGGGCGAACGGGCGAAGCTGCGGGCGGTGGCGGCCGGGATGATCAGCAGCGACGTCACCAGCAGGATGCCGACGATCTTCATGGCGATGGCGATGGTGATCGCCATCAGCGCCATGAACACCAGCTGCGTGCGCAGCAGCGGCGCGCCCTCGGCGCGCGCCATCTCCTCGCTCACGGTCATGAGCAGCAGCGGCCGCCAGATCAGCGCCAGCAGCAGCAGCACCAGCAGGCCGCCGCCGAAGATCCACAGCAGGTCCTGATCGCTCACCGCAAGGATGTCGCCGAACAGATAGCCCATCAGATCGACCCGCAGCCCCTGGATGAAGGCCAGCGCCACCAGCCCCAGCGACAGCGCGCTGTGCGAGAGGATGCCGAGCAAGGTGTCGTCGGCCAGCCGCTGCGTGCTGCGCAGTACCACCACGGTCACCGCCAGCAGCAGGCAGACCGCGACCACGCCCAGGTTGAGGTCGATGTGCAGCAGGAAGCCCAGCGCCACCCCCAGCAGCGCCGAGTGCGCCAGGGTATCGCCGAAATAGGCCATGCGCCGCCATACCACGAAGCTGCCGAGCGGCCCGGCCAGCAGCGCCAAGCCGAAGCCGGCGGCCAGGGCACGATAGAAGAACTCGTCCATCAGTGCTTGCACTCCGGGCCGTGCTGGTGGTGGGTATAGACGCCGGTGGCTGGCCCGGCCTGGTGGCCGAACAGGGTCTGATACTCGGGATGCTCGAGCAGCGATTGCGGCGCGCCGCGGCAGAAGATCTTGCCCTCGTTCAGGCATAGCACCTGATCGGTGGCAGCCATCACCAAGTGCAAATCGTGGGAGATGACCAGCACGCCGCAGCCGCGCCGCTCCCGTACCTGCTGGATCAGTTCGTACATCTCGGTCTGGCCGGCGGTGTCCAGCCCGGCCGCCGGCTCGTCCAGCGCCAACACGTCCGGTTCCTGCAGCAGCGCCCGCGCCAGCAGCACCCGCCGGCTCTCGCCGCCCGACAGCGCCTGCATGGGCCGGTCGAGCAAGCGCTCGATACGAGTTTCCGCCGCCACCGCGGCGAGGTCGCCGCGCAGCGGGGCCACCTGCAAGCGCAGGAAGCGGCGCACGCTCAGCGGCAGATTGGCATCCACCCCGAACTGCTGCGGCACGTAGGCCACCCGCAGCCCGGGGCGATACTTCAGGCTCCCGGCATCCTTCGCTATGAGGCCGATGACGGTCTTGAGCAGCGTGGACTTGCCGGCGCCGTTGGGACCGACCAGCGTCAGCAACTCCCCGGCGTGCAGTTCCAGGTCGACCTCGTGCAGCAAGGCGCGGCCGCCGCGGCGCACGATCAGACCGCGCGCCTCGATCAAGGGCGTGCCGGCGCGCGCCTGGGGCCGCGGCAATACCGGTGACATGGGTTGTGGCGCTCCGCCGCTGGCAAGCGGAAAGACTCGGGTGATGGAAACTTTGGGCATCGAGGGAGCGGCACCAAGTGGGTGTTATGTAATAATGTTACATTTTCCGCCGACCAACCGGAATCGCCTATGCGCCGCTGCCGCCTTCTCGTTCTGTTCCTGATATCGCTGTGGTCGCTGCCGGCATGGGCGCAGCCGCCGCGCGTGGTGGTCAGCATCGCCCCGCTGCATTCGCTGGTGGCGGGGGTGATGGCCGGCGTCGAGCAACCGCGCCTACTGTTGCCGCAAGGCGCGTCGCCGCACACCTACGCCATGCTCCCCTCCGACGCCCGCGCGCTGCGCGACGCCACGCTGGTGGTCTGGGTCGGCGAAGGGCTGGAAGCCTTCCTGCGCAAGCCGCTCGCCACCCTGTCGCGCGACGCGTCGCTGCTCACCGTGGCCGAGCTCCCCGGGCTTCAACTGCTGCCCGCGCGCGAACACGCGGACTGGAACGACGACCACCACGATCACGATCATGACCACGACCATTCGGCGTCGGGGCAACACGACTGGCACCTGTGGCTGGATCCGCGCAACGCCGCGGTCATCGTCGACGCCGTGGCGGAACGCCTGGGCCGGCTCGACCCGGCCAACGCCGCGCGCTACCGCGACAACGCGCGGGCGCTGCGCGCCCGCCTCGACTTGCTGGACCGGGAGCTGACCGCCGCGCTGAGCGCGGTGCGCGACCAGCCCTACGTGGTATTCCACGACGCCTACCAATACTTCGAACACCGCTACGGCCTGCGCAGCGTCGGCGCCATCACCGTCAACCCGGAGCGGCCGCCGGGCGCGCGCCGGGTGGCGGAACTTCACCGCAAGCTGGAAGCGCAGGGCGTGCGCTGCCTGTTCCGCGAACCGCAGTTCGAATCGAACCTGGTGCAGGCCATCGTGCGCGGCACCTCGGTGCCGGTGGGCGTGCTCGACCCCGAGGGCGCCACGCGCCAGCCCGGTCCGGAGCTTTACTTCGAGCTGATGCGCGATCTGGCCGTCAGCCTCAACGACTGTCTTGGACGCAACGCGGGCAAAGCCCCTTGAGCTCGACGGTCGACAGATCGATGCGGAACCCCAACCGCTGGGCCTTGCGGGCCAGCACGTCGGCGATGTCGGGATCGTTGAGCTCGGCGGTCTCGCCGCAGGCGCGGCAGATCAGGAACTGGCCCTGGTGACCAGCATCGTCCGGGCCGCCGCAGCCGACGAAGGCGTTGAGCGACTCGATGCGGTGAATCAGCCCCTCGGCGACCAGAAAATCGAGCGCCCGGTAGACGGTGGGCGGCGCCACGCCCGAACGCTCTTGCCGCAGCCGGTCCAGCAGGTCGTAAGCCTTGACCGGCGCATGACTGTCCCAGACCAGTTCCAGCACCCGCTTGCGCAAGTCGGTAAGCCGCACCCCGCGCGCGGCGCAGGCCTGCTCGGCCGAGGCGATGGCCTGCGCTAGGCACGCCGTGTGGTTGTGATCCTGCTCCGGGAACGACTGCAGTACGGATTGCTCGGCCATGGACTCTCGGCTCCGGTCGCGGAAGCGCCTCTCGTCAGACGTTGTGCAACACTATAACATCACATCCAACTGACGATCCCAGACCTCTTTACTTCGCGATGCCGCGCACTCGTTTCCGACGGATAAGCCTGCTCTGGCTGCTGGCAAGCGTGCTGGCGGCGCAGCTGCTGCTATCCGCCCACGAGTCCGCGCACGCCCTGGCCGGCGATTCGCTCGAGTGCGCGCTGTGCCTGCACGCGCCGCAGCTGAAGTCCGGCCTGGCCACGGCCGGCGCGCAAGCGCTGCCGCCCGCCGCCCTGCCGCCGCTGCCGGCGGTGGTCGTCCCCGAACTCACCCTCTCCTTCGCGGCGGCTTATCTCGCCCGCGCCCCGCCCGCTCTCCTGGCCTGAACGACATCCAGCCCCGCCGCCCGCTTCGGGCGGCAACGTTCACTCATGTGTCATGGAGAGGATTCATGCGTCGCGCATTTCTTGTCGTGTCCGGACTCGCCGCCGGGCTGAGCCTACCTGTCGCCCACGGCCAGCAGAGCGCAGGTAACGCCTTCAACCCCGCCATCAGCCTGGTGCTGTCGGGCCAGTACGCCAGCTACGGCTACGATCCCGCGGAGTTCGCCCTACCCGGCTTCCAGCTGGGCGGCGAAGCTCATCCCAAACCGGAAGGCTTGAGCGCGGACCACACCGAGCTAGTCCTGTCCGCCAATATCGACCACCGCTTCTACGGGCAGGTCAGCGCGGCGCTGGCCACCCACGACGACGAAACCAAGGTGGAACTGGAGGAAGCCTTCGTCGAAACGCTAGGCCTGCCGGCGGGGCTGGGCGTGAAGTTCGGCCGGTTCCGCTCGGGACTGGGCTATATCAACCAGCAGCACGGCCACGCCTGGGACTTCGTCGATGCGCCGCTGCCGGTGCAAGCCTTTCTCGGCGGCGGCTACTACGACGACGGCCTGCGGCTGAGCTGGTTGGCGCCGACCGACACCATGCTAGAGATCAGCGTCGAGGCCCTGCGCGGGCGCCGCTTCCCAGCCGCCGACGAGGGCGGCGGCGCGCCCGGCGCCTACACGGCATCGATCAAGGTTGGCGGCGATGTCGGCGCCAGCCACAGCTGGCAGGCGGGCATCTCCGGCCTGTGGGCCAGCCCACGCCAGCGCGGCGGCGGCCATGCGCACGGCCACGACGACCACGATCATGACCACGCCGCCCACTTCAGCGGCGACAGCGATCTGCTGGTGCTCGACCTGGTGTGGAAATGGGCGCCCGGCGGCAACGCCGCCGGCCGCGGCCTGGTGCTGCAGAGCGAGTACTTCCAGCGCCGCGAGGACGGCGCGGTGGAGGTCGCGCACGGCGACCACAGCCACCACGCCGACTACCGCGGTACCCAGCGCGGCTGGTATGGCCAGGCGGTATACCGCTTCAGCCCGCGCTGGCGCGCCGGCCTGCGCTACGACCGGCTGTGGAGCGACAACCGCGGCGACCCGGAACTGCTCGCCGAAGCCGGCCTGGCCGACGGCGGCTCGCTGTGGCGCGCCAGCGCCATGCTGGACTTCGCCACCAGCGAGTTCGCCCGGCTGCGGCTGCAGTACACCCGCGACGAAACCCAGCCCAAGGCCGACGACCAGTGGCTGCTGCAGTACGTGATGGCCCTGGGCGCGCACGGCGCGCATGGCTTCTAGGAGGGAGCGCCGATGAAACGCATCGTTCTCGCCCTGGCGCTGCTGCTGCCCGCCCTCCCCGTCCACGGCGCGCTGCGGGTGTTCGCCTGCGAACCGGAGTGGGCGGCACTCATCCGGGAACTGGCCGGCGATCGCGCCGAGGTGTTCAGCGCCACCACCGCGCAGCAGGACCCGCACCGCATCGAGGCCCGCCCCAGCCTGATCGCGCAGCTGCGGCGCGCCGACCTGCTGGTGTGCACCGGCGCCGAGCTGGAGGCCGGCTGGCTGCCGATGCTGCTGCGCCGGGCCAACAACGCCAAGGTGCAGATCGGCGCCGCCGGCCACTTCGAGGCCGCGGCGCACGTGGAGCTGCTGGAGAAACCGGCGCGGGCCGATCGCGCCGACGGCGACGTGCATGCCGCCGGCAATCCGCACCTGCATCTGGACCCGCGCAACATCGCCCGGGTGGCGCGGGCGCTGAGCGCGCGCCTGGCTGAACTCGATGCCGCCAACGCCGCTACCTATCAGGCCCGCCATGACGACTTCCAGCAGCGCTGGCGGCAGGCGATCGAGCGCTGGGAAGCCAGCGCTGCGCCGCTGCGCGGCGTGCCGGTGGTGGTCGCCCACCGCAGCTGGCCGTATCTGCTGCGTTGGCTGGGGTTGGAGGAAGTGGCGGCGCTGGAGCCCAAGCCGGGCGTGCCGCCCAACAGCGGCCACCTGGCCGAGGTGCTGGCGCTGGCGCAGGCGCGGCGAGTCCCCATGGCGCTGTACGCCGCCTACCAGGATCCGCGGCCGGCGCGCTGGCTGGCCGAGCGCTCGGAGGTGACCGCGGTGGAGCTGCCGTTCACGGTCGGCGGTGGCGGCAGCGCCGACCTGTTCGAGCTGTTCGAACTCACCGTGACGCGGCTGCTGGAGGCACGCCGGTGAGCGCCGGCCTGGAGTGGAGCATCATCGGCCCGGCCTTCCTGGCCGGGCTGGTGGTCCTGGCCACCCACGTCCCGCTGGGTCGCGAGGTGCTGGCGCGCGGCATCGTCTTCATCGACCTCGCCATCGCCCAGATCGCGGCGCTGGGCGTGATCGCCGCCTACGGGCTGGGCCTGGAGGACTCGCCGTGGGCGATACAGGCCGCCGCGGCCGGCGCCGCGCTGCTGGGCGCCCTGCTCATGACCTGGACCGAGCGGCGCTGGCCACAGCTGCAGGAGGCGCTGATCGGCACCGCCTTCGTGCTGGCGGCCAGCGGCGGCTTGTTGCTACTGGCCGGCAGCCCGCACGGCGGCGAGCACCTGAAGGATCTGCTGGCCGGGCAGATCCTGTGGGTGTCCTACGCTGAAGTCGGCGCGGTGGCACTGGTATCGGCGCTGCTGCTGGCGGCACGGGCGTACTTGGCGCGGCGGGCGAGCCGCGCCGGGTTCTATCTGATCTTCGCGGTGGCGGTAACCGCCTCGGTGCAGTTGGTGGGGGTGTATCTGGTGTTCGCCAGCCTGATCGTGCCGGCGCTGGCCTGCCGCGGGCTCGACACGGCGCGCGCCCTGCCGCTGGGCTTCGCGCTGGGCGCGCTCGGTTACGGTCTCGGCCTGCTGGTGTCGGCATGGCGGGATCTACCGTCGGGACCGGTGATCGTGTGGACCCTGGCGGCGCTGGCGCTGCCGTGCGGACTGGCGTTGCGGCGCCGGCCCTTGTCGCCGCGGCGCGCGCGCCCCCAAGGAGTAGATGCGCGCGGTCCGTGACCGCCTTCGGCGGCGCGGGCGCGAACACCGGCTGCCGAAGGAGACCGTCCCATGCCGAGCCACACCAATCCGCGGCAAACCCGCGTCGCCGGCGTGCCGCTGAGCAACCCCGAGCGGGTGCTGTATCCCGAGCAGGGCCTGACCAAGGCGGCGCTGGCGGCCTACTACGCCGACATCGCCGACTGGATCCTGCCGCACGTGATCGACCGCCCGCTGTCGCTGCTGCGCTGCCCGCGCGGCGAGGACGAAACCTGCTTCTATCAGCGCCATCCCGGCGATACGCCACCGGCCGGCGTCGAGAGCGTGCGGCTAGCCGAGCAAGACGGCCCGGCCGATTACATCGTGCTGCGCGATCTGGACGGGCTGCTGGGGCTGGTGCAATGGGGCGTGCTGGAAATCCATCCCTGGGGAGCGCGCGCCGACACGCCCGATCGTCCCGACCGGCTGGTCATGGACCTCGATCCCGGCCGCGGCGCCACCTGGCCCGATGTGATCCACGGCGCGCGCTGGCTGCACGGCCGCCTGTCGGAACTGGGGCTCGGCAACTTCGTCCGCACCACCGGCGGCAAGGGCCTACACGTGGTGGTGCCGCTGACCGGCGAGCTTGGTTGGGACGACCTCAAGCGCTTCGCCCACGGCCTGGCCCGGCAACTGGCCGAGCACGACCCGCAACGCTACACCGTGCATCCGGCCAAGGCGGAGCGGATCAACCGGGTGTTCGTCGACTATCTGCGCAACGCGCGCGGCGCCAGCAGCATCGCCAGCTATTCCACCCGCGCCCATGCGCACGCGCCGGTCGCCACCCCCATCACCTGGGACGAACTGGATCAACTGGAGAGTCCGACGGCCTTTACCGTCGCCAACATTCCGGAGCGTTTAGGCTCGCTGCTGGACGATCCCTGGCACGGCTTTTTCGATCTGGAACAGACCATCACGCCAGCCATGCTCGGCAGCCTTCCGGCGGAAGGCTGAGGCCGCGCGGCGGAAGCGGTTCAGCGGCGGCGCCGGGTCGGCCTGGCGGGCACCACCGGAATGGGGATGCGGGCCGGCTCGCGTGGCCGCAGGATGCGCTCGAGCAACTCGCGCAGGCGCGCGCGCAGCAGGATCAACAGGGTATCGACCGAAGTCGGCACGGGACGTGGCTTGGTCTGCATCGCGCGATCCTCCGTTCATCCGTCGCGGGCTCGACCTGTGGAGCGCCCCGCGCGGGAAACGTTCCCCGTTCGAGGCGGTCGTCCTTCACAGAGTTATCTAATGGGTACGGCGCCCGCGTTTTCAGCCCGTAACCTTATCCCGTAGATATACGGGCAAAGCCTGGTCGGCCGGCAGCGCGCGCTTGTCGCGCCAGGCGGCGGCGGCCAATGGCAGACAGTCTAGCGCGCGCGGCAATGCCCGCGGATAGACTGGGCTCACGTTGCCGCAACGGGCGGCAAGCTCCGCCGCGTAGGCACCCCAGCCGGTACCCGCGCCGGCCCATCCGGCGCCCGCCGGCACCGGCACCGCGCCGGGCGCGGCCAGGCATTCCTCGCCGACCGCTGCCATCAGCACCTGTTCGAGTTGGTAAGCGCCCCAGTACACCTCGTTCATGCGCGCGTCGACCGCGCTGAGCACGGCGTCGGCGCCATGCTCGCGCCAGGCGCCTTGAGCCAGCACCTGCAGCGTCGACAGCGGCACCACCGGCAGATCGGCGCCGAATGCCGCGCCCTGCGCCACGCCACAGGCGATGCGCACGCCGGTGAACGCGCCCGGCCCGCGGCAGAAGGCGATCGCGTCGAGTTGGGTCAGCGCCACGCCGGCCTCGGCCAACAGCTCATCGAGCATGGCGAGGATGCGGCCGGCGTGACCGCGCGGCAGCACCTCGTAGCGCTCGCGCGCTTCGCCGCCGATCAGCAGCGCGGCAGAGCAAGCCTCGGTGGTGGTATCCAGGGCAAGGATCTTGGGGTCGGACACGGTAGTCGCCGCCTGTCAGGAGAGGGGCTTGTTTACCATGTCCGCCTCGACCTCGCCAGCGTCGAAGTCGAAGCTGTGCTGAGGGTCCTCCATGCGCGGATCGAGCGCGACACCAACCGGCGTGGTGGTGGGCACCGACACGAAATGCTCCCGCAGGGCCGGATCGAGCGGCGGCGCCACCCGATGCCGCCGCAGCCCGAACAGCGCCAAGCACAGCGCGAACCCCGCCAGCACGACGAACAGCGCCTGCGGCCCGAACCATGCCATGGACCGCGCCGCCAACAGCGGCCCGGCGATCATCCCCAGGCCGTGCACCAGCAGCAAGGCCGAGCCGGCGCCTAGCCGCTGGTCCTGGTCGATCATGTCGTTGGTCAGCGCCAGCGCCAGCGGATAGACCGCGAACGCCAAGCCGCCCCACAACAGCGCCGGCCACCGCAGCAGCTCCGGCCGTAGCGTGGCGAGCAGCGCCAGCAGCAGGCTAACCAGCATCACGCCGGTGGCCACGCCGATGATGGCCGGGCGGCGGCCGAAGCGATCGGACAAGCGCCCCACCGGCCATTGCAGCAGCAAACCGCCGAGCATCGCCGCCGCCATCAGCGCGGAGATCCCGGCGGTATCCAGCCCCACCCGCGCACCGAACACCGGCCCCATCGCCAGGAACGCGCCGCCCAGGACGCCGGCCACGGCCGAGCCGGTCAGTCCCAGCGGCGACAGCGCGTACAGGCGGCGCAACCCGATCGGCCGCGTATCGGGCAACTCGGGCGCGGGCGCGCGGGTGAGCGCCATCGGCAACATGGAGAGTGCGAACAAGCCGGCCGCCACGCTGAACAGCTCGAACCCAGTCACTTCCCAGCCGCTGAGCAACAACTGTCCTCCGCCGAGGGCGGCATAGGTAACCACGCTGTAACCGGCGAGAACGCGGCCGCGGTAGTCGTGGGGCGTGGAATGGTTGAGCCAGCTCTCCGCCACCATGTACAGGCCGGCTACGCAAAAGCCGAATATCAGTCGCATCGCCGCCCAAACCAGCGGCTGCACCAGCAAGGGATAGGTCAATGTCGACGCCGCCGTTAGCGCCGCGAGGACCGAGAACGCGCGAATATGCCCCACCCTGGCGATGACCCGTCCGAACAGCAAACTGGCGATGACGAATCCCACCGAATAGCACGCCATCACCAAGCCGATGAGGCCGGTGCCGAACTGCTCGTGGTCCATGCGCAGGGCCAGCAGACTGCCCAACAACCCGGTCCCCAGCAGCACCATGCCGACCGAGCCGAGCAGCGCCGCGTAGACGCCGATCAGGCGCAGCATGATCTTTCTCCACGCCGCGCCAGGCGGAAAAAATCAAAAATAAGCAGCATAAAAATCAACAATAGACCGGTTAACTAAGAGGATATATTTAACTAGAACTCAGACAATGGAACAAAAATTACAAACATTACTAGGTTGACACACCAAGAATCATGTGTTTAAATAATTATCAATCACCTGACAACGGCCACAAACAGAAACACTAATAGACAGAAATTAGATCAAGAAGGAACCGAGATTCCTCTTGAGAAAGACACGGCCGGACATTCCTTGTTCCGCGCCGGTTTGCATCTGGTCGCCGAGCCCATATTGTGAGTGGCGACCCTCTTGGCGGCCTGATGGACGGTCGTTGAACGACAAACACAGCGCCTTTGCGCCTGGCCCGCCCAGACGCAGAACAGGGAACGTGGAAGGCGAAGAACCGCTAACTGATGACAGTAGAGACAGTATTTCGGGCACCATCCGTTGACGATGGCGCCGCCATCTGGCGCTTGGTCAAGGCCACGGGCCGGCTGGATTTGAACTCGGCCTATCTGTATCTCCTGCTGGCGAAGCATTTCGCCGATACCTGCGTGGTGGCGGTACACGGCGAGCGCTTGGTCGGCTTCGCGAGCGGCTATCGCCCACCGAGTCAGCCCGACACCATCTTCCTCTGGCAGATCGGCGTTGATCCCACCGTCCAAGGCCAGGGACTCGGCCGGCGCTTGCTGCGAGCATTCATGCACAGCCCCGGCGCGCGCGGCGTGCGCTGGCTGGAAACCACCATCTCACCGGACAACACCGCTTCCCAAGCCTTGTTCCGTGGCTTCGCCCACGACCTCGGCATCGAATGCATCGTCGGCGAATGCTTCCGCGCGGAGCAGTTTCCCGGCGGCGGCCATGAGGCCGAGCAACTGTACCGGATCGGTCCGCTCGGCTCGGCGGATCCGAACCGATTCTTCGCATAAACAGGGAGGAGCCCCTAGTGGATCTGAACATCTTCGAACAACACGAATCGCAGGTACGCAGCTACTGCCGCAGCTTCCCCACCGTGTTCGCCCGCGCTCAGGGCTCGCGGCTGTATGACGCCGACGGCAAGGCCTACCTGGACTTCTTCGCCGGCGCCAGCGTGCTCAACTACGGCCACAACCATCCGGCCTTGAAATCGGCGCTGCTGGAGTACATCGCCAGCGACGGCATCACCCATAGCCTGGACATGGCCTCGGAGGCCAAGGCGGCGTTCCTGGAGAGCTTCCACAAACACATCCTGGCGCCGCGCAACATGCCGCATAAGGTCCAGTTTCCTGGCCCGACCGGCACCAACAGCGTGGAAGCCGCGCTGAAGCTCGCTCGTAAAGCAAAGGGTCGCGAGAAGATCATTTCCTTTACGAACGCCTTCCACGGCATGACCCTGGGCTCGCTGTCGGTCACCGGCAATGCCTTCAAGCGCTCCGGCGCCGGCCTGGCGCTGACCCACAGCGACTCTATGCCCTACTGCGGCTATTTCGGTGACGAAGTCGACACCCTGACCTATCTGGACCGCATGATCTCCGACGCCGGCTCCGGGGTGGACCTGCCGGCTGGCGTGATCGTGGAGACCATCCAGGCCGAAGGCGGCATCAACGTCGCCGAGGCCGAGTGGCTGCGCGGCTTGCAGGCGCTGTGCCGCAAGTACGACATGGTCTTCATCGTCGACGACATCCAGGTCGGCTGCGGCCGCACCGGTCCGTTCTTCAGTTTCGACGGCATGGGCATCGATCCCGACATCGTCTGCCTATCCAAGTCGCTGTCGGGCTACGGCCTGCCGCTGGCGGTGACGCTGATCAAGCCCGAACTGGACATCTGGGAACCGGGCGAGCACAACGGCACCTTCCGTGGCCACAACCTGGCGTTCGTCACCGCCAAGCACACGCTGGACCTGTTCTGGGCGGACGACCGGCTCAGCCGCCAGGTCGCCGCCAAGGCGGAACTCATGAGCAAGGCGCTCAAGCGCATCTGCAACAAGCACCCGCACGCCCACGGCCGGGTGAAGGGCCGCGGCCTGCTGCAGGGCATCGAGTTCGCCCACACCGAGCTGGCGGGCACCATCTCCCGACTGGCGTTCGAGCGCGGCTTGATCATCGAGACCTCCGGCCCCGACAGCCAGGTCCTCAAGCTGCTGCCGCCGCTGACCATCAACGAGGCCGATCTGCAGTTGGGCTTCAAGATCATCGAGCAGAGCCTGGCGGCCGCGCTCGACGAACTCGACATCAACGCCCAATCGGCGGTCAGCGGCTAAGCCGCTCGGCCGCGCGGTATCGGCCACGGCCCGGCAGCCGCATCGGCCCGGGTCCTTCTCACACGCGGTTGCGCGCGCTGCCCTGCCAGTGGGCAGAACACCACGCGCGCCCGCAGTCCCGGCCGCGGGCCGAACACCATCCGCTCGCTATCGAAGATCGAGGACGAAAAACGAATGATCGTGCGCTATCTGGAAGACCTCGTCGGCACCGACCGCGACGTCAAGGGCGAAACCTGGGCCAGCCGCCGCTTCCTGCTCAAGCAAGACGGCGTCGGCTTCTCCTTCAACGACACCGTCATCCGCGCGGGCACCGAGAGCTTCTTCTGGTACGCCAACCACATCGAGTCGGTGTACTGCATCGAGGGCGAGGGCGAGCTGGAGTGCGTCGCCACCGGCAAGGTCTACCCCATTCGGCCGGGCATGCTCTACGTGCTCAACGAGCACGATAAGCACAAGGTCCGGGCCAAGACCGAGCTGCGCATGATGTGCGTGTTCAACCCGCCGCTGACCGGCCGCGAGGTCCACGACGCCGACGGCATCTACCCGCTGCTCGACTGAAGCGGCGCCGGCCAGGCAAGCGCGTGGGCGCCGGCTATCCGTCGGCGCCCACTATCACGTCACATCGAGGAGATCGACAGCAACACGGAGTATCGGACATGGATTCCGTTCAGGACCTCTACCCATCCCGCACCGCCGGCAAGTTGCCCCTGTTCCACCGCCCCGACCCGGTCATTCACAGCCAAGGCGCCGCGCGCCTGGAAGGCCCGCTCAGCGTCGACGAGCTGAACGCGTTCGACGGGCAGGGCTACCTGTTCTACCCCGGATTCTTCGAGCAAGCGGAAATCGAGCTGTTCCAGTCCGAGCTGACGCGGCTGTCGCGGGACCCGGCCGTGCGCGAATCGGGGGCGGTGATTCTCGAGCCCAAGAGCCGAGAAGTACGCTCGGTGTTCGCCATCCACCGGCTTTCGCCTGCGTTCGACCGGCTGTCGCGCGATCCGCGCATCCTTGGCCGGGTACAGCAACTGCTGGGCAGCGCGGCCTATATCCATCAATCGCGGATCAACTATAAACCCGGCTTCCAGGGCAAGGGCTTCAACTGGCATTCGGATTTCGAGACCTGGCACGCCGAGGACGGCATGCCCCGGCCCCGCGCCGTGAGTTGCTCGATCAGCCTGACCGAGAATCACGAGTTCAACGGCCCGCTCATGGTGGTGCCGGGCTCGCACAAGTTCTTCGTCCCCTGCGTCGGCGCCACGCCAGAGGACAACTACAAGCGCTCCCTACAGGATCAGCAGGTCGGCGTGCCCGACGAGGACAGTCTGCGCGAACTGATCGATCGCGGCGGCATCGTCGCTCCCAAGGGCCCGCCCGGCAGCCTGCTGTTGTTCGAGTGCAACCTGCTGCACGCCTCGAACGCCAATCTGTCGCCGACGCCGCGCAGCAACGTGTTCTTCGTCTACAACAGCATCGACAACACGCTGCAACAGCCGTACGCGGCCAAGCGGCCCCGGCCGGCGTTCCTGGCCGAGCGATCGCCGAAGGCGCTCACTCCTCTGGCGTGACACCGGGCGATAGCACCGCTGCAAGGCAAACCACCGTGCGCGCACTGTGGACGGTTCGATTCAGGTCGAGTGCTAACCGGCAACCGTGACCGACTGGCGGAAGAAGCGCTGCACGTCTTCCAACTCGCGGGTGATGGGCATGGCCGGCAGGCTCTGCAGGAACACCCGGCCGTAGTTCTTGGTGAGCAAGCGGTTGTCGCCGATCATCAGCACGCCGCGGTCATGCACGTCGCGGATCAGCCGCCCAACGCCCTGCCGCAACGCGATCACCGCCAACGGCAGCTGATGATGCACGAAGGGATTGCCGTTACGCCGATTGAGCGCCTCGATCTTGGCCTGCATCACCGGGTCCGATGGCGAGGCGAACGGTAACCGGTCGATCAGCACGACCGACAAGGCCTCGCCGCGCACGTCCACGCCTTCCCAGAAGCTGCTGGTGCCCAGCAGCACGGCGTCGCCCAGCTCGCGGAAGCGCTCCAGCAACTGCACCTGCGAGGCTTCGCCCTGCACCAGCAAGGGATGGTCGATGCGCGACGACAGCCAGTCGGCGGCGAAGCGCAGCGCGCGGTGGCTGGTGAACAGGATGAAAGCCCGCCCGCGGCTGGCCTCCAGCACCTGCTGCGCCGCCTTGAGAAACTCCAGGTCGTAGCGCTCGCTGTTCGGTACCGGCAGCCCGAGCGGCAGATACAACAAGGCGTTGCGCTGGTAGTCGAACGGGCTTTCCACCTGCAGCGTGCGCGTCTCGTCACTCAGGCCCAACCGGCGGCGGAAGTGGTCGAACTGATTGCCCACCGACAACGTGGCCGACGTGAACACCCACGCGGCCGGCCGGCGATTCATGTGACCGCGGAACTGGCCGGCCACGTCGAGCGGTGTCACCCGCAGGATGAAGCTCTGGCTGTAGGTCTCGTACCACTGCACGGTTTCCGCCGCGTCCTCGGGCTTGAGGAAGGACTGCAGCGTCTTCAGCAGGTTCTCGGCGCGCTTGAAGCTGTTCTCCAGCGCCTTGCCGCGCTCGGCCATGGGCTCGAGCACCACCACCAGTTCCTCCAGGCAGAAGCCCAGATTGGCGATGGCCTCCTCCACCTCCGGCTTCTCCGCGATTTCCAACCAGGCGGCACGGCGGTTGTCCAGGCCCATGGACAGGCGGAAATCGAGCACCGCCTTGTGCAGGGCGTCGGCGGCGTCCAGCACCTCGAGCTGCTCGCCGGCCTCTTCGTAGTAAGCGAGCTTGGCGTCACGCGCCAACTCGGTGAGCTGGCGACTGCTCAGCGACACGCCGAAGAACTGGCTGGCCACTTCCGGCAGCTGATGCGCCTCGTCGAGGATGTAGACGTCCGCCGCCGGCAGCACCTCGCCGAAGCCGCCTTCCTTCAGCGCCCAGTCGGCCATGAGCAGGTGGTGGTTGACCACGATCACGTCGGCTTCCTGGGCCTGGCGGCGCGCTTCCATCAGGAAGCAGTCGGCGAAATACGGACACTCGCTGCCCAGGCAGTTCTCGGCGGTGGAACTGACCCGGCTGCGCAGCAGCGGATCGGCGGTGATGGCGGAGATCTCGGCCAGATCGCCGCGGTGGGTGCGCCCGGCCCACTCCACTACCTGCTGGAAGTTGTGGGTCATCTCCCGGCTCTCGAACCGGCCGTCGGCCGCGTTCTGATCCATGCGCTGCAGGCATAGGTAGTTGGCGCGGCCCTTCAGCAGCGCCAAGCGCACGGGCCGGCCGAGCGCGGCGCGCACTAGTGGCAGGTCCTTCTGGAACAGCTGGTCCTGCAGCGTCTTGGTGCCGGTGGAAACGATGACCTTGCGCCCGGAAGCCAGCGCCGGCACGAGATAGGCGAAAGTCTTGCCGGTGCCGGTGCCGGCCTCGGCCACCAGCACGGCGCGATCGGCGATGGCGGCCTCGACCGCCTCCGCCATGCGGATCTGCTCCTGTCGCGGTTGGAACCCCGGCAGCTTGGCCGCCAGCGGTCCGTCGGCCGCGAACAGATCGGCGATCGCCGTCATCAGCTACCGAACCGCCGCGCCTCCGCCGCCGCCTCGGCGGCGCCCTTGGCATCGCCTCGGGCCTTGCGCGCGGCCGCGATCAGCTCCCAGTTGGTCTTGCGCAGCGGCGACGAACTCGGCGCCAGCGCATTGGACCGCTGCGCCAGGCCCTCGACCTTGGCGTAGTCCTTCTGCCGGAACCGCACCACCGCCAGGTTCTGCCACAGCTCGGGGCTACGCGGCGCGATGCGCAGGGCGCGCTCGAGGTAGGCCGCGGCCTCGTCGTGCCGGCCGATCCTGGAAGCCGCCTCGGCCTTGGCCGCGAGATTGCGGGCGGCCGGCGGCATCGGCTCGACACGGCCGCCCACTGGCGGCGGGGTGCTGCTGGTCGGCGGCTGCGGCGCGGCGCCCGGCGCCTGTTCGGCGGCGGGCGGCAGCGTGCCCTCCTCGCGCGGCAGGGTCGCCCGCGGCTGCGCCGGCGTAGCGCGCACCGGCGGCGGCACGGACACCTCGGGCGCCGGCTGACGCTGCTCGACCGGGGGCGGCGTGTCGACCCGCGGCCGGTCGCCGCGCGGTTGCGATGCGCAGGCGCTCAGCAGCGAAACCAGGAGGAGCAGCCCCCATCGGCTAATAATTCGTTGATCCATCGAACATTTCCTTGAACCAATCCGAGGCTCTATCGAGCACGTTGCGTTGGTCTATGCAGTTGGGCGACAGTGCCGGCGCGAAGCCGCGCACGTAGGGCAGCACCACCGCGCCCTGGCAGTTCTCGCTGCCGAGCATGCCGCTGGTCGGGTCGATGTAAAGCGCTTCCACCGACTCCGGCGGGGTCAGCTCCAACGGCCGCCAATCGATGTTCTTGAACAGCTCGGACCACACGGTCAGCGCGCCGCTGGCGCCGGTGAGGCCGGTCGTCGCATTGTCGTCCCGGCCCACCCAGGTTACCGCCAGGACGTCGGCCGAGAAACCGGCGAACCAGCTGTCGCGGGTATCGTCGGTGGTGCCGGTCTTGCCCGCCACCAGCGGCTGCGCACCCAGCCAGTTGGCCGCGCTGCGGCCGGTACCCTGCCACACCGCGGCCTGCAGCGCGTAATCGACGAGGTACACCGGGGCGGTGTCGAAGGCGCGCTCCACCGCCAGCGGATAGCGGCTGAGCACCTCGCCGTCGCGGGTCATGACCGCGCGCACCGCGCGCGGGTGGGTACGGAATCCGCCCGATGCCAGCGTCAGATAGGCCTGGGCCACTTCCATCGGCGTGTAGTTCACCGCGCCCAGGAACATCGACGGATACGCCGAGCTCGGCGGCCGCAGTCCCATGCGCTGCATGGTATTGGCGACCTGGCGCATGCCCACCTGCAGCCCCAGATACACCGTCGGCAGGTTGTAGGAGCGCGCCAGCGCATCCCACAGCGGGACCTGGCCGCGCACCTGGCCGTCGTAGTTCTTCGGCTCCCAGGTCTTGCCGCTGCCGTCCGCCATCGAGATCGGCTCGTCCTGCAATAGCGTGCCTAGTCCATACTGGGCGGGACGCTCGAGCGCGGCCAGGTATACCGCCGGCTTGATCAGCGAGCCGATCTGACGCTTGGCATAGAGCGCGCGATTGAAGCCGGGGTAGCGCACATCGCGGCCCGCCACCAGACCCAGCACGCTGCCGTCATCGACGTCCAGCACCACCACCGCGCCTTCCAGCTTCTTGTCACGCCACTGCTTGAGGCGATTGAGCAAGGCCTCCTCGGCCGCGTGCTGCACGCTCGGCGCCAGCGTGGTGAAGATGCGCAGGCCTTCGCTGCCCAGGTCCTCGGCGCGATAGTCACGACGCAAGTGCTCCTTCACCAGCTCCATGAAGGCCGGATACGGCGTGTCGCCGCCGCGACCGGTGGGCGCGACGTCGAGCGGACGCTCCATGTAGGCCTTGGCCTGATCGGCGGAAATCACCCCCTGCCCAGCCATGGTGGTCAGCACCAGATTGCGCCGTTCCTGCGCCCGCTGCGGGTGCCGGCGCGGATCGTAATAGGACGGCCCCTTGACCAGGCCGGCGAGCAACGCCAGCTGGTGCGGCTGCAGTTCGTCGAGCGGCCGGCCGAAGAAGAAATGGCTGGCCATGCCGAAGCCGTGAATGGCGCGGGCGCCGTCCTGGCCCAGGTAGACCTCGTTGAGGTAGGCCTCGAGGATCTCCTGCTTGCTGTAGTGATACTCCAGCAGCATGGCCATGAGGGCTTCGTTGATCTTGCGGGTGAGCGTGCGCTCGCTGCTCAGGTAGAAGTTCTTCACCAACTGCTGGGTAATGGTGCTGCCGCCCTGCACCACCCGGCCGCTGCGCAGATTGGTGGCCATGGCGCGCGCCAGGCCGATGAAGGAGATACCGCTGTGCTCGTAGAAGGCGCGGTCCTCGATGGTGAGCAGCGCGTCCACCAACATCGGCGGCACCTCGTCCAGGCGCACCAGGATCCGGTCCTCGACCTTATCCGGATAGATGCTGCCGATCAGCGCCGGCTCCAGCCGCACCAGATCCAGGCTGCCGCCGCCGACCTCGCGCACCGCCGTCACCGTGTTGCCGTCGAAGCGAATCTCCAGTTGCCGCCCCGGCTCCTCGCCGTCGGGATGGCGAAAGGCGCGCGACGTCAGCCGCACCGTGTTACCGGCGCGGTGATAGGTGCCGGACTGGGCGCCATTGGCCTCGGCGCGATAGCCGAGTTGCTTGAGCTCCAACACCAGGTTCTCGGGCCGCAGCCGCAAGCCCTCGTACAGTTCTAGCGGGCGGGCGAACACCCGCGCCGGCAGCGCCCAGCGCTTGCCCTCGAACTGGCTGGTGACCTTGTAGTCGAGGAAAAACACGTAAATGCCGATCACCGGAATCGCGATCAGCAGCACGATCAGCACCAAGCCGAGCAGAACGCGGCCGAAGGTGAAACGGCGGCGCGGCTGCTTGGCAGCGGCCTTGGAGCCTTTTGCGGATTTAGACGAACGGGCCATCGAAAATCGTTCTTCGCTCGATTCGGTTCAGACGCTACGCCGCTGCGCCGCCAGATTGACCAGCGCCCCGGCCACGCCGAGGCCGATGAAGGCGATGAGGGTCCACAGGGGAATCGACAGGCCAAATACCAGATCCACCTCCGCACACTCACCGGAACCGCGCAGCACGCGCTCCAGCACCTCGAACAGCGGGAAGGTGTCGAGCATGTAGTTCAGGCCCGGCCCGCAAGCGGGTACCTGATCCGGCGGCAGGCTCTGCAACCACAGGTGGCGGCCGGCGATAGCCGCGCCGATTCCCGCGGTGACCAGCAGCAGCACGGCGTAGACCGACGCGCCCAGCCGGCGCGGGTGATGCAGCGCCGCCGCCAGGAAAACGAGCCCCACCGCGAACAGCGCCACGCGCTGGAATATGCACAGCGGGCATGGTTCCAGCTCCTGCACGTACTGCATGTAGTAGGCGCCGGCGAGCAGCAGGGCGCAGATCAGGAAGCCGGCCGCGTTCAGCGGCCGGCGCCAGGCAGATAGACGGTCCAGCATGCCGGTATTGACCTTATCCCTAGGCATTGGGTTCGGGGGGATTCTAGCAGAGGCTCATGCCCAGAACCGGAACAGGTCCATGGCGCGCGGCCGAGGAAATTGTCCGCGTTTTTTGCTCGGCACTCGGTAAACTTGCCGTAATCGCGCCGGCCGCGGCGGAAATTCCCACTCGATGTCGCGGCTGCACGGCGCAGTCGCATCAGGAGACGACAGCCATGGCCGAACGAGTTTCGCCCGCCGGACGCCCGGTTTTCGTGGTGGACGGTGCCCGCACCCCCTTCCTCAAGGCGCACGGCCGCCCCGGCCCGTTCACCGCCGCCGACCTCGCCGTCGCCGCCGGCCGGCCGCTACTGGCGCGCCAGCCGTTCGAGCCGACCGCGTTCGACCAGGTCATCGTCGGCAACACCATGGCCGGCGCCGACGAAGCCAACATCGCCCGGGTCGCGGCGCTGCGGCTGGGTTGCGGCAACGCGGTGCCGGCTTTCACCGTGCACCGCAACTGCGCGTCCGGCATGCAGGCGCTGGACGCGGCGGCGGCGCTGATCGCCGGCGGCCGCGCCGACCTGATTCTGGCCGGCGGCGTCGAGGCGATGAGCCACGCGCCGGTGCTGTACGGCCCGCGCATGGTGGAGTTTCTGGCCGATTGGGCCGCCGCCAAGCGCCCCGGCGAGCGGCTCAAGGTGGCCGCCCGCTTCCGCCCGGCGCTGTTGGCGCCGGTGATCGGCCTACTGCGTGGCCTGACCGACCCGGTAGTGGGGCTGAACATGGGACAGACCGCGGAGAAGGTGGCCTACCGCTTCGGCATCTCCCGCGAGGAGATGGACAGCTACGCCGCGCGCAGCCAGCAGCGCCTGGCGCGCGCCCAGCAGGAAGGCCGCTTCAAGGACGAGATCGTCACCGTCTACAGCGCGGCCGGAGAGGTCTACGACTTCGACGACGGCGTCCGTCCGGATTCCACGCCGGAGAAGCTGGCCAAGCTCAAGCCGGTGTTCGACCGCAAGTTCGGCAAGGTCACTGCCGGCAACAGCTCGCAGATCACCGACGGCGCGGCTTGGCTGATCCTGGCTAGCGAGGACGCGGTCAAGCGCTATCAGCTGCCGACGCTGGGCCGGATCAGCGACAGCGAGTGGGCCGGCCTCGATCCGGCCGAGATGGGGCTAGGGCCGGCGCACGCCATCCCGCCGCTGCTGCGCCGGCACGGCTGGGCATTGAACGATATCGATTTCTGGGAGCTCAACGAGGCTTTCGCCGCCCAGGTGCTGGGCTGCCTGCGGGCGTGGGAGAGCGAGGACTACTGCCGCGAGCAGCTCGGCCTCGACCATGCGCTCGGCAGCCTGGACCAGGAGCGACTTAACGTCGACGGTGGCGCCATCGGCGTCGGTCATCCGGTCGGCGCCAGCGGTGCGCGCATCGTGCTGCACCTGCTGCGTGTGCTGGAGCGGGAGCAAGCCCGCCGCGGCATCGCCAGCCTGTGCATAGGCGGCGGTCAGGGCGGCGCGATGCTGGTCGAGCGGGATTGAGGAAGCACGCATGCAGCAAGAACGATTACTCCGGCACTGGCGGCTGGAAACGGATGCCGACAATATCCTCTGGATCCATCTCGACAAGGCGGATAGCTCGGCCAACAGCCTGTCCGAGGAGGTCCTGACCGAGCTTGGGCAGGTGCTGGACCAGGCCGAGGCTCGCCGGCCGCGCGGCGCGGTGTTCGTGTCCGACAAGCCGAGCGGGTTCATCGCTGGCGCCGACATCGCCATGATCGGCCGCCTGGCCGAGGCCGCCGATCCTGAACGGCTGATGCGCGAGTCGCAGAACCTATTCAACCGGCTCGAAGCCCTGCCCTTCCCCACCGTCGCCGCCATCCGCGGCTTCTGCCTCGGCGGCGGCCTCGAGCTGGCGCTGGCCTGCCGCTACCGCGTGGCCGACGAGGAAGCCGACACCCGCCTGGGCCTGCCCGAGGTGATGCTCGGCCTGCATCCGGGCTGGGGCGGCACGGTGCGGCTGCCGCGCTTGATCGGGTCGCTGCAGGCCCTGCCGATGCTGATGACCGGCAAGGCGGTGTCCGCCAAGACCGCCAAGCGCATCGGACTGGTCGACCATGCCGTGCCCAGCCGGCAGCTGCTCAGTGCCGCGAGCACGCTGGTGCTGGAAACGCCGCCGCCGCACCGCGCCGACTGGAAGGCACAGCTTTCCAACCAACCGCTACTGCGCAAGCCGCTGGCGTGGAAGATGCGCCAGGAACTGGCCAAGAAGGTTCGCCCCGAGCACTACCCGGCGCCGTATGCGATCGTCGACCTGTGGGAGCAACAAGCCGGCGACGACGAAACGCGGCTCGCCGCGGAGGCGCGATCGTTCATCCACCTGGCCAGGACCGAGACCTCGAAGAACCTGATTCGCGTGTTTTTCCTGCAGGAGCGGCTCAAGGAACAGGGCAAGGGCGTGGAGTTCCGGCCCAAGCGCGTGCACGTGGTGGGTGCCGGCACCATGGGCGGCGACATCGCCGCCTGGTGCGCCGGCAAGGGCATGACCGTGACCCTGCAGGACCGCGAACCGAAGTACATCGCTCCGGCCATCGCCCGCGCCGCCAAGTTGTTCCGCAAGCAGTTCAAGGAGCCGCGCCGGGTCACCGCCGCCCTGGACCGGCTGATCCCCGATGTCGAAGGCCGCGGGGTGCCGCGCGCGGACGTGATCATCGAAGCGGTGCCGGAGAATCTGGCGCTCAAGCAGCAGGTGTTCGCCACGCTGGAGGCGGGCATGAAGCCGGACACGGTGCTGGCCACCAACACGTCCAGCATCCCGCTGGACGAAATCGCCGCTGGCCTGCCGCGGCCCGAGGCGCTGGTCGGCATCCACTTCTTCAATCCGGTGGCGAAGATGCAGCTGGTGGAGGTAGTCAGTGGCAGCCGTACCGCCGCGTCCGAAACCGCCAAGGCCATCGGCTTCGTCAGCGCCATCGGCCGCCTGCCACTGCCGGTGAAGGGCTCGCCGGGCTTCCTGGTGAACCGGGTGCTGATGCCCTATCTGATGGAGGCGGTCACCCTGGTGGCCGAGGGCATCTCGCCGGTGCTGGTGGACGAGGCGGCCGAGCGCTTCGGCATGCCGATGGGACCGATCGAGCTGGCCGATACGGTCGGACTCGACATCTGTTTGCATGTGGGCGAGATCCTGACCGCGCACTTCGGCAGCGCCGACCCCAGCGCGGCGCGCGCCGCGGCCCTGCTCAAGAGCAAGGTCGACGCCGGCCAGCTGGGCCGGAAGAGCAACCAGGGCTTCTACGAGTATCGCGACGGCAAGCCGCAGAAGCCCGATCAGGACCCCAACAGCGTCAACCTCGACGATCTGGCCGAGCGGATGGTGTTCCGTCTGCTCAACGAGGCGGTGGCGTGCCTGCGCGAGGGCGTGGTGGCGGACGCCGACCTGCTGGACGCCGGCATGGTGTTCGGCACCGGTTTCGCGCCGTTCCGCGGCGGGCCGGTCAACTTCATCCGCAGCCGTGGCGCGGCGCGCATGCTGGAGCAGTTGAACGAACTGCGGGCGCGCTACGGCGAGCGTTTCGCCCCGGACAGCGGCTGGGAGCAGCTGTTGTCCTAATGAACGGACGCGGACATCGGCGCGGGGCGCGGGGCGGCGCCCCGCGCGCGCCGGCTCACGACGTGCCGCCGGCGCCGCGCCGTCAGGCTTCGTAAATGCAAGGGATCCAGTTCGATGCGTTGGATGATGTCGCCCGCCCGAGGTTGAACCCGTCGCGGCAGTAGACGCTGGCCGCGCAGTTCACCACATGCGGATGATGTCGATCAGGCCCCAGATGCGGATCCACGGTATCGAGCCAGGCATCATCGAGGCGCCTTCCCGAAATGGGCGGCATTGAATCCATCCCTGCCAGCCGCGCGATTCCCTTCGACCATTCCACGTAGACGTTTGAGAGCAGCTCGACGCCGATCTGGGTCGCCAGTAGGTACTGGCGAAACCACAGCGTGTACATCTTACCCTGCCTCCCGATTGGCGGAATGACCGCCTTCCCCCTTCGCGATTGAAAGCCACTTCTTCCTGACGTGGCACGCGTCGTTATTGTCGGTCGTTCGCGACGAGATTTGCATGCTCGACCGAGCTCCTACTCTGAACCAGTTCATGCTTGTTTGGGAAGCATGAGTATCGTTCGCACGAGAAGCTGTATGAGGGCGGCGATTATTCAGGCCAAATCCGGGCTATAGGGGATGATCCGATTGCGACCGGCGCGCTTCGCCGCGTACAGCGCCTGATCGGCGTTGAGCGCGAGCTTCACGGCGTCGCCGCTGGCGGGAAAACTCGCCACGCCGCCGCTGAAGGTCACGGCGAACACACCCGACCGCGATAGCTGCCTGATCTTGGCGAAACCCTCGCGCAATTGATCGAGGATCTGGCACGCCTCGGCGAGGTCGGCATCGGGCAGAATGACCGCGAATTCCTCACCGCCGTAGCGGCCGATATAGTCGGTCTGGCGCAGGCGCTGTTGCAGCACCCGGGCCAGCGTCTTGATCACGCGATCGCCGACGTGATGGCCGTGGGTGTCGTTCACCGACTTGAAGTGATCGATGTCGATCATTGCGAACGACACCTTTCCCCCGTTACGCGCCGCGCGCGCCACTTCGTTGTGCAACTGCTCCTTGATACGGGTGTGATTGAGCAGTCCCGTGAGGTTGTCGGTGACCATGAAGCTGCGCAAGCTGCGAGCGCGTTCGGCCCGGATCGCCACCGAACGGATCAGATGCGTCGGATTGATCGGTTTGGTGAGGAAGTCGTCGCCGCCGAGGCTCATGGCGTCCAGCTGCCGATCGATCTCGGTCTCGGCGGACAAATAGACGATGGGGATGCTGGCGTAGCGCGGCACCTGACGGATCACCCGCGCCAGCTCCATGCCGTTGCAGCGCGGCATGTACATGTCCATCAGCACCAGATCCGCGGCGTTCTCGTTCATGACATCGAGCACCTGGATCGGATCGTTGACCACCGTGGTCACCATCCCCGCCTTGTTGAGTATGGCCGAGTAATAGGTCGCCTGGGTGGTGCTGTCCTCGACCACGACGATGTGATAGGGCTCCTGCGGCACATGCGCGCCGAGCCGGTCCAGTTGGTCGACCAGTTCGTGCAGATCGAACGGCTTCACCAGATAGGCATCGGCACCGGCGCGGGCGGCGATGAGCCGGGATTCCAGATCGCTGTTCTCCGCCAGCACGATGAGTGGCAGCTTGCCGGAGATGCGCTTGCGGATCTCTTGCGCGAGCTCGGTCAATTGCTCGAGCGGCGCGGCGGCCATGATCGCGTGCGGCGTTTCCATATCCAGAACCGTCAGTAGATTCGGAACGTCGCAAGCGGTTCGCACGTCGTAGCCGAAGTGACCGATCTGCATCTGCAGATCCCGCGCCAGCGTCGCGTTCGGTTCCAACAGCAGCACGATCGGCGCTTCGCGCGCGTCATTCTCGGCCGGCGGCGGAATCGGCCGCTCGATGGGCTTGGTGGACGGCTGCCGGCTCAGGCGGCGAAGAGCTCTAAGGTAGTCGCGGACGATCTGCTGGAACTCGGCGGTGAAAGGCTCCTCATCCTGCACCACCGGCGCCAGCATCACATCGATGATGCTCGCCAGCTCGGCCACCTTGGGATAGCCATCGCTTTCGGCCGCGGCGATCAGCGCCCGGGTGGACTCCTGCAAGGGCGCAAGCTGCGCGCCCTGTGCGCCATGCCGTAACTGCTCCCAGGCGCGCTCCAATTCGGCCGCCAAGGTTTCGACGCTGGCCGCGGGGGCTAGGTGAGAATCGCCTCGGGCTGCCCTATCGCTCACGTGCGCGCTCCCGTTCAATGCTGGCACCCGTGAGTCCTCCCTGACCGGCCGTGGCAGAGCGGCTGCCCGGCCAAGCGCCATAGTTATAGTTATGGAACCCCGAGCGGTTGAACCGCCGCGGGTCGGGAAAATTCTATAAAACAAGCTCGCGCAGAGACCAACCGTAGGTCAGCCGGACGGCGCCTTTGGGAACTTGAACCGGCCGGCATCGCCGGCGCCAAGCCCCGAACGCTCTCATCTGCGAGCCGATTTTCCCTATCTATTCAATATAGTCGGAAATTATGATAGTCGACGACGGAGGCGCGGCTCCAGGCAATATTCAACGTACCGCGCGCCGATGCCGCGTCCGCCCCGCCTCGCCGCCGGCGAGCGCTTACTACAGGAACCCCAATTGCAGCTTGGCCGCCTCGGACATGCGCTCCGCCGTCCACGGCGGCTCCCACACCAGCTGCACCTCGCAGGAGCGCACTCCCGGCACCTGCTCGATGGTGGCCTTGACCATGCCCGGCATGGAGCCGGCCACGGGACAGGCTGGCGCGGTGAGCGTCATCTCGACGTCGACGTGCCCCTCCTCGTCGATCTCCAGGTTGTAGATCAGGCCCAACTCGTAGATATCGACGGGGATCTCGGGGTCGTAGACCGTCTTGATGGCTGCGATGATCGGCTCGCGCAGCTCCTCGGGCGAAGGCTGCGGCGGCGGGCCGGGCGGGGCGTAATACGGTTCCAACAGCGCTTACTCCGTGGTCGCGTCGGGCTGCCGACGCAGAGCCGCCTGCAGCGTATGCCAGGGCAAAGTCGCGCACTTCACCCGGGTGGGGAATTCACGAACGCCGGCCAGCACGCCCAGCTTGCCGAGATCCTTGGCCGGCTCGGCGCCGCCGGTGAGCAGATCGTGGAACTGGTCGAACAGCGCCTGCGCCTCGGCCAGCGACTTGCCGCGCAGCTGCTCGGTCATCAGCGAGGCCGAGGCCGTGGAAATGGCGCAACCGTCGCCCTCGAAGGCGACGTCGGCGACCACGCCGTCCTCGACCACGAGGAACACCTCGACCTTGTCGCCGCACAGCGGGTTGTGGCCATGGGCATGGTGGCTGGCACCCTCGATCCGCCGGAAGTTCCGCGGATTACGGTTGTGGTCCAGGATCACTTCCTGGTAGAGCTCGCGCAGTCCCGACATGCTTCTAGCCGAACAGACGATTGACCTTCTCCAGGGCGCGGACGAACACGTCCACTTCCTCGAAGGTGTTGTACATGGCGAACGACGCGCGCGCCGTCGCCGGGATGCAGAAACGGTCCATCACCGGCTGCGCGCAGTGATGCCCGGTACGCAGCGCCACACCCTCCTGGTCGAGGATGGTGCCGATGTCGTGCGGATGGGCCTGCTTCATCAGGAACGACAGCACGCCGGCCTTCGCCACCGCGGTGCCGATCACCCGCACGCCATCGACCTCTAGCAGCCGCTCCGTAGCGTACTGCAACAGCGCGTCCTCGTGCGCGGCGATCGCCTCCAGCCCCACGCTCTCGACGTAGTCGATGGCGGCGCCCAGCCCGATCACGCCGACGATGTGCGGCGTGCCGGCCTCGAAGCGCTGCGGCGGATCGGCGTATTCAGTCTTGGCGAAGGTGACGTACTTGATCATGTCGCCGCCGCCCTGGTACGGCCGCATCTCCTGCAGATGGCGCAGCTTGCCGTACAGCACGCCGATGCCGGTCGGACCGTACAGTTTGTGCCCGGAGAAGGCGAAGAAGTCCGCGTCCAGCGCCTGCACGTCCACCCGCACGTGCGGCACCGACTGCGCGCCGTCCACCAGCACCGGCACGCCACGGGCGTGAGCCAGCTCGATCATGGCCTTGACCGGATTGACAGTGCCCAGCGCGTTGGAGACATGCACCACGCCGACCAGCTTGGTGCGGTCGGACAACAGCCGCTCGTAAGCCTCGAGATCCAACTCGCCGGCGTTGGAAATGGGCACGACCCTCAGCTCGGCGCCGGTTTCCTCGCACAGCATCTGCCACGGCACGATGTTGGAGTGGTGCTCCATGGCCGTGATCAGGATCTCGTCGCCCGCCTTCAGCCGAGGCCGCAAGAAGCTGTGCGCCACCAGGTTGATGGCCTCGGTGGTGCCGCGGGTGAACACGATCTCCTTGGCCGAGGGCGCGTTGACGAAACGGGCGATGCGCTCGCGCACCGCCTCGTAGCGTCCGGTCAGGCTCTCAGACAGGTAGTGCACGCCGCGATGGATGTTGGCGTACTCATGCGCGTAGCAGTGGGCGATGGCGTCGATCACCGCCTGCGGCTTCTGCGCGCTGGCGGCGTTGTCGAAGTACACCAGCGGCTTGCCGTGCACGCTGGTGCGCAGGATGGGGAAATCCGCGCGGATGCGCTCGACGTCCAGCCCGGTGCCTATGTTGCTGATCGCGCGCGGCGAGCTCATGCCATCTCCTTCACGGTGGCGTCGCCCGGCAGCCGCGCCAGCGCCGCGGCGCGCACGTACTGTCTGAGCGGCTCGATGGTTATCGGCTCGAGCACCTCGCCGATGAAGGCGTAGGTCAACAGCCCCTGCGCGTCCTGCGGACCGATGCCGCGCGAGCGCAGATAGATCAGGGCGTCCTTGTCCAGCTCGCCGACCGAGGAGCCGTGCGAGCACTTCACGTCGTCGGCGTGGATCTCCAGCCGCGGGTTGGAGTGGGCCAGCGCCCGCTTGGACAGCAGCAGGTTGCGGTTCTCCTGGCGGGCGTCGGTCTTCTGCGCGCCCTTGGCGACCAGCACCAGGCCGTCGAACACCGCCTCGGACTTGGCCGTCAGCACCCCCTTGAAGCGCTGATGGCTGTTGCAGTGCTCGGCCAGGTGGCGGACGTAGGTGTGGTGATCGCTGTACTGGCCTTCCGCGGTGATGTACAGGCCATCCAACGCCGCTTCCCCGCCCGGTTCGGTCAGGTCGACGTACAGGTCGGTGCGCGCCGACTTGGCGCCGAAGGCGTGCGAGTGCCCGCGCAGACGCGCGTCGCGCCCGAGCCTAGCGGCGATGACGCCGAAGTGGTAGGCGTCCGCGCCTTCCTGCTGAATCTTGTGATGATGCACCGAGGCATTGGCGGCGACGTCGATTTCCGTCACCGGGCAGCTCAGGTAGGCACCCTCGCCGCCGAGGTGGAACTCGGCCACGCGCAGTTCCGCCCCTTCCTCCGCCACGATCAACGTGCGCGGGTAGACCGCGCGCCCGGTGGCTTCGGCCGAGGCCACGTGGGCGACCACGATCGGCCGCTCCAGCACCGCGCCCCGGCCGGCGTGGATCAGCACGCCGTCGAAGAACAAGGCCGTGTTGAGGCTGGCGAAGGGATGCTCGCGCTCGCCGCTGAGCCGCGCCAGATGCGCCTCGAGCAGCGCGTCGTGCCGCTCCAGCGCCGGCAGCAGCGGCTGCACGGTCACACCCGCCGGCAGCCCCTGCAGATCGGAGCTGCCTTCGCTGAACTGACCGTCGACATAGACGATGCGGATGGCGCCGGGCACCACCGACTTGATCGCCTCGACCTGCTGGTCGGCGCTACCGGCGATGTGCAACGCCTCGAAGTGGTTGCCGCGCACCGGGGTGAGATCGAGATTGCGCCAGGCCTCGTCCTTGCGGGTCGGGAAGCCCTTGGCGGCGAACGCGTCCATCGCCGCCTGGCGACGCTCGATCAGCCACACCGGCTCGACCATGCGGTCCTTGCGCCGCGCTTGGAAATCCTGGGCGTAGCCGCTGGCGGGCTGCTGAGCTGTAACCTGCTGCATGCCCCCTCCTTACGCCGCCGCGTCTTCGAACAGCGCGTAGCCGCTGCGCTCGAGCTCCTGGGCCAGTTCCTTGCCGCCGGACTTGACGAACTTGCCGCGCACCAGCACGTGCACGCGATCCGGCACGATGTACTCCAGCAGGCGCTGATAGTGGGTGATCAGCAGGAAACCGCGTTCCGGCGAGCGCAGGCTGTTGACGCCGTCGGAGACGATGCGCAGCGCGTCGATGTCCAGGCCGGAGTCGATCTCGTCGAGAATCGCCAGCGTCGGCTCCAGCACCGCCATCTGGAAGATCTCGTTGCGCTTCTTCTCGCCGCCCGAGAAGCCCTCGTTGACCGGCCGGCTGAGGAGCTTGTCCTCCATCTTCACCAGCTTCATGCGCTCCTTGATGAGCTTGAGGAACTCCATGGCGTCCAGCTCGGGCTGGCCGCGGTACTTGCGGATGGCGTTGACCGCCGCCTTCAGGAAATAGGTGTTGGAAACGCCGGGGATCTCCACCGGGTACTGGAAGCCGAGGAACACGCCCTCGCGCGCCCTATCCTCCGGTTCCAGCGCCAACAGGTCCTTGCCGCGGAACAGGATTTCGCCCTCGGTGACTTCGTAGCCCTCGTGCCCCGACAGCACCTTGGACAGCGTGCTCTTGCCGGAGCCGTTGGGCCCCATGATGGCGTGCACCTCGCCGGGCTGGATCACCAGGTCGATCCCCTTGAGGATCTCCTTGCCGTCGACGGTGGCGTGGAGGTTCTTGATCTCGAGTAGAGCCGTCATCGCAAAAATCCTTAAATCCGGTTAACCGACGCTGTTCTCCAGCGTGACCTCGAGCAGCTTCTGGGCCTCGACCGCGAATTCCATGGGCAGGGTGCGGAACACGTCCTTGCAGAAGCCGTTGACGATCAGCGACACGGCGTCCTCTTCGCTGATGCCGCGCTGCTTGCAGTAGAAGATCTGCTCCTCGCCGATCTTGGAGGTGGTGGCCTCGTGCTCGATCTGCGCCGTGGGGTTCTGCACGTCGATGTAGGGCACGGTGTGCGCGCCGCACTTGTCGCCCATCAGCATCGAGTCGCACTGCGAGAAATTGCGCGCGCCCTCCGCCGTCGGCAGGATGCGCACCAGTCCGCGGTAGGTCTGCTGCCCGCGCCCGGCCGAGATGCCCTTGGAGACGATGGTCGAGCGGGTGTTCTTGCCCATGTGGATCATCTTGGTGCCGGTGTCCGCCTGCTGCGCGCCGCGGGTCACCGCCACCGAATAGAACTCGCCCACCGACTCGTCGCCGCGCAGCACGCAGCTGGGGTACTTCCAGGTGATGGCCGAGCCGGTCTCCACCTGGGTCCAGGAAATCTTCGACTTGCGGCCGGCGCACAGCCCGCGCTTGGTGACGAAGTTGTAGATGCCGCCCTTGCCATTCTCGTCACCCGGGTACCAGTTCTGCACCGTGGAGTACTTGATCTCGGCGTTGTCGTGGGCGATCAGCTCCACCACCGCGGCGTGCAGCTGGTTCTCGTCGCGCTGCGGCGCGGTGCAGCCCTCCAGGTACGACACGTAGCCGCCGTCGTCGCAGATGATCAGCGTGCGCTCGAACTGCCCGGTGTTGCGGGCGTTCATGCGGAAGTAGGTGGACAGCTCCATCGGGCAGCGCACGCCCTTGGGGATGTACACGAACGAACCGTCGGAGAACACCGCCGAGTTCAGCGCGGCGTAGTAGTTGTCCTTGTACGGCACCACCGAGCCGAGGTACTTGCGCACCAGCTCCGGATGCTCGCGCACCGCCTCGGAGAACGAGCAGAAGATGATGCCCTTCTCGGCCAGCTTGGCCTTGTAGCTGGTGGCCACGGACACCGAGTCGAACACCGCGTCCACCGCCACGCCGGCCAGCACCTCGCGCTCGTGCAGCGGAATGCCGAGCTTCTCGTAGGTCTCGAGCAGCTTGGGGTCGACCTCGTCCAGGCTCTTGGGCCGGTCCTTGTCGGACTTGGGCGCGGCGTAATACGAGATCGCCTGGTAGTCGATCTTCGGGTAGTGCACCGCGGCCCACTCCGGCTCCTGCATGGTGAGCCAGTGACGGTAGGCTTCCAGCCGCCATTCGAGCAGCCACTCCGGCTCCTCTTTCTTGGCGGAGATCAGGCGGATCACGTCCTCGTTCAGCCCCGGCGGCACCGTCTCCTGCTCGATGTCGGTGACGAAGCCGTGCTCGTAGCCGCGGCGAGTGATTTCCTCGAGGGTCTTGGTGCTGGCGGACATGGTCACGCTCCTAGCTTCTTCAACGCGGACAGGGGCACGAAGGCTTCCTTCGGCAGCGGGTTCAGCGGCTGGATCATGTCCTTCAAGCTGATACCCTGCAGGGCGTTCTGCACCACCTGATTGATTCGGTTCCAGTTGCTGCTCACCACGCAGCCGTCGTGGTACTCGCAGTCGGCGGGTCCGGTGTCGACGCAATGCGTCAGCGAGATCGGCCCCTCGATCGCCGCCACGATGTCGGCAACGCTGATATCCTCCGGCAGCCGGGCCAGGCTGTAGCCGCCCTTAGCGCCGCGGTGAGAGATCAGCAGCCCGGCGCGCGCCAACTGCTTGAGGATCTTGCTGACCACCGGCAGCGGCAGCCGACGCTGTTCCGCAAGCCAGCCGGCGTTGTAACGGCGCTCGGGATCCTCGGCCAGAAGGCAGAGGATGACGACGGCGTAATCGGTCTCGCGGTTGATGCGTATCATGACGGTCCAGATTGTACGCCAATGTGGACCAATTTGGTACTTATTAGTTCGACGGAATGTAGGCGCCGCCGGCGTTGGCGATAGCGCCTGGCGGGATCACCGCAGGGGCGGCTCGTCCTTGTCCGGACACGGCGCGCCGCTGCGCTCCACCTGGATCACCGAGTGCGCGAGATCGTAGCGCCCGCGCAGATGGCGCTTGAGCTGCCGCACCACCTCCACCCCGTCGGCGTCCGCCGCGATCCGCACGTGGAAGGTAACCAGCGCGGTGCCGCTGGTCAGCGACCAGGCATGGACGTGATGGATCTCCTCGACCCCGGTCACCGACGCCTGCAGGTCGCGGCTCATGGCGCCGATGTCCAGCCCCTCCGGCGTGCCTTCCAGCAGGATGTGGGTGGATTGCTTCACCAGTTGCCAGGCGCTGCGCAGGATCAGCGCCGACACCAGCAACGACAGGATGGGATCGATCCGGGTCCAGCCGGTGACCATGATCGCGGCGGCGGCGGCGATGGCCGCCACCGAACCGAGCAGATCGCCCAGCACGTGCAGCGCCGCGGCGCGCATGTTGAGGTTGTCGTGGTGATGGCCGCCGTGTCGTAGCACCAGCAGCGCCACCACGTTCACGGCCAGGCCGGCCGCGGCGATGACCAGCATCGGCCCGGCCAGCACCGGCTCGGGCACCCACAGCCGATGCACCGCCTCCACCGCGATCCACACCGTCAGTCCGATCAACGCCACGCCGTTGACCCAGGCGGCCAGCACCTCGAAGCGGCGATAACCGTAGGAGCGGCGCTCGTCGGCCACGCGCCGTCCCGCCATGAAACCCAGCCAGGCCAGGGCCAGGGCGACGGTATCGGTGGCCATGTGACCGGCATCCGCCAGCAGCGCCAGCGAGCCGGCCCACAGGCCGCCAACCACCTCGACCAGCATGAACAGACCGGTGAGCAGCATGACGAACAGCACCCGCCGCTCGTTGCCGCCGCCGCGGCGGTGGTGCTGGTGGCTGCCGTAATCGTGGTGATGGTGGTGGTGGTGTTGCGTCATACGGCAAGAATGGGGCTCGCTGGCGGCCATCCGGCCGATTATGCCGGATGACCGCCGCTTGCCCCACTCCGCCGTAGCCTTTAGAGACGTTTGCGGCGCGCTTCCAAGATCAGATTGAACGGCGTTTCCGCCGCGCGCCGGAAATGGCCGAATCCTGCCTTGCGGAACACCTCCGCCAGCCGCGCCTCGCCGGCCTGGGCACCGAGCACCCGTTGCCCGCCCTCGGCGATGGCATGGGCGCAGCAGATCGTGGTCGAGGCGGCGTAATACAGCCTGCCGACCGAGGAGCGATTGTGCGCGACCCGGTCGTTCGCGAACGGCTCCACCAGCAGCACCGTGCCGTCCAACGCCAGGGTATCGGCGGCGTGCCGGGCGGCGGCCACCGGGTCGCCCAGATCGTGCAGGCAGTCGACGAAGCAGATCAGCCCGTACGGCGCGCTGGGATAGTCCACCGCGGTGGCGACCTCGAAGCGGATCCGATCGGCGGCCCCGAGATCCTCGCCACGCAGCGCTGGCTGGGTGAGCACTTCGCGGTCGCCAATCCGGTCGAGGAGATGATCCGCCGCTCGCGCCTGGCCGAACGCACCTTCAAGCGCCGCTTCGCCGCCACCACCGGCCTGACCCCGATCGGATACGTGCAACGCCTGCGGGTGGAGGAAGCCAAGCGCCGGCTGGAACGCACCGACAGCTCGATCGACGAGATCAGCTGGCGCGTGGGCTACGAGGACGCGGCCTTCTTCCGCCGCCTGTTCGAGCGCACCATCGGCATGGCGCCGGGCGCTTATCGACGGCGCTTTCGGATACCCGAGTTCGCCCAGCCGTCCGGGGAACTTTGCCGCATGGGCTCTGATCATGGGCAAGCGGCGCTCCCAGAACGAGACTGAGGGACGCGTCGCCGGCTCGTGCCGTGCCCGCGCGCGAACCGCGGCCAAAAACCGGCTCGCAGCCAAGCAACGATCAGTTCCCGATCAGTCCGGCGCGGCGAAGATGCTTGTCCGTGTCGACAACGTTGGAGGGTTGAGCTCGGCCCAGGAACAGCCATTTGAAATGATCGACGACGATGGCCGCGCCCTTCATCGAGAGGTGCTCGCCATCGCTATGGATGGGATAGCCATCCACCATGTTGCTGCATTGGCCTTGCACGCACAGCGCATCCCTGGGCTCGATGTAGTACACGTTCGAACGCTGGCGTGCGAAACCCGCGAGCACCCGATTGATTTCCGGATCCGACGCCCGCGAATACATCGCGCAGTCCGCCGACGCGATGCTGGGCCTGGACAAGCAGTCGACCAGGGTGCGGCCACGCTGCTCGGAGAAGATCTGAGGCATTCCGATCAGAAAATAGCGACGTCGGCTGCCACCGTGTTCGATCAACTTCTCTATCTGAGACACGACGTACGCGTTGTATTCCGCCCGCGTCGAAAACTGGTAGGGCGCATTGCCGCCTCTCGGCCCGAGCTTGGCGCGATACTCGTCCCAATCGTGGGCCAGGAACAGGTCGACATCCGGGTACGTGTCGAGCATCGTCCGCAGCTTGTCATAAGCCGACGAGCATTTTTCCTCCTCGACGCCTTTCCTGTAGCGGGTCGCGTCGGGAGCGATAAGACAACCGTGATGAAAAAGCCCTCTCGCCGCGAGCCCGTGCGCGGAGAGCAGTTGATGGAGCGCGTTCGCGTACTGGTGCGACAGGCTATCGCCGGCGATGAGGAACGCCGGCCGGGAGGCTGCCGCGTTACCGAGGGTGACCATCGTATTCGCCGGGATGCCGGCACCGCCGAATTGGCTGCGGTGATAGTCCTTGATGTCGACACCGAACATCTGCCTCTCCACCGGGATTCGCCAAGCCCAGCCAGCATGCGCCACCATGCTGGCACCGATCACCGCCAGCACCACTGGCATTACGATCACAGGCCGTAGAGGCTTCGCTCGTCCGCCGCCGGCCCATTGCGGCGCCATCCGGAACGGGGTTTCGACGTACCTGTACAAGACCAGCGCCAGCACGACCGCGAGAGCCAGCATTCCGGCACGATCCGCGGCATCCAGGGAACCGAACGAGGCGTAGCTCCAGAAGACGATGACCGGCCAATGCGTTAGATAGAGCGAGTAACTGATGCGGCCGATCGCCACGCCGAGGCCGTTGCGGAGCAGCTTTCCGACGATCCGCGCCTGCCCGGCATAGATGGCGAGCGCTGCGCCGAGACACGGAACGAGAGCGCTGTAGGAGGGGAACGGAACTTCTTCCGTGTAGGCGAAAACCGCGTAGGCAATTAACCCCAACCCCACCAGCAGGAGCGGCTCGAGCACCGCCTTGTTGCGGGGCTGGCGCGGTGTGATCCAGACCATGAGAGCGCCGATCACGAACTCGAACACGCGGAACGGCAGCAGATAGAAAGCCGCGACCGCGCCCTCGGAGTCGGTGCTGAGATGCACGGCCGCGAGATTGAGGGTGAAACTGATTCCCGCCACCCAGGCGAGCGCGACACCGACCTTGGCGGAAGCCGTCCTCCGGAACAAGAACACCAACGCGGCCGGCCACAGCAGGTAGAACTGTTCTTCTACGCTGAGCGACCACGTATGGAGCAGCGGTTTCAGGGCGCTGTCGCTGTCGAAGTAGCCTGCCTCCTTCCAGAAGTAGATGTTCGAGACGCTTATCAGCGAGGCGAGCAGCGACTCGCCAAAGTGCTTCAAATGGTGCGGCGACAGGACGAGCGCACCGACCACCGCACATCCCAACAACGTCGCGAACAGGGCCGGCATCAGCCGCCGGATCCGGCGGATGTAGAACGACGAGAAGCTGAACCCTCCTGTTGCCAACACTTCGTCGCGGATGATGCCGGTGATGAGGAATCCGCTTATGACGAAGAAGACGTCGACACCGACGAAGCCCCCCTCGAAACCGCCCACGCCAAGGTGGAACAGCACGACGACCACGATCGCGAGAGCTCGGAGCCCATCCACATCGGCTCTATAGGTAGGTTTCATTTGCAGGTCTTATCGAACGACGATGTTGACGTACGCCACGGAGAAGCATCGCGGCAGTGTGACGTTTTCGCCACTGGAATTCGGCGACAGCCATCACCGGCGGAATGCGCACGCTCCACGACCGAACGCACAACAGGTCGCTCCGTACCGCGCCTGTCGTAGCACGGAAATCCGACATGAAGACCAATCCGCCCCAAGCGATACCGAGTCTTCCGGAGCACCCGATGCCGCCCCCTCAACGCCGATAGAGCGTTGAACGGCCCCGCCAGTGCCCATCTTCTTCCGGTAGCGGGATCACGAACGCCATGGCCCACGGTCCACCCGCCGCGACACCGGCCAGGCTACCGAGCTGCCGCCACAAACGAAAAGGCCGGATCATTTCTGATCCGGCCTAAGTCGTTGAACTAGATGGTCGGGGTGAGAGGATTTGAACCTCCGACCACTTGCACCCCATGCAAGTGCGCTACCAGGCTGCGCTACACCCCGAGAGAAGGCGCAATCCTACACCAACGCGCCGCATTCGAAAAGGCTAACGGCGCAGGATCTGCAGAAGCTCTTCCAGCTCCAGACGGACCTGGCGGGCCATCTGCTGAGTCTGGCTCAGATCTTCCTTCGCGCTATCGCCGGACAGCTGCTGGCGCGCGCCGCCGATGGTGAAACCCTGGTGATACAGCAGGGAACGGATCTGACGGATCAGCATCACGTCCTGCCGCTGGTAGTAGCGGCGGTTACCCCGCCGCTTCACCGGCTTGAGCTGAGGAAACTCCTGCTCCCAGTACCGCAACACGTGCGGCTTCACGGCGCACAGCTCGCTGACTTCACCGATGGTGAAGTAGCGCTTGGCCGGAATGGGCGGCAGTTCGTCGTTATTCGACGTTTCCAGCATATGCTTCCACGCGCGCCTTTAGTTTCTGCCCCGGCCGGAAGGTGACGACCCGACGCGCGGAAATCGGAATCTCCTCGCCGGTCTTCGGATTACGGCCGGGACGTTGGTTCTTGTCGCGCAGGTCGAAGTTGCCGAATCCGGAGAGCTTCACCGGCACGCCGTTCTCCAGCGCACCGCGAATCTCCTCGAAGAAGCACTCGACCAGTTCCTTCGCCTCACGCTTGTTGAGGCCCACTTCTGCGAACAGACGCTCGGCCAGGTCCGCCTTGGTCAACGCCATAAGGTCATTACTCCCGTAGAACCGCACCAAGATCCTGACTCAGACGAGTGACCACTCGTGCCATGACGTCGTCAACGTCCGCGTCGGTTAGAGTGCGTGAAGAATCCTGCAAAATCAAGCCCATGGCCAAGCTCTTGGAGCCTGGCTCCACCCCCTGGCCGCGGTAGACGTCGAACACGAACGCGTCCCGCAGCCACTCGCCCGCGGCGGCGCGAACCGCGTCGACCGCGCTGGCGCTGGACACCTCGTCGCGCACCACGACGGCGAGGTCGCGACGGATCGAGGGGAAGCGCGAAAGCGGCGCGAACGCCGGCAGGCGCGCCTCGGTGAGCGGGTCCAGGGCCAACTCGAACACGTAGGTCGTCCCGGCCAGATCCAGGCGCTTCTCCACCTCCGGGTGAATGGCGCCGAGCCAGCCGACCAGCCGCTCGCCGCGGTAAATGCATGCCGTCTGCCCCGGATGCAGCGCCGGATGACTGCCTGCCTGGAACCCGAACGAGCCGGCGTCGCCGGTCAGCGCCAGCAGCGCCTCGACGTCACCCTTCACATCGAAGAAATCGACCGTGTCGGAGCCCGCCCCCCACTGCTCCGGCAGCCGGCTACCGCAGGCCACGCCGGCGATCACCCGCTCCTGGGTGAGCGCATCGAGGCTGCCGCGGAAGCGCAGGCCGGACTCGAACAGCCGCACCCGCTGGTGCTGACGGTTCTGGTTGTGCACCACCGCCTGCACCAGGCCCGGCCACAGGCTGCTGCGCATCACCGCCAGATCGGCGGAGATCGGGTTCGCCAACGCGACCGGCTGCTGCTCGGGATCGAGCGCGGCCTGCAGCGCCGGCGCGACGAAGGAGTAGGTAATCGCTTCCTGGTAGCCGCGGTCGACCAGCGCGGAGCGCAAGCGCCGCAGCGGCAGCCGCCGCTCGGCCTGCGGCGCCATCGCCAAGCTGGCGGCGGCGCGGCGCACGGGAACGCGATGATAGCCCCACACCCGCGCCAGCTCCTCGATCAGATCGACTTCCAGCGCGATGTCGAAGCGATACGGCGGCACGACCACGTTCCAGCCGTCGTTGTGCTCGCTGACCTCGAGCCCGAGCCGGCGCAGGATGTCCTCCACCTCGGACGCCGGAATCTCGACACCGAGCATCCGCTGCACGCGCTGCGCGCGCAGGTGCACCGCCACCGGCCGCGGCAGTTGCGCCTCGGCCGCGGCCTCGACCGCCGGACCAGCCTCGCCGCCGGCGATGTCCAGGATCAGCTGCGTAACGCGGTCGAGCGCATAGCGCTGGATGTTCGGGTCGACCCCACGCTCGAAGCGGTGCGACGACTCGGTATGCAGACCGTACTGGCGGGCGCGCCCGGCGATGGCGGTGGGCGCGAAGAACGCGCTCTCGAGGAAGATGTCGCGGGTATCGTCGCCGACCGCGGACTGCTCGCCGCCCATGACGCCGGCCAGCGCCACGGCGCGCTGGCTGTCGGCGATCACCAGGCTGTCGCCGCGCAGCTCGATGGTCTGTCCGTTGAGCAGCTCCAGCGTTTCGCCGTCGCGCGCCATGCGCACCACGATGCCGCCGTCGAGCTTGGCCAAATCGAAGGCATGCATCGGCTGGCCAAGTTCGAGCATGACGTAGTTGGTCACATCGACCACCACGCTCAGGCTGCGGATGCCAGCGCGCCGCAGGCGCTCGCGCAGCCACATCGGCGACGGCGCGTCGACGCGGACGTTGCGCAGCACGCGGCCCACATAGCGCGGACACGCGGCCGGGGCTTCCAGGCTGACCGTAATGCGATCGGCGACCGTTTCCGCCACCGTCACCGCCGGCAGCGGCTTCACCGCCTGCCGGGACAGCGCGCCCACTTCCCTAGCCACGCCGATCATGCCAAGGCAGTCGCTGCGGTTGGGCGTGAGATCGGCTTCGATGATCGAATCGTCCAGCCCGAGATACGCACGCAGGTCCTGCCCGGTCGGCGCGTCAGCCGGCAGCTCGAGCAGGCCGGCTGAATCCTCCGACAAACCCAGCTCACGAGCCGAGCACAACATGCCGAACGACTCGACGCCGCGCAGCTTCGCCTTGCGAATCGCCAAGTCGCCCGGCAGCTTGGCGCCGACCTGGGCGAACGGCGCCTTCAGCCCCAAACGCGCGTTGGGCGCGCCGCAGACCACCTGTACCGTGTCCGAACCGGTGCTGACCTTGCAGACCCGCAGCTTGTCCGCGTCGGGGTGCTGCTCGCACGCCACGATCTCGCCCACCACCACACCGCTGAACGGGGGCGCGGCCGGCGACACGCTGTCGACTTCCAAGCCCGCCATGGTCAGACGCTCGGCGAGCGCCGCCGGCGACTCGTCGACCGCCACCCACTCGCGCAGCCATTCAGTGCTGATCTTCATCTATCGCCTCACATCAAACCGTCGGGCCTAGCGGAACTGCTGCAGGAAGCGCAGATCGTTCTCGAAGAACAGGCGCAGGTCGTTGACGCCGTAGCGCAACATCGCAAGGCGCTCCACGCCCATGCCGAAGGCGTAGCCGGTGTAGCGCTCGCTGTCGATGCCGACGTGGCGGAACACGGCCGGGTGCACCATGCCGCAGCCCAGCACCTCGAGCCAGCCCGTTTCCTTGCACACGCGGCACCCCTTGCCGCCGCAGATCACGCACTGGATGTCGACCTCGGCCGACGGCTCGGTGAACGGGAAGTAGGACGGCCGGAACCGCACCGCCAGCTCCTGCTCGAAGAAATTGCGCAGGAACTCGTCGAGGATTCCCTTGAGGTCGGCGAAGCTCACCCCCTCGTCGACCAACAGACCTTCCACCTGGTGGAACATCGGCGTATGGGTGACGTCCGAGTCGCAGCGGTAGACACGGCCGGGCGCGATCACGCGCACCGGCGGCTGCTGCCCTTCCATGACCCGGATCTGCACCGGTGAGGTATGCGTGCGCAGCAGGCGGTGCGCGTCGAAATAGAAGGTATCGTGCATCGCCCGCGCCGGATGGTGCGCGGGAATGTTGAGCGCTTCGAAGTTGTGGTAGTCGTCCTCGATCTCGGGGCCCTGGGCCACGGCGAAGCCGATACTGGCGAACAAGTCCTCGATGCGCTCCATGGTCCGGGTCACCGGGTGCAGTCCGCCGACCGCCTGGCCGCGGCCCGGCAGGGTGACGTCGACACGTCCGGCTTCCAGCACGCGCCGCAACCGGTCGGCGTCGAGTTCGCTGCGGCGCGCTTCGAGCGCGGCCTGCAACGCCTCCTTGGCCTCGTTGATGGCTTGACCGGCTTTCGGCCTTTCCTCGGGGGACAAGCGGCCGAGCGCCTTGAGCTGATCTGTGATGCGCCCCTTCTTACCGAGGAACTCCACCCGGATCGCATCCAGCGCGGCTAGATCTTGGGCATTGGCTATCGCGGCGCGGCCGGCCTGCACCAGCTGTCCGAGCTCGCTACTTTCCTGTTCGCTCATGGTGGCTTGCGTCCTAGACGCCGAAAGTGCTGACGAAAAAAAAGGGGAAGGCGCGGGCGCTCCCTCCCCTCGTGACCTCAACGCCGCGCGCGGCGGCGTGGGTTGATCACGGGCCTAGCTCAGGCCAGGGCCGCCTTTGCCTTCTCCGCAAGCACGGTAAAGCCGGCCGCGTCGCGCACGGCGATATCGGCGAGCACCTTGCGGTCGATCTCGATGGCGGCCTTCTTCAGACCGTACATCAGGCGGCTATAGGAAAGACCGTTCAGGCGCGCAGCGGCGTTGATGCGGGCAATCCACAGGGCGCGGAATTGCCGCTTACGCTGCCGACGGTCACGATATGCATACTGTCCTGCCTTGGTCACCCGCTGCTTGGCGACCCGGAAGGACTTACGGCCCATGTTGTAATAGCCCTTCGCCTTCGCCAAAACCTTCTTATGGCGGGCCCGGGCGGTGATACCACGCTTTACTCTGGCCATCGTCTATTCTCCGGGAAAAAACCTTGCCGAACTTAAGCGTACGGCAGCAACCGCTCCAGCGCCGGCGTATCCTGCTTGGACACCAGCGTCATGGAAGCGAGCTGACGCTTACGCTTGGCCGACTTCTTGGTAAGGATGTGGTTGTGGTAGCCCTGCGCCCGCTTGAAGCGGCCGGAAGCCGTCTTCTTGAAGCGCTTGGCGGCACCTCGATTGGTCTTGATCTTCGGCATTGCCGTTCTCCGCGTCCTGAAAAAACAAATGCCCCGTCCCGCAGGACAGGGCGCCCGCATTCTTATTCGAGCTTACTTACCCTTCTTGGGGGTAAGCACCATCACCATCTGACGGCCTTCCAGCTTCGGCCGCTGCTCGACAACGGCAAGCTCCTGCAGATCGTTCTCGATGCGGTTCAAGACCTGCATGCCGATATCCTGGTGCGCCATCTCGCGCCCGCGGAACCGCAGCGTAATCTTGGCCTTGTCGCCGTCTTCCAAGAACCGGCGCACGTTGCGGAGCTTGACCTGATAGTCACCCTCGTCGGTGCCGGGCCGGAACTTGATCTCTTTGACTTCGATCTGCTTCTGCTTCTTACGCGCAGCCTGCTGCTTCTTGCTCAGCTCGAACTTGTACTTGCCGTAATTCATGATCCGGCAGACAGGCGGCTGAGCGTTGGCGTCGATCTCGACCAGGTCCATTTCCGCGTCGGCGGCTCGGTTAAGGGCGTCGTCGAGCGATACCACGCCGACCTGTTCGCCATCCTGGTCGATCAGACGCACCTGGCGCGCGTTGATCGCCTCGTTGATCCGTCGTTCATCGCCACTTGGGCGCCGATCCCGGTCACCCATCGGCTTTTTCGGTTTCAGAGCGATGCTTCAATCCTCCAAGAATTAATTTCCGCGGCGGCTGACGTCGGCCGCGAGGCGCTCGACGAAAGCATCAACCGTCATCGAGCCGAGATCCTCGCCCGAGCGGGTGCGTACCGCCACCATGCCCGACTCCTGTTCCCGATCGCCCACGACGAGCAGGTACGGGACCCGGTGAATCGTATGCTCGCGGATTTTAAAGCCGATCTTTTCGTTTCTCAAGTCAGCGTCGGCCCGGAACCCTTGTGCCACAAGGCGCTTAGCGACCTCGTCGGCGAAGGCCGCCTGGCGGTCGGTGATGTTCATCACCACTGCCTGGGTGGGGGCCAGCCACGCCGGCCACAAGCCGGCGTAGTGCTCGATCAGGATGCCGATAAAACGCTCCAGCGAGCCAAGCACCGCGCGGTGCAACATCACCGGCACCTTGCGGGTGTTGTCCTCGGCGACATACTCGGCACCCAGGCGGCCGGGCAGCACGAAGTCCAGCTGCAGCGTGCCGCACTGCCACACGCGGCCGATGCAGTCCTTGAGCGAGAACTCGATCTTGGGGCCGTAGAACGCGCCCTCGCCCGGTTGCAACTGCCAGTCCAGGCCCTTGGCGTTGAGCGCGTCGGCCAGCGCGGCCTCGGCCTTGTCCCATACTTCGTCGCTACCGGCGCGCTTGTCCGGCCGGGTGGAAAGCTTGAACAGGATCTGTTCGAAGCCGAAGTCGCGGTAGACCTCGAGCACCAGTTCGATGAAGCGCTCGGCCTCGCCGCGCATCTGGTCCTCGGTGCAGAAGATGTGCGCGTCGTCCTGGGTGAAGCCGCGCACCCGCATCAGACCGTGCAGCGCGCCGGACGGCTCGTTGCGGTGGCAGGAACCGAACTCGGCCAGGCGCAGCGGCAGATCGCGGTAGCTGCGCAGGCCGTGGTTGAAGATCTGCACGTGGCCGGGGCAGTTCATCGGCTTCACCGCGTAGTCGCGCGACTCGGACTCCGTGATGAACATGTTCTCGCGATAGAACTCCCAGTGACCGGAGCGCTCCCACAGCACCTTGTCGACCACCATGGGCGTGCGCACCTCCTGGTAGCCGCGCGCGCCGAGCTTGGCGCGCATGTACTGCTCGACCTGCTGCCAGATCGTCCAGCCGTTCGGGTGCCAGAACACCATGCCCGGCGCCTCTTCCTGCATGTGGAAGAGATTCTGCGCCTTGGCGATGCGACGGTGGTCGCGCTTCTCGGCCTCCTCGAGGCGGTGCAGGTACTCCTTGAGCGCCTTCTTGTCCTGCCAGGCCGTGCCGTAGACGCGCTGCAGCATCTCGTTGCGGGAGTCGCCGCGCCAGTACGCGCCGGCGACCTTCATCAACTTGAAGGCCTTGAGCTTGCCGGTGCTGGGCACGTGCGGACCGCGGCAGAGGTCGAGGAAGTCGCCCTGCCGGTAGACGGAGATCGTCTCGCCCGCGGGAATGTCCTCGATGATCTTGGCCTTGTACTCCTCGCCGATGTCGCGGAAGAAGCGAACCGCCTCGTCGCGGTCCCAAACCTCGCGCTGCACGCCGATGTCCTTGGCCGCCAGCTCTTCCATCCTCTTCTCGATGGTCGCCAGGTCGGCCTCGGTGAACGGGCGCTTATAAGAGAAGTCGTAGTAGAAGCCGTCCTCGATCACAGGGCCGATCGTGACCTGCGCCTCGGGGAACAAGTCCTTGACGGCATGCGCCAGGAGATGCGCCGTCGAGTGACGGATGATCTCGAGCCCGTCGGCGTCGCGCTCGGTGACGATGGCCAGCGCGGCGTCGTGTTCGATGAGGTGACTGGTGTCGACCAGCTTGCCGTCGACCCGGCCCGCCAGCGCGGCCTTAGCCAGACCGGCGCCGATCGATTCGGCGACCTCGCGGACCGTTACGGGATGATCGAACTGACGCTTGCTGCCGTCGGGAAGGGTGATCTGGGGCATGCCGGATCTCCACAGTGGTGACCTATACGAGGGGCCACGTGTTTTTTGGGCAAAAAAGAAAAGCACCACGAGGGTGCTTTTCTTTTAAGGAAGCTGGTAGGCGCGATTGGACTCGAACCAACGACCCCCACCATGTCAAGGTGGTGCTCTAACCAACTGAGCTACGCGCCTGCAAGAGGCCGCTACTATAGCGAAACGTTTTCGCCTCAGCAAGCGTCTATGCGGTAGCCGACGTCGGCAAACCGAGAACGTGCTTTTCCAGGCGTTTGATCTCGTCGCGCAGCTTCGCCGCCTCCTCGAATTCGAGATCGCGCGCGTGCTTGTGCATCTGCTGCTCCAGCTTCTTGATTTTCTGAAGCGCCTGCTGCGGCGTGATCGCGGCGTAGACCTTGGCCTCCTCCGCCACCTTGGCCGCGCCGCGCTGCGCGGTCCTGGCGCCGCCGCCGGGCAGGTCGCGCTCCATGATGTCGGCCACCGCCTTGCGCACGCTCTGCGGCGTGATGCCGTGCCTGGCGTTGTGATCGAGCTGCTTCTGCCGGCGCCGGTCGGTCTCCTGCAGCGCGCGCTTCATGGAGTCGGTCATGGTGT
>Ga0182741_1000618_pt1 | contig 51825 bp, 20 predicted proteins | sample eDN5th37CBELigOP_FD_128874 | JGI IMG/M metagenome (GOLD analysis project Ga0182741, IMG submission 128874) | Enriched Organic Plus compost microbial communities from Emeryville, California, USA - eDNA 5th pass 37_C BE-Lig OP (version 2) (version 2) ... | reverse complement strand
GTACGAATGCGACGTGCTATCGCTGTGTGCTAGGATTATATTATAGCAGGCTGTGCCGCACCTTTATCAGTGCCATCCCAGTCAATTATTCAGTAAGCAATCCAGCAGGCCAAAGGTAGAGCTGGTGGCGCTTACGCACGCAAAAAAATTGCAGTGAACCCATGCGGCGGGGTGTTGAAATACCGCTCTGGAGGAGAGAATTTCGAGCCTGTTTGGATCAGTTTTAAGTCATTTCTAACATGATTCGCAAGGTACAATACACTTGTCTGCTACTGCTTTTGGTAGCAGCGGTGGTTGTCTATGCGGACCTACCGGATGACATCAAGTAAGTAGCTCGTAACGTCGCATATTCGCTTGGTTTTACTTGGCTGGCAAGCTTTGGGGGTTCTATCTACGACTTTTGCGCGTTGTTTCACGGCATGCGGGCCAGTGCTCGTATACGTGAGTGTCTGTCTGCGATAGAAAGAACACCCCTGGCGCTATACAATGAAATCTGTGCCTTGGGAGCAACACTCACGCAACACACCCGAATCACCCCACCTTTTACACTCTAGATGCCAGATTTGTGAGGATGTTGTCCAGACATACCATGACCGCTGGCGATGTGCAGGTACGTTTTGAACCCAACAGCGGCACTTGCTTTGGTACAGCCTCAGTAGATCTTCCACCTAAGCGTCACATCTTCCAGTCGCAGTGTCGGCTCGGGTCAGGAACTTTGCGCGAAAGAGGGCCACAGAGTGGTTCCTAGCTCGACTCGATCACGTTTCCCGTACTCTCCTGGTCCCATCTCCTCGTGAGCCCCACAACTGACGCGCTCTAACGAAGCTCTACCTCGTCCTTTATCAATATCCATCCCCTCCTCTCTCTATCTAGGCGAATCCATGGTTGAGGGCCCAGTCAACATGTGCACAGGACCCATCTTCGACTGCGATCAAGCACCTCACGCCACCGAATGTGAGGCAATGCGCAACGAGTTCATCACCGATAGCTCAAACGCCATCTGGATTGCTGCTCGCCGCGAACCCAGTCCCTTCGCGATCTGCGTGCAGCTCCAGAAGTGCTCCGACGACGAGAACTCGAAAGCTTGCAAGGAGGCTTTGAAAAAACCTGAGTGCGAATTGAAGCCCGAGTGCGAGGCCACCAAGGTGTGCTCGTCCATCTGCTACACATGCTACCGCCTGATCAACGAGTGGCCTATCTTCCAGGAAACCTGCAAGCCACCGGGCGCAAATATGGCTGATGAGGTCCAGCCTCCTCCACCGGCACCTCTCGTCAAGCTCACCTCGGATCCTATTTCCTTCGTGGAGCAGCAAGGTATGCAGAGCAATTACCTCACCTACGACGACGAACAGTTCCTCCGTATTGCTGCATCAGGTGCAGTTTCGTTCAACTCACGCGAGCACGCCGAACGCGCTCATCGCGTTCAACGCGCGATGGAGAGTGGTCTCTTGTCTGAGAATCAACTCCGCATGATTGCCGAGGCCGCTGCTACTAGCGATCTGGTTCGCCACTCCTCCTTCTTGGAGTTGAACTCCCAGACGTCGCGCTACGTTGATGCGTCTGAGCTAGAGTCAGACCATGACTATGATCCTCAAGCAGATTCTCCTGAATTTTCTTCATCGAATATCGAGCTCCTCCAGGACGGAGCTTTCAAGGGTCTTCGAGCTCGAGCACGACGCCAGCCCGAATTCCGTGGTGGATTCGACACTTCTCTCATTCAGAAGACGTGCTACAACATGTGGGATGAGCTTCGAGAGTCCCGCCGAGCACGCTACTTCATGACGTACAAGCGCACCACCATGCCAGAGCTTGATTTCAACGACCTTGCAAGTGGCTACGCTTGGGATGCACACTCGGTTTGCAAGTGCCTGAAGATGTGCCCCATGCAGCAGGGTGAGAGCCTGGAGCTCGTCCAGATCTGCCGATACAACAAGATGCAAGACTTGTTGATGCGCACAGCCTTCCCTCACCTTCCTAAGATGTAAGCAGCAAGATGCAACAGCTGCCCAACATAGGTTGGTTAGGGAGGCGAATGGAATGGATAGGTGACAAAGTCGGAACTAACGATGGAATTTGGATTTTGGTTCCGCAAATTGTATGAAGATGTAATTCAACCCCTACATAAACGTTTACACCAAACTTTAACCCAATGCATATCTGCTCGTACGGACTCGGGCTGGACCCGGGTAGCTTTAGCGCTTGAGTCGGAAACAAAGTGTTGTATTCTGTATTTTTAATAAACATAGGGTACAATGTGACAACCCTAGTGGGGTGTGCGCATAATATGCGGTAACACTACCAGTAACGCAGCTAGCGCACGGTTGAGCAACGACTGCCGAAGTCTTGATCATTACATGTCGTAGTCGTCTCCAAGATCGGGTAGTGCCTCTGCACCACCTTCGTCTTCTGACAGGTCATCTTCATCGGCAACTTGCTTGGCAGCTGCTGCAAACGCCTTACGTACTGCATCACTCTGTTCAGCAGCACGGTTCATGAGTTTGTTGTTAATCAGATCGTGGAGTGCAGTCACAGATCGCATCAGTGCCGCAGCATACATCGTAATCAGGCTGTCATTTGTCTTTACAGTGAGTGCCTCAGCAAGCTCGGGCCGCTTGAGGTCTGGGCAGTAGTTGAAGATCTCTTGAAGAGAGATTAGGATCTTGGGATTGGGGGGAAGTCGACCCGCACAAACGTTGTCGAGGTACTTGTAAATGTCATCCATACGCTTGTGCAATGCCTTGAGTGAAAGCAACTTGTTGCCCACAACATCTGTGATTGTCGAATACCTAACATCCTTGATCGTTCGCAGCAGATGTTCCACACCAATCTCCTCAGCCTCCTCTGCACCGATTTCAGATGGTAAGTGTACGAACTCGCGTCGTGCAACAGAACCAGCAACGGGGACAGCAGGAATGGAGAAGTACGCCTTCACGGGAATCTCTCGGGTTTCGTTGGGCTTGACATCGATGATGCAGAATACGGGCTGTGCACAGTATCGTCGAACAACCTCGTGAATAGCCAGATCCGTCGATCGGATTTCGGGACCGGTACTGTACCATCCTACGACTTTTTCAGATGCATTGACCTTCTTGCAAAGCGAGAACATGAACTCGTGGTAGTTATGGTCGAAGAACCAGGTCTGTGGGTTCTTGGGGTCCTCTTCAAAGGGCACAGCGTACGACGATGAGACATCAACGACTGAGCCATGAGTTTTCCCGAGGAGGATACCACAGACGCGCTTGCGCAGGCGGGCATCAACATCACCAGCAACACGGTTATAGTGGTCCACAACCGACAGCAAAACGAGTGGATGTACAATCACCTTGCTCGGAACGCCTGGGGCGACCTTCTTAGCACGGCTTGGATCTTGTTCATCTTCAAGATCGTCTTGATCCTCGGCTCTGCGCGTGGCCTGGTCGTTGTCGAGGATATCCGGTGTTATGTTGAATGTGTCCTGGTCTTCCTTTTTGTCCATGCTGTGATTTATACTAGATCTTCCGCTAGGTCTCGCGAAAAACTATACAAATCAAAAGGCTCTTTGATTGATGCTTTGACTGGTTGGTCTGGGTCCGGGTGGATAAGATCTTCTTGGCCTTATGCGGCTAAACATAGCCAAAAGGTAGAGTATCCGGGTCGGGGGTGACAGAATATTCTCGAGGTGAGAGAGTGAAAACAACAGTCTGTAGATTAGGTTTTGTTGCCCTTTTGAGGACCTTGTGAGGAGTGCAGGGTGCTGTGGAGTAATTCATTCGGTAGCCAAGATGCAAACCTATGTACTGAGGTTAGGTTTTGACTCGAAGTCAGCTGGGAAGGCGGGACAATTTAGCCCTAACTGAGGACGTCGTCGAAACTGGCCTCTGTCGGGGCGCATTCTGCGTGTCGCATAAGCTTTTGCCAGGTTTCGAGTAATCTTCCATCTCATTCGTTTGATCCTACGCGCTGTCATCTATCCATATTTAGACCCTCATAGGCAAGATGGAGCGTCGTGCAGTCGTAAGACCTGCCGCTTCTTTCATCAAGGCCTGTGTTGTCTTGGGCATCACGCTGCTTGTCTTCACAGCGGTTGTGATGCCCGCGGGTCCCAGCCTCGCGGCAGCTCTCGCTGTCGGGGCTGGAGCTGATGCGGCGTCTGCGCTGGAACACGGTCACGCCGTCGTCCTGGACATCACTCCAATCCAGCCTCAGTTGGAGGGTGACGCTCCTGTGAATGCCGCCTCTGGCGTTGCGCCTGTGCAGCACAGCGATCTGCACATCCGTTTGGTGCGCTCGGAGCTTCCCGAGAACGAGCAGGCCGAGGTCATCGACCGCATTCGCCTGCGACAGGTCAACAACGGACTTGAGGACATGGCCTTGATCGAGGCCGATGCGACCTTGCAGGACGATGTGAAGTTGACGCGTGAGGAGGTGCGCGAGAAGCATCTCGCCACATACTACGGCAACATCAAGATCGGCGGGCAGAACTTCCGTGTCCTCTTCGATACGGGTTCGTGCGAACTTTGGGTGCCCTCGTCACGATGTAGGACTCAGCGATGCATGCGCCACAATCGATACAACATCGATGAATTCCGCTTCCGACAGGGCGAAGGCTTTGCCAAGCAGCGTCTCGATATTAAGTATCTTTCGGGCCGCGTCCGAGGCCCCATGAAGTACGAGAAGGTAGAGATTGCCAACATCGTTGTTCCCAACCAGCTTGTCGGTCTTGCTGAGGACGTCGACATTAACCTTTTGGACGACGTTCACTGGGACGGCATCGTTGGTCTCGCCTACCCCAACGCCAATGTCAAGCGCCGTGGTGTTCTACCAATCATGGATACCATCATCACATCGGGTATTCTAACCAAGCAACAGCTCTCGAATCAGTTCGCTTACTACATTGATAACCAGGGTGGTGCACTCACCTTCGGTGGTGCAAACTGTGATCTTCTCGTTCCTAAGGGTCCCAATCAGTCCAAGGAGTGCGTTGACAAGTTCAACTTTATTCCCATTTCTGACCCAACCTACTGGACCATCCAGTTGGACAGCGTCTCCGCAAGCTACTCGAACGGTAAAGTGGTCAATGAGCTCTGCCCCGCAGCTGGCTGCAAGGCGATTGTTGATACGGGAACCTACTTGATGTATGGTCCTTCAAGCGCCATCCGCCGCTTGCTCCCGTCGACAATTGGCTTGTGCTTCAATGCTCAAACCTCGCTGCCCACGCTCACCTTCAAGTTCCGCGTTCCTGGCAACTGGCCTGCTGCTGAAATCACACTCACGCCTGAGGATTACCTCCTCAAGTTCGAGAAGCAAGGCAAGGAGGAGTGCGTGATGGGCATTTCGCCCGATCGTGATACCGTCTGGACTCTTGGTCAGGTCTTCCTGCGATCATACTACGCTCTTTTCGATCGTGACAACAACCGTGTCGGATTCGCACGGATCCCCCGTGACGCCTCAGCAGTGTTTAACGCAGCGCTAACGGAAGCAGAGTCACAAGTCAGCACAGAGACTGCGGTAGAGGCTGAGGCTGAGGCTGACGCAGAGGCTGAGGCTGACGCAGAGGCTGAGGCTGACGCAGAGGCTGAGGCTGACGCAGAGGCTGGGGCCGAGACCGAAGCCGAAACTGCGACTGAAGCCGAGGCTGAGACCGAAACCGAAACTGAGGCAGAGGCTAAGACCGAGGCAGATGCAGAAGGTGAGGCTGAAACTGAAGCTGAGGCCGAAGCAGAAGCCGAGGCAGAAGTTGAGGAGGAGATCCAAGCTCCTTACATTCCTCCTGGCCCGTCCAATATGGAGGCTTTGAAGCGAATGGAGAAACTATTTATGAGTAGGCAACTGTAAGCACATAAAGATAGGTTAAAGTTAAGTACGTCAGCTTACACCAGGTCCCTGAGCATTCTGAGTGTATTCAACACAGTGTCTATTCCAAAAGGATACCAGGAACTATTGTATTCAGCGACCATCCTTGCAAAACAAAACTAAATATGTGCCACACTGGACGAACGCTTGCCAAGATTGGACAATTGTAAAGACGCTTGTTGGTTAGACGATAGATTAGGGTCGTCATCTTCGATGGATTCTAGCGCCGGACAGCAGCAAGGGAAGAGACGCGACAACAGCGAAGATTTGGTAGGACGTGCTGAATTCTGTGCCGTAGTCGTGGTGATGCAAGAAATTGATCGAGCAGCGGGACGGGTCGTTGGACCAAGAGCGGCATCAACTTGTTGCTGCTGTTGGATCTGGTTGTTAAGTGATAGATTCGGTCGAGGCGGAATGGCGGGCGGGATAGGGGCAGTCGTATGAGATGTTTGGGGGATTTGCGGGAAGGGTGGAGCCGCGGGACTAGCGGGCACGCTTCCGATTCCGCCCCCACCAGAACCAGTAAGAGGAGCACCTGACGCTGGGGATAGGCTCGCTCCGATCAGATGTGCTGGAGGAGGTGGTGGGGCGCCGCCAAACGACCTTCGTCCACGTCGGTCAACAAAGCCCATATCGTCATCATCATCACTATCGTCATCATCATCCATGAGATCTGTGCCACGACTACGAGAACGCCCCATGCTTGGGGTTCCGTCACTATCACGTGCGAACTCGTCTAGGTCTGAATCATCACTGTCGCTGTCTGCAGATTCCTCAACACCATCGTACGCGAATGGATCAAAGACGCTTTCAGTTCCAGACACTGAACCACTCATCTCAGTGTCGGAGTAGTCATGTCCAAACGCCATCGCAAACGCCCGCCTTCGTTGTTCGGAGCTGTCTGACCCCTGAGACCGAGGCTTCGAGTCGCTGTAGCTCTGGCGGTGCTCGATGTCCTCCGCTATCACAACCTGGTTTTGATCCACTTCATCCCCACTAACAGTTGAATCCCGTGAAGATGCTCCCTCTGTGCCCTCTGCTGCAGTGGAAGATGACTCTTGTGTAGCAGCAGCCGCTTGTGTTTCCTTAGCTGCTTTCTGTTGTCGCTTGGCCATCCGTCGCAGATGCCGTGCATGTGCGCGGGAAGCCGCGGCATTCGGAATGATTTGTAGTGCGAAAATATCATAATCTTGCTTAGCTGGTCGCGACAGGAAATGTAAAGGAGGAATGTCATCATTCACAACTCCACGCTCAAGGTCCCACACAACCAACTCGTATTGGAGGGTCTGGCCGAACACGTCCTCCACGGTAAAATCCATTTCTTCACGTGTCAGAGCGCACTTTTGTAGTGCGCGAGCGAGTCCGGACTGGACAGTGTTCACTGCTCGATATGGTTGAGAGCTCAGGGCACCGCTCAGACCACCTGAGGGTGGACCTTGCAGAGGCGTTCCTTGGGGCCCTTGAATGCGAGTACGTCCTCGCTGACCTGAGCCAGACAAGACCCGGGCTGGAACCGTGGGGGTTCGGCGTGTGAGGGGTGTTCGAGCAAGTGCAGAGGCTGGAGCACCAAGTGTTGTGGAGGTCGTCAAAGTGGACGTCGGTGTGCTTGGCGAACGATGCACGAGTTTGCCGGGACCCTGGGTCGAGATGGTGGGGACGCCATAAACTCGACCCTCGTCAGCCAGGCCCTTTGGTTGCGCGCCACTGAGCGCGGGGTTATTCGCGGTTTCGCTCGGTATCGGAATAGGCACGTATTCAATTTGAAGCCGCCTGCATCGTAAGCGACGGATGTGATTCCCAAGGACGGGACCGATCAATTCAGGTCGATGATGGAGGTCCTGAACGAAGCGATGTCTCGCAAGAGCGACCAGGCTCTGAGCCGTACAATCTACGCTGACCTGAAGTTGGATTAGGTGTGGCTCGTCCGCGTCATGTTCACGAGGTAGAAAGGGGAAGTACACTGTGCACCGGAAGAGATCTCCAAATACTCCGCGATTTGCTGTCATGTTGGCGAGTGAGTGGCCACCACTACCAAGGCTTGCACCCAGAGCAGAACTCAGTCCACTGACATAGCTGCCTCCAGCGCTGGATCCAGAACTACCGCCTCTTAATCCTTGACTCAGGCCTGATAGGCGCGTATCATTCGCTAGCTGGTGTGGTTTATCAACAGCCTTCGTGTCAAACTGCCCATCTTGCCCTACGTTCAGATCCGAGCCCATGGTCTTGGACTCGTGTGCGAAGATTTCATCCATGTTTGCACTCGACGAGATGGGCATGTCATCGTCACTGCTAGCATTCTCACCGTCTGATCGATGGCCCATGTCTGCGACCAAGGCAGCAGTGGAATCTGATCTGTGCTTTCGCGACGATGTGACCCGCTTGGGCTGGCGTGGGGGTACTGGAGGGGGCGTTACCGGTGCATTGTGGGCATCGCTGCTTGTGGTATCCTGTGACGCAGCGTCCTTTGCACCATTCGTCGTATCATCATCTGTTGAACGCGCTGCCCACGGGCCTACCGGCTCTTGAACGAACGTGATTGTGGACTTAGGCGTCTTGGCCTTGGGACGGGTAGGGGTAACCGGACCCTGACCCGCAGGGGCAGACGAATTCAAGTCAAGTGCATCGCCATCCACATCTCCTGAGCGTGACCCACTGCTAACCGGAGAAGGGGTCAGTGGAACTTTGCGTCCCACAGCTGCCAGCGCAGCCGCGAGCAGAGAACGCCGCCTGGGATCATGACTCGAGCTGAGTCCAAAATCGGCCAGGGCTTCTTCCTCGTAGTCAAATTCGTCCTCGCCCGCAGCAGGAGCGTTGTCATCATCAAAGGAAGACGCCAATACTAGATCAGATATGACATGCCGCGATGTGAGATGGGCCTCAATATCGAGGTCAAACTCTGAGTCTAGTAATCGCTTTGCCATGCCTGGGTTATCCTTTGGGTTCTAAGCTTAGCAGCTTGCTCAAAGGACTATTCAGACGTAGATATGGGGTTGGTGGTAGATGTAGCGTTAATTCTGATATCGCTACACACGCCACGCCCTTTGTCTTCTTGAATCACCTACACCCGAACGAACCTGGTTCTCCAACGAGCCAGATGTGCCACTACCAAGCCAGATTCTGGGGCTGTTAGATGCCTGCCGTTCAACGATCACCCAACGTTGAGGCTTGAACGGGGACCCAGCGTGCGTATGTAGGGGTCAGACGGCTGAACACCCTAGAGCACTGCTACCACACGCCGACAAAGAGATGACTGAACAATGTGATGAAAAGAAGACCTGATTCTTGGATGGGTCTCCTCGGGACTCCAGGTCCAGTGGAGCTACAGAACGATTGCAATACATGTAACATGGGATGAGGCACAAGAGAGGTGGGTACATGACCGGGATTCGCGAGGCAACCTACGAAACAACTCGAAAGACGCCTCCTCAGGTCAACATCAGACTAGTGAAGCACACTTTTGAGGAGGATTTGTGTGTGAGAAATGGGTTAAATCGTCCATCTGACATATTTGACTGATGAAAACTCTGCAGGTGTATCACCCAGCAAACTTGAATTCAGCGTGGCATGCTCCCTTATCCCACTTTCAGACACTTTTCCATTCTGTGTTCCAGTCCGTTAAACTTGTCCACACCAGCGCAGTTTAGCCTGATCAGGCCAAACTTCAGGTCTGATGACGCGAGAAGAAGCCAATAACCAAGCCTGACATCAACCATAACTGTATAGCGAGGTATCACTCTGCCTGCGTTTGAGAACGTGTTGACTGAATTGTTATCATCGGGCGTTTATTATATCCAGGATGTAGCCTTCCGTTACAGTTAGAGCTAGTAAGTAAGCAAAAGTGAACTTTCATGGCAGTTCTCATTTGGAGTGACTGCACACGGATCAAAACCAGAGATACATACATACATAGTGCTAGTGCAATGTTTTACAATCCCAGAGCCATTCGAACTGGACCTTGAAGCTTTGCTTTGAAATCATTGAATGGCAAGAACAGATCTGCACCCAGTAGTCGAAGCACCGATGCAGTGTCTGCGTCCAGTCCAGCCTCTCCTCCCAAAGCCTTTGCACCTCGAGCCTCAACCAAAGCCTGCTTCGCCTGTTGCTTGGCCCTGATAGCGGCTTCAAAAGCTGATGTCGCAGCAGAGGCAGCCAACTTGGCCTCCGTGGCGGGGTCACTGCTGATGACCGCCGAGGCATTGCCGGAGATCAACGCCTTCTGAGTTTGTGTGCCAGAAACAGCTGCAGCTGCGATGCTTGCCGTGCTTCCTTCGGACACAATGCGTTTGATTTCCCCGGTTCCACCCTGGGCTGTTGAAATCTCATTCAGCATAAGGTTGATTAGCTTGACGGTCCATGGATTTGCAGACCAGCGTGCTGAAACCTTGGCTCGAAGCTCGCTTGGGATAGAATTGTGGAGCAACCCAGCACCGATTCGGAGTCGAGCAGTCGTACCAGCACCTTGGATGAATTGCTCGCATTCAATCCTTCGCTCTTTATCGTCCTTTGACTCGCTAGCTTCTTCTTCGTCGAGATCTTCATACATGTCAACTGGGGCCCAGAAGAGCACGTCTAATAGTGCATTCCAAGGGACTGAGCGACGCAGTAGCAAGCTTGCCAAGACCTTAGCAACTGAGGTAAACGCTGAGGGGCAGTCGACTTCGAGGGACTCAAGAATCCAAATGATAGGTGTGATACCGCGGAGCAGCTGACGCGCAGTGACAGCTTTAGCGTCTATCAATGCAAGGATAAGCTTCAAGCTCGCTTGTGCTTCTGCAGGACGACGTTCCGCAGCCCATTGAACGCAGTGATAGATAACTAACGGAATACCTTCCTCGCGCATCCATTCACGGGCACGAGCCTGAACGACAGCGTTATTCATAAAGCTTTCGTACCTGCGCTTATTTTCGGCAGGCTCTGTGTCATGCGAGGGTAAGTACTTCAAAAGCTCTTGGGACGGCAGTTGAACTACATCCTGATCCGTGTCGTGGTTGTTAGCAACGGATTCGACTGCATTGATGCATGCTGTGTACAGCCGCTGAGTAAAGTACTTAATCAAGTCCGCAATACATCTCAACACCTCCTCCACACTTTCCGTGTCCATATACTCCTCGACCATTTGCTTCATCGGAGTGTTCTCCATATCTGCGCTGGTCGGCGAGTCACCTTCATCTTGAGCATTTACAGACTTGGGATCTAGCAGCAGATGAGCATACTTGACCTCACACGAGTCGAGAGCTGCTTTATCAGCCGCAGCATAACGATCGGGTTCATATCTTTGCAGAGGTTGTTGCTCCTTGCGAACCGCAATCTGGTGCATAATTGCATCGCGCTCGTCCTTGAGCTGTTTGGAGAGATAGAATGCCAGCTTTGGGGAACCGCCTGTCACGCTGCAGAGTGTTGGGATAGCGACTGAAATGTTCGAAATTTCCAGGTACTGGATCGACTTGCTCGGAGCGGCTGGTAGTTCTGCTGAAGCTGTGGTGATTGGCTCTTTGGCTTGCGCCTCCGTGCTGTCTGTCTCCACGTGCTGTTGCCTCTCCTTACCTTGCTGAGATTGTTGCTCGGCCTCAGGTTGTACAGCAGACTCTGCCTCATTCTGTTGTGTTGTACTAGCTCTGCTCGACAGAGTCTGAGCAGAACTGGAGGAAGCTTGTTGTTGTTGCTGCTGCTGCTTCTGCTTCGGCTTGCTGGGTGATGAGGGTTCTTTTGTGGGTTTCCTGGCAGCATGCTTACTCTTGACAACACACCATTCGTCGTCATCGTGTGCTGCTTGCATGGCAGCGGTCCCAATGTCTGCTCGTGCCTGGGGTGGAGTGGCCGTGCTTGTTTTGTTGGGACTAGCCTGAGGATCTTTCTGGAACTGCTTTGCAGGAGTGTTGAGCGCTGTGGTAGATGCAGTCTCCAAAAGATGGGCGTATCGACTTGATGGCTTTGCGCTGGATGGAGGCTCGTTCTTACCCCTAGTCGAGGATGTGGTGCTTGCACCAGAAAGACTTCCATGACGGCCGAACAGGTCACGGCCACTCGCTGATCCACGTGCTGAAGATGCCCCAGCCTTGGAGTGAGAATCTGTTGCTCGCGGGAACGACTGTTGTTGTGCCGTTTTCGCACTTTGATCCTGGGGGACTGGTTGAGCATCCTTGGGACCGATACCGTTGGAGATCCAGCGGCTGTTACGGAGATCAATGAGATCTTGAAGCATGAATCGAAGTCGAGAATCGAGCGCATACTTGGTTTTACCCTCGCCCTGGGTTGGATCCGGAATGCGGCGCTTCGTAAGTCTCTCAATCACGGCAAAGTATTTGTCCATAATCGCCCGGCGCTCTTGAGGTGAGAGCCGTGCTGAACGCCCGTGAGCGTCGACACCAACCCCCATACCATCGCGCAAGCCGATATCCGCTGCGAGTGCTCTGACACTCACAGCAGGAGCAGGTGTGCTTTGTGCCGATGATAGAATCGATGAGCCTGTTGTTTTCGATCCGCCTTGAACCGCAGTGAACTCCGATGAAGCTCGAATGAGGAGAGGCAATGGAGTGCTACCTAGCATACCACCATGCTCTTCATCCTCCTCGCTGCCGTGCACTGCAGAATTGATGTTGCTTGTCCTGGCCGAGTTAATCCGTCCGCTTTCGGGACCGTCGCGTGGAACATTAGTATCTACAGTAAGACTGGCGGCATTCGCATCCGCGGGGGGTTCTAGCGGGAACAATGAAGGCGACTCTCCCTGAACATCAACATTACTTTCTGGATGCGCAATTGCATGAAGCTGTGAGTGGCCCTGCTGTTGTTGCATTTTAAGCATCTCCTGTTGCTGCATCACAGTAAGCTGCTTGCGTACGCGAGCGCGCAACAGTGGTGAGGGCGTAATCATGAATTGAAGTTGTTCAGCAGGAAGATCACCAGCCAGGGCACCCAACTCGGGTGAGGATGCTCCAACAAGCGACAGACTTGTCTGGTTGGCCAGTAGTGGAAGCGTGGATGGGATCGACTGCCCCTCACTGCCTCCCTTTCCGCCGCCCAATGCGTCTTCCAACTTCAAATCACCCGCAGTAAAGCCCGGCGTGCCCAAGGATGCGGCAACCTCAGCTGCGCGCTGTGCTGCGACTTCTGCTGCAGCTGCCACAATAGGATTGGCATCCGAGGCCAATTTGCTAAAGAGTTCGCGAAGCGCCTCGGCGTAAACCAGTGAGTTACCATCTTGCATAGGGGTTGATGCATCGGGAGCATCGATGAAACCGCGAGAGGGAGTATCGAGTTCAGATTCATCAGTAAATTTGAGTGGAATGGGTTGAATGATGGGAGATGCGCTCCTTGAGCCTGTAGGCGATCCAGTTTGTGTAGGGGAGCTGCTTCCCTCCAAGAAGGGGGATGCACAATTGGCAGCTCGTGATGCCGAGGAAGTGCGGCCGCCCTCTGGGGACCCAGCAGGCATGCGAATAAAACCATTGTCCAAGGGTGGTTTGGTGCCAACCGCGTTAGATGGCGTGGTTACAGCTCGTGACAGAGGCTGGATAGGAACTGGAGTAGCTGTCTTCGCCATTTCCGCCGTTGATTTCTCAGATTTCTTCTTCAGATCAGACTTGGGTGCCTCTAAGTCAGGATCGCCGTCAAGAACAGAACCTACGGTACGAAGCAAGGTCACAAGACTCTCAACTTCTGATTCTGAGGTGGTTTCCTCGGATTGCAGCATAGTGTTGAGACAGTAGTAAATCGCATGCCTTGGCATCAAGCCACGACGGAACAGCTCACCACAGAAGATGACCGTGCCTCGCGCTCTTGCCCTTCGCTTGTTCTCTTTATCCTCTTCTGTGTCGTCCGGTCGTTCAGCAAACGAAGGTGAAATCGAGTCAGGGAGGGTGTTTGTAGGCTCCCCACTGAGTTGCTTGTAACATTCCGTAAGAAGCGCTTTCTTAAAGGTCTCGCGACCCAAGACCTGCGTCAATGTCGTACCTCCGGGTGTACTAGCCCCGCTACTCGTTGACACACCCAAATCGATGTCAAAACTTGGTACCTTGAGCTTCGCATCCTGTAATGTATACTCGGCAGGGACATAAGACTGTGCCGTGACATAGAACACCTTCTTCGAGCCGCCTTTGATCGATTTCTTGTGTTTCGATGCCGGTGTTTGCAAATCTCCACTCTCAGAAGGCTGAGAGGAAGACAGCCCGATGCTGGCGCAACGATGTAGGGTCAAAGGTACCGAGCCAGGTCCCGTTGCTACAAATGCAGCTGAATCTGTCTCGTCATCTGAATCATCTCCTGAGCTTGAAGTGACGGGGACTGGCGCAGGTTGCTTGCGAAGTGTCTCAAGATCTGCGTTATACTTGATGTTCCACTCAGGATCAGCAGAGATCAAAGCTGCACACAAGGCTGCGTATAGACCAGCATATTTTGGCTCGGAGATGGCCTTTTCGTAGATAACGCGCGCCACTTGCCGCAATCCAACTACATGGGGAATACCCGCGCATGCTTCAAGCGTCTGTCCTGCCAGCCGTGTGAAGTTATCAGGTGTCAACTTGTTCAGAACAGAGAGAACAGACTTAATAATCTTCTGCATCGCCGCTTCGTCAGCCTCGGCCTGCAGCTTCTTGCGTTGTTCCTCATCGAGGGAATCGATTTGGGTAGTGCTTTCAGCCTGCTTCTGAGCAGCCTCTTGCTTTGCTTTGATGGACGGCGGTACCCATCTGTTCTCGGCCTCTCGCAACCCACTCGTAAGCTCAGTCCTAGCAATCCCTCCCTTCGCAAAGTCACCCGCAATACTGCCGCCCTCGGAGCCCTTTAGGAGAGCCAATGGCACGTACGGCTTGCGTCGTCCGCTTGTCTCACCTGCTGATTTCTTCTTCTTAGCCGCTCGCTCGTTGCGTGCGGAGACAGCTTGGGCATACTGCGCCGATGTCATGTTCGTCGTCGATCCATTGCCACCATGGCGGCCTGCGGGTGCAGACGCAGCACCAGCCTTGCGAACTAGGGACTGTTTGTCCTGCTGCGACTTGTCCTGTTGTGGAGCAGGATCGCGAATGATTTTCGACGCAGATTTGGCAATGGTATTGTCGTTGTCCCAGTGCACACTGCTAGCCGAGACACGGCCAGGCGTGTTGGGTGCCAGGTTGTAATCAAGGAAAGATGGAATGCCCGGTGGTGGGGTGGTATGATAGGGCATGAGCGTGTACAAATAGAAGATTGAATAAGCAATGACATTTTCTTTACCCACAGCTAGTGTATCGTCGTCAAAGTCGGGTCCGAATTCATAATCATCTTCATAGTCATAGTCATAGTATGTTGTGCCTGCTGCTGTCGCGGCTGCTGAGGCCTCCAGACCGTGTGCACCTCCTTCAGCACCTGCCGTCGCGCCAACCGTACCTGCAACACCCGCAGCACCAGCCAGACCGGTCTGGGCGTAGGAGGGCACATAAACGGGCGCACCCAAACCCGCCGCGGCAGAGGCGGAAGTGCCTCCACTACCTATGCTGAGGCCCTTAGCTGTTGCGGAGCTCGGAATATAAGGCGCGGCACTTGTGCTAGGCTGCCACGGCGCCGCATTTGTAGTCAGAGCAAAGGGCTTTACCGAGTTTGACGACGCTGAGCTCAAATGGCTCGGGATATACGGCGGCGCGCTCGTCGACGGACAGAATGGCTTGGCATCCAACTTGAGTTTGCGCTGTTTGGGTGGCTCTTTCACAGACGTCTTCGACTCGTCTGCTTTGCCTTCAGTCGCATTCTGGGCCAATGCGGGAGATGTACTCGAATCCGCACCAGAGGTGGGACGCGACATATCCCCTCGCACGCTCGATGCGTTCTCGGAACTAGTTGAGGAAGTTTTTTCAACTTGTTCCGATTGTGGATCGGTTTTAGCGTGGTCCATGGGACACTATCCGCAATCAAAGTTGCGTGAATGTGAATATATACACGTATGGATCGAATCGCACGGTATTTTCTCTACGGCACTTATGACGTCGCGTGATTTCCAACTTTGATCAGCCCGTGCGGACACTTGATTTCATTCATTTCGCGGCAAGCACTCACTCTGAAGGGCTGAGATCGTGTGACTCGCGTCTTGAATTGGAATTAATGTCGTACAGGGTGGTTATATAGCCTATACACTACTCACTGAGGCATTGACTCAAGCTGCTCCCATTCCTCATGCTGTAACTAGGTCATACGTCATGGTTTCTGGAACTAACTTTATGAACTTGGAACGGTTGTTTGAGTTATTCATTGTTACTGGGATTGCTGGATGGGGCTGTTGTTTCCGCGGCAGGCTCCAGCTTAACAACTTTCTTGAAGTGTACTGCACGCATGTGCTCGTACTCAGCCTGCGCTGTGGCAAACTTCTGACCGCAACCCTCTACAGCGCACGTGAGTACGCCATCGGGTTGACTTGACGACTCAGCAGCACCACTTTCGCTGCGGGGGCGGCGCTGGCCAAGTTGGGCCGAGGACCCACTTGAACTAGAGCTGGAACTGGAACTGGAACTGGAACTGGAACTGGAGCTCGCTAACATCTCCTCTTCCTGGCGCTTCGCATGTACATTCGTCAAATACGGATTCACGTGCGTCTGGGACACGGCATTGTAGTCCACGGCATGGGCATCCATTGCAGCCAAACCGAGTGCGGCAGCACTTGGTGCGGGCGGTGCTCGGCGAGACGATACAGGGACGCTAGCACGTAAGTTGGGATCATAGATGTAACCCTCCTGGGCCAATGCCAGACCCGCAGGTGTCGTCTTGGTCGGGGCTAATGCATCCTCGCCCTCGCCCTCACCTGATGCCTGTGCAGTAGAACGAAGTGCCGTCTTGGAGACAGCTGCGTAGAATGGACTAGTTGAAGCAAACGGCTGGCCACTGGTGATTGAGTTGATCGAAGACGAAGCGGAACTGGAAGTATTCGAGTTGCTCGACTCCTTGGCCTGGTGTTGGCTTTGGATTTGGGAGATTTTCTTGTACACTGACATGTAAGTGCGCGCAAGTGAAGCGAGGGAAGAGGACGATGCGGCACCTGCAACGGACGCAGGTGGGTCGATACCCGCCTGCTTCGCCCAAGCGATCAATGGTGAGTCTGCTGGTACATTGGGGCAGTTTAGGAGTGAAGGCAACAGTGCCAGGCGGCGGTAAATCGCCTGAGTTTCCTCGAGATCCACAGTTGCGCCTGTGTTGGCTTCGGCGTATGCCTCTGCGGCAGCCTTTGCCCAAGCTTCTCGAGGAGTCATAGGTGGAGGACCAACCGTGGAAGGGACCTTTGGAATAAACGAGAATGGGATTGCGCCACGGCCGCGATGTGTCGTCGGCGATGGACTGGGTGCGAGCCCAGTAGCTGAGGCAGCGGTGGGTGATGCCTCTGGCTCTGCCTTAATGGCCTCTTCGCTTGCTGGCTTAGGCCCATCTCCCATCACATCCTCCGACTTGGCAGTGGCCTCACCCTCCCCTGACTCGATCTTAACAGCATCGGCTGATTCAGGCTTGGTTGAATCGGTGTCATCCATCTTGACGCCCTGCTGTTGAGCGGCTAGCTTAGCCTTCTCCGCCTTGAGTCTTGCTTCGTCGCGCTCCTTAGCCTCGAGCTCGTCTGCGCCGGGGCCCTGAGTATAATACTTCCAGATTTTGTAGTGTAGGGAGTGCTTCCACACACGGTAATAGAACTCTACGCACTCTGCTGTGGTCTTGGTTCGAATGTGCTTCGCGATAAGAGGGAAGTCCTTACCCCACTCGCAAATGCAGGCCTCAAACAGCGCAATTTCCTTGGGGGCCCAGCTCTCAAGCGGGTGGGGCTGTCGCAAGGGCGACCTAAGTGCATCCAAGGTGGAGTACTCGGTGACGTCATATTCGGTATTGACCCAAACCGAGCCTCCACTCGAATGGACCTCGCGCTGTTGTGTAAAGAGTGCAAGAGACGCCCGCAGCATCAGGTCGATTTTGTCGCGGCCTGGCAATTCCAATGCGTAACTCGGTCCGAACTTGGTTTCCTCCTCCTCTGTCATCAAAAAGTGCGAAGGTGAAGTACCGCGTCGCACGAGCTTGCGCTTGCGTTGGCGCTTTTTGAGTGTGGTAGTGCTGCCGGAGGAGCTGGAGCCACCTTTGCGCCCGCGGGTGGACACTGCGCCCGCATTGCTGTTGTCTCGGTTGGCCCATCTCCCTCGGCCAGTGGATGTGGGTGCCGATGATGACGATGATGATGATAAACTTGTAGTCGATGGTGCGGATGCAGAATTAGTACCCGAGTTTGCAGAGCTAAAGGCCGCGACTTGATCCGGATTGGTCTCCTCGGTGGCCTCTTCACGGTCACCGCTAGCTGTGATAGCATCATTTGTCGTTGAAGATGCATCAGCGGACTCAGATGCTGCCGTAGGTGCCGTGGGCTCAACGGATCCTGCCTGACCCGACACTTCGCCGTCACCCGCGGTCATTGCTGAATCGTTTGTTGTGTTATTTTCCTCACTCATGGTGATGTGTGTGGCTTGTGCGGGACAATATCCAGCGTGACCTGTCTAGATACGCTGAAATTCGCCCTTGGTCTTCGGCACCCTGTGCGTCTACTCTGCGAAGCCGCACGGATCTACCTCGCGGTGAGGTTCTAAATTCGTGAGTTGGAGAGGGAAAGTGTGGAAATGAGATGCATCTCAATTAGATTGCATAATATGGACATGTGGGTCGGATTTCTAGAGAGGCTCTGTTGTATCCCACGCCGTTAGATCATGCTAGCGTGTGCCTGGTCTACCCGGATCACGCGCCAAACAAAGTGGTTTTGAGAGATTTTTCCAATTTGCGAACAAGTATAGTAAGCTAGGCTTGGAGGCCCGACGACGCTATCTTTCAAATCAAACTAGGCTTGGATGGGGCTGAAACCCTAGATAAATTATATCATTTGAAACTTTAAATGCAACATTTTCATCGAACACGTCCTCTACTCGAACTTCAAAGACGACTTGCAACTCGAGGCCTGGACATCTTTGTTCCATTCAGCGTACGTAGCATCCGACTTGGCCAGGCTGCTTGGGATTCGTGGTGAGTGATCCAGGACAGACCCGTCTGTCTCACCACAACAGCTCCCTACCACATGGTCACCAAGAGTTAGCGACCCACTTGGGGTCAGCTAATGGAGCACATGACTTGTCTGTCAGACCCAGTGACAGGTTACGAATGGATGAAAAGGAATCCGAAGTACGGCCTGGTGTCTGAAAGATGAGTGTCTGAAGGACGTGGTAGTGCCTTCAATGAAAGGATGATGGCTGGGATGCGATCATTGCACGCACTAGTCACAGGCTCTGATGCGGCGCTCTTACGAACTGAATCACTGACCAGTCAGAGCTCCAACCCCGCGACATGACCCCCACTTTGGCGTCTAGGTTTCAACTTACAATCGCGTAGTACCTGAAGAATATGCTTTGCCAGGCGGCAATGTCCCAAATGAGTAAGTTTCGACACAATCCACGCTTCAGTTCGAGGACTCCAATGCTCCAGCTTACTCGATCAAATACGCAGTCCTAGGCGAGCCAAAATGTGCGCCTTGAACATGCTCGGCTAATGCTCGATCGCTTTTTGTCTACCCATGCAAATCCCCCGATGAATCTGTAGCGACCGCCTCGCAATCTTGGTTGGCAACACCAAACGAGTGTGGAACCCCTTTTTGCAGTTCTTGTCAAATGTAACTGAAGTGGAGAACCCCGCGCGGGACATGCCCAACCCATTCGACTCATATGTCATGTCCTCAGTCAAGAATGCGCTTAAAGAGTCCGGTTTGGTGATCAACAATGCGCTGACACTGAATGTGAAGTCTCCTGCGTCACCCGACCTAACTATCGAAGACATACGATACTCCTTCGAAGTGTCGCCAGGGCGACTGGTTGCAATGCAAAGACTTGCGCACGCCGTTGGCTTTGGTTTCTATGACACATCATGTGCCCTTGTTGTTCACCCCGTTCTCAGCACGTGGTTCGGATTGCGAAGCGTCTTACTATTCAACGCTGTCGATGCGCGCGGAGAACCGATTAAGGGTTCGGACCTAGTGTCTGAAATGTCTCAAGCACTTGCGCAGCGAGCTCAGGATGAGGGGCCAAACGATGAAACGGGAATTAACCCTTTGGATTTGTTCCTGCATATTCCAGAGCCCGTATTGGAGCCAGCCACATTGCCGAACCCCTGTCTTGCATCAGGATGTGCAGATGCTCATGCACAAACGTGTAAGGACTTGATCGCCAAAAAGACCCGTATCCGACCACTTGAGTTGCGCAGCGCAAGCGATGGTAATAGCCAAACGGAACCTGAAGAACCTCTATATCGTGACTCCTCGCTCTGGGACGAGCCTTCGACAGCGTGGCTACTACTTCGAGAGCAATGCTTAGTCGGTCGAAAGAAGCAAACAAAGCCTGATGCAGAGGGAAAGAGTGAGAGTCTTGAAGGCAAAAGGCCCGCAGGTCCTGGCGAGGTGAGTCTAGCCAACCCGACAGCAATCTGTATAACTCCAGAGTTTATTGCACAGTATCGACCGAATCCATGGCGATACTCCGATGGCCAGCTGTTATATCACTATACTTTATCGAGAGACATCTTAGCAGAGGAGCTCACAAGCTTCAACAAACGATACAACCTATAGTATCCGCGTAGATGGTTCAAACTCGCCTAGGAACTCTGAGTTCCGCTACTGGAGTCAGGTTGGATGTACATTTTTTTTTTCATTTCATTAACTGTGTGTCCCCAGCGTCATTCCATACACATTGAGTACTTTTCCGGCGTAAGTCCAGAGTATTTGTTCATTCTAAGCGCTTAGTGGGGATGGCCTTGCATGTAGCACGAGACTGATGAGGGCAGGTAATTCCCCCGCCGCTTGCTGGATATATTGATTACTGAGCATACTGCCCTCCAGATAGTCCAATATTAATTGTGGGGTATCCGGGGCCAGTGGAGAGACTACCGGCTCGAGGCCACGGTGAGCTGAAGCCCGTTTGCCCCCCGACCCCAGCTGGATTTCAGTCAGGCGCCCAGCCCTGAGCCTTGAAATATTTCGACTTTTCCACTCTTTTGCTTTGAAGGGCTGGAAAAACCGGGCAAGGACGGATAGCAGGATCTGATCTTGTACAAGTGATTGGTGTGTACTATATCACGGGAATGCACTCAGTGCACGAAGCTGCCATACTGCATGTGGTTTTCAATTTGCGTGCTCTTGTCAATGCTTGCCTCACTTCCCCCACTGCACTCATATACATCCCGCTAATCTCGGATTTCAGTGACATGCTTCGCAGTCTGGCACGTTTGCGAGAGGTGCGCCACGCGCACAACCGCACACTAGTTCGCCATGCAGCTGCGGCAATGAACATGTCTACCTCGGCTCAAACCTCCCTCGAACGGATCGTAGCCGAGGACCCCCACTTCGATGCTGTCGTGATCGGCGCTGGAATTGGTGGCGCAGCTGCTGCACTGGGTTTGACCACACCTCAATTGGCGACCCCAGTAGCAACTCAACTTGATCCCTCTGGTCGTGCAGTTCGAGATTTGAGCAACCCCACAGCGGGAAGCAAGACGGGCAAGAAGTCACGCGTACTGGTTATTGACGCAGAGAAACACTTTTGTTATCACTCCACCGGACGTTCAGCTGCGATCTTCTCTGAGTTGTATGGTACCCCCACCACCCAGGCACTCTCCATCGCAACCAAGCCTTTCCTCTATGCGCCCAAGCCCAACGGACTCACCCCTCCTGGCGACACACGACTAGTTTCGCGTCGTGGAAATGTCTGGCTTGCAACTGAAGACTCGAAGGAGGCCATGATCAAGCTCTACGAGGAAAGTGTGAAGCTGATTCCTTCACTGCGCATCATTAGTCCCGAAGAAGTCGCAAAGCTTGTACCATGGGCCATCGCAAGCAATGTTCGTCCACGAAGCGAAGTCGAGGCACGATGCAATGCCTTTGGAGAAGACGATGCGGCAGCACTTGGTTTGTCTGCCGAGGCTGTAAAGATGTCGTCAACTGCTGTGTGCGGAGCTATTCTCGAGCCTGACGCAGCAGATATGGATGTTGATGCAATCTGGAAGACCATGGTCGACCGAGCCAGGGCGAATGGCGCAAACTTTGAAGCTGGTGTTTGCGTCGAGCGTGTTGGATCGAGCGGTACTGGTGGAAAGAGCTGGGAGCTCGAGCTCGTTCAGGGCCACAACAGTGGAGCTAGTGGAGCAACGTCGGTGTCATCACAGTCGTCTGGCAACGACGCTCGCAGGGTGCGCATTACAACAGATCTCGTTCTGAACGCCGGTGGTGCATGGGCTGATAAGGTCGCCGAGCAGTTTGGCTTCAAGACCGTCGGTTTGGTACCGAAGCGCCGCACCATTATGCAGTTCAGTCCTTTGGATGTTGCAAAGGACTTCAGGTACCCCCTAAATGCTGGCTCGCCGGGCATCAAAGATCCAAATGAATACCTACAACATGCCAACACCTGGCCTGCTGTATTTGATATGGCGGACAAGTATTACTACAAGCCTGATGCAGGGCGTATTCTCGCCTCACCATGCGACGAAACACCCACAGATCCCTGCGACGCGCAACCCGACGAAGTCGACCTTGCACTTTGCGCTCATCGAATTCAAGCAGCTTCCTTCCTGGAGCCACAAAATATGATCAGCAAATGGGCCGGTCTCCGCTCCTTTGTCAGGGACAAGAATTTCGTTGTCGGTTTTGACAGTAGGCGTGTGAATAGTAATGGGGGCGGAGAATTTTTCTGGCTTGCTGGTCTTGGTGGCTACGGAATTCAGACGAGTCTTGGTAACGCTCGCCTTATCGCAGGTCTCGTTCATGAAGGTCGTGTACCTGCGGATCTCGAAGAGAATGGTCTTGAATTGAGGGTCGTCACACCTAACCGCTTCATGTAAGTACGGAAGTACGAAATTGTTGGGCTGACCATCCCAGAAAGCAATGTTACTCAGAACATAAACTGTTACATCTTAGAGTCGTGATAAATAACCTTTATTTTTCAGATAGTATCTTCAAGTATTCGTTCATAGCGAACAAGTGTGCCTCTCCTGTTCCCTGGTTCGTCACGTAGATTTGACACACATTCGCAGCGTTTTCGCTTTGTTCGAGATCGCCGTACTCGTCCTCAACAGTTGGGCCTGCTTCATGCACGAGGCGAAAGGAGTTGACGGCGGCCGTGGGCAACATTTCAGGAGAAATGTGCTCTTCGGTCTTCATTAAGCTTTCCAGTAACTTGACTCGATCTGAATGCTGTACTACTGCCTGTCCTAACCTGTTTGTGGGAATCCAAGCCGCCTGAATGACTTCTGACGGGCTAAACCTCCACCGCAGCTGTGGAGGGCCTGTTTGCCCGGTGGATCTCAACCTCCTCGCGTTATATTTCTCCCAGTCAAACACAAAGAACACAATCAGATGTTGCGCTCGAACCGGGCCACCCACCACAGGATAGGAACTCTCCCATAGGCAAAGCGGCATGATGCAATCCAATGCATACCCAATTTCCTGTGCATGTGAGTTACCAGGCTCATTGCTGTCATCATGCCCCGCAAGGGCCTGCAGAAGTGGCCTCATACTGCCTCCAAATCTACCGGCAGAGATCTCGATATGCTGGTAGCTCTCGAAGTCAAGCACCTCATTGCAATCAAGGGGTGGGAGCGTGCTCTCATTCCCTGCTCCATCAGACGCACTGAGGTCTTGTGCCATCGCGGAAATCAGGTCGATTCCACATTCCTCTGCGAACTCTCGGAAGGCCGCACCAATGCATGTTTCACCCCTTTCACACCTGCCTCCCGGAAGCACCCAGCAACCTGAGTAATACATTTGCCTAAGCGGCCTGCGTGTCAATAGGATGCCCTTCTCTGATCGAAACAAGAGTACCGAGCAGAGCCCAATTGGTTTGATCTTGGTTGGTGGTGGAACGTCAGGTGCTTGCAAGGGTGCGATAGGGGAGGCTCCAATCGGCATGCGACGATAGCATTCGACATAAAAGTGGGCATTGGCGATGGTGCATATCCTATCCATTAGGTCTTGCTGGATTTCTTCGTAGTTTAACTCTTTCTGCTCAACATCCTTACCATCACCGTCTTCAAACACTCCAAGATCCACGAGTACGACCCTGCTGGCTTCGAAGATCGCGTTACTCGATGGCCTCTTGCGAGGAGGCTGTGGGAAACTACTGCCGCCTCCAACCTGCTTGTGCTCTTGCTCGGCCAATACTGCCCCAGCCAGGGCTGTGGGCGCGGTCTTAGGCTCGATGACCGGTCGAAAGACATAGAGTGATACATACTTGATAGGTCGTTTACCCACTAGCTTGGCATGGATGGACTTTCCAAACTCGCATGGCGACAGTGCCTTAGTGATAGGGTTATAGACCAACACACCACCGTCAGTACCCGCCCGTATGCCGCTACCTATACCAGTGATGCTACCACTGGTTTCGTGGGCGATTTGTGACGCTGATGAGGCACTTTCGGAAGAAGTGGACTTGAAAAAACCCCACAGGGACCTTATGGAGCTCATGATACACCCAGTGGCAAGCTACACCGACCTAGTGTTGGGTGAGCACCCGCTAGATCGAGAGTATTGCACTATGGCAAACGAGCTTCGTCATTCGCTAGACTCGCAACATGCTGCGAGTTGCGTCAACTCGGCCTCAATAGGGTGGATAAGATCTTTGGTTTCAAATTTTTGATCCGTTAGACCACAGTGGTTTCTTTCGATTTTGATGGCATAGACCGTGTGCCATCTCTATATGATGAAGTTCATTCAGTGTGGTATTGTTTGATCTCCTTAAAACCTCCCGACAATCCCCTCAGAACTCAGAATGTATCCTCATTTTCTTCCACACAATTTTCAATTTAGTCCGGCTCACTCCCTCACCCGACATGGCGCACATGCACCCACGTGCGCTGCAGCAGGAAAAACAGGAACAAGCAGGACATCCCCAAAACCATGTGCAAAGGCCGCATGCTGACTCCCAACGCCGGGAAACCAGCTGGCCTATTGATTTGGACGATGATTTCTTCGATGTGACATCCCCACTCTCATCGCGGTCTGTCGCAGGCGGGGCATGGGGAGGCGTAGGTCGTGTGCCACTACACAGGCGAAGTGACACCTCAAGTGTCGCTGCACAGCGGGATCGTGCCTCCCGCGTGTCTCGCTATTCTTTGTCCCTTGTGAACGACAGCTTCCTTGATGAACCGGTGAACACGAGCAACACTGAGCTACATCAGCAGAAGCACCAGCACCAGCAGCATCAGCATAAGCACCCACAGCCAGCCCATGAGGCTGACTTACCCCCAGCTCCCAGGCATACCAAAGGTAGCAACTTGACGGTTCCGCTGGTTCAGCAGCTCAGTGATCAAGCGAACACGTTAACAGCAATCGAAAGCGTCGACTTGAGCATCCTGGACGATGATGATAATGATGATGCAGTAAGCTCGCGCGCCTCAGTGATCCACGTGCGCCGCCGTGACAGCGCGCGCCTGCGTGATTCTGACCATAATCTTGGTGCTGATCAGCATGATGATCTCGCAGAAGTCAGACCTCGGGTTAAGCGAAGAGCTCGAGAATTCAGCTCGACGTACGTGCCTGCGGTGGCTGATCAGCAACCCAGCCCGCAAGAAAGTAAAGGTGAGGCCAATGACCAACCAAAGGTGTACACAAGCGGTGCTGGTGACCTCGCGGAAGACAAACCTCTTGTATTGATCAGTGGTATTGGTCGTCACAGTTTGAGCAGTCGCAACAAATCCAATCCGGAGAAAACCGTTGTTCAGCAAGTGGAACAGCCCGCATCCAATCCTGCTCAGGACTCCGGGCGTGAACCGCAGACAATTGTGGCGCGTTTACGACCTCTTAGGACCCCTAAGTCAAGAGCGCCTGCTAATGGTGGTGCGACCTCAACTCCCGGCGCAAACCTTAAAAGCCTTCTAACCCCTGTCTTGATTCTGAAGAAAGACTCGGCTACCAGCACAGAGCCGCCGTCGTCAGCAGTGACTTCGGCGAGGCACCCAACGCAACGTACCCAGCGGAGAGCCTCGGTGGGGTCCTCGGAGGCGAACATCGTGGCAAACCAAACCGATACACCATTGGGGTCTCAAGCCAACCAGGTAGAAGAAGAGATCGAGGGTGTTGTTGGAGTTGTTGTTTCTGGTCGCCCCAGCCTGACCAATCGTAAACCTTTCCAGCCACTGAATCTACCATCAGCAGTCGAGATTCTCCAGCCACGACACCCTGTGCAGCAGACAACCCAGAGCTCCTCTATTACGCTACCCTCTACCGTTCAACAAAATAGTGAGGCCGAGGATCCGATTGGATGGCTCGGAGAGCTTGAACACATCTTCGATGCTGACTCGGCAGCAACAACAGCAGTCGCCCAACAGTCGGGTCACTTGTCGCATACCATTGTGGATGCAGCAGTTGCGCATCCACCTTCCAGGCGAGAAGGCACGAGAGGTTCGTCTGGTGCAACCTTCTACGTCGATCCACTCATTACTCCGACTGCCATTCGACATCCTCCAGCGTCCTCGGCGGCCATGCGCGGCCTCTCCATTCACAAACCCAACGTCAAGAAGACGCCGGTTGCCCAAGCTGGCAAGACAGGAAAGAAAACCGCAGCAGCACCATTCACACCACCGAGTCGCAGCTTCGTCGACAACAGCCATTCGAATTTGACTACACCTGCGCAAACGCTCAGGTAGCAAGCGGCAATAGATGTTGTAGCTTGTCATGCTCTCGAGTGGGAGCTCTAAGACTACGTGTATTGTGAGTTGTCTATAGGAATTGAACAATAACTTATGTTGAATAAATCCAGATATTCTAGTTGCAAGTTTCCGGAGGCATTTTTGACCTCATGAAGCATCTAGACTCAAGAAATAACGAGCCCAAATTAGATCGAATGCCTACACAGAACCAAACCCAGGACAATTTCTAACGAAATTTAGTCATCGACATCTGACTCGTCTTCGCTCTCATAGTCATCCTCTTCCTCATACTCCTGGTTGCCAGTTGGAGAGGCTTGTGAAGCTGGAACCGTGGGGTCTCTATCACTGAGGTAGGCAGCATCTTCGTCGAGCGCGGCATCCGGTGCAAGAGGCGGAAGGTGAGCTGGTACGTGCTCACCGTTGGCCCTCACACCCTGAGCTGCTTGGCTGATCGTGGGAGGTCGCGAAGCGGCGCGTCGTCTGTTAGGGGAGTTGTTACTTGAGGCCCTCTTTCCAGCTGTCGAATCGGCGCGATTCTTCGCGGCAATTTCGAGCTTCGCCTCCTTTGCCTCACTTTGAGCGTTGAGCCACTGGTCCATAGAGTCGGCTAGCTGAGCCTTAAGTTGTGAAACTTGCTTCTCGAGCTCTTTTCGCTGAGCTTCGGAGTTAGCTAATTCAACTTTGCGCTGAATCAATTCAATTTCGAACTTACTCATCAATTCGGAGAGTTTCTCACATCGACGCTCAGATTTGTTCAGCTGCTGTCGGAGTCTGTCATATTCGAGCTCACCCATGCCTCTGGCTTCAGATTGGAGTTGTAGCTGTGATTTCAGCTCCTTGACCTCCTCTTCGAGTCCGTTAATACGCTCACGAAGAATCTCAGCTGTAGCCTGCCAAGTCTCTTTGGTCTGGATCAAGAGCCTATCAGCGTCCTCGAGCTGTGACTCATAGAACTCGATGCGCTTTACAAGCTCCTCAATGGTTGCATTCGGTCCCTTGCCAGCCAGCGCGCTCTCCAACAGCCTGTCAAAAGTAACGTGTCGCTCGCGCAGCTGCTTATTCTCCGTAGTCAATCTCTGGATCTCGGAAGTGTTCAACCTTGCAAAGTCCGCAGCACTGTCAACGAAAGCCTTGAACTCGCGCTCCTTGGCGTCTAAGCGATTCTGTAGAATCTCAAGTTGTTTACCAGCGCGTGCGGCGATTTCTTCTGTCTTGGTCAGCTCAGCACGCAGCTCTGCGTTCTCTTCTCTCAGAGCACCTGTTTTCGCCGCCATCTTGTCGTAGTTCTTGAGGGCGCGATCACGCTCTTGCTCGGCAATCTCAAGACGCTCACGAAGTACAACCTCAGTGGTGGCATTGCTTGCCGCAGCGCGCGTGTTCGCGGCTTGAAGGCTCGTAAGCTGTGACCTTAATGACGTGACTTCGGCTTGAAGAGACTCAACTAGCTTCATGGTTTCAGCCATATGCGCCTCGTGTTGCTGAAGTTGTGCGGCTGCACGAGCATGCTTTACTTCCCATTCACTGGTCAGCAGAGTGCGCTCTCGAACGCGTCCCTCCAGCACTGCGATCTGGGCAGCAGATTCTGAGGCCTCAACTTGCAGGTCATTGTAAGACTTCTCCAGAGCATGCAACTTTGCAGTCAATTCGCGCACCTCTCGTCCAGCTTCCAGCGCTTGAGTGCGTGCTTCAACAAGCTGGCTAAGCAATTCCTCTCGTTCGGCCGTCAAAGCAGCAAAGCCACCTTCAGCGTCCTCAGAAGCAGTAGGCTTTGCAGGAGATGAGTCTGTGCCTACCACACTACTAACTTTAGCGCTGTCAGCAGAAGCACTGGTATCAGCTGAAGCAACAATAACATCCGAGGGCTGTACCTGTAAGGGTTGTTCTCCCTTCACTGGACTTGGCTTCTCTACAAAGATTGACTCTCGCTTACTTAGCATTTCTCGTAAAGAGTCAACTTGAGCTAGTAAGCTCGAGGTAGTGACCTTTTCCGTGGATAGGGCGTTTTGGAGCGCTTGAATTTGAGCCTGATGTGAGAGCTTTTCCTGCTTAGTGTGCTCAAGCACTGCCTCTGTTTCACGGAGCTTGGTCTCAAGAGCATTGATTTCGGTACGCGCCTTCTCAGCAGCGACCTCGTAACTAGCTAATTCAGACTCAGATTTCTTGAAGTGCTCAAGCATGGCTTCCAGACGTGATGAGAGCTTTCGTTCACGCTCAGCAAGCGCTTCGGCGCGTGCGCGCTCCTCTGCCAATTTCGATTCCAAGTTTTCGGCACGGAGGCGCTGGTCCTCGGCCTGCGCCACAGCGTCGCTAAGTCCTGCCGAACCAGATGCCATCGCACGCTCATAGTTTGCTCTGCTTGTTGCAAGGTCACGCTCGAGTCGAGCCAGGTCCTTCTCGAACTGGGCGATGGTATTTTGTGCGTCTTTCAGTGACGCCCTGGTGCTGCCAAGCTCCTTCTCATACGAGGCAGCAGTCGCCTCGGCGGCTTGCTTCGATGCAGCTTGCTCCTTCATTTCAGCCTCGAGACGCTCAATTGCACGCTGTGCAGTTGTTAGCTTGCGCTTTTCATCCTCCAGGGCTTGTTTGAATGCATCTGCGCTGTGCTTTGCCGATTCAAGCTGACTGGTGAGGGCCTCGAGCTCGCTAGCCTTGACAGCCAGCTCTGATTGGGCATGCGAGAGTGCTTTGCCTTGCTCTTGTTCAATTTGGCGAAGCGCTTCGAGCTTGCTCTCGAGCTCCGTGACCCGAGTCAACAGGGTAGTGATAGTGTTGTTCGACTCGGTTTGGGCATCAGACTGAGTTTGCTGCAATTGGCTCTGTAGCTGCGAGATGAGAGCCACCTTGCTCTGTAATTCTGCTTGAGCAGCCGAAAGAGCGGCTTCCAGACGACCAGCTTCAGCTCGCATAGCTTCCATGGAGGCCTGAGCAGCTTTGAGAGCCTGGGCAGACTGAGCAGATGCTTGATTCATCTCCTCAGTCAAGGAGTCCTTTTCTTTTTGCAGGGCGACAATATCCTCCTGGGCTTGTTGAAGCTCTCGATCGCGCATCTTGAGCTGCGAGTTGGCTGCATCGAGCTCTGCCTTGCACTTGGTGAAAACCTGGTCGAGTTCAAACTTGGTTGCCTCCCAACTTGCGTTTTCTCGACGCAAAGTCTCCCGAAGCTCATTCGCATCTTCACGTGCGTCCTTAGCAGCACGCTCAAGCTCGACAATCTTGTTAGAAGCACCAGAAAGCTCGTCCTGGAGTTGCGAAATTTTGGTCTTGAAGTTCTGGGTTTCTGTTGAGTGCTGCTGCTGGAGTTCAGCGATTCGTTGACGTGCGGCATCACGCTCCAATTCGATAGCTCTTGCGGCATCTGCGTACTTCAGAAGCTGCTGCTTGGAGCGATCGTACTCGTCCTCCAGCTGTTTGATGTCGCTGCGTAGGGTCTCGTTCTCAGCAGTCAGTGAGGCGCGGACAGTCTCGAGCTCATGCTTTAGGGCCGAGTTTTCGGATTCAAGTCCGGAACACTTGCTTTGAAGCTTTGCTAGAGCTGCCTCATTCTCCGATTCCAACTTATTAAGTGTCTCGGCTTGGTTTTTCACTGCAGCCAGCTGACGCTGGAGCTCCTCGATTTCATTCAAATGAGTCACGACTCGAGCACGCTCGGCTTCGAGAGCCTCAGTCGTGCTCTGGAGGTTCGATTCAAGCGAGGCAGCACGGGCAGCACCCTGCTCAAGCTTCTGCTCCGCCGAACGCAGCAGCTGTTGAAGCTTTTCAGCCTCACCCTTCCACTCTGCAGCAGATTTCTCAGCCTGGGCTTTCAGTTTCCTCTCATTTTCAAGGTCTGAGGCAAGTTGGGCGTTCTGCTTGGCAATTTTCTGCTCACGTTGTGCAGCGGCACTAAGTTCGGCAGCGTGAGCACGGCGCATACCGGCCAGTTCGGCCTCATGCGCATTGTCGCGATCGAGAGCTTGCATTCGCAAGTCCTCGATGATTTGCTCGGTAGCCGCATCGCTGGCCGCCTTGCTGCTCAACTGCTGAGTAAGTTTGTGGATCTGTGCCATGTACTTGGTTTCTGCAGCGGAGTGCTTGTCTTGAAGTTGAGCATGCGCATGGGTAAGTGCTCTAATCTGTTCATTCTTGGCCTCGAGTTCAGAGCGCAAGCGTCGGATTGTCTCGTTGTCACTGGAACTAGTGAAGAACGATGCACTCGCCCCACGATCACGCTGGGGGGTCAGGACATCTTTCACCACAATAGTTGGGGCTGTTACCACAGCATCTGCTCCTTCGAGCTTTGTCACTTCCTCTGGCTGTGGCACCTTTGTTTCATCCTTAGATGTCGCATCCTCCTTGCCATCAAGTGTCTCACCCTTAGCGTCGGTAGCAGCTGGTGGCTCTTCCTGAGATCGCAACTCATCAAATCCCTCGAGGTCTGCAAGATTGGCAATGTCTGTTTGCTTGGCGTCTTCGGTCGGACCTGGGGCCGCTCCAGCACCAGCACCAGCGCCAGCAATGGCTGGATTGTTGGCGATTGCGTTTGGTGCCATAAGAGTCGATACACGCAACTCAGTATCGTCGATGAGCGAGCCTCCGATGCCTCCACTCATGCCAGACGCCATCGATGCCGAGTCATCGAGCACGCCCTGTGGCAGAGGTCTGGAGTGGACCCGACACTTAAGTTGCAGACTACCCAGCTTGATTGTGGCATCACCTGTATATTCGTCATCCCTAACGAGGGTAGCGAGATCCAAGTCCGTCTTGCCGAGGGTTTTTTCATCCTTGCCCACAATTACGCGTGCTTTAAGTGACGACTCCTTCTTCTGAAAGTTGTTGCCCTTCTTGTACATGGTACTGACGAGCTGCATGGCAGGCGTACCGAGGGGCCAGCTGCATGACCCATTGACGCCTGTGACAGGGGTGCTCTTTGCAGTGCGTGGGGACTTTTCCCACACAAGCACCACAGGGCCCGGCAGCTGCACTTTCTTGTCATACGTCAGCTCCACAGGTTCCAGGGCGATCTGGTATTTGACGGTCTGCGCGCCTGCGCGTGCGAGTGCCTTGAACATGCTTCCGCAGGGCGGTTCGCGGCGCGCTGGGGGTAGATTTCACAGGGGTTTTGGTGTCGGGGTAGAGTGAGCCGTGTCACAAGCCATGTGCAATGTGTTGCTTTGCGCGATTCCGACTTGAATCGGAAGGAACGTGTGCGAATGTGTATAGTGATAGTGGGTGTTGTCGAGAAAAAACCAAACAAACTCATCAAAATAAGCATATTCAACTGCAGTATAGCATTTGTACACACCAAACCATCCCATGCGATCGGATTTCACAGTGTCTGGCAGTGTAGTGGATCGATCCGAAAATATCCAGAATCGGGTGGATGGAGTCACACCACTCCCATCCGTCCTGGCCCGGATTCCCAACCCCTTTGACTCCCGCGCTCTTTTTGTTGAGAAAATTTTGAACCTTGTGTGAGGTAAAACACTGCAATTTAGAGCCCAAGTTGCGCGCAGTTCGACGTGAATCGCACGGCATAATGTTACGGTACCCGTGATGCATCGGAGAATATGTATCCTACATCAACAGCGCCCTCATGCGGCTTTATTTTCGCGTGATCATCCTCTCGGAGTGAAAGTTGGAGCCCAATTCAAGTGAGTGAGTGTTGGGATCGCTCAGTAAGGTGGGTTCGTTGATCCCGAGAATAATGAAAATGCGTCGGGCGAGGCAAGGAGTGACTAAACTATCCGAGGATGCCGTCTGGGGCGATTACCCAGCGCAGGATCTCGCAGCGATCACCTGACGCAGGTTTCTTCGGGTCGGAGTGGTTAATGTCGCTCGTGGAGTTCGTTATCCGCGCAGTGTGTGTTAAATTCGCGAGGTCGGTGGCATCCACACCGACGGTCCAGTTCGTGTGTGTCTTTAGTCCATCTGCGGCGTGATCCGAAGGCTAGAGCTATCCACTCACTTGTCTTGCGTGAACCACCGATACTACGTGTACGATTTATAGGGTCATGAGCGCGACAGAGGAGCTCGTGAGAGTGAAAACCGAAGACACCGCGTCGGATGCGTCCATGGGCATCGGTGGTGATCAAGCCGTTAAATCCGAGCACGCAGGAGTCAAGTCCGAGGAGGCTATGACGGACTCAAGTTCGGGCTCCGGCTCTGGTTCCGGCTCCGGCTCCGCGACCAAGGTTGAGGACGACGACATTGAGAACCTCGAGAACATCGTACTGGATGATATTGAGGAGCCCAAGAAGCGTCGTGGTGCCAAGGCAGAGCAACCCAAGCTCAGCCCAGAGGAGGTGCTTGAGCGACTGGACGCACTGCTGGGTAAGCTCACTGCAGCAACGACCAGCTCGAACTCTACCTCGACGACCAAGGCCAAACAACCACAGAAGGTGAGCCATCGTCGTATGAAGACCGAACAGGAGGAAGATAGTGCGCTGCTCGAAGATGAAATGAATGATGGACAGACTGTCGAGGTAATCACGCAACAGCCCAGTATAATCCGTGCCACGATGCGCAAGTATCAGCTCGAGGCGTTGAATTGGATGGTCCGTCTCCACGATTCGAACATCAATGGTATTCTTGCTGATGAAATGGGTCTGGGCAAGACGCTAGAGACCATTTCACTTCTTGCGTATTTGCGGGAATTCCGTGGTATCAAAGGCAAACACTTGATTCTCGTCCCTAAGACGACCATTACTAACTGGGTGCGAGAAATCACCAAGTGGTGCCCAGACTTCACTGTTTTGGCTTTCCACGGCCCAAAGGAGGAGCGTGAGTTGATCCGCCCCAAAGTCGGCACCACGGACATCCTCATCACCACCTTTGAGATGTGTATCATTGAGCGCTCGGTCATCCGTCCCATCCCCTTTGAGTACCTTATCATTGATGAAGCTCACCGTATCAAAAATGAGAATAGCAAGCTCTCGCTTGTTGTCCGAACTTTCACTTGCAACCACCGCCTCTTGATCACAGGTACTCCACTGCACAACAACCTTCACGAGCTTTGGGCGCTCTTGAACTTCCTCAAACCCGAAATCTTCGCGGCGTCCGACGATTTCGAAGTGCTCTTCGATTTGAGCAATGCTGAAGCGGCTGAAACCGTCGTACAACGTCTGCACCGTGTTTTGCGTCCTTTCTTGCTACGTCGTTTGAAGTCGGATGTTGAGGCAGCTCTGCCACCCAAGGTCGAGACCAAGCTGTATGTCGGTTTGACAGCGATGCAGCGTGAATGGTACAAAAGACTTCTTGAGCGTGATTACGACGCTCTTCAAGGCAACGCAAACGACAATAAGACGCGATTGCTCAATATGGTGATTCAGCTTCGTAAGGTATGCAATCATCCTTACCTCTTTGAAGGCGCAGAGCCAGGCCCACCGTTCGAAGAGGGTGAACATTTGATCGAGAACTCAGGCAAGATGATTCTGCTCGACAAGTTGTTGAAGAGACTTAAGGAGCAGGGCTCACGTGTGCTAATCTTCTCGCAAATGACCCGCCTGCTCGATATTCTTGAAGATTATTGCTGGTATCGCAACTATAATTACTGCCGCATTGATGGTTCTACACGTCAGGAAGAGCGTGACGAAGCCATGGATATTTTCAACCGACCTGGCAGCGACAAGTTTATTTTCCTCCTGTCCACCCGTGCAGGTGGCCTCGGTATTAACCTGCAAACCGCAGATACTGTCATCTTGTATGACTCAGACTGGAACCCTCAAATGGACTTGCAGGCTCAGGATCGTGCTCATCGTATCGGTCAAAAGAAGCAGGTCAATGTCTATCGCTTTGTGACAGAAGGTACGATTGAAGAGAAGATCGTCGAGCGTGCCACACGCAAGCTCGCCCTTGATGCTATGGTGATTCAACGAGGTCGCCTCATGGACCAAGAGAAAAACGTTTCCGCAAAGGAGCTCCAGTCCATGATTCGTTTCGGTGCCAGCTACATCTACCAGGGTGCAGGTGCTACAATCACTGATGAAGATATCGATGCAATCCTGATGCGCGGTCAGCAGAGGACAGTTGAAGAGAACAGCCGCTTGCAAGCAGTGGCACAAAACTCGCTACTCAACTTTAGTCTCTTCGATCAAACCAATTATGGTTCTCTGCATGAGTTCGAGGGCAAGGACTACCGAAGCGCCAAGGAAGAACAGTTCATTCTGTTTGCACCTCCTCCACGTGAGCGTAAGCCGACAGTAAACCCCGATGTTTCCCAAGGCGAGAAGAAGGCACCTGCGCCTAAAGAGTTCCGTCCCAACATCAGACCCGACCACCAGTTTTTCAATAACAAGCGCCTCGAGGAGCTTGAGCGCAAGCAGTTCGAGAGTGAGATTCGCTACCGTGAATTGTGCGTAGCCGCTAAGCAACGACTCCGAGAGGAGCGTAAGCAGAAGGCTCAACGGGAGCGTGAGGAGCGTCGCCGTCAGCTCCAGCTGGCCCGTGAGAAGCGCCGTCAAGAACGCGAAGCTCGCGGTGAGGCTGTCGACGATGATGATGAAGTAGAGGCTGCCGAGCGAGCTCTGCGAGAAGAAGAGGAGGCCGAAGCGCGCGCTGAGGAAGAAGCTGCTCGACTTGACGCCCAAGAGCTCGCTGGTATGGACATCGAAGAGGAAGAGGAAGAGGAAGAAGAAGAAGAGGAAGAGGAAGGCGAGGAGGAAGGCGACGAGGACGAAGATGAGGAGGAAGAGGAGGAGGAAGTGACCAAGGCTGCCGGGGACAGCATGACCGCTGAGGCCATCACTCCTAGTCCTTCAACCGAAAATCTTTCATCTGGGGCAATGAGCGCCGGTCCCGAGCCTTCGCCCTCGTCAACCGCAGATGAGTCACAGTCTCGAAAGCGTCGCAAGGCAAAGCGTTCAAAACTTGATGTTGCGCTCGGTATTATCCGCAAGCCCAAGATCCCCAAGTTCAAGAAGGGCGTTAAGCGCGTTCGCACTGACCCATTTGCCAACGAGTTGGACTACGAGGCTCTCAAACGAGAGGCAGGTTGCTTGACGCCCGAAGAGGAAGCAGAGTACAAGCAGCTCTTGGCAGAAGGTTTCCCCGACTGGCGAAAGCTCGACTTACAACGTTACATTACTGCATGTGGTACGCATGGCCGTAACGCGGTTGCGGATATCTCAAAGAGCGTCGAAGGCAAATCGCCAGCAGATGTCCTTCGTTACCACTCAGTGTTTTGGAGGCGGTACCAAGAGATCAAGGACCATGACAAGCTCATCAAGTCAATTGAGCGTGGTGAGGCGCAGTTGAAGCGAAGAAAAGAAATCGAAAAGCTCCTTGATACGAAAGTCAGTCGATATATCGATCCTGTTCTTGATATGAATCTGGAGTACCCGGCCAAGCAACCTATTTTCAATGCAATTGAAGATCGATTTATCATCTTGTCCATGCGTCACCACGGTTTCGGCAACTGGGAAGCAGTTCGTCGCGACATTTTGCAGGCGCCCCAGTTCCGTTTTGACTGGTTCATCCGTTCTCGCACCGCTGCGGAGATTGGCAAGCGCGGTGACTACTTGCTGAAGCTCCTTGAGAAGGACTACGAAAAGGAGAAAAAGGCACAGGCAGCCGCCGCAGCTGCAGCTGCATCAGCAGCTGCAACAACTAAGTCGAAGTCGGGCAAGGGCGAGTCAGAATCAAAGAGCTCAGAGTCAGGCAAGGCTAAGGGCAAGAGCCGATCGTCCGCTGACTCAAGCGAAAGCAAGAAGGGAGACGCCAAGAAGACGGAGTCCAAAAAGGGGAACGCACGTAAGAAGGATGAGTCAGAAGAAGAATCAGATGAGGCAGAGAAGAAGGAAGAGAAGGAGAACAAGGCCTCGAAGGGCCCCACCAAGTCGACTAAGGGTACTAAGGACTCGAAGGATTCCAAAGATTCTAAGGATTCCAAGGATGCCAAGGACTCTAAAGAAAAGGGGTCAAAGGACAAGGAACCAGCGACCAAGCGCAACACTCGAAAGTAGACGTGCCGCGTTGCATTCTAAGAATGTGACTTCTACTCTATGTTCATCACACTTTGATTGCACATAAACACACCGTAAATGTTAGTACATCTCAATCAGAAAAAGCGAGGCGTTTGCCGTAGCAAGCAGTTTTATGTCGACGAGAGGACCACACGCGGCTTCCCGGCTTATTACACCTTGTATTTGCCCTTGGGATTGGGCTTCTTACCAGCGATTTCCTTCTCCATCTCCTCGGTGATTTTGACAAAGTAGTGTGGTGCAATCTTGGTTAACCAGTCCAGCTCAACGACAACGACTTGACGCATAAACTCCTTCTTCGTTTTGACCAATTCATGATAGATCACGGTGTTTGGAGGCTTAACAGAGCTGGGCGAACCGTCCGGATTAGGCTTAGGGAAAAGACATGAAGATGGATGGATATGCACTGAGAGCTTCTTCTTCAACGTTCGGTATGAACCATCATGTTCTAACCGAGCAGCGTGTGGGAAAAATCCCGCAGCGATAGCCTTGCGGATCCGAACTTCGAGCGGACCAGTACCGTCTAATCCAGAGTCACTGCCATCTCGAGCCACGGCATTACTTGAAGCAACTTCATCCGTTAAGTTATCAGCGTCAACTGTCAGGTCCACCTTGGCACACATACTTTCGAGTTGATCGCGTACATCGCGCGCTCGACGCAGAGCCTTATACTGCACGAAGTTTTCATAGCAGAAATGCTGATCAAATTCGTTCTCCTCCCATTGCTCGTATAGATTCAGCAGCGTGAGATGATCACCATTGGGATGCCAGAATGCTTTGTGCGCGTTGTCCGCCTGGACCGCTCTCGTCTTGGGGCGATAAAATATAGTCGATCCTGCACTAAGCATGGCACATATAGTGAGGGCCTGTCGCACGCATCGGTATCTCTCACTTTGGAGCAAAAAGCGGGCGAGCATGGGGTCGATGGGCAAGTCGGCCATTCTTCGCCCCGTTCGCGTCAGCGCACCCTCCGCATTAAGAGCACCTAGCGCATAAAGCAGCTCGAGCGCCCGCACTAATGTTTCGACGGGAGGAGGATCCATGAAGTCAAAGTTATGCAAATCATTCACACCTAGCGATTTTAACAGGAGAACGACGTTTGCCAAATTGGTTCGCTGGATTTCAGGCACTGTGTTGTCTTCCAACTCGTTTTGATAAGCTTGAGCCGTATAGAGACGGAAGCATTTACCCGGGGCAACTCGACCAGCACGACCCTTGCGTTGATCAGCTGATGCCTTGGAAACGGGAACAACTTGTAAGGATTCCATGCCGGTGTGTGGATTGTAGAACGTTTGCTTGCAAAAACCCGGGTCGACCACAAAAGTAATACCGTCGATTGTAAGCGATGTCTCGGCGATGTTTGTTGCCAAGACAACCTTTCGGGCGTTCTTTGGCGTCGGCTGAAAGATCTGTGCCTGTTGTTCTGCAGGTAGCGCGGCATAAATGGGCATGATTAGAAGCTCAGGGATCACGGTACCAACTTTGGAACCGAGACCCTTCAGTCGGCTATGGAGCTGCTCTTCGACGGCTTCAATATCCTCTTGGCCTGGCAGGAACACAAGGATGTCTCCTCGAGGCTGAGTGACATGAATTTGTAGGACAGTCACCGTGGCTGCGTCTATGTAGTCCACTTCAGGCGCCTTAGTATAATAAACATCAACGGGATATCGTCGACCTGGAATGTTGAAGATTGGCGCATTGTTGAAATATCGGGAGAATTTCTCAGCATCCAGCGTAGCACTGGAGATGAGCAATCGCAAGTCTGGTCTCGCTTTAGCAACATCTTTGAGCAGACCAAAAAGTACATCCGTGTGCAAGGTTCGCTCGTGAGCCTCATCGATCATCATGACTGAGTACTTCTCCAGGTCGGGTGAGGTGAGGAACTCACGCAACAACATACCATCTGTCATGTACTTCAACTTGGTCTTCTCACTTGTGCACTCCTCGAAGCGAATCGAGTAACCTACCTCTTGGCCAAGTTTCACGCCCTTTTCGACTGCTACACGTGCAGCAACTGACATGGCAGCGACTCTTCGGGGCTGGGTGCATCCAAGCATCTTGCCATCGTCGCAGAATCCTTCCTCCATCAAGTACTGCATGACCTGAGTCGTTTTACCAGATCCCGTCTCACCCACAATGATCACGATTTGATTCTTCCTAATCGTATCGATGAGTTGATCGCGGAGGGGATACACAGGTAATCTCTTTCGCGCCTCCTGAATTGCCTCGAATTCATTTTTCTTTTCCTCCAGCTTCGTCTTTTCCTGCTCAAGGGCCCGCTGTTTCATTTCGAGGAACTCTTTGAGTGGATCACGACCCTTCTGGATTTCGGCTGTGATGAACTCAATTTGATCATCGAACACAAAGTCATAGTCCTTACCATCCATCTGTACCTCCTGACCGACGCGTGCTTTGCCATCGCCTCCAACGCCAGCCTTGTTAATCTGAGCCTTTTGCCATTCCGCAAGCTCGCTCACAGGGCCCTCTGAGAGTTTTACGCGCTTCGTCAGAACCTCCATCTGCTTGGCCGTATCGATACGACCCGCTTCGAGGTCTTCATATCCAACACCTGGCATCTGATAAGCCTCGACTTTCTCGCCCTTGGAGCGAATTTTCTGGGCGATTTGGAGTAGCTCTTCCTTTGCCTTGAGTCGTTCTCTCTCTCGCTTCGTCAACTCGACACCTGAGAAGAGGAATTTTTCGTCCTCAATCTCCTTCTGGACCACAAGCATCTGCCTTTCGGGTCTTTTCGCCAAATACTCCTGCCTCGAGCGTATCCTGAGCTCTGGAAGCTGTTGTTCCAGCTCGGCCTCTCGAGGCAGCTTGGATTCATCATTGCGTGCGTCTGTGGACATACCTCGGGAGTAAAGCGGCAATCTAACCGGATAGTTCTGCTCTAAGTTGTAATATGCTCTAAAATAAATAAAAATATCACTAAGACTAGCGTATAATCCCGAGTTTCGGCCGTGTTGGAAATGTGCTTGAGCTTACGTTTTCAACAAAAAAATTTTCGAAGTCGTCAGTGCGCAGCCAGCCATGAGAGGAATGTTCCGCACCAGACGCCGAGAAGGAGACGGATTGTAAGGTAATTAACAGTGGCAACAACGGTACATGTATGGACGCTTCGTTTCCCTGGATGAGCTACGAGCAGTAAGACAATTTGTAATTCTATTCTATGACGGAAGTTGGAAGCCGACCTACAAAGCTTGTCTGTGTGCTGAATCGCCGGATGATTTCAGACCAAAATGCTGCGTCCACACACTGCTGCTTTTCGAAGGCGCTCTATTCCTTGGGCATATTCTGCATTTCACCAACAATCCATCATAAGGCATCCGTTTTAGTGCCTCTGGCCATAACCACCGTACTGCTGGGGACGCTGCAGTTGCTGTTGCTGCTGCGGTGGACCAGCACCAGGCCTTCGAGGGTTTGGACATGCATTCGCAAAGTGACCCATCTCGCCACATTTGAAGCAAGTAACATCAGCCAGATTGCGCTTCGCACGGTTGCTAGCCGCGGTTGCCTCGGCTGCAGCAGCTGCCGCTGCAGCGGCACCACTCTGCTCGTATGCAGCCTTGACACCGGCGGTTGCGGCACCAGAGGCGGCGGCGACAGCAGAGTCTAGAGCGATAACCTGCGCACGGGCAAGTGAGACACCACCAGCGAAGCGTGTTTTGCCTGTGGTCGATGTGAAGAGACGACTGAGTGTGGACTGCTGCGCGCTTGACTGCAGCGCTTGGATCGCTGCTGTGTCAACACCATCAGTGGCTGAAGACGTGGCCTCTGCCGCGGCGAGTGACTCGTCAAAGGCAGTTGTAACCGAATAGAGCTTGTTTGGCTTGTTCACGGCGGTACCGGAAACAAATGCGAGTGCATTACCGTTTTCACGAGGCTGAGGAGGGCGCATAAGTGGCATTCCATCCTCCGCGAACGAAATAGGCTCGTTGAGTTCCAAATCTATCCTAGGGTGGCCCAGTGGGCACTCGGGGCCTAACTTGCAGAAGCCTGCCAGGTACCGAGGGCAAAGCTCCTTTCGAACATGTTTGTGTCGACAGTTGGGACCGTTGCGACAGAAGCCGCGTTCGTACCACGGGCAGGCGTTAACGCGAACCTTGGGATCAATGTGCAAGAAAGGACATTCATCACCCGCGCTACACTCACCATAGGTCGAGAAGAAGTGGCAGAGGGGCATCTTCGCCATATCGAATTCGTGCAAGTAGTCACAATCGCTGCCTCGTTGACATAGACCTCGCAGCCAGTGCTTGCAAACCTCATTCTTTTGTCGTGTGTGACGCAGTGTACAGTTGATATCATTGCACTGACCTCGCAAGAACGCCTTACAGATAGTCTCTGAAGATCTGGACGCTCGGAAGGCACGCAGTTGCGCCCTCAGGAAGGGGTCGATCGTGAGATTCACGTCGACAAAATCATCGTCAATCAGCAGGCTCGCCATTGGGTTTAATTCTAGCGTATATACAACCCAGGATTACTTCTCACGCACCTGAATCACGTGTGAGTATGATCGTCCGCGGCTACTCGGTTCGAGTTTGGACAAAGATTGGGGTTGGATTATGATGAATCCGGATGACCAATCGGAAATTCTTCTAGCTAATGTGATAGATACTAGCCTGATTTATCAAATCAACACCCTAGATTCAATACCTATTGGTCTCTTTGTCGTCTTTGTGGTTCAGCGGTGTTGTTGAAGACTCGATTCTTTATAGCCGTATCCGGCTAAAATTCCTCGTTGTAATCGTCGTTGCAAGATTTGCGGTGGGAATATATACAGGGACTCGGTGGCTAAGCAAACTGCACAAGTCACGCTGGTATTTGCGCTTTCCGCTGCAATATCGACCCTCAAATCCCAACCTCCGATTTCTTGACAGGCTTCCGTTGAACCGCGGATATACCTAGGAGTCGTTAAGAGCGCAAACCGTTACCTCTGTAGACTCGTTGTATGCGCTTATTTGTTGGCCATGCACAACTGGTGATCAAGTCTCAACCACGGGTTTAAGTCGTTTACAACAAGCTACATACGCTATGAGTGTCAGCGGCGATCGCTGGATCGGCTATGTCCCCAAGCAGAGCAAGGTACGTAACTACGCGACTTCCGACGCCTCCTAAGGACTGGACCACCTATTGTTCTTCGTCATGCGGCATACCAATGCTTGATTCGTCCGTCCACGTGCTCACCGCACACCGCAATGTACCTTTGCGGCGCCTCACCCGTTGCTTGTGTAGCGCACCAATGTTCGCGAGGCTGAGGGTCTCTCGAGAGAAGCCGAAACTCTAACCGGCCGTGCCTCGCCTTGTCGAAACAGAGCAAGCCGACTTACCAAGTTCCAATCCGAAGCCGAGGAACGCAAGATCAAGTTCGATGCCATCTTCGCGGGCAAGCAGGAGGCCGCATCCCTCGCCTTCTATTATGCAGAGCCATCGAAAAGGTGCTCTCATACCAGCGTTGACGATTCTAGCCGGCCAACCCCCAGGCGAATCATCACACCTCCGCCTTCTTCGCGAAGGACCTCACTGGGCACCGAGCAACACAGGCGCGAAGTCCAGCGCGAGACACTTTCCCTACGCACTCAACGGGAGCTACAGCTTGACCGACAACATGAGGTCGCTCAACGGGTTCGGGCGATTCATAACTTCAAACCGGTTCTTGAAGAGCTGAAGCATATTTACATCACAGATAGCGAACCTCGCCCGCAGGACATTAAGGAGGCGCTGGGGCGGCGGGGGAGCAACAAGTCCACCGCAACGGAGGTTGCTGATCAGGTAGCCAAGTTTAAGGCCAAGTTTCGGAAGGAATGCAAGCAGAAGGCTGAGAGCTATCGCATCCGTGTTCCATGGAACGCAACAGATAGTAACTCCCAGGAGAATGTCATAGTGGCTCACGAAGCAGCGCTCCTACAGCTAACAGAGAATCAGCACAGGGCCATCGCACTGAAAAACTATCCTAGAGAGCAAGCTGAGCTTGCTAGCCGACTTATCACTGGTGGTAGAGGCGAACAGTCTTCGACTGCTGCTTCCATTCGTAGTCAATGGACGGTTGATAACCTGCTGAAGAACCCCAAACCGTCGTTACAGTCACGCTCAATTGCCATGAACATGGATCCTGGACGTGACGATGTAACTCATCCTCCAGTTCCTTGGTTGCCACCCAAAGGAGAGCGTGTGAAAGGCATTGCTCTTGAAGATCCTAACAAGGTAGAGCAACAGCTTGCTGAGCTAGGCACGCGGTCCAAGTCGAGGGACCGAGAATCACTTATGCTGTTGATGCCCCACACTCGCGACTGGCAACAAGCGTATCTCAAGCATCGTGCGGTCCCAGTTGGGCCTGCGTTGAAGTTTGCTGAGCATCAAGCAAGGGAGGATATCGCGACCCAGCGCGCCTCCAACCAGGTTCGCAGCGAGCCGACTGCAGTCACAACTTCTGAGAATCCTGCTCTTACAATATCGGCTCCAGGACAGGAGAATGTCAGACCTCAAGAGGTTGAGCGAAGACCTTCGAGTTCTTCTACCACGAGACCCCCCATTGCTCGGGCGGGCGAAGAAGTAATAACTATGCCCGTCCTAACTCATGATAACAAGCAAAACGATGCATTGCTAGCTGAAATCTCACCGCAATCTCACTTCGTAAGCCCTCAAGAACTCGAGCTCCACACTGCGATAGTTGAGTATGAATCAGTTACAGACACGAAGCTCGAACCCAACGGTGATGATTCCGATGTTGTGGTAACGATTCCGACTTCGCGGCAAAGGCAGGAGGGGCAGGATGGTCGTTCATCGAGTCCTTTGCATAGGATCCCACACTTCGAGAACCTGAATCCCCAGATTCAAGAGGACCTCAGAAGGCAATACGAAGCGAAGCAGGCCAAGGGGAGAGTTGATGCTGGACTGGGTGTGTTCTATCACTACACTACTTATCTACCTCCCTCTCAGATTGCAACTCACTTCGGACGAGCACTGCACGCCCAATCCAGTCAAGATTCAGAGTCCGCAGATGGCCTGGAAAGCGGACCGCGCTTTATTTGCAGAAAATCCGAGAATAATCCTAGGGGTTCCACGTTTACGAGCACCGATGAGCCACCCATTCTGAACTATGGTTGGTCTCCATTCCCTCAAGCGGTACTCGAGATTACCGATACGTTCCAAAAGATGGCCCGGGGCTTGATCCCTACTGACCGTGTGATTGCGAGGCTGGGCGAGTTCCACGAGAAGACCAGACAGTTGAAATAATTCTGCCCCCTTGGCTAGTCAATTGAAAAGAAACACCAATGTATATAGCACATGTTGAGATAATTCTGTTTATTGTCAGACTATGAATACATGCTACAACACTTAGCTTCAAGACGTGTATCTCGGGTTCTCGGATAGAAAGTGTACAGTCTTCGGGATGCAATGGGTAGCTGTGAAGTTAGGTTCATGTACATGGAAGATGTCTAGAATGCCTCAATCGATTGTTACGATGCAGCTCGTGGTATGTGTACGATCAGTGTCACTTACTCGTCACTACCGCTGTGGCCGTGACCATGGCAAGGCTTGCCATCATGAGAGTGACCGTGTGCCTCTTCAGCCGCAGGAGAAGCGGATCCGGGCTCAACAGCAGGCTTGGCATCCCTTCCTTCGCCATCACCGGTCTCCTCTTCATCACCCTCAACAAGCTTCATCTCAACACCCCACTGGGCTGCGACCTGTTTCATGGCATGGGGATCCTCAAGCAGGAGTGGAGCAATGATCGTTTGAATGGCCTTGTTAATAAGGAGTTTGGGTTCGATGTCCCCGTCAGCTGGGTCCTGCTTGAACTCGTCAATCAGCTCAGCATATGGAGTCATGCGGAGCATGGCAAGCATTTGCTTGGTTTCAGGATTCTCCGAGTTCGATTCTTCAATACCCTTGATGAATGATTGAATAAGGCTGTAGAAACCAGAGCGCACGTGCAACTCCTTCGCATCTTTGTTCTCCTCGCGCTTTGCTTCGACGAAAGCGAGAGCGGCTGCCGCAAGGTTGTCGCGCGCGTACAACATCACTCCAGCGAGCTGAGCACGCTCAGGCTCAATGAACAGGTTAGGGATAGCAACGTTCAAACCCCACATTTGCATGAGTGCCGGAAGGCTCTCAGGGCTGGTAACACAGACCTGTCGGACAATGACTGCGCAGATCTGGAGGAAGAGCTTCTGTGGGATGCGGATATCGGCTTTAGCATCATGAATGGGGAGTCGAGCGCGGGAGAGAATCTGCGCTTCCATCATGGCAACATCCTGAACACGTGTGACAGGATAGCCGTACGAGGCGTTGGCAGCACATTGGGTAATGATAACAAACTTTCTGAACTCATCGCGAGTCATGGCCTGATCCTCATTGTCGAAGGGATCTACAGGGGCCTCTGCAGGCTTGTCCTTGCCTTCCTCAGATCCGGAGATCTTGAGCTTTTCGAGCTGTCGTGCAGCAGCGCGCTCTGCAGCACGTGCGGACTCCTCAGGAGTCGGGGTGTGGTAATTGGCAAAGAGCCCTGGCAGCAGCTTGAGCAGCACGACCTTCAGGAAGACTTCAGCAACCTTCATACGCTTCTGAAAGACGGGAGGCAGGTCAGAAGGCCCATGGCCGTGACATGGTTGCCCGCCGTGCGAGTGTCCATGTCCACCGCCATGCGAGTGACCATGGCCTCCACCACCGTGAGAATGAGAGTGGCCGTGGTCGGAGCCTCCATGGGAATGCGAGTGACCATGAGCGTTTCCGTGGCCGTGACAAGGCTGGCCATTATGGGAGTGGCCGTGGGCACCACCTCCGTGCGAGTGCGAGTGGCCGTGATCGCCTGAGGCGGCCTCCTTACTCATCTGTTCACCCATATCTAGGTCTCTAAACTGTGAAGAGGTTCCAAGCGGCGGGTACGGCAGGGTTCCGGTGAGCGATCGACACAGGTTTCCGATGAACACATGGGCGATCTATGCGTTTCACAAGTTGCCTCAGTTCTATCCCTACCCCAGCATGAGTTATTCACAAATCCGAAAATGTGTTCAAAAGTGCGTGAAACTCCTCTCCGATGAACACATGCACAGGGCACACACCTCCCAGTCACCTCTGAATGACCTGAAAACAGCTGGAACGGCACTGAGGGTGCCTTGTTCTGCCTTTTGTACTCCACATTCAACCCACCTCGTCACAAGATCTGGTTCAAACCAGCAGTTCTCAGCTAAATTGCCAGTCTAGGTGCGGGCGAATTTTTGCGTCAAGGTAAGGCGTCAGCAATTTTTCCGTGGAAGCAAGCCTGGAGGTGGCAGAGAGCTCACAAGATTGCAATGAGGAAGGATGTTGAAATGGTGTGATGGGGTTTGTGGGTAGTTGTGTGGATATACTCATTGAGTATGTTAGATGTTGAGCATAGAGATTTACTCATTATTTCTTGGTTGCAATGCGTGCTTCACCGGGTATTTTAACAAGTCACATGAAGATATTTGGTTTTAGTGAAGGTGTGCTGATACGGATATGTGGGATGAGGTTCCTGTTCAAGCAAATTTACTTGTTGCTTGGAATTCTACGACTCGGATATACGCCAATCTTTCCATGCTTCAACTTGGCACTCAGTACACTCCCCCCAACCGAACACCATTTCGAACCAACCTAGACAGGACCATATTCGACGTCGTCGAGTCTGAGTTGACTGAGGTCGTCATAAGCAGGCCCAACACTCTCAGTTCGTTGCCTGACGATACGTTACGATACTCTACGCTACGATACGCGGTGTGACGCGACTGAGGTAGTCATCAAGTCCGCAAGCCATCAAACTAGTGACGTGAGCGGAACAGAGCAGAGCAAACAGGTCCATCATGTCAAGCCAGGCTTATATCGTCGTTCAATACGGCACCCAACAGGCACGCATTGAGCTACCTTCGCGTAGTGTCACTGTGGGTGACGTCATGCATGACTTCTTCAAGGCCAAGGGTCTAGACGAGTACGTTGAGATCGATGAGTTTGCCGCACGCCTCTTCCTGGGTGAGGTGTTCTTCAATAGGTTGCAGCCCATCTCCGATGTGCTCGACTGCGCCTGGGCCTTCCGAGAAGACCCCAACGATGAACTCGCAGATATTCTCTTGCTAGTACGCAAACCCGACGTGGGTGATGCTGCTCAACGTGCAAGCCTCCGTATCGACGCGAGTGGCCCGTCCCTCTACAGCGGTTACCTCTGGAAGAAGGGCGGCTCCGCCATGACACCCTACAAACGACGATGGTTCTGCTTTCAAGGTGCAACCTTGTACTATCAAGAGGATGAGAACTCGACCAACGCACTAGGATACATTCCCATGGGCGGCTGCGAGGTGATTCCGAAGCCGGGTTCTTCGAATCGTAACTTCTCCCACTACTTCGAGCTCACCGGCGGTACAGCTGGTAAACGAGACTATGCACTTGGAGCCGAATCCGAAGAAGAGTTGAAGCGATTCACCGACGCAGTAGACCTGTTCAATCAGCGCCGTGCCAAGTCAATTGTCGTGGCCGCTATCATGGAACTCCGTCGAAGAGGCTTCGCATCCATGAATGGTATTTTTCGTGTATCAGGTGATAAGTCTGCTGTAGATGCGATCAAGGTTGCTTACGACAAGACTGAGTTCCCCAAACTTGAGGAGATCAAGGATGACAATGTCCTCGCAGGAGTAGTTAAGATGACCCTACGCGATATGCGATATCCCGTCGTACCGTTTGCCCTCTACAATGATTTTGTGGACGCTGGCAGAGCGATGGACGCTGACCGACCAGAGACAGCGAAGCAGGCGGTGGCAAAGCTACCCTATCAAAACATGGTGTTCCTCAAGTACCTGTGCTCCGTTTTCAAAGAAGTGGCACAATACGAGGCGACTACACAGATGACGCCTAAGAATCTGGCGATCGTCATCTCGCCCAATATCATTCGCACCCAAACCGACTCAGCCCAGACCATGACAGAAACAAGCTATATTCATAACACAATCGAGGCAATGATCACCCACTACGACGTTGTCTTCCCATATGTCAAAGGTGAGACAGGATCAGCTGCGGACTTCCCTCCTCCCCCTCCTCCCCCTCCTCAACCCAGCCACTTGGCGGTCGGTGTCAACGTCTTCGGCGGTTTATCCAAAGAAGCAGCGGCAGCCGCCGCCGCCTTGGTCAAAGCTGGAACGTCAAAGGCGGGATCGTCGGCTGCATCAGAGACCGGCTCCGGTGGAGCAGGCCCTGCCTCACCTGGGGCGAACGTCACCACACCCAATTTGCCACCCCCTGTTGCGCGAGCGCCATCGGCCTCGGTTTCTGTTGTATCCCATCCTCCTGCCACTCGGCCCGCTCCTCAGCCACCACTATCACCGCCAGCACAGCCTCCTCAGCCTCCGCAGGCGCAACCCCCGAAGGCACCGCAACTGGCACAGCCAAAACCACCGGAGGCTAATGCTGAGATTGCACCATCTCAGTGTGATCTGAAGCAGACGGAAGCCTCGACAATTGCGCCAGTCCAAGCCTCACCAGCACCCGTAGTGACTCAAGAGACCTTGAACCAGGCTGTCGCAACATGTGACTCTGTGGTAGCGCAGCTCACCACGGCGTTGAACACCTACACATCTCTAGCCAAGCAAATTCAGACTATTGCGTCAAGTTACCAGTCGCAGGACAGTTCCCTTGCAGCTGACATTTCGAAGAACATATCGCTTCATTCCGCCATTACTACCGTGTTGTCAGAGGCTAAGGTGCTTTCAGCAGCCCTTAGTTCGTCTTCGACTTCTCTCAACGTCCCCACCTCGGTCGGGCCGGCTCCCGCAGTCATTCAGAATATCGCTGCAGACGTTCAGAGCAAGGTAGCTCCAAGTACCTCGCCTGCCCTATCCGCCACCACTGCAGGGCCGCTTCGCCGTCCACTCCCTAATCTTCCCCCACTACCGGCCCTTCCTGCGCGACCTCAACCGCAAGTGGCACTTCCCGCTGCGCCAGCCCCTGTGGCACCCACCGTAAAGCTCTTGGGTGTGGCCACCGCACTGTATGATTATCCAGGAGGTTCGCGTGCGGGCGATGTACCATTTAGTCGAGGAGCCAGACTTTATATCGAATCCAAAGAGCCAACGGATGATCCCAATTCTGCGGGATGGTACAAAGCCTACATTCAGGATCCAGCCCAAGCCTCTAATGGTTCGGCCGCTGCGTACTGGGTTCCTGCCAACTATGTACAGATGAACTAAATTGATCGGAACAGAACCACTTAAAGCGGTCCCTGGTCATGCATATTCCGTGTCTTATTAAGTGGCCGGTCGCTACTGCATCGTTGCCATTTTTCATTGGAATTCTTCTAGGTTGCTTCGCGCTACCAGTCAGTTACCTTTTCGCGCGTTAGAGCAGCATACACATGCTTCGTCGACATCATACAAGAACATCCTATTTATTTTGAAATCGAGTTTGTGTCCTAGCGCAAAGCAGTTCCTTACAAGTGCGACAACTTGGTTGCAGACGCGAGAGCGGTTCACCTTCAAGCATTCTGCAGCGCATGCAGAGCCCTGTTGCAACGTGAATAATGATTCAAATATGCTACGGCCAGCGAAGTCATGTCGAGTTCAGTCAAGACATCACTCCACGTGAGTTGCGGATAGAAAAGATATCGAAGGGTGGAGTAAGGCAAGGTAGTTTGTTTGGGATGAGTGACTGATGCACACCACAACGAACCAACTTATCGTCCATTGCTTGTCTGAAGACGAGTAGAGTTAGTCTACATGTGGATCAGTCTGGACTAAGTCTGGACTAAAACGACGCGTTCATAGCCATGGAATTACACTTCTTCATGGCCAGTAGAACTGTAAGAGTTTCCGCGGCCGCATTTTGATCGGAGCCAAGCCCATGTAACCGCGCATCCGGTCTTGGAGTTGATCCAGAAGTTCTTCCAGAAAGCCCGGTTGGGGCAGGACTCGCATCCCAGCGCGGTTCCATTGCGCTTGTAGTTCCAGATGCAGCCTGCAATAATGTACACTGGAATAAGTACCAAAATGACGATTAGGAAGATTGTGCCACTGCTCAATCCCTTACGCTTAAGCAATGCACAGTTGTCAGGGTGTTGAAGGAGGAAGTGCGCTGCACCGGACCCCATGTTCTCAAGTCCGTAGACAATAGGATCACTCACCGGGCCGCATGCTAGGGCGAAGCCGATCTCAGGCGACCTGATGGGGTCATACACTCTCGTAAAGTTAATCCAGAAGACTTCGATGGGCTGCGCTCCCTCCGCCAGCCACGTCAAACCCTTGCCTGGGTAGTGATCCTCCCACCGACTAATTTTGACATAAAGGCTCCCGTCTGCAGGGTCGGGGTTGAAAGCGCATGTTGCGTAATCCGTGCAGTCTGACAGCGATTCTGCGCAGAATCGAAACTTCAAATCGTAGTTGTTCGGCACTGAGATCTTCTGTTCAGTCTGTGCATAGTGCGATACGTCACCACCTTTCACTACATGTGGAGCGTTAGATACGGACATATATAGGTGTAAGTCGATGCTCCGGCATGCTTGAGTGCATCCGACTTGGGATGTGGGCAAATCAGATTACGATACATTGTCGTTAACAGTGGAAAACATGAACGTACCCTTGCACGCAGCGGCTGCAGAGTTCGCAAATGTGAGAATGGTGATAAATAGAAGAGCGACGGATCCGACCCACCTCATTGATGATCAATTTGTATCTGTTAGTCACAACCCGAGGGAGAGACAAAATAAATGGTGAGATGACACGCTAATATATAACTTCACAAACAATAGGCGATGCCTGGGCTGCGGGCACGGTAGTTGCTCCGATGCAACAGCTTTTCCTGTGCGCTTCGCAGGAGTGGAACTCGGCTTGGCGTGGCGACGCAGGCATGTATACATAGATGTGCCACAAGATGCAGGTTACCCATGCCAATAGGGCGCGAACCCGCCGAAGCATGACACCAAGCAGCCAGTAGGACCCTCCAACCACGCACAGTAAATCCTTCTTACTGACGTGGTGGACTTTGGTGCACAATTTCAACACGTTTCCACCAACGCAGCGAGACATACAACGCACTCGTATGTGCACCACATGTTGATACATCAAGTAAACACAAATCATACCCTGCGCAAGCATGCAGTGCTCCAAAATCAACCCTCATGCTAAGGCCAAGTGAGAATCGTGCAGCGCATTTTTTCAATTTGCTACCCGTTAGTTCGCATCATGTTGCGAGTCTCCCAATGAATCGGCTGACTATCTTCATCTCTCCAACAGTCCCATTGCCAAATGCCATCAACGTTATGCGCTCGCAAAATAATATAGAGTGACTAATTTATTGTTTCAATACTCAGTTTCTACGTCAGTATACATGTTGTAGAGCTAAGCTAAGGTCAAACTGTTTTGCCGTTACTGCTTGCCTCGTGGTTGGAGCTGACGTTGTGCGGTTCTCGTCCTGAACAACAACGACCTCGATAACAATCCATTATAATACGAAAACGCCTCCTACCACGTGCGGGTGACAAGAGCAAGGGTCTTCCCACTGGGTCTTAATATCCTGCTGCTGGGTTATCCTTACCCTTGCGACGATTGCGGGACCATGAATGCTGGGCGTGAACAAATCGATTGGCGCGGGAGCACCATTTGCTCTCTTTAGCGAACACCAGTGGCGTCGATAACCAAATCACCAATCTCTGTACGCATTGTCGGAACTTACTTAGTAAGGTCCTCAGCGGCGGCAGCACCAGAGATAATTTCGATAAGCTCGGAAGTAATCTTAGCCTGACGCTGACGGTTGTACTGCAGTGAGATAGCAGCAAGCATCTCAGCGGCGTTCTTCGAGGAAGAGCTCATGGCCTGCATGCGGGCAGCGACTTCGGAAGCGTAAGCCTCAGAAGACTGGTGGTAGAGGCGAACAGCGGTGCGGTACTCCCAGAAGTTCTGGTAGACATCATCCTCACCTTCAGCATCGTACTTGGTCTCGATGTCCGTGTTGGCGAGCATTACACTGTAGGGGTAGAGAGGAACAGTGGTGGGCTCGGAAGTGGATGTGGAAACGAATCGGTTGAAGGTGAGATCACCGCTCTCGAAGTCCTGGTTGATAATACCATCTGCGCAAAGAGCAACCTGTCGGAAGGTGAGGCGCTTGACACGGCCGACCTCGGTGAATGCGGCAGTGAAGTACTTGCCGAACTCACGCTCGAGCGTGGTACGACCCTTATCACCAATCAGAACAAGCTTGGTCTTGGAGCCGATGGTCTTACGCAAGTTGGGGCGAATGGAGCGGATGACCTGAGCGTTGACACCACCGCAAAGACCACGATCGGAGGTCATGATGACGTGAAGAGTGTTGCCATCACCCTTGGGGATGGTGCCAGCCGCGGGTTCGGGCCATGCAGCCGAGACACCCTGGGCAAATGTGCGTG
>Ga0182741_1000616_pt1 | contig 51890 bp, 53 predicted proteins | sample eDN5th37CBELigOP_FD_128874 | JGI IMG/M metagenome (GOLD analysis project Ga0182741, IMG submission 128874) | Enriched Organic Plus compost microbial communities from Emeryville, California, USA - eDNA 5th pass 37_C BE-Lig OP (version 2) (version 2) ... | reverse complement strand
CCCACCGGCGCATAGGTCCGCAGGTCGTATTTGCAGGGGCAGTAATTGCCGTGCCAGGCCACCACGTCCAGCGGGCTGTGGTCGATCCAGGTCTCGTGGAACCGGCCGCACCACTTGATGACCGCATGGCGGCTGCTGGCGCATCTGGCCCATTGCGGCGCGGTCCGCGTGCGCGCATCCATGCCCGTGTGCACCTGGACAAGTCGGTACTCAGCCGCGTCGCGGCTGCAAGAGGCGGGATGGGTGCGCAAATCGGGAAACGCGGCCGACCGCCGCCCGGTCGTGCTGGAGCTGGCGCCCGAGGGCCGGGCGCTGATGGCGCGGCTCGGGCGCATCGCCCAGGCCTTCCGGGCCAAGCTGTTGGCCGGACTGGGCCGGAGGCCGGCGTCCTGGACCGGCTCCTGTCGCGGCTGGCCGGCACGGAAACCGGCACGCCCTAGCCTGTAGCGCCAAGGCCCGGAACGCCCCGCAGGGACGGCCTGGCGCGGGGCGCTTGTCGGTCAATAGGGCGCGGGTGCCGCTTCCGGCGGTGCATAGGGGGCGGGCGCGGCCCCATAGGGGGCCGGTTGCCCCATCTGCACCTGGCTGTTGGCCGCCTGTTCGCTCAGCAACTGCCCCGCGGTCTGCATGTCGCGCCCCGCGCCCTGCATCGTTTCGCAACCCGCGACTGCCATTCCGGCCAGGCAAAGGCCGACCGTGATCATCCGACGCATCCTTGTTCCTTTCTTCTTTCCTGCTCGTTGCCGGCAAAGCCTAGCTTGCTCGACAGGCCGCTCAAGCCGGAGCCGGGCCTGCCGGCGACCGATCGGCAAGGAATGTCTTGAAATCGGCGACCCCGCCGGCGGATCCCGGCCGATTTCGTCCCGTGCAGGGGATGGCCGCTTTGCCGCGGCGGTCGCGGCACCGTGACAACTTGACGCAAGTCATATCGGGCGCGGCGCGACCGGGGCAGAAGGAAGACGGCCAGGAGGGGAAAATCCATGGTTCCAGATATGCGCAAGACCATGCTGCTGATGCGCCGCAAGGCCCTTCTTGCCGATCTTGCCTGCATCGGGGATGCGCTGCGGGTTGCCCCGGCCCCCGATTCGCGCAGGGCGGGCGGCGCGCAAGAGAATATCTTGCAGGCGCTCGGCAAGGTTCAGCGCATCGAGGTGGCGCGTATCGAGGCAGCCCTGCGCCGCATGGAAAGCGGCGATTACGGGATTTGCACCGGCTGCGGAACCACCATTGCGCCGGCGCGGCTGGACCTGCTGCCTGACACGCCGGTTTGCGGGGATTGCGCCAGCGCCGCCTGAGGCGGTTCACATGCCCGCCTGGGCTTCCTGGCTTTCCCGGCTGATCGCCTGCCCGGCGCTTTGCAGGTCGCGCCCGGCGCCCTGCACCGTCTGGCAGGCGGCCAGGGCCAGCAGCGCAAGCAGGGGCGAAACGTGAATAATTTTACGCATATTCAATCTCCTGCGGGTTTTCCCTTGGGATCAACGCCTGCCCTTGGCCGCGGTTCCCCGCCCATTAAGGGTTTCTTAACCGGTGGCCGCTAGACAGGTGCCATGCGTGTGATTCTGCTTCTTGTGCTGTTCCTTTCCGCCTGTGCCTCGCCCGCGCCGCAGTTTTTCGGTGCCCAGCGGCATGACATCACGCTGGAGGGCATCCGCTTTGCCGTCTTCCACGACGCCAGCCAGGCAGAGGTGATCCGCCTGGGATATCTTGGCCGGGATGCGCGGGCGGCGGTGCCGGAGCTGATGGTGATCGCCGCCGAGCGGACGACCGGATGCCAGGCGGTTCCGAACAGCCTGCGCAGCCGCATCCCCGGCGATACCGGCGAGGCGCGGCTGTCGCTGCGCTGTCCCGGCGGCTGAGATTCGCGCGGCGGCCGGTCAGTCCAGGAATACCGCCACCGCCTCGGCGACCTCGGCCGGGCGGTCCGCATGCAGCCAATGCCCCGCGCCGGGAATGAGGCGGATCTCGGCCTGGGGGAAATATTCGCGGATCGCCTCGAGCTGCGGCGCGCGGCAGTAATCCGAATCTTCGCCCGCCAGGAACAGCGCGGGACCGGTGAAACCGCCCCTGGGCGCCACCGGCCAGCCGACCAGTTGGGGCATCTGGTCCCGCAGCGCCGGCAGGTTGAACTTCCAGCGCGGCGGATCGGCCTTCAAGTCCAGCGATTGCAGCAGAAATGCCCGCACGCCCGGATCGGCGACATGCCGGGCCAACCGCGCATCGGCCTCGGAGCGCAGGCGAAGCCCGGCAAGGTCCACCGCCTCCATGGCGTCGATCAGGCCGCTCTGGCTGTGGCCATAGGCGAAGGGGGCGATGTCCATGACGACAAGGCGGCGCACCAGGTCGGGCTGCGTCAGCGCCAGCATCATCGCGGCCTTGCCGCCCATCGAATGCCCCAGCACATCCGCCCGCCCGCCCTGCGCCGCGATCACCTGGGCCAGGTCGCCGGCCAGCGCGGCATAGCCATGGTCGGGGTCGTGGAAACTGTCGCCATGGTTGCGCATGTCGACCGAGATCACCCGCCGGCTTTCGCCCAGGCGTCGCGCAAGACCGCCGAGATTGCGCCCCGATCCGAACAGCCCATGCGCCAGCAGCACCGGCGGCCGATCCGAATCCATTCCAGTCATGGTCATGTTCAGCATCATGCGCGCACCCTAGCGGCACTGGCGAAGCGGCGCCAGAGGCGCTAGCCTTGGCGAAAACGGGATGGGGGCGATGGGCATCGAAAGCATCCGGCCGATGGCGGACGAGGTGGCCAACCTGATGGCGGCGCGGTTCGGCGGTCTCAGGCGCGGCCAGCAGGCCGATCTGGAAAGCATGCTGCGCAAGCGCGGCGCCGCGCTGCCGCGGCGGCTGCGGCGCGAGGCGCGCATCCTGGCCGAGGCCGATCGCAAGGCCGGCCAGCCCAAGCTGGCGCGCCAGGTGGATTTCGCGCGGCTGGAGCATGCGCATAAGGCGCTGACGGCCTATCTGCGGCCGCTGGGCCAGGGGATGCGGCTGCGGGGCGGGGCGGCCAGCATCGCGGCAAGCGTGCTGTTCGGCCTGTTGCTGCTGGGTGCCGTCGCCATTTGGATCATGATGCGGCGCGGGCTGATCTGAAGGCCGCCACAGGGATGCGCCGTGCGGGAGCCAGCTGTTGCCGGCATTCCGGAAAAGCGCGGCTGCCGGCTCCGTCGTGATATGGGCCCGGCATCGCAGCAGCCTCCATACCCGCGCCGGGCCGACGGGTTGCTTGGCGGCTGGAGCGGCGCAGCGGTCAAGCGCGCCGGAAGCGACCCCAGGCAGGGAATGCGGCCATCATGGAGCCGCACCAGCGACGGCCGGGGGCGCCGGAATATCCAGCGCCGGAATATCGGCGCCGCGGGTCATGCGATGCGGCCTTGCTCCGACCTGCACCTGTTCCCCGCGACAAGCCCGGAGCAGAGCCGCAACGGCTGGTCCTGTGCGCATCAAGACCCCGCCCGCAATGTCGGGCAGGGCGCTGGGCGGGGCGGGTCCGGGTGAACCCGCCCCGCGCCGGGATCACATGCCGTTATAAAGCGGGAAACGGGCGCAAAGCGCCTCGACCTCGGCCTTGACGCGGGCCTCCACCTCGGCATTGCCTTCCTCGCCATTGGCGGCCAGGCCGTCGACGACCTCGACGATCCAGCGGGCGATCTGGCGGAACTCCTCTTCCTTGAAGCCGCGGGTGGTGCCGGCGGGTGCGCCGAGCCGGATGCCCGAGGTCACGAAGGGCTTTTCCGGGTCAAAGGGCACGCCGTTCTTGTTGCAGGTGATATGGGCGCGACCCAGCGCCGCCTCGGTCGCCTTGCCGGTCACGCCTTTCGGGCGCAGGTCGGCCAGGCACAGGTGGTTGTCGGTGCCGCCCGAGACGATGTCGATGCCGCCCTTCATCAGCTCGTCCGCCATGGCGCGGGCATTGGCGACGACCTGCGCGGCATAGTCCTTGAACTCGGGGCGCAGCGCCTCGCCGAAGGCCACGGCCTTGGCGGCGATGACATGCATCAGCGGGCCGCCCTGAAGGCCGGGGAACACCGCCGAGTTGATCTTCTTGGCGATCTCGGCGTCGTTGGTCAGCACCATGCCGCCGCGCGGGCCGCGCAGCGATTTATGCGTGGTGGTGGTCACGACATGGGCATGCGGCAGCGGCGAGGGATGCTGGCCGCCGGCCACCAGGCCCGCGATATGGGCCATGTCGACCATCAGCCAGGCCCCGACCTCGTCGGCGATCTTGCGGAACTCGGCCCAGTCCCAGACGCGCGAATAGGCGGTGCCGCCGGCCAGGATCAGCTTGGGCTTGTGTTCATGCGCCGACTTGCGGATCTCGTCCATGTCCAGCAGCTGGTCCTGCTGGCGCACGCCGTAGCTGACGACGTTGAACCACTTGCCCGACATGTTGACCGGCGAGCCATGCGTCAGGTGCCCGCCCGAATTGAGGTCCAGCCCCATGAAGGTGTCGCCCGGCTGCAACAGCGCCAGGAACACCGCCTGGTTCATCTGGCTGCCCGAGTTCGGCTGGACGTTGGCATAGGCGCAATCGAACAGTTCCTTGGCGCGTTCGATCGCCAGGGTCTCGACGATGTCGACATATTGGCAGCCGCCGTAATAGCGCTTGCCCGGATAGCCCTCGGCATATTTGTTGGTCAGCACCGAGCCCTGCGCTTCCAGCACGGCCTTGGAGACGATGTTTTCCGAGGCGATGAGCTCGATCTCGTCGCGCTGGCGGCCGAGTTCCTTGCGGATGGCGCCGAAGATGTCGGGGTCGCGGCTGTCCAGCGTCTCGGTGAAGAATCCGGTATCGGTCATCTGGTCCTCATGCAAAAAGCGGCTTGCCGGCCTTCTAGCGCCTTTCGCCGCGCCCCGCTAGGACGGATGCGACGCCTTGATGGTAGATATCCCATGCGTCGCCGGGACTTGCTTCCGCCCGGCGGCTGGCCATGATGGCCGCATGAAGATGCATTTCATCGCCTCCAGTACCGAAACCGCCGTGACCGCGGCCGAGACGCTGTCGGCGCGCTACGGCCATGTGCCGATCCGCGAGGCCGAGGTGATCGTGGCGCTGGGCGGCGACGGGCTGATGCTGTCGGTCATGCACCAGAACCGCGGCCTGCCGGTCTATGGCATGAACCGGGGCACGGTGGGCTTTCTGATGAATGCCTATTGCGAGGACGATCTGCCCGGCCGCATCCGCGCCGCCGAGGAAACCGTGGTCAACCCCTTAGCCATGACCGCCGGCACCACCGACGGGCACGAGCATTGCGCGCTGGCGATCAACGAGGTCAGCATGCTGCGCGCCGGCCCGCAGGCGGCGCGGCTGCGCATCAGCGTGAACGGCCGGGTGCGCATGGAGGAGCTGATCTGCGACGGCGCGCTGCTGTCCACGCCCGCCGGCTCGACCGCCTACAATTATTCGGCGAACGGGCCGATCCTGCCGCTCGGTTCGGACGTGCTGGCGCTGACCGCCATCGCGCCCTTCCGGCCGCGGCGCTGGCGCGGCGCCATCCTGCCCAAGTCGGCGACGGTGCGCATCGACGTGCTCGACCCCGACAAGCGCCCGGTGATGGCCGATGCCGATTCGCGCGGCGTCGACTCGGTGCTCTGGGTCGAGATCCGCTCCGAGAACACCATCCGGCACCGGCTGCTTTTCGATCCCGGCCACGGGCTCGAGGAACGGCTGATCCGTGAACAATTCGTCTGACCCCGATTCCATCCGGGCCGCGATTCCATTTGAGACTGCGCGCGCCGCGCGCTAAAGCGCGGGGCATGATGAACTGTCCCGATCTTCCGCCCGAAATCGCCCGCCGCCGCACCTTTGCGATCATCTCGCACCCGGACGCGGGCAAGACCACGCTGACCGAGAAGTTCCTGCTGTTCGGCGGCGCGATCCAGATGGCCGGCCAGGTCCGCGCCAAGGGCGAGGCGCGGCGCACCCGCTCGGACTTCATGAAGATGGAGCAGGACCGCGGCATCTCGGTTTCCGCCTCGGCCATGAGCTTCGATTTCGGGCCCTATCGCTTCAACCTGGTGGACACGCCCGGCCACAGCGATTTCTCCGAGGATACCTATCGCACGCTGACGGCGGTGGACGCCGCGATCATGGTCATCGACGGCGCCAAGGGCGTCGAAAGCCAGACCCGCAAGCTGTTCGAGGTCTGCCGGCTGCGCGACCTGCCGATCCTGACCTTCTGCAACAAGATGGACCGCGAAAGCCGCGACACCTTCGAGATCATCGACGAGATCCAGGAAAACCTGGCCATCGACGTGGCGCCGGTCAGTTGGCCCATCGGCATGGGCCGCGACTTCATCGGCGCCTATGATCTCTTGCACGACCGGCTGGAGATCATGGACCGCGCCGACCGCAACAAGGTGGCCGAGTCGATCCAGATTTCCGGCCTGGACGATCCCAAGCTGGCCGATCACGTCCCGGCCGAGCTGCTGGAGAAGCTGCGCGAAGAGCTGGAGATGGCGCGCGAACTGCTGCCCGCCTTCGACCGCAAGTCCTTTCTGGAAGGGCACATGACGCCGATCTGGTTCGGCTCGGCCATCAACAGCTTCGGCGTCAAGGAGCTGATGACCGGCATCGGCGAGTTCGGCCCGCAGCCGCAGCCGCAGAACGCCGCCGAGCGCCAGATCGCGCCCGAGGAAAAGCCGGTGACCGGCTTCGTCTTCAAGGTGCAGGCCAACATGGATCCCAAGCATCGCGACCGTGTGGCCTTCGTCCGCCTGGCCTCGGGGCATTTCGAGCGGGGGATGAAGCTTCTGCACGTGCGCTCGAAAAAGCCGATGGCGGTATCGAACCCGGTGCTGTTCCTGGCCGCCGATCGCGAACTGGCCGAGGAGGCCTGGGCCGGCGACATCATCGGCATTCCGAACCACGGCCAGTTGCGCATCGGCGATGCGCTGACCGAGGGCGAGGCGCTGCGCTTCACCGGCATCCCGAGCTTTGCGCCGGAACTGCTGCAGACCGTGCGCGCGGGCGATCCGATGAAAGCCAAGCATCTGGAAAAGGCGCTGATGCAATTCGCCGAGGAGGGCGCGGCCAAGGTGTTCAAGCCGATGATCGGCTCGGGCTTCATCGTCGGCGTGGTGGGCGCGCTGCAATTCGAGGTGCTGGCGAGCCGGATCGAGCTGGAATACGGCCTGCCGGTGCGCTTCGAATCTTCGCAATTCACCAGCGCCCGCTGGGTGTCCGGGCCCAAGGACAAGGTCGAGACCTTTGCCATTGCCAACAAGGGCCACATGGCGCAGGACCACGACGGCGACCTAGTTTACCTGACCCGCCTGCAATGGGACATCGACCGCGTCGGGCGCGACCACCCCGAATTGAAGCTGACGGCGACGAAGGAAATGATGGTGTAAGCCTTTATCGCCAAAGATTGGTGACGGTCCAGAAAGAGCCCTGGCCTTCTCGATAGGCATCTTGTCGAGTTCCGGCACTTACGTCGCAGCTTGCATGTCGCGCCAACCCGCTATTATGTCTGTTTTGTTTAATCAGTGGGGTCGTTTCATGTATCGCAATCGCTTGCTTGCCGCCTTTACGCTGACCCTGACCCTGATGCTGGCGGCTTGCGGTGAAGCCCCCAGCGTTGCGCCGCCGTCGGCGGCTGCAAGGCTCGACACCAGGATCATGAGCCTTGCCGCCCAACGCTTCGATCAGTTCTGCATCGCTAGCATTGGCGGCACGCCGGATGGGGTGGACCTCGCCAATGTCTATTACAAGGCGAGCCCGATTCCACCGCTCGGCACGCTCAAGGTCAGCCTGGGCCGGAATGCCGAGGACATCGGCGTACAATTCGACACGCGCCGCAATGGCTGCATGGTCACGTCGTCGCAAGGTAAGGCGCCGAACGGTAAGGCCGAGCTGAGGGCACTTGCCGAGGCTTACGCTGCCCGGAACGGCGGCACGGTCCAGGCGCATTCCGATTCGGTAATCACCGTCAAGACGCCCGCGCGTTCGGCAAGGTTCCAGTTCTGGGATGCCAGGGACGGCCTGTCCTTCCTGGTCGAATCGTAAGGCGGCTCCGGGCGCAGGCCCGCGGCATGCCGGTGGAGCCAATGACCGCGACCATGCGGCGCACAGCCGCGCCGCATGGCATGGCCGATCTTACCCCACCGTCACGTCCATCGTCACCTCGGCATTCAGCACCCTGCTGACCGGGCAGCCCTTTTCGGCCTTGCGGGCGCATTCTTCGATCACCGCCCTGTCGCCGTCGCCCCAGATCCGGGTGTTCAGATGCGCTGTCTTGATGGCGAAGCCGTCGCCCTCCTTGGCCAGCCCGATCTCGGAGGTCGTCTCGATCCGCACATTGCCGATCCCCGCCTCTTGCAGGATCGCCGACAGAGCCATGCTGAAACAGGCCGCATGGGCCGCGCCGATCAGTTCCTCGGGGTTGGTGCCGGGCAGGCCCTCGAAGCGGGTGTTGAAGCCATAGGGCTGGCTGCTCAGCGCCCCGGACTTGGTGGACAGCACCCCCTTGCCGTCCTTGAGCCCGCCTTCCCATTTCGCCGAACCGGAATTCACGATCATCGCCGTTCTCCTTTTCTGCCGTGACCTGCTGGCCGAACGCGCGATCCCTTGCGCGGGTTCAATCGCAAGCCCGCCGCCCGACGAAGGACAGGAACAGAAAAGCGCCGGCCGGCGCGCAGCCGGCCGGACAGGCCCCGCGCTCAGCCCAGCAGGCGCTGCGCCTCCTGGATGGCGAAGCGGTCGGTCATGCCGGCGACGTAATCCAAGACCACCCGCGCGCGCCCGGTCTCGTCCCCGGCGGCCTCGGCGGCCTCGAACCAGTTCTGCGGCATTTTCGACGGATCGGCCAGGAACAGCGGGAACAGCCCGTTCAGCATCTCGGTCACGCGCCGGCGCTCGACCACCACCGAGGGGGCGCGATACATGCGCTGGAACAGGAACAGCTTGATCGCCTTGAGATTCTGGTAAAGCGGCTTGGAAAAGCGGATGATCGGCCCCTCCATGCCGCGAATGTCGTCGACGCCTTGCGGTTGCAGGCCGGCCAGGCGGTTCTGCGCGACCGCGATCACATCCTCGACCATCACGCCGAAGACGCGGCGCAGCGCCTCGTGTCGGCGCCGCATCGGTTCCAGTCCGGGATGCAGCGCATCGACCTCGGCAAAGGCCTCGCCGACCACCGGCAGCTGTGCCAGATCCGCCTCGGTGAACAGCCCCGCGCGCAGACCGTCATGCAGGTCGTGGTGGTTGTAGGCCACGTCGTCGGCCACCGCGGCCACCTGCGCCTCGGCGCTGGCATTGGTATGCAGCTCCAGATCCCATTCTGCATTCACCTCGGCCAGCGCATAGGGCAGCTCGCCCGTCACCGGCCCGTTGTGCTTGGCGATGCCCTCCAGGCTTTCCCAGGTCAGGTTCAGCCCGTCGAAATCGGCATAATGCCGTTCCAGCCGGGTCACGATGCGCAGCGCCTGGGCATTGTGGTCGAAGCCGCCATAGGGCGCCATCAGCGCCGCCAGCGCATCTTCGCCGGTATGGCCGAAGGGCGGGTGGCCCAGGTCATGCGCCAGCGCCACCGTCTCGGCCAGGTCGGTGTTCAGCCCCAGCGCGCCGGCGATGGTGCGGGCGACCTGCGCCACCTCGATCGTATGGGTCAGGCGGGTGCGGTAGTAATCCCCCTCGTGCTCGACAAAGACCTGGGTCTTGTGCTTCAGCCGACGGAAGGCGCTGGAATGGATGATGCGGTCGCGGTCGCGCTGCCAGGGGCTGCGAAAGGTGGACATGCGCTCGGGCCAGCGGCGGCCGCGGCTGTCTTCGGGCTGGCAGGCATAGGGTGCCATCATCTTGTCGCTTCCTTGCGGGGCTTCGCGGCGAACCCTATATTCCATGCCGGACGACGGAAACGGGAACGCCCCATGAACACAGGTCTGAACCTGCCCCCCAGGGTCACCGAACGCGCGTTTGCGCGCCTGGCCGAAATCAACGAGGGCGGCCCTGCCCGGCCCCTGCGGGTCGCGGTCGCGGGCGGCGGCTGCTCGGGGTTCCAGTATGACATCCGCCTGGACGAGGCGGCCGAGGACGACCTGGTGCTCAGCGGTGCCGGCCAGCGCGTCGTGGTTGATCCGGTCTCGCTGCCTTTCCTGGCCGGCGCCACCATCGATTTCGCCGACGAGCTGATCGGCGCCCGCTTCACCATCGACAACCCCAATGCCAGCTCGTCCTGCGGCTGCGGCACCTCGTTTTCGATCTGACCGCGGGTTTTCGATCCGGTCTGGCGCGGGCGCGCAGGGCCGGCTAGTCTCGCGCGCATGAAGATCGCGACATTCAACATCAACGGCGTCCGCGCCCGTATCGAGACCCTGACCGGCTGGCTCGCCGACGCCCAGCCCGATGTCGTGGTCCTGCAAGAGATCAAGACCCAGGACGAGGGCTTCCCGCGCGAACCCATCGCCGACTTGGGCTACAATATCGAAACCCACGGGCAAAAGGGCTTCAACGGCGTCGCCATCCTGTCCAAGCTGCCGCTGGAGGATGTCAGCCGCGGCCTGCCGGGCGACGAGACGGACGAGCAGGCCCGCTATATCGAGGCGACTGTGGTCGGCCATCGCGCGCTGCGCATCGCCGGGCTCTATTTGCCGAACGGCAACCCGCAGCCGGGGCCGAAATTCGACTACAAGCTGGCCTGGATGGAGCGGCTGCGCGCGCGGGGCAAGGCGCTGCTGGCGACCGAGATGCCGGCGGTGATGCTGGGCGATTACAACGTCATCCCCGAACCCCGCGACGCCGCCTTCCCGGAAAAATGGCTGGACGATGCGCTGTTCCAGCCCGAAAGCCGCGCCGCGTTGCGCCGCATCCTCTTTGACGGCTGGGCCGATGCGGTGCGTCTGCGCCATCCGGGCAGCACGCGCGGTCCCTTCACCTTCTGGGACTACCAGGCGGGCGCCTGGCAAAGGGACAACGGCATCCGCATCGACCATGCGCTGCTGTCGCCGCAAGCCGCCGACCTGCTGATCGACGTCGGCATCGACCGCGACGAACGCGCCAAGGACAAGCCCAGCGACCATGTCCCGGTCTGGATCGATCTCGACGCCTGATGCGCTTCACCGTTTGACAAATACCCAAAAGAACCTCGGCGACCCCTCGGCGGCAGGGACGGAGAGCCCGTTCTCGCGCCTGGCTGTCCATCGCGCCGGGGCAGCCGGGCCGGCAGATTGCGGGCCGTCCGCATGGGGTCCGGCCCCTCACATGCCGTCCCCGATCAGCAGCGACATGTCGCCCTCGCGCGCGACCGCAAGGGTCTGTGCCCGGCCGCGCAGCGCCTCGAACAGCTCCGGCCCGGTCCCGGTCAGCCAGGCTTGCGCATCGAGAGCGCAGATCTCGTCGTAAAGTGCTGCGCGGCGGTCGGCATCCAGATGCGCCGCGACTTCGTCCAGCAGCAGCACCGGGCTTTCACCCTCCAGCGCGCGGGCATTGGCCAGGATCAGCGACAGCAGCAGCGCCTTTTGCTCGCCGGTCGAGGACAGCGCGGCGGGCATGGCCTGCGGCCCCCAATGCGCGCCCAGATCGGCGCGATGCGGGCCGCTCAGCGTGCGGCCGGCCGCCATGTCGCGGTTGCGCCCCTCGGCCAGGCGGGCGGCGATGCTCGGTGCGTCGGGGTCGTCGGCCGCGCCTTCGCCCGGCAGCAGGGTCAGGCTGGCCGAGGGAAAGGCGGTCCCGGCCCCATCCTGCGCCGCCATGATCCGGGCGATGGCCTCCAGCCGGTTGCGCGTCAGCGCCGCGCCCGCCTCGGCCATCTGCGTCTCCAGCGCGCGATACCAGCCGGCGTCGCGCACCTCGTCGCGCAGCAGCCGGTTGCGCTCGCGCATGGCCTTGTCATAGGCCAGCGCATCCTCGGCATGGCCCGGCGCGAAGCTGAGCGTGATCCGGTCCAGGAAACGCCGCCGCTGTTCGGGCGCATCGGTCCACAGCCGGTCCATGGCGGGGGTCAGCCAGATCACCCGCATCAGCCGGCCAAGCGCCAGCTGGGTCGCGGGCTTGTCGTCGATCACCACCTCGCGCGGCTGGCCGGGCAGGGCGCGGGTCGCGACCTCCTGTTCGCCGATCCGGGCCCGGATCTGCCAGCCGACATCCGGCCCCTTGCGGGCCTGGTCGCCGGGCGCGGCGCCGCGCATGCCCCGCCCGGGCGAGAGCATCGAGATGGCTTCCAGGATATTGGTCTTGCCCGCCCCGTTCGGGCCATGGATGGCGACGGGGCGGCGGTCGGTCTCGATCTCCAGCCTGGCCCAGCTGCGGAACTGGGTCAGGTGCAGCCGGGTCAGCGTCACACGCGCATCGGCATGACGACATAGACCGCGCTGGTGTCGCCGCCCTCGCGGATCAGCGCCGCGTCGCCCGAGCCGTTGAACAGGAACACCGCGTTCTCGCGCTCGATCTGGCTGGCGATCTCGTGCAGGTATTTGGCGTTGAAGCCGATCTCCAGCGGCTCGTCGGCATAAGCGACCGGCAGTTCCTCGTCCGCCGCGCCGGCGTCGGGGGCATTCACCGACAGCACCAGCCGGTCCTCGTCCAGGGACAGCTTGACGGCGCGCGAACGTTCGCTGCTGACGGTGGCCACCCGGTCCACCGCCTTGGCGAAATCGCCGGCATCGACTTCCAGCTTGCGCGCGTTGCCTGCGGGGATCACGCGGGAATAATCCGGGAAGGTGCCGTCGATCACCTTCGAGGTCAGCGTGATGGTGGGCGTGGCGAAGCGCACCTTGGTCTCGCTGACCGAGACCGCGATCTCGGCCTCGTCGTCGTCCAGCAGCTTGCGCAGCTCGGCCACGGTCTTGCGCGGCACGATCACCCCCGGCATGTCCTCGGCGCCCATGGGCAGCGGCGCGTCGATCCGGGCCAGCCGGTGGCCGTCGGTCGCGACGCAGCGCAGGCTGGGCCCGTCCTCGGCCTGCGCGACATGCATGTAGACGCCGTTCAGGTAATAGCGGGTCTCCTCGTTCGAGATGGCGAATTTCGACTTGTCGAACAGCCGGCGCAGAACCGCCGCGGGGGCCGAGAAATTCGCGCTGTATTCCGACGAGGACATGACCGGGAAATCCTCGCGCGGCAGCGTCGCCAGGCTGAAGTTCGACCGTCCCGCCTGCACCGAAAGCCGTCCCGAGGCGGCATCCAGGCTAAGCTGCACCAGCGCGCCGTCCGGCAGCTTGCGGGCGATGTCGTTGAGCATCCCGGCCGAGACGGTGGTGGCGCCGGGCCGCTCGACCTGCGCCGCGGCGCGGTCCACGATCTCGGTATCCAGGTCGGTGGCGCGGAAGCTGACGCCTTCGGGCGTGGCTTCGATCAGCACATTGGCCAGGATCGGAATGGTGTTGCGGCGTTCGACGACGGACTGGGCCTGGGAAACGGCCTTCACCAGATCGGCACGTTCGATCGAAAATTTCATGGTCAACCCTTATGTCGTTCTGGCCTCTCCCGCACCCGGCGACGCGGGGCGCCAATGTGGCACAATCCCGCGCAAGGTCAAGCGGATGCGTTCACGCCTCCAGCAGGCGGCGCAGCAGGTCGATATCCTCGGCCAGGCTGCGGTCGGCGCTGCGCAGCTCCTCGATCTTCTTCACGCCATGCATGATGGTGGTATGGTCGCGCCCGCCGAAGCGGCGCCCGATCTCGGGCAGGCTGCGCGAGGTCATCTGCTTGGACAGGTACATGGCGATCTGCCGCGGCCGGGCAACGGTGCGCACCCGCTTGGGCCCGATCATGTCGGCCAGGCGGATGTTGTAATGCTCGGCAACCTTGCGCTGGATCTCCTCGATCGAGACCTTGCGGTCGTTGGCGCGCAGAATGTCGGCCAGGCATTCCTGGGTCATGTCCAGCGTGATCTCGCGCCCCATCAGGCTGGCAAAGGCGAAAAGCCGCTGCAGCGCGCCCTCCAGTACCCGGACGTTCGAGGTGATGCGATGGGCCAGGAATTCCAGCACGCCCGGCGCGATCTGCAAGCCGGGATACTGGGCGCGGAAACTGTCGGTCTTGCTTTGCAGGATGCCCAGGCGCAGCTCGTAATCGGTCGGGTGCAGATCCACGACCAGGCCGCATTGCAGGCGCGACTTGATGCGCTCCTCCATGTCCTTGATCTCGCCCGGCGCGCGGTCGGCCGAGATGACGATCTGCTTGCCCTGGTCCACCAGGGTGTTGAAGGTGTGGAAGAATTCCTCCTGCGTGGAATCCTTGCCGGCGATGAACTGCACGTCGTCGACCATCAGCACCGAAACGGTGCGGAACAGTTCCTTGAAATCCATCACCGTGCGGTCGCGCAGCGCCTGGACAAAGCGATACATGAACTGCTCGGCCGACAGGTAAAGCACCCGCGCCTCGGGCTGGCGGATCTGGATCTCGCGGGCGATGGCATGCATCAGGTGGGTCTTGCCCAGGCCGACGCCGCCGTAAAGGAAAAGCGGGTTGAAGGTGACGGGACCGCCCTCGGCCACGCGGCGGGCGGCGGCATGGGCCAGCTCGTTGGGCTTGCCGACGACGAAGTTCTCGAAGGTGAAGCGGCTGTCGAGCGGCGCGGCCAGCTCCTCCTCGCCGGCGGGACGGGGGGCGGGGCGCTTGACGGCGGGGGCCGCAACCTGGCGGGCGGTCTGGCTGCGGGTCTCGAAGCTCAGGCGCTGCACGGGGCCGCCCATGCGGTCCAGAACCTTCAGGATGTCGTCGCTGTAATGGCGCGAGACCCAGTCGGACAGGAAACGGGTCGGGCAGGCGATGGTGGCGGTGCCGTCCTCGACGCCGGTCAGGCGCAGGGGCTCGATCCAGGTCGAGAAACTGTCGGCTCCGACGATCTTCTGAAGTTCTTCACGCGCCTGCCCCCAAAGTCTGTCCATCTCGCCCAGTTCCGTCTCTTGTCCCCACATGCCGCCGGCATTTTCCGGCGTGAGGCGATTCGGGCGTCACGGCCTGAACGCAATACGTTTCGGCAACAAGAAGACCCCGCCGCCAAGGCGACGCATGGGCCATCTTGCGGCCGAAACTTGCAGACACGCGGCACAGGCCGGTGGCAGCCGGCTTGCGCTTCATCGGTAGCGGATCTTGTCCGATCCTGCTGCCACCCTGCCTGTCGGCGGCACGGCCGACGGTTCAGGGCATGTCCCCCAGGCGCGACGGTGAATCGCAGGGAACAAGCTAGCAAGAACCCCGCCCGGCCAGCAACCGATCTTCGCGCTTGACAGTCACTTTGCCTGATCGAATCTCGCAACGTGACGGCAAGATGACGCCCTTGCGGAAATTGCTGTAAAACCGGGAAAAAACCACGGTTTCCTTATGCGGAAGGGCGCGCCTGGATAGAGCGCGCCCCTGGCGTATTCCACCGATAGTTGCGAAAATGCCGCAGCGGCTCAGGCGGTGCCCAGGGCCTTAACGCGGGCCGCGAGGCGCGACATCTTGCGCGCGGCGGTATTCTTGTGGATGACGCCCTTGGTCACGCCGCGCATCAGTTCGGGCTGGGCGTTCTTCAGCGCCTCGCGGGCGATTTCGGCATTGCCGCCGGCGATGGCTTCCTCGACCTTGCGCAGGAAGGTGCGGATGCGCGAGCGGCGGGCCTTGTTGACGGCGGTGCGGCGCTCGATCTGGCGGGCGCGTTTCTTCGACTGGGGCGTATTGGCCATGGGTGCGGTCCTATCTGTTCTTCATGTCTCGGTCGCGCAAAGCCCATGGCGCCGTCCGCGAAAACGGACGGTCATGATTCTTGCCTTAAGCGGGCCCACGCGCATGTAGCCCGGCCCTATACAGCGGACCGGCCTTGATGCCAAGCGCCAAATCAGCGGTCGCGGAACTGCGGCTCGCGCTTTTCCAAAAAGGCGGCCATGCCCTCCTTCTGGTCCTCGGTCGCGAACAGCGCCTGGAAGCTGCGGCGCTCGAACAGGATGCCCTCGCGCAGCGTGGTCTCATAGGCGCGGTTCACCGCCTCCTTGGCGGCCATGACGGCGATCTGGCCCTTCTCGGCGATCTTGCGGGCCGCGGCCAGCGCCTCGGGGATCAGCTTCGCGGCCGGCACGACGCGGCTGACCAGCCCGGAACGCTCGGCCTCGGCCGCATCCATGAACCGGCCGGTCAAATGCATCTCCATCGCCTTGGACTTGCCGACGAAACGGGTCAGCCGCTGGGTGCCGCCGATGCCGGCGATGACGCCCAGGTTGATCTCCGGCTGGCCGAACTTGGCATTGTCTGCGCAGAGGATGAAGTCGCAGGCCATGGCCAGTTCGCACCCGCCCCCCAGCGCATAGCCCGACACGGCGGCGATGATCGGCTTGCGCGTGGCGGTGATGCGGTCGATCTCGGCGCCGAACAGGTCGTCGGTATAGACGTCGACAAAGCTCTTGCCGGCCATTTCCTTGATGTCGGCCCCGGCGGCAAAGGCTTTCTCGCTGCCGGTCAGGACGATGCAGCGCACCTTCTCGTTCCGGTCTGCCTCGGCCAGCGCATCGCCCAACTCGCCCAGAAGCTGCGCGTTCAGGGCATTCAGCGCCTCGGGCCGGTTCAGCCGGATCAGCGCCACATAATCGTCGATCTCGACGGTGAGGGTCTGGTAAGCCATCGACTCTTCGCCTTTCGCAAGCAAGTTGACCGCGACTCGTAACAAAAGCGCGAGGCCAAGGCCAGTGCCGCTTCTTTCTTGCCCAAATATCCCCGCCGGAGGCAGCGGCCGAAGGCCGCTTCACTGCTGGCAGAGCGGGCAGAAAAAGCTCGACCGGCCCGATTGCACGATGCGCTGCACCACGCCGGCGCAGCCCGGTGCCGGGCAGGGGGCGCCCTCGCGGCCATAGACGCGGAAGGAATGCTGGAAATAGCCCAGCTCGCCCGTCGCCTGCCGGTGGTCGCGCAAGGATGACCCCCCGGCGGCGATCGCCTCCTCCAGCACGGCGCGGATATGGCCCACCAGCGCCGCCGTCTCGGGTGCCGAGACCGTCCCGGCCAGGCGGCGCGGGTCGATGCCGGCGCGATAGAGCGCCTCGGAGACGTAGATATTGCCCAGCCCGGCCACGATCCGCTGATCGAGCAGCGCCGCCTTGATGGGCATGCGCCGCCCGGCCAGGGCGGCCGCCAGCGCCTCGGGGGTAAAGGCGTCCGACAGCGGCTCGGGCCCCAGATGCGCCAGCAGCGGATGGGTCGCGCCCGGCGCCACCAGGTCGACCATGCCGAATCGCCGCGCGTCGTTGAAGGTGATGCGGGTGCCCCGGTCGGTCCAGAAGACCACATGGTCGTGGCGCGGCAGGATGGCCGGGTCGCGGTGAAACGCGCCCTGTGATTCGTCCTCGATCAGCATCCGGCCCGACATGCCCAGGTGCAAAAGCAGACTGCCGCGATGCTCCAGCTCGGCCAGGATGTATTTCGAGCGCCGCCGCAAGGCGACGACCCGCGCGCCGGTCAGCACCTGCACCAGGTCGGGCGGCAGCGGCCAGCGCAGGTCGGGACGGCGGGCTTCGGCGCGGGCGATCACGCGGCCTTCAAGATGCGGCTCAAGGCCGCGCCGGACGGTTTCGACCTCTGGCAGTTCTGGCATTTTCTTCCCGTTCGTCGCATGGTGCCGCCGCGGCCTTGCTATGGCGCGCGGCGCGCTTTCGGACTATCTGGGCGCGAAACGACGGATGGACAAGCGACATGACCCCTGACGAGCCAAAGGAAACCCATTTCGGCTTTCGCACCGTGGCCGAGACGGACAAGGCCGGGCTGGTCCATGGCGTCTTCTCGCGCGTGGCCTCGCGCTATGACGTGATGAACGACCTGATGAGCGGCGGTATCCACCGCCTCTGGAAGACCGCGATGATGGACTGGCTGGCGCCGCGCGACGGCCAGCATCTGCTGGACGTGGCGGGCGGCACCGGCGACATCGCCTTTCGCTTTCTGGAGCGCGCGCCGGGCGCCCGCGTCACCGTCTGCGACATGACCGAGTCGATGCTGGTCGAGGGCCGCAAGCGCGCCGAGGCCGACAAGCTGGCCGGGCATCTCGCCTGGGTCACGGGCGATGCGATGCAACTGCCCTTTGCCGACAACAGCTTCGACCGCTACACGATCAGCTTCGGTATCCGCAACGTTACCCGCATCCCCGATGCCCTGGCCGAAGCGCGGCGCGTGCTGCGTCCCGGCGGCCGGCTGATGGTGCTGGAGTTCAGCCAGATGCCGGTGCCGATGCTGCAATGGCTCTATGACCGCTACAGCTTCAACGTGATCCCGGTGATGGGCCAGATCGTCGCCAACGACCGCGACAGCTACCAGTACCTGGTCGAATCGATCCGCAAGTTCCCCGACCAGGAAACCTTTGCCGCGATGATCCGCGAGGCGGGCTTCGGCCGCGTGCAATGGCGCAACCTGTCCATGGGCATCGCGGCGCTGCATTCGGGCTGGAAGCTGTAACGATGCGCGGCCCCCACAACATCTGGCGCCTGATCCGCACCGGCGCCACCTTCGAGCGCACGGGCGCAATGAAGGTCGCGCTGGACGCGGCGAACGCGCCCGCGGGCATCCGCGTCGCCGCCCGCATCCTGGGCTGGCCCTTCGCCTGGCTCGGCTACAAGGGCGACCCGGCGCTGCCGCCCGTCACCCGCGCCATCACCGCGCTGGGGCCGGCTTACGTGAAATTCGGCCAGATCCTGTCGACCCGGCCCGATGTGGTGGGGGTGGAACTGGCCGACCAGCTTTCCATGCTCCAGGACCGGCTGGCACCCTTTGCGCAAGACCAGGCCCGCCGTACCGTCGCCGCCGAGCTGGGCCGGCCGGTCGAGACGCTGTTCAGCGAGTTTTCCGAACCGGTGGCGGCGGCCTCGATCGCGCAGGTGCACCGCGCGCGGCGCATCGACAACGGCCGCGAGGTCGCGGTCAAGGTGCTGCGCCCCGGCATCGAAGCCGCTTTCCGCCGCGACATCGACGCCTTCCATTTCGCCGCCGGCATGATCGAGCGGCTGTCGCCATCGACCCGCCGGCTGAGGCCGCGCGACGTGGTCGCCCATTTCGAATCGGTGGTGACCGGAGAGCTGGATTTGCGGCTGGAAGCCGCCTCGGCCTCGGAATTTGCCGAGAACACCGCGGGCGACGAGGGGATGGCGGTGCCCGCCCCCTATTGGCACCTCAGCGCCCGGCGCGTGCTGACGACCGACTGGGCCGAGGGCGTGCCGATGGGCGATGTCGCGGCGCTGCGGGCGGCCGGACATGACCTGCCGACGCTTGGCGCGCGGGTGTTGCAGCTTTTCCTGCGCCATGCGCTGCGCGACGGCTATTTCCACGCCGACATGCACCAGGGCAACCTGAAGGTGGCCAGGAACGGCGACATCATCGTCTATGACTTTGGCATCATGGGCGAGATCGACGAATATACCCGCCGCGTCTATGCCGAGATCCTGATGGGCTTCATCCGCCGCGACTACGAGCGCGTCGCGCGGGTGCATTTCGAGGCGGGCTACGTGCCGCGCGACCGTGACATCAAGGAATTCGCCCGCGCCCTGCGCGCCGTGGGCGAGCCGATCTTCGGTGCCGATGCCAGCCGCATCTCGATGGCGAACCTGCTGGCCTATCTGTTCGAAGTGACCGAACGCTTCGGCATGGCGACCCGGACCGAGCTGATCCTGCTGCAGCGCACCATGGTCGTGGTCGAGGGCGTGGCACGCTCGCTCGATCCGCAGATCAACATGTGGGAGGTCGCCAAGCCGGTGGTGGAAAGCTATATCCGCGACAATCTGGGGCCCCATGCGGCGGTGCGCGACCTGACGCGGGCGGCGCAGGTGCTGGGCCGCTTTGCGCCGCTTCTGCCGGAATACCTGGAGCGCCGCATGCCCGAGCTGCTGCGCGAACCGCCGCCGCCGCCCGAGCCGCGCCGGCGTCCGGGCCTTGCCGCGGGCATGGCGCTGGGCGCCGTCGTCGCACTGGCAGGCGCGGCCTTCGGCGCATGGCTGGGGTAAGAGCCCTCCTGCCACCGCCGGGGCTTGAGCGTGCCCCGGCTTTCGCCTAACGCTGTCCCATGCGGATTCTCTATCTTGGCGATGTGATGGGCCGCGCCGGCCGGCGCGCGATTGCGGAAGGGCTCGGCCCTCTCAAGGAACGGCTGGGCGTCGATTTCACCGTGGTGAACGGCGAAAACGCCTCGGGCGGCATGGGGCTGACCGGCGGCCATGCCAAGCTGATCCTGGAAGCCGGCGCCGATTGCATCACCCTGGGCGACCATGCCTTCGACCAGAAGGAAATGCTGTCCTTCATCGAGACCGAGCCGCGCATTATCCGGCCGCTGAACTATTCCAAGGTCGCGCCCGGCCATGGCGCGCGGGTCTTCGAGGCGACGCGCGGCCGTAAGGTGCTGGTCGCGCAGGTGCTGGGCCAGGTCTTCATGAAGCGGCCCTTCGACGATCCCTTCTCGGCCATCGACGCGGTTTTGCGCGCGCATCCGCTGGGCGGGCTGGTGCAGGCGTCGGTCGTGGACATCCATGCCGAGGCCACCAGCGAAAAGATGGCCATGGGCCATTGGTGCGACGGCCGCGCCAGCCTGGTCGTGGGCACCCATACCCATGTGCCGACCGCCGACACGATGATCCTGAACCGCGGCACCGCATACCAGACCGATGCCGGCATGTGCGGCGACTACGACAGCGTGATCGGCATGGAAAAGGCCGAACCGCTGCGCCGCTTCCTGACCGGCATGGCCTCGGAACGCTTCACCCCGGCCGAGGGCGAGGCGACGCTGTCGGGCGTGCTGGTCACCACCGAGGACCGCACGGGCAAGGCGGTCGCGGTGCAGCCGCTGCGCCAGGGCGGCAGGCTGGGCGCCACGCAGCTTCCCGCCTGATGGGCGCGCGCGCCCCGCGCTTTTGCTTGCGGCGGCGGGGAAAATAATTCTATTACCCATCGAAAGGGCCGTGATTTAACGGCGCACGGGACAGGATTGCATGCTGGGCTTTGAACTGACCGGAACCAATGCGGCGGTGGCGATGCTGATCATCGTGACCATCATGTTCATCGAGTTCGTCCGTGAAAAGCACCCGCCCGAAGTCGTCGCCATCGGCACTGCCGCGGTGATGATGCTTCTGGGCCTCTTGCCGATCAAGGATGCGGCCGGGGTACTGTCGAACGCCGCGCCCTGGACCATCGCCTTCATGTTCCTGATCATGGGCGGGCTTCTGCGCACCGGTGCCTTGGAGATGATGTCGCGCCTCGTCACCCTGCGCGCGACCAGCCATCCGCGTTTCACCATCGGTGCCCTGTTCCTGTTCGTGATCCTGGCCTCGGCAATCATGAACAATACGCCGGTGGTGGCGGTGATGATCCCGATCTTCATCCAGCTGGCGCTGCGGCTGGGGTTCTCGCCTTCCAAGCTCTTGATGCCGCTGAGCTATTTCACCATCCTGGGCGGCATGATGACGCTGATCGGCACCTCGACCAACCTGCTGGTCGACGGCGTGGCGCGCGAGCAGGGCATGGTGCCCTTTACCATCTTCGAGATCGCGCCTGTCGGCATCGCCATCACGCTGGCCGGCATCGTCTATTTCGCGCTTCTGGGCAAGCACCTGCTGCCCAACCGCACCTCGCTGGCCGGCTTCCTGGGTACCCGGCGCGAGATGAAATATTTCACCGAGGTCGCCATCCCCGAGGATTCCAGCCTGGCCGGCCAGCCGGTGCTGACGGCGCCGATCTTCAAGCGCGAGGCAGTGCGGGTGATCGACGTGCTGCGCGGTGATGCCTCATTGCGCCGCAACCTGGCGGAGGTGGTGCTGGAACCGGGCGACCGCGTGGTGCTGCGCTCGGAAATGGCCGATCTGCTGGAGATGCAGGCCAACAAGAATTTCCAGATGGTCGACAAGCTCAGCTCGGTCGCCACCGACACGGTCGAGGTGCTGATCTCGCCCGGCGCGCGGCTGGTCGGGCGGCGGCTGGGCGACATGCGCCTGCGGCGGCGCTATGGCGTCTACGTGCTGGCCGCACATCGCCGCAGCCAGAACATCGGCCGCCAGCTCGACGACCTGGTGGTGCAGGTCGGCGACACGCTGCTGCTGGAAGGCGCGCCCGAGGATATCGCCCGGCTGGCCGCCGACATGGAACTGGTCGATGTCTCGCGCCCCTCGGCCCGGCCGTTTCGCCGCTCCAAGGCGCCGATCGCGATCCTGTGCCTGCTGTCGGTGGTCACGCTGGCGGCACTGGACGTGGCGCCGATCATGGCGCTGGCCTTCATGGCGGCGGCGATCATCCTGATCACCCGCTGCGTGGATGCCGAAGAGGCCTTCTCCTTTGTCGATGCCCGGCTCCTGGCGATGATCTTCGCCATGCTGGCGGTGGGCGAGGCGCTGGAGCATACCGGGACCGTCGACCTGGTGGTGGAGGCGGTGGCGCCCTATCTTGCCGGCCTGCCGCCCTTTGCCACGCTGATCGCGGTCTATTTCCTCGGCCTCGTCATGACCGAGGTGCTGTCGAACAATGCCGTCGCAGTGCTGTTGACGCCGATGGCCATCGCCCTGGCAAAATCGCTGGGCCACGATCCGCGCGCCTATGTCGTGGCGGTGATGTTCGCGGCCACGGTGGCCTTCGCCACCCCCATCGGCTATCAGACGCATCTGATGGTCTATGGCCCCGGCGGCTACAGGTTCAGCGATTTCGTCAAGGTCGGGGTGCCTCTGGACATCATCTGCGGCATCGTCGCCTGCCTGACGATTCCGCTGTTCTGGCCGCTTTGAAATATCCGGATCCGGCTGGACCTGTGTCGCCGCCGCAGGGGTATTTGCAAAACGGAACGCATGAGGCCCCGCGCCAGTTTATTTCCGTCATGCAAATACCCCGCCGGCCTCGTCACAGGCGGCGCGCGCGCCGGCTATGCGGCAGAGTTCAACCTGCCGCGAACCCTTCGCGGACGGAGGCCTCGGCCTTGGCGGCCAGCGTCTTGCGGGTTTCTTCCGCCACCGGGATCGGCGCGTGCAGCCGCACTGTCACCGAGCCTTGCGGATATTGCGCCAGCACCGCCAGAAGATGCGGCCCCAGGTCCATGTCGCCCCACCAGCCGTAGAAGCGCGGGTCGCGGCCCTTGGGCGCGCGATAGGCGGCGCTCATCGGCTGGATCGCCAGCCCCTCGGGCAGGGCCGGGTCGAGGAAGCCCTGGAACAGCGTGGGCTTGAAGGGCAGCACGCGGCGTCCGTCGCTGCTGGTGCCCTCGGGGAAAAACAGCAGGCGGTGGCCGGCGCGGGTGCGGGCGGCGAATTCCTCGGCCTGGGCGCGGGCGAGCCGGGGGTCGCGGGCGACGAAATGCGTGTCGGTGACGCGGGTCAGGATATTGATGCCCGGCCAGCCCGCCACCTCGGATTTCGAGACGAAGAACACCGGCATCGCCGCATTCAGCACGAAGATGTCGAGCCAGCTGGAATGATTCGCCACCACCGCGCCGGGGCCGCGCATCGGCCGGCCGACGCAGCGCCAGCGCAGGCCCATGATCCACAGGCAGATGCGGCAGACGCCCTGCACCCAGGGGCCGGTCAGGGGCCGGCGCGGGCCGGTGAACAGCCGCTCGGCCAGGCGCAGCGGCAGGATCAGCAGCACGCCGAGCGCCAGCACCAGCACGATGCCGCCGCCGCGCAGCAGCACCAGCAGCCAGCCGAGCGCGCCGGGACGCGGAATGGCCGGCGGCGCGATCTCGTCCCGCCAGGTGGCGCGGTTGCCCTGGCTCATTGCCCCTGCCGGGCCTCGTAGAACTTGCGATGCTTGGCCGACATGGCCTGGGTATCGACCATCAGGAAGACATCGGTGGTGTTGAAGGCGCGGTCCAGCCAGGCGCCCTCGCCGACCATGCCGCCCAGCCGCAGATAGGCCTTGATCAGCGCCGGCATGCCAGCCATGGCGGCGCGGCGGTCCAGCTCTTGGGGCGTGATCAGATCCATGCGACGATAGCCGTCGGGCCGGGCGCGGGGCCGGATCGCCTCGGGCGCCAGGTGGTGATGGTGCAGCCAGCTGAGCGGCTGGGCCAGCGCCTCCACATCCGTGCCGTGGAACGAGGCGACGCCGAACAGGATCTCGATCCCGCGCGCCAGCACGTAATCGGCCAGCGCATTCCACATCAGGAACATGCCCGAGCCGCCGCGATAGGCCGGATCGACGCAGGACCGGCCCAGTTCCAGCAGCGACCGCCCCGAGGCGCGCAGCGGCGCCAGGTCGTATTCGCTGTCGCAATAGAAGCGGCCGAAGGCCTCGGCCCGGTCGCCCGGCAACAGGCGATAGACGCCGACCACATGGTCCAATGCCTCGCGCGAGCGGCGGTGGTCTACCAGCACCAGGTGATCCACCACCGGGTCGAACTCATCCCGCTCGAAGCGGTTCACGTGATCGACCAGCGGGCCGTCGCCGCCCAGTTCCTCGACGAAGACGCGATAGCGCAGGCGCTGCGCGGCCAGAAGGTCGGCCTCGTCTGTGGCCAGGCCTGTGGTGAAATAGGACGTCTCTGGCGTCATCTCTGCGGCCTGGAACCCTGCCTGGTTGCGTCTGGTTCCGTGTCTAGGCGGGTGCGGTGAACATTGCAACTGCCGCACCGCCCGGCAACTCAGGGGCGATTGACAGCCGGAAAAGTTCAATTACTCTGCACTGACCCTTGCAGAGAGCCCGGCTGCGAGCAGTTGCGGCCGGCAACACAGTTTTAATGATGGCCGCATATGCGGGAGATCGCGATTGGATCAGTATGATGCAAAAGCAATTTGCGATTCAAGGAAGTATAGAAAGCAGGGTATAACGAATGACTGAAGCGCCGGCAAAGATCGACCGTGGGTTCGCCGAGGTGAGGAATAGCGACGGCTCGATGAGCGTCTCTTATAAGACCGACGGAATGGGCTGGATCGCAAGGATTGTCCTTGTTCTGCCGTTTTGGCTTGTCATCTCTCTCTTGTTTGTGACGGCAGGCGGGACTGAAAACGTCGTCCTGTTCTACCCCATAACTTTCGGCTTGACGCTTCTCGCAATATATCTGTTTACTTTTGGAAAGACCAAGGAATTCAAAATATACCCCAACGGGTTCTCTGTTGATGGCCGGCGCTACGAATTTGGAGGGGTCAAGGGGATCTTTCTCGACAATCCGGCTGACAAATCCGGTCCTGTGACATCCAAACCCATTGGTTTCATCGACGGGGGAAGCGGTGTCTTGGAGACTATGGCCGCCATGCTGCGGTCTCGTCGGCAGCTTTGGTCGGCTCTGTCACCGGGCTGCAAGGTGCGGCATATGAGGGTAATATTGCCAGGCGGTTCAGGGTTGGATTTAGGTGTGGCGCCAAGAATGCTTGTCTCGTCAGGAATGTAAGGCTCGGCGTTGCTGAATCCATTTTCGACTATCTGACCAAGAAGAACTGATATCCAGCCTCGGCAACCCTAGCCTCAGGAGGTTGTCGATTGGGACGATAGCGGCGGAAGGAGAATAAGAATGATATGCCTGCCATCCACCACCTGCTTGCCCGCATGGGTGAAATTCACGGTGATGCGGTCGCCGACGCGCGATTGCACCTGGCCGGTGCCCCATTCGGGTGCGCCGGGGTGGCGCACGATCATGCCGGGTTCCAGGATTTCATTCATCTTAGGCCCCTTCCTGAAGCATCATGCAGGCTAGCCTTCCATGGACGATCTGACAATCCATTGCCCGCTCGGCACTCCCGACGTCCTGCCGCCCGAGCGGCTTGCCGCGCTGGTCGGTTCGCGGCTGTGCCATGACATCGTCTCGCCCCTGGGGGCGATCGGCAACGGGCTGGAGCTGCTGCAGCTTTCGGGCGCCTGGCCAGGCATCGACGACAGCCCCGAGATGCAGTTGATCGCCGAAAGCGTCGAGGCGGCGCGGGCGCGGATACGCTGGTTCCGCGTGGCCTTCGGCCATGCTGCGCCGGACCAGCGCCTTGGCCTGGCCGAACTGGCCGCGCTGCTGGCCGAGGTCGAAAGGGGCGGGCGCATCCGCCTGCGGCTGGAGGCCGAGGGCGATCTGCCGCGCATCGAGGCGCGCCTGATCCTGCTGGCGCTGATGTGCCTTGAGACGGCGATGCCCTGGGGCGGCAGCGTGCTGGTCTGCCGCGGTGCCCAGGGCTGGCGGCTGGTCGCCGAAAGCAGCCGCATCAGGCCGGATCCGGCGCTGTGGTCCTGGCTCGGCCCCGATCGGCACCGGGCGCGGCCCGAACCGGGCGCCTCCGAGGTGCATTTCCCGCTGCTGGCCGGTTTCGCCTGCGCCGCCAATCGCCCGCTGGCCTGGGAACTGGACGAGAGCGGCGGCGAGATCTCGTTCTGAGGCCCGGATCCCACCGGGTTTCAGTGCCCGGCTTGTGTTGGCGTCAGGTCCGGATGGTGCCGTCGCCGGTGACCAGATACTTGAAGCTGGTCAGCTGCTCGGCGCCCACCGGCCCGCGCGCATGCATCTTGCCGGTGGCGATGCCGATCTCGGCGCCCATCCCGAATTCGCCGCCATCGGCGAATTGCGTCGAGGCGTTCTGCATCAGGATGGCGCTGTCGAGCCCGTTGAAAAAACGCTCGGCGGTGGCGTCGTTCTCGGTCAGGATCGATTCGGTATGGCCCGAGCCATAGCGACGGATATGGGCGATCGCCTCCTCGACGCCGTCGACCAGCTTTACCGCGATGATCTTGTCCAGGAACTCCTGCCCGAAATCCGAGGGCTCGGCCGGCACGGTGCCCGGCACCTTGGCAAGCTCGCCTTCGGCACGGACCTCGACGCCCGCGTCCAGCAGATCCTGCACCAGCACGGGACCGTGCCTGGTGTAGAACTGCCAGTCGATCAGCAGGCATTCGGCGGCGCCGCAAATGCCGGTGCGCCGGGTCTTGGCGTTCAGCACCACGCGGCGCGCCTTGTCCAGGTCGGCGTCGCGGTCGGCATAGACATGGCAGATGCCCTCCAGATGGGCAAAGACCGGCACGCGGGCTTCCTTCTGCACCAGCCCGACCAGGCCCTTGCCGCCGCGGGGCACGATCACGTCGATGAATGCCTGCGCGCGCAGCATGGCGGCGACGGCCTCGCGGTCGCGGGTCGGCACCATCTGCACCGACGCCTCGGGTAGGCCGGCCTGCGTCAGGCCCGTCACCAGCGCCCGGTGGATCGCGGCCGAGCTGTTCAGGCTTTCCGAGCCGCCGCGCAGGATCACCGCATTGCCCGCCTTCAGCGCCAGCGCCGCGGCATCGGCGGTGACATTGGGGCGGCTTTCGTAGATCACGCCGATGACGCCCAGGGGGGTCGCGACGCGCCGGATATGCAGCCCGTTTGGCCGGTCCCATTCCGCCAGCACGCGGCCCACGGGGTCCGCTTGCGCCGCGACCGAGCGCAGCCCCTCGGCCATGGTGCGGATGCGCGCGGGATCGAGCTTCAGCCGGTCGAGCATGGCGGGGGAGAGGCCCTTCTCCTCGGCGTAATGCATGTCCTCGGCATTGGCGTCGAGGATGGCGTCCTCGGCCCTCAGGATCGCATCGGCGGCACCGATCAGGGCGGCATGCTTGCGCTCGGCCGAGGCCTCGGCCAGCAGGGCGGCGGCGGCGCGCGCCTTTGCGCCCAGATCCGCGATCAGCGCATCGGCATCGGAGGAGGTCAGGTCTTTCATGGCGGCATTCCCTTGCATGTGGCCTGAGATAGGCCCGGGCGCGCCGAAAAACCAGAGATTAAAGGGGGAAGGTGCAGGATTCTGTTGCCAGGCTCCTGCGGGCCCCGCCTTACGCTGCTAGGCGGAAGGGCTTGAGTTTCGGTTGCCCGAGCTGCTTACGCAGCCAGAGCCACCGGAGCACGGTTGTCGTTGGCAACTGTACATTTTGCACCGATGACGGTGGTAGCTCACCGAGACAAAGCAAACAGCTTTAGACGTTCGTCGATCCTGTTTCGGCCCCATGCGCCCCCAACGAGGGATGATGGTGGAGCCGCCGGGTACCGCCCCCGGGTCCGATCCGCTTATTACCTGCGCGTTTATGTCCATAGTCCGGGCGAACCCGGACAAGCCGAATATAGGCGCCGCCATTCTCGCGCGCAAGGAGGGGAACGCTGTTCCCCTCTTGTCCCGCTGCGCGGACCAATTCACCCCATGGGGTATTTGGAAAACGGAGAATAACGGGGCGCAACGCCCCGGCCTTCTTCGTTCCTGAAATACCCATGCGGCCGTGCCGTCGGCGGAAGGCCCCGCTTTCGGGGCGGGGCGCTGCAAGGGTCGGTCAGAAGCCGGCCTTGATCTTTTCGAATTCCTGCAGCTGCCTTTCGCGTTGCTGCGGGTCGTTCGGGGTCTGGGCCAGGATCGGGGCGTCCACGGGCGACAGCCCTTCCTGCACCGCCGGCTCGTCCTTGATCGTCTCCATGGCGACGGTCGAGGTATGGCCGTAGCCGATCGTGTCCAGCAGGCCCTTGGCCGCCTCGGGGGCGAGCCAGGCGTTGATGAAGTCGTAGGCCTTGTCCTCGTTGCCCGGCCCGCTCTTCAAATTGATGAAGCCGCAGAAGAAGGTCGAACTGCCTTCCTTGGCCGCGCGCTGGAAGCCGACCGGGAAGCCGTCGTTTTCCAGCAGCACCACGCCGTCGTTCCAGGACCAGGCCACGTCCACCGCGCCCGAAGCCATCAGCTGCGCCTGTTCGGCCGGGTCGGCCCAATAGGCGGCGACGTTCTGATGCGCCTGGCGCAGCCAGTCGGCGGCGGCCGCGAACTGCTCGTCGGTCACTTCGGTCCAGTCGGTGGTGCCGGTGGCCAGATAGGCCAGCGCCCAGACATCGTCGGCCGAATCGGGCAGCGAGGTGCGGCCCTGGTATTTCGGGTCGATGAAGATGTTCAGGCTGGCCACGTCCTCGGCCGGCACGGTCTCGGTATTATAGGCCACCGCGGTCGCGCCCCAGTCGGTCGGGATGTACCAGACACCCTCGTCGTCCTTGAAGATTTCCGAATCGAGGAATTTCGCATCGAGGCTTTCGAAGGCGGGGATCTTCGAGACGTCCCAGGGCTCGATCAGCCCGGCATCGCGGTATTTCGACACCATTTGCGAGCAGGGATGGGCGACATCGGCTTTGAAGCCCGAGGCGAGCTTTTGATAGGCCTCGTCATCGTCGCCGTAGAAGACGAAGGTCGGGCCGGTGCCATGCTTGTCGATATAGCCCTGGAAGATCACCGGCTCCTCGAACCCGGCCCAGTCGAAGACCGTCAGTTCGGGATCGGCGGCCCAGGCGGCCGTCAGGCTGGTGCTGGCAAGCGCGAGCGCCAGGGCGGGGAAGCGGAAAAGTTTCATGTCGGAGCTTTCCTTGAAGGCAGTCTGGCCTGACGCTAGCCGTCCCGCCGCGACCTCGCAAGCGCGGCGGTGCTACCAGCGCCCCGAGGCGCCGCCGCCCCGCGACGAGCCGCCGCCGAAGCCCGAGTTGCCGCCCGCGGCCCTGTTGGTCCGGCTGCGCAGCACGGCGCCGTTCGGGTCGTACCAGACCGTTTGCCGGCGCAGGCGCTGGCGGGATTCGGACCAGTCGCAGGCCGGGCAGCGCCGCGTGACATCGTCATGCGAGACCATGTGGCCGCCCTCGGGCAGCGGGGTTTGCAGGGGCGCGACCTGCGTTTCCAGGCCGCGGTGCCCGCATCGCGGGCAGCGGTTGCGTTGCCAGAGCTGCCGGGCGATGGCGCCGAGGATCAGGAGCCAGGCGCCGCCGAAGGCAAGGGGGACGATACGGTCCATCAGCTCACGTTCGCGCGTCCCGAGCGGCTGACCCGTCGCGACGGGGCGGGCGATCAGCGTGATCACCGCCAGCGTGCCGTCGCGGATGCCCTGCGACATCCGGCCGTCGCGAAAGGCGGGCAGCATGGTGTTGCGCATGATCTCCTGCGCCAGGATGTCGGCGTCGTTTTCATAGCCGCGGCCGAGTTCGATCCGCGCCTCGCGGTTCTCGGCCAGCACCAGGACCATGAAGCCGTCGCTGCGCGCACCGTCGCCCACGCCCCAATGGTTGAAGAGCCGGGTGGCGAAGGGCTCCAGCCCGTCGGACCCGCCGTGGCGCGCCCGGTCGGTCAGGGTGACGACCGTGCCCTGGATACCGGCATCCTTGCGCAGCCCAGCCAGGGCCCTGTCGAGGGCCTGGGCATCCTGGGGCGCGAGCAGCCCGGCGAAATCGTTGACATGCAGGTCCTGCCAGTCGGGCAGATCCTGTGCCTGTGCCTGTGCCTGTGCCTGTGCCTGTGCCTGTGCCTGTGCCTGGACCGGGGCGAGGACCGCCAGCCAAATCAGCGCGCACAGCCATGCCGCCTTGCGGGCGATCGCGTTGGCCGGGGTGGTCCTGAACGGCCGATCCATCGTTGCCCCCTGCCTTGCCCGCTATCCCGGCAGGATCTCGGGGCCGCCGGTGATCTGCGGGTCGGGCTGGCCGATTACCTCGTCGTCGCGGCCGGCGAAATCGACCGCGCGCAGGATGGCCTGGATCGCCGCGATGCGGGCGCGGCGCTTGTCGTCGGCGCGGATCACCGTCCAGGGTGCGATGCCGGAATGGCTGCGCAGCAGCGTGTCCCGGATCGCGGCGCCGTAATCGTCCCATTTCGCCAGCCCCTCGACGTCGATGGGGCTGAGCTTCCATTGCTTCAGCGGATCCTGCTCGCGGTCGAGGAACCGCTTGAGCTGCTCGGCCCGGCTGACCTCCAGCCACAGCTTGACCAGGATCACCCCGTCATCGACCAGCATGGTCTCGAACAGCGGCAGTTGGCGAAAGAAGGTCTCGCGCTGTGCATCCGTGCAGAAGCCGAAGACCTTTTCGACCACGCCGCGGTTGTACCAGCTGCGGTCGAAGAGCGCGATCTCGCCCCTGGCGGGCAGCCAGTCGACATAGCGCTGGAAATACCATTCCCCGGCCTCACGCTCGCTGGGCTTGGGCAGGGCGACGATATAGGCCGAGCGCGGGTTGAGGTTCTCGCGCACCCGCTCGATGGTGCCGCCCTTGCCGGCGGCGTCGCGGCCCTCGAACAGCACCACCATGCGCTTGCCGGTATGGATCACGTCGCGCATCAGCCGCACCAGCTGCAATTGCAGCCCGGCCATCCGCTCGTCGTAATCCTTGCCCTTCATCTCCTCGGCATAAGGATAGGAGGGATCGGGGATGCGCTTGCCGTCCGCCGCCGCCACGGTCTTGCGCAGCGCCTCGGGCGCGTCCTGTTCCAGGTAGCGGGTGATTGCGCCGACAAAGGGCAGGTCGGGCAGAGATCCCCGCTTGCCGGTCCCGTCCTTGGCGCCATTGCTGGCCATGCTTAAGCCTCGCCGATGCGGTTCAGGTCGAAATGGGTGGTCTGGTAGATCTCGTTGATCCAGTTACCATAGAGCAGATGCGCATGGCTGCGCCAGCGGTTCGTCGGCGCGCGCGACGGGTCGTCGTCCGGGTAGTAGTTCACCGGCACCTCGATCGGCTTGCCCGAGGCGGCGTCGCGGTCGTATTCGTCCTTCAGCGTCGTGCTGTCATATTCGAAATGGTTGAAGACATAGAGCGCGCGATGGCAGGGGTCTTGCAGCAGGCAGGGCCCGACCTGGTCCGAGGCGATCAGCGTCGTCAGCGCCGGGATGGCGTCCACCTCGTCCTGGCGCACCTCGGTCCAGCGGCTGACGGGAACCAGCACGTCGTCGGAAAAGCCGCGCAGATAGGGGCTGGAGGGCGCCAGGTTGCGGTGGCGGAAGCAGCCGAAGGCCTTGCGGTCCAGCATGTGCTTTTCCAGGCGGTGGAAATGCCAGGCCATCGCCATGCCGCCCCAGCAGACGCCGAAGGTCGAATGCACATGGCTTTGCGTCCAGTCGAAGACGCGGGTCAGTTCGTCCCAATAGGTCACGGCCTCGAAGGGCAGGTGCTCGATGGGCGCGCCGGTGATGATGAGCCCGTCGAACTTCTCGCCCGTCTCCTCGACCTCGCAGAAGCGGCGATAGAAGGATTGCAGGTGATCGGCCGCGGTGTTGCGGCTTTCGTGGTCGGACATGCGGATCAGCTGAAAGTCGATCTGCAGGGGCGTGGCGCCGATCAGCCGGGCGAACTGGTTCTCGGTCTGGATCTTCTTGGGCATCAGGTTCAAAAGCCCGATGCGCAAGGGCCTGATGTCCTGCGTCGCCGCCCGGCCCGGCGACATGACCATGACGCCTTCGTTCGACAGGATGTCATAGGCCGGCAGGTCATTGGGCAGGGTGATGGGCATCATGCGTCCTTTCTGTCGATCGTTCCGGCAAGGGCGGCGCCGGCGGGCCGTCGGTCTATGGCATGGCCGATCAGCGCGATCAGGTCTTGCGGGCCTGTCACCCGTGCCACCTCCTCGGCCAGCAGCGTCACGCCGCGCCGGGCCATCGCCTCGTAGCGCGGCTGGCGATGGGCCAGCGCGCGGGCATAGGTCCAGCGGATGAAATCGTCGGGATTCACCTGATCCTCGCGCAGGCCCTTGTCGACCCGGTAGTCGGTCCAGGCCCGGTCCAGGAAATCCGGCTGGTAATACATCGGCTTCGGCGCGCGGTCGAAGCGGCGCACCAGTTCCTCGGTATGCGCGTCCGAGCCCTTGATCCAGACCAGCAGCAATTCGCGCTCCAGCGCGTCCAGCACCGGGTCGGTCTTGGCAAAGGGGTCCACCACCTCGCAGACCGAGCCGCCGGAATCGCAGACGAAATTGCCCAGGTTGTAGATCTCCTGCGCGCGGCGGATGAAATGCCCGGTATCCAGCAGCGCCGCGATCTCGGCCATCCGGTGCTGGTCCTGGCGGCGCATATATTCGTCAAATTCCAGCCCGCCGCGGGTGACGCTGCCGGGCTTGCCCAGATAGGTGGACAGCGGCGCCAGGTTCTCGAAGGTGATGTTGCTGGCGATATAGACCGAATCCGACAGCAAGAGTTCGCGCAGGAAGGGCACCTTCATCGCCTCGCGCTTGAAGTTGTCGGCGATCAGCTCGCCCATGTAGCGGGTGCCGATGCGGTAATCGACCGAATAGTGGAACCATTCCCCCGAGCCGCGCAGCATCGAGGCCAGGAAGGTCTTGCCCAGCCCGGACATGCCGAAGAACAGCACGCGCTTGCGGGGTGCGGCCAGCCATTCGGCCTTGGTCTGGTAAAGCATGGGCGATCCTTTTGCGAGGCTTGGCGATAGTTAGTCCCGCGCAGGGCCAAGGAAAAGGGGTGGCTGTTCCCGCCGATCGGCCCGCCGCCCGGAAAAGCGATTGGCCCGGTCTTGCATCCCGGCCCCGAGCCCCTATCTGGGGCGGGCGGACCGGGCCCCTCTGACGACGCCAGTCGTGATGTCGGACCGCATTGAGCCTTGCTCGGTGCCAGCCCGGAACCCTTTCCCTTCCAAGGCTTCGCACCGGCTTTCGTTCAATGTGGAGCCTGGCATGGAACCTTTCTACCTGACCCTCTTTCTCGGTACGCCGATCTGGCTGTGGCTGGTCTTCGTCGGCCTCGTCGCGGCGTTGCTGGCCTTCGACCTCGGCGTGCTCAACCGCGGCGACAAGGAAATCGGCGTCGCCGAAAGCCTGAAGCTCTCGGGCTTCTACGTCACGCTGGGCGTGCTTTTCGGCGGCTTCGTCTGGTATCAGCTGGGCAGCAATGCCGCCGCCGAATACATGACCGCCTTCGTGGTGGAAAAGACGCTGGCGATGGACAATGTCTTTGTCATCGCGCTGATCTTCGCCACGCTGTCGATTCCGCGCCGCTACCAGCACCGGGTGCTGTTCTGGGGCATCCTGGGCGTGATCGTGCTGCGCGGCATCATGATCGGCGTCGGTGCGACGCTGGTCGCGCAATATGGCTGGATCCTCTATGTCTTTGCCGGCTTCCTGATCCTGACCGGCATCAAGATGCTGTTCATCGGCGACAAGGAGCATGACATGGGATCGAACCCGGTCCTGAAGTTCCTGCGTCGCCGGATGCGGCTGACCGACGAACTGCACGGCCATGCCTTTGTCGTGAAGAGGTCCGACCCCGCGACCGGCCGCATCCGCCGTTACGCCACGCCGCTGCTGTTGGCGCTGGTGATGATCGAGATCGCCGACGTGATCTTCGCGGTCGATTCGGTGCCGGCGGTCTTTGCCATCACCGCCGACCCCTATATCGTCTACACCTCGAACATCTTTGCCATCCTGGGCCTGCGCGCGCTGTTCTTCGCGCTGGCGGCGATCATCCACCGCTTCGAATATCTCAAGCAGGCATTGGCGGTGCTGCTGATCTTCATCGGCTCCAAGGTGTTCCTGGCCGACCTGATGGGGCTGGCGAAATTCCCGCCCGCCGTGTCGCTGGGCATCACCTTCGCCATCCTCGGCGCCGGCGTCGGCTGGTCGCTGTGGCGCACCCGCAAGGACGTGGCGCGCGCCTGAGCGCCGGATTTCCGCCGCCGCGCCCGGCCGCGCGGTTGCCGTCGGGTATTTGAAGAACGGAGAAGGCGGGGCGGCGGGGTGCGAAACCCGGCCGTCTTCCGCACGATGTGATCCGGGCTGCCACCACGTCACTCAATCCGCAGTAGCGCGCCACGGCCAATCGCGCTATGCTTCCGCCCAGACCCGGCAAACGGGCGATGCAAACGAGGCAGTGACGGCGGTAACCCATGACCGAGATGGTCTTTGGCACCACGCCCTTGCGGGCAGGTGACCCGATTCTTCCACGCTGGTGGCGCACGCTGGACCGATGGTCCCTGGCCTGCGTGCTGGGACTGTTCGCGGTCGGGCTGCTGCTGGGCCTGGCGGCCTCGGTGCCCCTGGCCGAAAAGAACGGCCTGCCGCAATTCTATTACGTCACCCGCCAGGCGGTCTTCGGCGCCATGGCGCTGGCGGCAATGCTGGTGATCTCGACCTTCTCGCCCAGGATGGTGCGGCGGATCGGCGTGCTGGGTTTTCTGGTCGCGCTGGTGGTGCTGATGGCGCTGCCCTTCATCGGCACCGATTTCGGCAAGGGCGCGGTGCGCTGGCTGCGCCTGCCCGGCGGCATGTCGGTGCAGCCTTCCGAGTTCCTGAAACCCTGCTTCGTCGCCATCTGCGCCTGGTTCATGGCCGCAAGCCAGGAGGTCGGCGGCCCGCCCGGCAAGTCCTTCTCCTTCGGGCTCGCGGTGGTCGTGGTGCTGCTTCTGGCCATGCAGCCCGATTTCGGCCAGGCCTCGCTGGTGCTGTTTTCCTGGTGCGTGATGTATTTCATCGCCGGCGCGCCGCTTTACCTTCTGGGCGGTGTGATGGGGCTGGCCTGTGTCGGCGGCGTCTTCGCCTATGGCGCATCCGAGCATTTCGCCCGCCGCATCAACGGTTTCCTTGCGGCCGAGGTCGATCCGCGCACCCAGCTGGGCTATGCCACCAACGCCATCCAGGAGGGCGGCTTCTTCGGCGTCGGCGTGGGCGAGGGCTCGGTCAAGTGGTCGCTGCCCGACGCCCATACCGATTTCATCATCGCCGTTGCGGCCGAGGAATACGGGCTGATCCTGGTGCTGATCATCATCGCGCTTTACGCCACCATCGTCATCCGCTCGCTTCTGCGGCTTCAAGGCGAGCGCGATCCCTTTGCCCGCATCGCCGGCACCGGGCTGGCCTGCGCCTTCGGCGTGCAGGCGCTGATCAACATGGGCGTGGCGGTGCGGCTTCTGCCGGCCAAGGGCATGACGCTGCCCTTCGTCAGCTATGGCGGCTCGTCGGTGATCGCCTCGGGCATCGCCATGGGGATGCTGCTGGCGCTGACCCGCTCGCGCCCGCAGGGCCGCATCGGCGACGTGCTGGGCCGGGGCCGGGGATGAGCGCGGCCCCGCTTTGCCTGATCGCTGCCGGCGGCACCGGCGGCCACATGTTCCCGGCGCAATCGCTGGCCGAGGTGCTGCTGGCGCAGGGCTGGCGGGTGAAGCTGTCCACCGACGAACGCGGCGCGCGCTATGCCGGCGCCTTCCCGGCCGAGGTCGCGCGCGAGGTGGTCAGCTCCGCCACCACCGCGCGCGGGGGGGCGCTGGCCAAGCTCGCCGTGCCCTTCCGCATCGGCGCGGGCGTGCTTTCGGCCATGCGCCGGATGCGGGCCGACCGTCCGGCCGTGGTGGTGGGCTTCGGCGGCTATCCGACCATCCCCGCCATGTCGGCGGCGCTGGTCCTGCGCATCCCGCGCATGATCCACGAGCAGAACGGCATCATGGGCCGGGTGAACATGGCCTTCGCCCGCCGGGTGGACCGCGTGGCCTGCGGCACCTGGCCGACCCGGCTGCCGGCCGGCGTGCAGGGCATCCATACCGGCAACCCGGTGCGCCAAGCGGTGCTGGACCGCGCCGGCGCGCCCTATATGCCGCCGGGCGAGGGCCCGCTGCGCCTGCTGGTCATCGGCGGCAGCCAGGGCGCGCGCGTGCTGTCCGACATGGTGCCCGAGGCCATCGCCGGCCTGCCCGACGAGATGCGCGCCCGCCTGTCGGTCAGCCACCAGGCCCGTGCCGAGGATGGCGCGCGCGTCACCGCCGCCTATGCCGCGGCCGGCGTCGATGCCGAGGTCCGGCCCTTCTTCGACGACGTGCCCCGGCGGCTGGCCGAATCCCAGCTGGCCGTCAGCCGGGCCGGGGCATCGTCCATCGCCGACATCACCGTGATCGGCCGCCCGGCGATCCTGATCCCCTATGCCGCGGCGACCGGCGACCACCAGACCGCCAATGCCCGTGCCCTTGCGGAATCCGGCGCGGCGATCCTTTTGCCCGAATCCGTGCTTGACGCCGAGAGCCTGAGGCGCGACATCCGGGACATCCTTTCCGACAGCGCCCGCGCCACCGCCATGGCCGCTGCCGCGCTAACGCTTGCCCGCCCCGACGCGGCGCAGCGCCTTGCAGATCTAGTGACGGAACTGACCCGATGAACGCAGCGACCAAACTTCCGGGCGAGCTTGGCCCCATCCATTTCGTCGGCATCGGCGGCATCGGCATGTCCGGCATCGCCGAGGTGCTGATGACGCTGGGCTACCAGGTGCAGGGTTCTGACGCGAAACGCTCGAAGATCACCGACCGCTTGCAGGCGCTGGGCGCCACCGTCTTCGAAGGACAACGTGCTGAAAACATTGGCGAAGCCGGCGTGGTGGTGATCTCGACCGCCATCAAGAAGGGCAACCCCGAGCTTGAGGAGGCCCGCCGCCGCGGCCTGCCCGTCGTGCGCCGGGCCGAGATGCTGGCCGAGCTGATGCGGCTGAAATCCAATGTCGCCATCGCCGGCACCCATGGCAAGACCACGACCACCACCATGGTCGCGACGCTGCTGGATGCGGGGGGCTTCGATCCGACGGTGATCAACGGCGGCGTCATCCACGCTTACGGCTCGAACGCCCGCGCCGGCGCCGGCGAATGGATGGTGGTCGAGGCCGACGAATCGGACGGCAGCTTCAACCGCCTGCCCGCGACCATCGCCATCGTGACCAATATCGACCCCGAGCATATGGAGCATTGGGGCAGCTTCGATGCGCTGCGCAAGGGCTTCCAGGATTTCGTCTCGAACATCCCCTTCTACGGCCTTGCCGTCTGCTGCACCGACCACCCCGAGGTGCAGTCGCTGGTCGGCAAGCTCTCCGACCGTCGCGTCGCCACCTTCGGCTTCAACGCCCAGGCCGACGTGCGCGCGATCAACCTGCGCTATGAAAACGGCGTGGCGCATTTCGACATCGCCCTGCGAGGCGAGGCCGAGTTGAACGACGGCGAGGTGCCGGTGATCGAGGGCTGCACCCTGCCGATGCCGGGCGATCACAACGTCTCGAACGCGCTGGCCGCGGTGGCCGTCGCCCGCCACCTGGGCATGAAGCGTGCCCAGATCCGCGAGGCGCTGGCGCGCTTCGGCGGGGTCAGCCGCCGCTTTACCCGCGTGGGCGAAGTGAACGGCGTGACCATCATCGACGATTACGGCCATCACCCGGTCGAGATCGCGGCGGTGCTGAAGGCCGCGCGCCAGGCGACCAGGGGCCGGGTGATCGCCGTGCATCAGCCGCATCGCTATTCCCGGCTTTCCAACCTGTTCGACGATTTCTGCACCTGTTTCAACGAGGCCGATGTCGTCGCCATCGCCGAGGTCTATTCCGCGGGCGAAGAGCCGATCCCCGGCGCCTCGCGCGACGACCTGGTCGCCGGGCTGATCGCGCATGGCCACCGCCACGCCCGCGCGGTAATGGACGAGGGCGACCTGGAGCGGCTGGTGCGCGAACAGGCGCGGCCGGGCGACATGGTGGTCTGCCTGGGCGCCGGCACCATCTCGGCCTGGGCCAACAACCTGCCCGAGCGGCTGACGGAGAAGGCCGCGTGATCGCGCTGGCCAGCCATCCCGCCACCGCGGCGCTTTGCGCCCTGCTTTGGGGCGTGATGGCCTGCCTTCTGCCCTTTCTGCGGCTGCGCTGGCGCCATTCGGCGCTTTGGGCGCTGGTGCTGTGCGGCGTGCCGGTGCTGGGCTGGATGACCTATCTCTGCGGGCCCGGCTTCGGCGTGCTGTTCCTGGCGCTGGGGTTGTCGCTGCTGGTCTGGCCGCCCTTCGATCCGCGCCGTCGCCGGCGCGCGCTGACGCAGCGCGGCCTGCGCTAGGAACCGCCGGCGATGATCGCGGCATGGCTGATCGTCCTCGTCACGGTGGCGCTGGCCGCCGCCATCGGCATCCGGCGCGCCGCTGCCCGCTCGTTCCGGGTGCTGGGGGCCGAACTGGCCCTGCTGCTCGGCGCGGCCTGGCTTTGCTATCTGATCGGCGATGGCAAGACCGGCGGCGGCTATCTGGCCGGCATCATCGGCGCGCTGCTGTCACTCTTGCTGCTGATCGCGGCGGGAGGTCTGGTCGCGGGCGCGCTGCTGCGCTGGATTTACGACCGCTTGCGGCCGACGGCAGGCATGCGCGCACCGTTCGCGCGGCCCTGGGACATCGTCGGGCTTGGCTGCTTCGCCGCGCTGGCGGTAATCCTCAGCGCGCTGGAATAGCCGGAGACGGGACGAGAAAGGGGGGCGGGATGACGGTGACGGAAACCAGGATGCGGGTCCGGGCGCGGGCGGGTCTGGGCGCGATGCTGGCGCTTGCCCTGGCCGGGCTTGCCGGCTGCGGCCGCGGCGGAATGAGCGAGCTGGAATGCATGGAGCGGGTGATCTATTTCGAAGCGAACCGTTCGAGCCGCGACGGCATGATCGCCGTCGGCAACGTGGTCATGAACCGCGTCCGGGCGCAGGGCTATCCCAACACGGTCTGCGGCGTGGTCGGGCAAAAGGGCCAGTTCGCGCCGGGCGTCCTGACCCGGCGGATGGATTCGAAATCCCTGCCGGCGGTGCGCGAGGCCGCGATCGCGGTCCTGCGCGGCGAAAGGCAGCCGGGGATCGGCAATGCCATGTTCTTCCACCAGAAGGATCATCGCTTCTCCTATGGCAACATGCATTACGTCCTGGTTGCAGGGGGCAATGCCTTTTACGAAAAGCGCAAGAGCCATCTTGTGACCCAGCCCGTGCCTCCGGCCCCGGTGGACGGGCTGCGCTAGAGGCGCGGCGCGTCTCGGCGGGCCGCAGCCGGAACCCTGGCGAACCGCGCCGGAAAGCGGTTGTGCCATGCGGGCCGGATTGACGGCGCGCGCAAGGCTGATTAACCACCGCGCCATGACCCAGACGCCTCCCACGCCCCGCGGCGCCCTGACCCCGAACCGAGCCCTTGCCGATCTGACCTGGCTGCGGGTCGGCGGGCCGGCCGACTGGCTGTTCCAGCCAGCGGACGAAGCGGATCTGGCGGATTTCCTGCGCGGCCTTGACCCGGCGCTGCCGGTCTTTGCCATGGGCGTCGGCTCGAACCTGATCGTGCGCGACGGCGGCATCCGCGGCGTGGTGATCCGGCTGGGACGCGGCTTCAATGGCATCTCCTGCGAGGGCGGCATCGTCACCGCGGGCGCGGCGGCGCTGGACGCCCATGTCGCGCGCCGCGCCGCCGAGGCGGGGCTGGACCTGACCTTCCTGCGCACCATTCCGGGCAGCATCGGCGGGGCGGTGCGGATGAACGCGGGCTGCTATGGCAGCTATGTCGCCGACCACCTGATCTCGGTCCGGGCCGTGGCCCGCGACGGCAGCCTGCACGAGATCGCGGCCGCAGACCTGCGTCTGGCCTATCGTCATTCCGAGATCCCCGAGGGCTGGGTCGTGACCGAGGCCCGCTTTCGCGCCGCGCCGGGCGATCCCGCGGGACTGGCCGCGCGGATGGAGGAACAGCTGGCGCGCCGCGATGCGAGCCAGCCCACGCGCGAACGCAGCGCCGGCTCGACCTTTCGCAACCCGGCCGGGTTTTCCTCGACCGGGCGGGCGGATGACAGCCACGAGCTGAAGGCCTGGTCGCTGATCGACGCTGCCGGCCTGCGCGGCCACCGCCTGGGCGGGGCGCAGATGTCGGAAAAGCACCCCAATTTCCTGCTGAACGCCGATGGCGCCACCGCCGCCGAGCTGGAGGCCCTGGGCGAATTGGTGCGCGCCCGCGTGCGCGAGGCCAGCGGGCACGAGCTGCAATGGGAAGTCATCCGCGTAGGCCAGCCCTAGGAACCGGCCGTAACCCGCCGTCATCGCCGGAAATATCGCGCAAGACGCGAAAAGGGACTTTTGCGATTCCGCCCAAGCGGCTATCCTGACCGCATAATTACCCGGATCAACCGGGGAACATGAGGCAGAACATTGGCGGGCAGGTCGAGCAGGTCGGCCCCGAAAGTCGCAGTCCTGATGGGCGGACCCTCGGCCGAGCGCGAGGTTTCGCTCTCGTCGGGGCGTGAATGCGCGGTTGCGCTGCGGCAGGCGGGCTATGAAGTCGTCGAATTGGATGCGGGCAGGGATCTGCCCGCGCGTCTGGCCGAACATGCGCCGGACGTGGTCTTCAACGCCCTGCATGGCCGTTGGGGCGAGGATGGCTGCGTGCAGGGCCTGCTGGAATGGCTGGGCTGGCGCTATACCCATTCCGGCGTGCTGGCCTCGGCGCTGGCCATGGACAAGTCCCGCGCCAAGGAGATCCTGCGCCTTGCCGGCCTGCCGGTGCTGGACAGCCTGATCGCCGATGCCGCCGAGGTGCGCGCCCGTCACGTCATGGCGCCGCCCTATGTGGTCAAGCCGAACGACGAGGGCTCCTCGGTCGGGGTCTATATCGTGCACGAGGCCGCCAACGGCCCGCCGCAGCTTTCCGACCGGATGCCCGCGCGGGTCATGGTGGAAACCTATGCGCCGGGGCGCGAGCTGACCGTGGCCGTGCTGGGCGACCGCGCGCTTGGCGTGACCGAGATCGTGACCGAGGGCTGGTACGACTACGACGCCAAATACAAGCCCGGCGGCTCGCGCCATGTCATCCCCGCCGAGATCCCGCCGGAAATCGCCGCCGCCTGCCGCGACCAGGCCGTGCGGGCGCATCGGGCGCTGGGTTGCCGCGGGCTGACCCGCACCGATTTCCGCTGGGACGAAAGCCGCGGGCTGGGCGGGCTGATTATCCTCGAGGTGAACACCCAGCCCGGCATGACCCCCACCTCGCTTGCCCCCGAGCAGGCGGCCCATGCCGGCATGGACTTTCCCGCGCTTTGCCGCTGGATCGTCGAGGAGGCGCTATGCAGGGCCTGAACCCCTTTCACCGCGGCCAGGGGCCGGGCGGGCGGCCGGCGCCGGTGCGTCCCGCACCCGCGCGTCCCGCCCCGGTGGCGCCGCGCACGCCGCGCAAGGATCCCGCGCCCTCGCGCCTGGCCTACCGGCTGAACCGGATGATGCTGCGGCCGCTGGTGCGGCGGCTGGTGCATGTCGGCCTGCCCGCCTTTCTGGCGGCGCTGGTGGCGGGGATCTGGCTGTCGGACGACACGCGCCGCGCCAACCTGACCGGCGGCATCGACGCCATCGTGGACCGCATCCAGCACCGCGACGAATTCATGGTCAGGATGATGACCATCGAGGGCGCCTCGCCCGCGGTGGACAAGGGGCTGCGCGCCATGCTGCCGGTGGACCTGCCGGCCTCGAGCTTTGACATCGACCTGGAAAAGCTGCGCGAGCGAGTGCTGAAGCTGGATGCCGTCGAGGCGGTGGACCTGCGCATCAAGCCGGGGGGGGTGCTGTCGGCCGTCGTGACCGAACGGGTGCCGGCCCTGTTGTGGCGCCATGCCCGCGGCATCGAGCTGCTGGACAAGACCGGGCACCGCGTCGCCTCGGTCACGGGGCGCGAGGTGCGGGGCGACCTGCCCATCGTCGCCGGCGAGGGCGCCGACCGCGCCGCGGCCGAGGCGCTGGCGCTGATCGATGCCGCCGGGCCGATCCTGCCGCGGCTGCGCGGGTTGGAGCGCATGGGCGAGCGGCGCTGGGACGTGGTGCTGGACCGCGGCCAGCGTATCAAGCTGCCCGAGGACAAGGCGCTGCAGGCGCTGGAGCGCGCCATCGCGCTGGACCGCGCGCTGCACATGCTGGACCGCGACCTTTCGGTCGTCGACCTGCGGCAGGAGGCGCGGCCCGTGGTGCGGCTGGGGCTGGAGGCGCAGAACGCCATCCGCCGCGCCCGCGGCCAGCCGGAACTGGGCGCGGACGGATTGCCGCTGCCGCCCGACGCCGCGGCGGGGGCGACGGCGGGCAAGGCGGCAAAGACCGCGCGGAAAAGCGGCTGACAGCGCAAAGGAGGCAGGTGAGATGAAGGATCTGTATCAGGGCCAGCGGGCAATGCGGAACATGCGCCGCCAGGCCATGCAGCGCGGCGTCATCGCGGTTCTGGACATCGGAACCTCGAAGATCGCCTGCCTGGTGCTGCAATTCGACGGCCCGAGCCAGTTCCGCGAGACCGACGGCGTCGGCCCCATGGCCGGCCAGTCGAATTTCCGCGTCATCGGCACCGCCACCACCCGCGCGCGCGGGATGCGCTACGGCGAGATCGAGACCATGGCCGAGACCGAGCGCGCCATCCGCACCGTGATCCAGTCGGCGCAGAAGGTCGCGGGGGTGCGCGTCGATCACGTCATCGCCTGCATCTCGGGCGCGCGCCCGGCCAGCTATGGCCTGGCCGGCGAGATCGTGCTGCCCGCCGGCAAGGTCGGCGAGGGCGACGTGGCCCGCGTCCTGGCCGCCTGCGAGGTGCCCGATTTCGGCCGCGGGCGCGAGGTGCTGCACGCCCAGCCGGTGAACTTTGCGCTGGACGGCCGCTCGGGCCTGTCGGACCCGCGCGACCAGTCGGGCAGCCGGCTGGCCTGCGACATGCATGTGCTGACCATCGACGGCGATGCGGCCAGCAACCTGGTGCATTGCATCCGGCGCTGCGACATGGAACTGGCGGGCGTGGCCTCGGCCTCATACGCCTCGGGCCTTGCCGCGCTGGTCGAGGACGAACAGGAGCTGGGCGCCGCCTGCATCGACCTGGGCGGCGGCACCACCGGGGTTTCGGTCTTCATCAAGAAGCACATGATCTTTGCCGATGCCGTCCGCTTCGGCGGCGAGCTGATCACCCAGGACATCGCCAAGGGGCTGCGCGTCAGCCATGCCGTGGCCGAGCGGCTCAAGACCCTGCATGGCGGGCTGGAGGCCACCGGCCGCGACGACCGCGAGATGATCGAGCTGGGCGGCGAGACCGGCGACTGGGACACCGACCGCCGCAGCGTCAGCCGCGCCGACCTGATCGGCATCATGCGCCCGCGGGTCGAGGAGATCCTGGAAAAGGTGGGCGAGATCCTGGGCGCGGCCGGCTTCGACTGCATGCCCTCGCGCCAGATCGTGCTGACCGGCGGCGGCAGCCAGATTCCGGGGCTCGATGCGCTGGCCGCGCGCATGCTGGGGCAGAACGTGCGCATCGGCCGGCCGCTGCGCATCCAGGGCCTGCCGCATAACGCGACCGCGCCGGGCTTTTCCTCGGCCATCGGACTGGCGCTGCTGACGGCGCATCCGCAGGACGAATGGTGGGATTTCGACATGCCCGCCGAGCACTATCCGGCGCGCAGCCTGCGCCGGGCCTATCGCTGGTTCCGCAACAACTGGTAGGGGCGCGGAACCCGGATGCGGTGGTGTGGGCGGGCGCCTCCACCACATGCAGCAGAATGGGCAAGATGCCGCCGAAAACACCAGCGCCCACCGCGATATTTGGTGTGCGAACTGTGTTTTTCGGGTGACGCTCGGCGCGAATCTGGCTAGGCTGGCCGGTATACGGGGATTCGACCGGACTGCGCTTATGTCCGGCGCAACAGATGAAGGCAGGCGAGAGATGGAACGGCAGATTCACCTGATGCTGAATGATGACCAGGAACTGAAGCCGCGCATTACCGTCTTCGGCGTCGGTGGCGCGGGTGGCAATGCGGTCAACAACATGATCGACAAGCAGCTGGAGGGGGTCGAGTTCGTCGTGGCGAATACCGACGCCCAGGCGCTGCAATCCTCCAAGGCCGAAAGCCGCATCCAGATCGGCCCGAAAGTGACCGAGGGGCTGGGCGCTGGCGCCAAGCCCTCGATCGGTGCCAAGGCCGCCGAGGAGACGATCGAGGACATCGTCGATCACCTGATGGGCGCGCATATGTGCTTCATCACCGCCGGCATGGGCGGCGGCACCGGCACCGGCGCCGCCCCGATCATCGCCCAGGCCGCGCGCGAGATGGGCATCCTGACCGTCGGCGTCGTGACCAAGCCCTTCCAGTTCGAAGGCACCAAGCGCATGCGCCAGGCCGAGGAGGGCGTCGAGGCCCTGCAGAAGGTCGTGGACACGCTGATCATCATCCCGAACCAGAACCTGTTCCGGCTGGCCAACGAAAAGACCACCTTCACCGAAGCCTTCGCCATGGCCGACGACGTGCTCTACCAGGGCGTCAAGGGCGTGACCGACCTGATGGTGCGTCCGGGCCTGATCAACCTGGACTTCGCCGACGTGCGCGCGGTGATGGACGAGATGGGCAAGGCGATGATGGGCACCGGCGAGGCCTCGGGCGAGAACCGCGCCGTGCAGGCCGCCGAGAAGGCCATCGCCAACCCGCTGCTGGACGAGATCAGCCTGAACGGCGCCAAGGGCGTCTTGATCAACATCACCGGCGGCTACGACCTGACGCTGTTCGAGATGGACGAGGCGGCCGAGAAGATCCGCGAGAAGGTTGATCCCGACGCCAACATCATCGTCGGCTCGACGCTGGACCCGTCGATGGAAGGCTCGATCCGCGTCTCGGTGGTGGCCACCGGCATCGACGCCTCGGCGGCCGAGCTGCCCGTGCCGCGCCGCGGCATGAAGGAGCCGCTGACCCAGCACCCGCCCGTCGCGCAAAAGCCCGTCGAGGAAGAGCTGCCGGTTCCGCCGCGCCGCGCCGCGCCCCTGGTCGAGCCCGCCCCGGCGGCGCGCGTCCAGCCCTCGGCTCCGGCGGCACGCTATGACGAGGACGACATGCCGCGTCCGGCCTATCAGCCGGACCTGCGCCAGCCCGCCGCGCCCAGCGACGCGCTGAACGGCGATGCGGGCGGCTTCGTCGCGCCCACCCGCCCGCAGGCCCCGGCCGGCACGCCTTCGGATGCGGTGATGCAGCGCCTGGCCGCTGCCGTGCAGAAGGCGCCCGAGCGCCAGGCCGCGGCCCAGAATCGCGCCGCCCAGCAGCAGCCCGCCGAGCAGGGCCGCGCCCAGGGCCGCATGGGCGGGCTCAGCCGGATGCTGGAACGCATCTCGGGCCATGGCGAGCAGGCGGACAAGCCCGCGCCCTCGACCATCGCCGAACGCGTGAACGAGCGCGTCGCGGCCCGCAACCGCGGCGGTTTCGACGCCGGTTTCGACGATCTGGCCAGCCCCGACCGGGGCGGCGACAATGTCGAAATCCCGGCTTTCCTGCGCCGCCAGGCGAATTGAGCCGATCACAAATTTCCGGCGACGACTTCGTGAAGGACCGCTTCGGCGGTCCTTTTTTCATTTTTGATCATGGCGTTACCGATGCAGGTGGGGGGCGGGGCGCAAGCCGCGGCCGATTGTTTCACCCCGTTACAAAAGGTTATTTGAGCAATCGGCGGGGGATGCCTAACTGATCCTTGCGCCGCGGATTTCTTGCCGTGGCACGCTCAGTTCACAAGAATCGGCAGGCAAGACCATGCAGACCACCATCGCTCAGAAAGCCCAGTTCCGCGGCGTCGGACTGCATTCGGGTGCGGCCGTGCGGCTGACGATCCTGCCGGCGCCGGCGGATCACGGCATCGTCTTCGTGCGCACCGACCTGGGGGGCGCCCGGATCCCGGCGCGCTGGGACCATGTCACCCCCTCGCAGCTTTGCACCCTGCTGGACAACGGCCGCGGCGCCACCGTCTCGACGGTCGAGCATGTGATGGCCGCGCTGTCGGGCACCGGCATCAACAATGCCGTGGTCGAGGTGAACGGGCCGGAAGTGCCGATTCTCGACGGTTCCTCGGCGCCTTTCGTGCAGGGCATCCTGGAAGCCGGCCTGCGCCGGCAGGCGGCGCCGCTGCGCGCGATCCGCGTGCTGCGCGAGGTCGAGGTGCGGCAGGGCGAGGCTTTCGCCCGCCTCTCGCCCGCCGACCACCTGGAGATCCATTTCGACATCGACTTCGTCGACGCGGCGATCGGCCGCCAGGAAAAGCACCTCGACATGGCAAATGGCAGCTTCGTGCACGAGCTGATGGACAGCCGCACCTTCTGCCGCCAGGCCGATGTGGTGCAGATGCAGCGGAACGGGCTGGCGCTTGGCGGCACCTATCTGAACGCGGTGGTCGTGGATGGCGACCGGGTGCTGTCGCCGGGCGGGTTGCGCCACCGCGACGAGGCCGTGCGTCACAAGATGCTGGACGCGGTGGGCGACCTGGCGCTGGCCGGTGCGCCGCTCCTGGCGCGCTATACCGGCCACCGCGCCGGCCATGCCATGACCAACAAGCTGCTGCGCGCGCTTTTCGCCCAGCCGGAGGCCTGGGAATGGGTCACGCTGACCCCGGCGATGGAAAGCCGTCTGCCCGGCGCCGGGGTGATCGCCTCGGCCGCGCGCCTCGCCCCTCGCAACCGCCAGTTGGCCGTCGCCTGAAGGTGGCGGCCCTGCGCCGGTTTAGCCGTTTTGGCATTTTGCGCAGCCCGATTTTCTGTGCTAGGACGGCCGGGCCGCGCGGGCCTTCTGCCCATGCGGGAACGTGAATTTCTGACGGGCGGGATGGAATGACAGGCATCAGATCGGGTTCCTTGGTCGCGGCTGTGCTGTCGTTGGGCCTGCTGGCGGGCTGTTCGGGCGGTGCGGGGAAAAAGCCCGAATCATTCGAGAATTTCACCGCCGAACAGATCTACAAGCGCGGCGAATACGAGCTGGAGAATTCCCGCCGCCCCAAGGATGCGGTGCAGTATTTCTCCGAAGTCGAGCGGCTTTACCCCTATTCCGAATGGGCCAAGCGCGCGCTGATCATGCAGGCCTATGCCTATCACCGTGCCCGCGACTACGAAGAGGCGCGCGGCGCCGCGCAGCGCTTCATCGACACCTATCCGGGCGACGAGGACGCGGCCTATGCGAAATACCTGCTGGCGCTCAGCTATTACGACCAGATCGACGAGGTCGGCCGCGACCAGGGCCTGACCTTCCAGGCGCTCCAGGCGCTGCGCGAGGTGATCGAGCAATATCCCGACACCGAATATGCCCGCTCGGCCATCCTGAAATTCGACCTGGCCTTCGACCATCTTGCCGCCAAGGAGATGGAGATCGGCCGCTACTACCTCAAGCGTGGGCATTACACCGCGGCGATCAACCGTTTCCGCGTCGTGGTCGAGGAGTTCCAGACCACCACCCACACCCCCGAGGCGCTGATGCGCCTGGTCGAGGCCTATCTGGCGCTCGGCCTGAACGACGAGGCACAGACGGCGGGCGCGATCCTGGGCCACAACTTCCAGTCCTCGCCCTTCTACCAGGATGCCTTTGCGCAGCTGCGCGGCCGCGGCCTGCAGGCCGAAGCGCGCGGCGACAGCTGGCTGACGCGGGTCTATCGCCAGGTCATCCAGGGCAAGTGGCTGTAGCCCGGCGATGCTGCGGCATCTCGACATCCGCGACATGTTGCTGATCGACCGGCTGGAACTGGAGTTCCGGCCGGGCCTCAACGTGCTGACCGGCGAGACGGGGGCGGGCAAATCGATCCTGCTCGACTGCCTGGGCTTCGTGCTGGGCTGGCGCGGCCGCGCCGATCTGGTGCGCGCCGGCGCAAGCCAGGGCGAGGTGACGGCGGTCTTCGACCTGCCGCCCGGCCACCCCGCCCGCACCCTGCTGGACGAGGCGGGCTTTCCGGTCTCGGACGAGCTGATCATCCGCCGGGTGAATGCCGGGGACGGGCGCAAGACCGGCTGGATCAACGACCGCCGCGCCTCGGGCGAGGTCTTGCGCACGCTTTCGGAACTGCTGGTCGAGCTGCATGGCCAGCATGACGACCGCGGCCTTCTGAACCCGCGCGGCCACCGGCTGCTGCTGGATGCTTTTGCCGGGGTGGACCTGGGGCCGGTCCGTGCTGCCTGGGCCGCCCGGCGCGAGGCGCGCGCGGCGCTGGAACGGGCCGAAGCGGCGCTGGCGGCGGCGAAGGGCGAAGAGGATTTCCTGCGCCATGCCGTGGCCGAACTCGACAAGCTCGATCCGCAGTCGGGCGAGGAGGCGGAGCTGGACACGCGCCGCCGTGCCATGCAGGGCGCCGAACGCATCCGCGAGGACGTGGCGCGGGCCTTGCAGGCCCTGGGGCCGCAAGGGGCCGAGGGCGCGATGCTGGATGCCGCGCGCTGGCTCGACGGTGCCGCCGAGCGGGCCGAGGGCCGGCTGGAGGCGTCCGCCGCCGCGCTGCAGCGGGCGCTGATTGAGCTGGGCGAGGCGGTCTCGGGCGTCGAGGCGGCGCTGGAGGCGATGGATTTCGACCCGCGCGAGCTGGAGACGACCGAGGAGCGGCTGTTCGCGTTGCGGGCGCTGGCGCGCAAGCACGATGTGCTGGCCGACGACCTGGCAGGGCTGGCCGATGCCTTGCGGGCCCGGCTGGGCCGGATCGACGCGGGCGAAGGCGACCTGGCGCGCCTGCGCGAGGCCGTGGCGGCGGCCGACGCCGCCTATGGCGCGGCCGCGGCGGCCCTGTCGGAGCAGCGCGCCGCGGCCGCCAAGCGGCTCGATGCCGCGATGGCGGCCGAACTCGCGCCGCTGAAGATGGAGCGGGCGGTCTTCGAGACCCGGCTTTCCGCGGCCGAGCCGGGCCCCGAGGGCTGCGATGCCGTGGCCTTCACCGTCGCCACCAATCCCGGCGCCCCGGCCGGGCCGCTGGACCGCATCGCCTCGGGCGGCGAGCTGTCGCGCTTCCTGCTGGCGCTCAAGGTCTGCCTAGCGCGCGGCAATGACGCGCTGGTGCTGATCTTCGACGAGATCGACCGCGGCGTCGGCGGCGCCACCGCCGATGCGGTCGGCCGTCGCCTGGCGCGGCTGGCCGAGGGCGCGCAGGTGCTGGTCGTCACCCACAGCCCGCAGGTCGCGGCGCTTGGCGGGCATCATTTCCGAGTGGCGAAATCGGTCGCGGGCGGCATGACCACCTCGAACGTCGCTGCGCTGACCGCCAGCCAGCGCATCGAGGAAATCGCCCGCATGCTCGCCGGCGAAGAGATCACCGCTGCGGCCAAGGCGGCCGCGCGCGCGCTGCTTGAGCCCAAGGTCGTAGGCTCCTGATGCCGCATCCTGGGGGCTAGCCCGCGTTCATTGCCTGGGCCGGCTCCTTCTTCTCGGACAGCCGGTCGCGCGATTCTGACAGGTGGGCATGCATGAGATCGTGGGCCTGCTGCACGTGTCTTTGCCGAATCGACTCGAAGATCGCGAAATGTTCGTCGAAGACGCGGCTCAGCCCGCTGGCCTCGCGCTTGACCGACACGCCGTGAAAGCGCATCCCCACGGTGATATGGTCCTTCAGGGCCGCCATCGCGGTCGAGAAATAGCTGTCCTCCGCTGCGATGGCGATGGCGAGGTGGAACTGGAAATCCGCATCCTCTCGATGGACCTGAGGATTGGTCGCGTCGCGCCTATGCTCCAGCGCGTCGCGGATCTGCGCCAGGGCTTGCGGGTCATGGCGTTCGGCCGCGAATACGGCGGCTGAGGGTTCCAGCGTCAGGCGGGATTCATAGCAGCTGAGCAGGTCCGGGACGTTTTCAACGGGCCAAAGCCCAGCGGCTGCTTAAGCCCGATCGCGCGCACGAAACTGCCCGCACCACGGCGCGAATAGATCAGCCCGTGTTAGCGCAGAGGTTTCAGCGCATCGCGGATGATGCGGTGCGAGACCTCGAACTCGGCCGCCGCTCGTCCGGTTTGTAGGAGCCGGACTTGATCGCGCGCTCCATACGTTCATAGACGATTTCGCCAAGGCTTTTCCGTGCGGTCTTTTCCACTGCTGGCATCACTACTCGCCCCGAAACATCGCCAGAATGGTGGCAAGGGTTTTTTCATCGCCGAAGCCGCCTGATTTCGCAATGATGCAGCGGTCCCCGGCAAAGGCGACCGGCAGGCATTCCCCGCGCAACTCCAGCGCCGCCCGCGCTCATTTCGGCCAGCACGGCCTCGGCTGCGGCGCCGCCGGTCAGAAGCATCGCCTGGCGTGGCCTGCACCAGCAGGTCGGCGGCGCCGGACAGGCTTGCGGGATCGTCCAGATCGCCCCGCGGCACCCCGGCGCCTGCGACTGCTGGCGCGCATCCGCTGCTCCTGCCGCATGGCTTTCGCTGAACATCGATGAACTGCCTCTGGGAGGAAAGATCGTGATCCGCAAGACCGCAATGCTGGGAGGGCTGCTGCTGGCGACCTGCCTGACCGCGGCGGCCATGGGCAGGAGGACAGGGCCGTCAGGATCGTCATGGCCGAGGATGTGGACCTGCTGGAGCCCTGCATGTCCACGCAATCGACCATCGGCGCGGCGCTGTTGCAGAACATCAGCGAAACGCTGACCTATCTCGATGTGGGCGGCTGCGGCGGATTGCAGCCGAAACTGGCCGAAAGCCGGGAACAGCTGCCCGACGGCAGTTGGCGGTTCGAGCTGCGCCAGGGTGTGACCTTCTCGGACGGCACCCCCTTCGATGCCAGGGACGTGAAGCATTCCTTCGACCGGGTGATGAGCGACCAGATCACCTGCGAGGCCAAGCGTTATTTCGGCGGCATGACCGTCAGCGCCGGAGTGGTCGACGACCATGCCATCGACTTCAAGGCCGATCCGGTCCAGCCGATCCTGCCGCTGCTGTCGCTGGACTTGATCGTCCCCGAGGGAACCCCGATCGAATTCACCCGCGCGCCCGTCGGCACCGGCCCCTATGTGCTGAGGGACTGGACCCCCGGCCAGCAGATCGTCCTGGCCGAGCGCGAGGGCTACTGGGGTGACAAGCCTGCCGTCAGCGAGACGACCTATCTGTTCCGCACCGATCCGGCCGTGCGCGCCGCCATGATCGCGGCCGGCGAGGCGGATATCGCCCCCTCGATTGCCGCCCCGGATGCGACCAACCCGGGCCGACTTCTCGTATCTGGACAGCGAGGCGATCTGTATCAGCCTGGATCACTCGATGCCGCCGATCAACGGCCTGCGCGTGCGCAAGGCGCTGAGCATGGCCATCGATCGCGAGGCGTTCATCGGCACCCTGCTGCCCGAAGGCACGCTGCTGGCGACCGCGCTGTTCCCGCCGCCCACCCTGGGCTGGAACGAGGAGGTGCAGTCCCGGAAATATGCCCCCGAGGGCGCCAGACAGCTGCTGGAGGAAGCCGGGGCCGATGGCGTGCCGGTCGATACCAAGATGACGCTGGTGGCACGCCCCGGCAACTTCCCCAACCTCACCGAGGTGATGGAGGCGATCCAGCAGCAGCTGCACGAGGGGGCTTCAACGTCGATCTGCAATTCTATGAGATCGCCGAGTTCCAGAAGCTGTATTCCAAGCCCTATCCGACCGACCGCGGTCCGATGATGGCGACGGCGATGCATGACAATTCCAAGGGCGACCCGTCCTGTCAACGGCGGTGCAATATCCGGCCACGCGGCGGAGTAAAATCCGGCCACGCGGCGGTGACCGGCGCCATGGCGCGCGCGCTTACCAGATAGCTGGCGCGTGCCATGGCGCATTGGCCCCT